>Ga0302198_10000663_pt1 | contig 38292 bp, 27 predicted proteins | sample II_Bog_N2_2_FD_193521 | JGI IMG/M metagenome (GOLD analysis project Ga0302198, IMG submission 193521) | Peat permafrost microbial communities from Stordalen Mire near Abisko, Sweden - II_Bog_N2_2 | ecosystem: Environmental > Terrestrial > Soil > Wetlands > Peat | place: Sweden: Abisko...
CTTTAAGTGATGGGGGTCTGGGGCCTCAGGCCCCAGCGGGGTCCAGGGGCAGAGCCCCTGGCCTGTTCACGATCCGGTCGTGCACGCCAGAAGACGTGCCGACTGTGCTGCGATTGGTCCGAGCCCTCGCGGAGTACGAGAAGCTTGCACATCTTGCCGTCGCAACCGCGGACGATCTGCACCACGCCTTGTTCGGCAAGCGGCCGCTCGCGGAATCCGCTCTCGCTGAGACCGGCGGCAACGCGGTCGGTCTTGTGCTGTGGTACTTCGCTTTCAGCACCTTCGCCGGCCGTCCCAAGCTGTTCGTGGAAGACGTGTTCGTCGAGCCCGCGCATCGCGGCAACGGTATCGGCCTCGCGCTGTTCCGCCACGCCGCCCGGGCCGCGATGGCGGCGGGCTGCATCGGCATGGAATGGAGCGTGCTGACGTGGAACCGGCCCGCGCTGGCGTTCTATCGACGAATCGGCGCGCATCCCGTGACCGACTGGCAGACGCAGCAATTGCGCGGCGACGCGCTCGCAGCACTCGGAGCAGGGCATGGCTGAGCAGACCTTCGACATCATCGTGCTGGGCGGCGGCCCCGGCGGCTATGTGGCTGCGATCCGCGCCGCACAGCTCGGCATGAAGGCTGCCGTGGTGGAGCGCCAGCATCTCGGCGGCATCTGCCTCAATTGGGGCTGTATCCCGACCAAGGCGCTGCTGCGCACCAGCGAGATCAACCACACGCTGCACCACCTGCCCGAGTTCGGCTTCGCTCCGGTCGAGGCCCATTTCGAACTCGACAAGGTGGTGAAGCGGTCGCGCGCGGTGGCAAAGCAGCTTTCCTCCGGCGTAGCGCACCTGCTGCGCAAGAACAAGGTCACCGTGGTCGATGGCACCGGCAAGCTTGCCGGCAAACAGACGCTCGCGGTGGAGAAGGCCGGTGCGCCGGTCGCCACGCTGAAAGCGCCGCATATCATTCTCGCCACCGGGGCACGGGCGCGACAGCTTCCCGGCGTCGAGTCCGACGGAAAACTGATCTGGACCTACAAGGAAGCGATGATCCCGCCGGCGATGCCGAAATCGCTGCTGGTGATCGGCTCCGGCGCGATCGGCATCGAGTTCGCGAGCTTCTACCTCAACATGGGCGCCAAGGTGACGGTGGTGGAAGTGCTGGACCGCATCCTGCCGGTCGAGGACGAGGAGATCAGCGCCTTCGCCCGCAAGGCGTTCGAGAAGCAGGGCATGACCATCCATACCAGCGCCTCGGTCAAGAGCGCGAGGAAGAACGGGGACAGCGTGACGGTCGTGGTGGAGGCCAACCGCAAGAGCCAGGAGATCACCGTGGATCGTGTGATCTCCGCGGTCGGCATTGTCGGCAACACGGAGAATATCGGCCTGGAAGGCACCGGCGTGAAGGTGGACCGCACGCATGTGGTGATCGACGAATATTGCCGCACCGGAGAGCCTGGCGTCTACGCGATCGGCGACCTGGCCGGCCCGCCCTGGCTTGCGCACAAGGCAAGCCATGAGGGCGTGATCTGCGTCGAGAAAATCGCCGGCCTGAACGACGTCCATCCGATGGATGTGTTGAACATCCCCGGCTGCACCTATTGCCGGCCGCAGGTCGCCTCGGTGGGGCTGACCGAGGCGCGCGCCAAGGCCGCCGGGCACGAGGTGAAGGTCGGCCGCTTCCCCTTCATCGGCAACGGCAAAGCCATCGCAATGGGCGAGCCGGAGGGGCTGGTGAAGACGGTGTTCGACGCGACCACGGGCGAGCTGCTGGGCGCGCACATGATCGGCGCCGAGGTCACCGAGATGATCCAGGGCTTCACCATCGCCCGCACGCTGGAAGCGACTGAAGCGGAGCTGATGCACACGGTGTTCCCGCACCCGACGATCAGCGAAGCGATGCACGAGTCGGTGCTGGACGCTTACCAGCGCGCCATCCACTTCTGATCCCCGCGCGAGCCACAGTCACGCAGGGCGGATAAGTGTAGCCGCTGCTTGCGGTTCGGCGGGCGGCAATGGCCGATGGCGCTACGCCCCACGGTCGCCTGGACCGGACAGGCCAAGGGCGGCTGGTATTTAGCGGCACGCACACGCGCCGCCAAACCAGACTCAGCCGCGGGCGTCGCGGCCTGCTAGCGCCTGACGGCGGCGGCGCCATTCGGCCCCACGCAGCCCGCATGGTACGGGCCAGCGGCGCAGGTGCGCGTCGCCGGAACCGGTGGGCGTCTCGCGACGGCGGCACCGTGTGGGCCGGCGCATCCAGCGTGATAGACGCCTTTGGCGCATACAACAGCGTTCGCGTCAGGGGTTGATGCCAGCGTAACGAACGCTGCGGCGGCAGCAAAGACCATGAATTTCACAGGGGATCCTCCTTGGAGCGCCCATCATAGGCGCGGTTTGGACATCGTCCAGGCTTGCGCACATTCACGACGGCAACGGAGATGCTCACCGTATCATACAGGCTTCGGTGTTTTTGGTGGTTCGAGTTCCGAGCGCAGTCCCGAGACCAACCAACTCTGCCGCCCCGCAGACGGCGCAGCCTTCCGGGCCAATCGGCTCTCTCCACTATGCCGTTCTGAGCGGCAGCTCTTTTGAGCAGGAGCCCTCTACCATGGCTTGGGATCGAGTGCCAGGAAGCTGAATAATCACGCATCTTGCAGGGAAGGACGATCATGGCGCGCCTTGCCGTCGCGTGTCGCGTGTCGCGTGTCGCGTGTCGCGTGCGGGGAGCGCCATGCCATCGCCGCCGCTGACGCAAACTGATCATGCCGCCATCGCCGCGCCGCACCCCGGCCGCTTCGTCCGGCGGATCGACCGAACGCCGCGCCGGCTGGCCGAGATCCCCGCCGCAATCCTGGTGGTGGCAGAGATCGGTGTGCTGCTTGCCGGTGTGACAGCGCGCTACGTGTTCCAGGTGTCACTTGTCTGGACGGACGCCTGCCTCCAAGCGCGGCTCATGCCGCAGCATGCACGGTCGCCAGACTTGCAATTGCATCCATAGCCCGGTCGATGCGGGCGAGCGAGGTCGGGTCCTGCCGGAACGCCACGCCCAGGTTGCGTCCAGCGCTTCGGACCACCCGAGCGGGAACGACGTCACCCGCCCCCGGAAGCCGCACTTCGACCTCGGCGCCGACATCGAGACTCGCAGTGCATACCGCCGATGCTCCGCCGCCTGAGATGTCGTCCAGTTCACCGACGATTTCGGCCCCGTGCGGCGGTCGCAGCGATATGCGTGCACGACCGCCCGATATGCGCTCCCAGCGCCGCCGCTCACCCTCCGTCGAACGCATCGCAGCGAAGAATTGCGCCACCTCCTCCTGCAACGCGCCTGAGACGCGCGCCACTTCGTCGCCCGCCGCAAGCACCACCTGGCTCGAACCGGTAGCGCTGTCGGCCATGTCCGAAACGTCTCGCATCGCGCGGGTGGCGTCGTCGTTCTGGCGCGAGACAGCCTGCACGCTGGCCGCGATCTCACGCGTTGCCGCGCCCTGTTCCTCGACCGCGGCGGCAATGGCCGCTGCGACTTCATCCATGCGCATGATCGCCTCGCCGACGCCGTGCACCGCGCCGACGGCTTCGCCGGCCGCTGTCTGGATGGCGGCGATCTGCGCGCTGATCTGCTCGGTGGCGCGCGCGGTCTGGGTCGCCAGCAGCTTCACTTCCGAGGCCACCACGGCAAAGCCTTTGCCTGCCTCACCAGCCCGCGCGGCCTCGATCGTCGCATTCAGCGCGAGCAGGTTCGTCTTGCTCGCGATGTCGGCGATCAGCCGCGCAACGTCGCCGATCTGACCGACGGCTTCGCTGAGACCGCGCACCGTCGAACCCGTCGCCTCCGCGCGCTCCACCGAGTCGCGGGCGGCCTGAGCGGCCTGGGCCACCTGCCGGGCGATCTCGTCCACGCTTGCAGTCAGTTCTTCGGTTGCGGCGGCGACGCCCGCAAGGTTGCGCGAACTTTCCTCGGCGCCTGAAGCGGTGGCGCTGCTGCCCGCGCGCGTCCGCTCCACGGCGTGCGCCATGCCGTTCGCGGCCTCGCGCATCGCCCTGGCCGACGCGCCGAGGGAACCCAGCACCCCCGTAACGGATTCGCCGAAGTCGCTGGTATGTCGCTCCAGAGCTGCCTGCTGGCGCTGGCTCCTGGCATGCGTGGCGGCCGCCGCGGTTTCGAGCCGCCGCCGCTCGATGCCCTGGCGCTTGAACGCCGCGAGCGCCCCGGCCATGGCCCCGACCTCGTCCTTCGAGGCGATGGGGGGCAGGTCGGTGTCCAGATCTCCGTTGGCGAGACGAAGCGTTGCCGCATTAAGCCGCGCCAGTGGAAGGGTGACGCCCCGGCGGGCGACGAGCAGCGTCGCCGCGACGGCGAGACCGAAGAGCAGGGCCGTAATACCGAGAACAAGGACCTGGGCTGCGTGTAGTTCGGCGACCCTCGCTTCAAGCAGGCCAGTCAGATCCTGGGCCGCGTGGCGGCTGAAGCTGGTCGTCTCGGCGACCAGTCCCTTGGCCATGCCGGCGTTCGCCCGCCCTGTCTTCAGCGCGTCCACAAAGCCGCCAAGGGCGGTGCGCAGCGGCCGGTATTCGCGGTCGAGCGCATCCCGGATCGCCTCCCCGCCCGCAGCCTGCTCGGCCGACGCGATCGAAGCATCAATCCCCTCGAGATCGGAGACGAGGCTGCCGAGGCCGACCAGGAACTGCGCGCGCGCCTCGACATCGCTGATGCCGTTGGCTTGCCCGCGTGTCAGATCCGCCAGCCGGTCGAGCGCGTCCGGCAGCCGGTTCAGCACGACATCGGTGAGGTAGTAGGTGGCAAGCACGTTATCGAGGATCAGATTGGACCGATCGCCGATGCGCACGATCAGCTCGCGCAGCTTCGTCCGTGCGGCTTCCAGGCCGGCCGGGTCGCGCAGCGCCTCTATCGCCGCGTTCGCCTGTCCGGCCGTGTCGAGCGTGGCCCCATGGGAGGCTTCCAGTGCGGCCAGGGTCTCGGCCAGGCGCGGCGCCGCTGCCGCTCCGGCAAGTGACGCGGTCGCGGCTTCCCCCTGGACGGCGGCCAGCGCCGCGAGATAGCGGGCGCCGACGACCTCCTGCGCGGCGAAGCGGATCGCGACGTTCTGCTCCGCGACCAGTGCCCAGACAATGAAGACCACCGGGACGGCAAACGCGCATGCCGCAAGGCCCAGCTTGTGCGCGACTTTCAACGTTAGGGTCGGTCTGGGCATGGCGATCCTCCTGGACGCCGGAGCGCTTATCGGAAAAACGTTACCAATTGGTCGAAGGGCGTGGGGGCTTGCCTCGTGTCCGATAACTGATCGCATCTACCCGAAACGGGAGCGCGATTCACGTGACGAGCGGCCCATGACGCCGATCTATCGGGGCGAGAGCGCGATGTCTGATCGATTTCAATTTGGTCTATGTGTAATATCGTTGCCAGCGATCGATGGCAGCTTCAACGCTTATTGAAAAGGTCGTGAAGCATGTCGCCGCAGTTTCCGTTTAAATGAACATCCGTCGTAATCCCGCGGTAACGTAGCTCCAACGAGCCTTTTGCGGGGCCATTCTCGATCGCTCTCGCGCCATCCAAGACGCACAAAAATCCAAATACGGTAGACTTTACGGCTTGATGGACTACACGCTCGACATTTTCCCTGTCTTCGAGCGGCAGCCGATTAAACCATGTCGATAACTTCACGATATGCTCGGCGGGCCTCCGTCCGGGAGGATTCGTAAGAAGCGATATAGTCCCCGCGACGGCATTATCCTCGACGGCTATCTGAATCGCGGTGATAAACGCTTTCTTGTCCACAATATTACTCCATATGATGGTGGACACCGTTGAAAGAGGTAGAATCAAGGTGCGCCTGACCGTTGCGCGCCGTCGCATAAGACCTCCGGCCGCGGTCAGCATTACCATCAGGTGCAAACGGCTGCGCTTCCCATCTGCTTGTTTACATACAAACGTGCCGCCAAACCCAACTACCACAGTCAGTCAGCATCCGCCTTTATCCTTCACTTTAGCAGCATGATACTTCCGCCGGATATCCGCAAGATCCACCGTCGGCTTCGGAAACGCCAAATCAAGATCGCCGATAGTATCGGCCATGATCCGCGACACGGCCAAATTGCGGAACCACTTGTAGTTCGATGGAATCACGTACCACGGAGCATCCGGCGTGCTGGTGGCGGTGATCGCATCCTCGTAGGCCTCGACATAATCGTCCCACAGCTTGCGCTCGGTGTAGTCGGCCTCGCTGATCTTCCAGTTGCGCGCCGGATCGTCAAGCCGTTGCGCGAAGCGGGCGAGCTGCTCGTCCTGGCTGATATGCAGAAAGAACTTCAAAACAGTGGTGCCGTTATCGACTAGCCCGGCCTCGAACGCGCGGATGCGCTCGTACCGCGCGGTCCAGGCGGCCTTGTCGATCAGCTTATGCACCCGCGTCACCAGCACGTCCTCGTAGTGGGAGCGATTGAAGATCGCGATCCCTCCCCGTGCCGGGGCGTGCGGGTGCACCCGCCACAGGAAGTCGTGCGACGCCTCTAATGGCGTCGGCTGATTGAATCTCGCGACCGTCGTGCCCTGCGGATTCAGCCCAGTGAACACGTGGCGGATAGTGCCATCCTTGCCGCCGGCGTCCATCGCCTGCAGCACCACCAGCACCGAGTGCTTCCCCTCAGCATACAACAAGAACTGCTGTTCGGCGAGTTTCTGACGCGAGCGCTCCGTCTCCTCCTTCGCAGCCGCCTCGGTTTCGTGGTCGCCCTTGTAGGCTGGATCGAGCTTCTTCAGCCGCAGTTTGTCGGCCGGATCGACGAGGAACTGCTTGCGATAGCCCATGCCACCCTCCGTAAGCTGTCGTCCCAATGCCCGCGATCACGGCGCATCCATGGAGCGCCCCCGGGCCAGGGCACATCTCTGCAATATGCGCCCTGACGGCTCCTTGTTGTGTCGGCGGATCCATTCCGAGAACCGCGTTCGCGCCTCGACCGCATATTCCAGCACGTTCCTCGGCGATAAACGAGCCGCGGCCATGTTCAACTCGGACCGGGTCGCCGCGCGTCAACTCCTCCAGCGCGCCGCGCACGGTGTGGCTGTTCACGCCAAAGTGTTGCGGCAGCTCGGCTGCGCGACGGGCTGATAAACGCCCGCGCCGATGTCGTGCTGCAGGGCGGAGGCAATGTGCCGCCACAGCGTCACGCCCTCCCGGCGCAGCACCGCCGGCGTGCCGATGCCGTCGGGTTACAGGTTCATCGCAAGTTCATTCATGGGTCGGCCGATCCGATGCAAGCTCCCCTCGGCGTTATAGGGGCCGCGGTGTGGCTGTATAGAGATCCGAACAAGATCGGACAGTTCTGGCCCGACAGCCTGGCTCCGGAGACCCGACGGGCGGCGTTGGCCGGCACGGCGGGTGGGCTGCTGCGTCACCTGCGCAAGGACGGCCCGCGATGGTGCGCCGCGGGACGCACGGCGAGCGGTTGCAGGCAAGGCTTCGGGCTCCCAGGTTACTCTATGTCCATGCAGATCACGCGCCGATGACCGTCGATCCAAACCAGCCGGCCTTGGCCAACCCGGCTGCTGAGTCGCAGGCGTGGTTCCGTGCCCTGACGGACGCGATGGCGTGGCCCGGCCGACTGCACGCGGTGGGCGCGGGCCTGACCCCGCCGGCGCCGCTGCACCCCGCCACCGCCGCCGTGCTGCTGACGCTGGTGGATGGCGAGACCCCGCTCTGGATCGACCCTTCGGCATCGGCAGCGCGCGACTGGCTGGCCGCTCGTTGCGGCGCCGCGTTCGCAGCCTCGCCGGCCGGCTGCTCTTTCGCGCTCGCGCTGTCCCTGCCGGATCTCGCCACCTTGCCCGCGGGGGGAGACGAAACGCCGGAGGCGTCCGCCACGCTGATCCTTCAGGTCGTGGCGCTAGGCAGCGGGGCGCGGCTCCGCTTGATGGGACCCCGGCTGCAGGAGCCCGCGGTGCTGGCTGTGGACGGGCTGACCGGGGACTTCGTCGCGCGTTGGTCCAGCAACCGCGCGCTTTATCCGCGCGGCGTCGATCTCGTACTGTGCGCCGGGACGATGCTGGCAGCGCTGCCGCGCAGTGTGACCATCGAGGCGGCGCACTGACAAGACGGCTTGCGCTGACGCGAGATCGCTTGTTGCGGCTGAGCCCGATTGGAGGACGCTTGCTGACCAGCAAGCCGGCGCTTTATGGAGGATCGCAGCCAGGGTACGCCATGGTCGTCCGCCCGATGCGCGACCGTTTCGCCGCCTCTTATGCGGGAGACTTTGACGGCAGCATTTTGCGTCGAGCGGAACCGGGTAACCACGGCATCGTTCATCGGCACAATCCAACTCCTTTAGCATTAGCGCCGAAAAACCCGGCAGTCCGGTAATCCACCCTCCTACTACATATAGATCGACCTGGGACACCTGGGTAAGCCTTCCTCGCCTGGCCGAAAACGCCGTTTGGCCACGACGCCGCGCCCCTTGCCCGGAATTTCGCGAACAGTGATGGCCGGGTTGGGCCCGAAAGGTATTGGGAATGACGCAAGCTTTTCAATATTGTGCCCTCCACCGGGTCTGGGCCGCATGACAGCGTAGCCATCGACTCGGCCGCGACAGAGCGGCGATCCACAGCGGCAGTCGAAGCTCCATAGCGGGTGCCAGAACCGGACTATGGGATCATCACCATGGGCGATTAGCTCGCCAGTCGAGACGACATCATAAGCGATCGCTATCTCCTCCGACGGGTGAACTTGTCGCAGCAATCTCACCTGCAGCGAACCACCTTCGGCGGTCTCGATGGAGGCGTTGGGGTCGCATGAGTGATTGAAGTTCCGCCCAGGGGCATCGAGCAGGGGCCATTCGCCCTCAGCACCTGTAAGCAGAACGTGCGGCGCTTTCTCACCGATCGGTGTGTACCCTGCCGACGACTGACGGCGCGGGGATGGGCGGATCATGAAGCCGATCCTCGCCTCGGAGACCGGCGCTGTTACAAGAACAACCGGAGCGACGTCCAATGAAGGGATTGATGCAGGATCAGCCGCTGCTGATCGCCTCGCTGCTGACCCATGCGGCGCGTCACCACGGCGCCGGCGAGATCGTCTCGCGCGAAAACGACGGCGTTATCCATCGCACCACCTGGGCTGCCATCGAACACCGTGCGCGCCGGCTTGCGCGCGTGCTGCAGGGCCTGGGGGTCGGGGACCAGGACCGGGTCGGCACGCTCGCGTGGAACAGCCACCGGCATCTTGAGATCTACTACGCCGCGCCGGGGATGGGAGCGATCTGCCACACCGTCAACCCGCGCCTGCATCCCGAGGACATCGCCTACATCATCGGCCATGCCGGCGATGGGGTGCTGTTCACCGATCCCGGCTTCGCTCCGCTGGTGGAGGCCGTTGCCCCGAAGCTGACCGGGACGCTCCGCGCCGTGGTCGTCATGACGGATGCCAGCGCCATGCCCGAGCTGTCGCTGCCCGCCGGCATGCGGCTTTGCTGCTACGAGGATCTGATGGACGCGGCGGACGAGGACTTCGCCTGGCCGTCGCTGGACGAAACCACGGCGAGCGCGCTGTGCTACACCTCGGGCACGACCGGGCGGCCGAAAGGCGTGCTGTATAGCCACCGTTCCACCGTGCTGCACGCGCTCGCCCTGGCGCTGCCCGATGCGGTTTGCCTGCGCGCCGTGGACCGCATGCTGCCGGTGGTGCCGATGTTCCATGTCAACGCCTGGGGCGTTCCGTACGCGGGCGCACTGGCTGGCGCGAGCCTGGTCATGCCCGGTCGGCACCTCGACGGCGCCAGCCTGGCGTCGCTGATGAACCAGGAACGCGTCACCATGGCCGCCGGCGTGCCCACCGTCTGGCTCGGCCTGTTGCAGTATCTGCGCGCCAGCGGCGACAGGCTGGCCACGACGCAGCGGATCATGATCGGCGGCGCGGCCTGCCCGCCGCTGCTGATCGAGGCGTTTCGCGATGAATACGGCGTGCGCGTCGAGCACGCCTGGGGGATGACCGAACTGTCCCCGCTCGGCACGTACAACGCGCCGAAGCCCGCCACCGCCGGCCTGGACCGCGACGCGGCGGCGCGGCACATGCTGAAGCAGGGACGCATCCTGCCCGGTCTCGACATGAAGATCGTCAACGGCGCCGGCCAGGAACTGCCCTGGGACGGCGAGCAGCTCGGCGACCTGATGGTGCGCGGCCCCTGGATCTGCAGCGGCTATCTCGGCGATCCGCCCGGCAGTGCGCTGGATCAGGACAGCTGGTTCGCCACCGGCGACGTCGGGACCATCGATCCCGACGGGTATCTGACGATCACCGACCGCTCCAAGGACGTGATCAAGTCGGGCGGCGAGTGGATCAGCTCGATCGTCCTGGAGAACATCGCCGTCTCGCATCCCGACGTGGTGGAGGCGGCGGTGATCGCCGCCCGCCACCCGGTCTGGGACGAGCGCCCGCTGCTGCTGGTGGTGCCGCGGCCGGATCGGACCGTGACGCCCGAGTCGGTGCTCGCGATCTATGATGGCCTTGTGCCGAAATGGTGGCTGCCCGATGCGGTGGTGGTGGTTGCCGAACTGCCGCACACGGCGACTGGCAAGCTGCTGAAAACAGCCCTGCGGGCCGCCTGGCGCGACCATTTGATGCCCCGATAGCCTTTAGTTAAGGGGCGGGTTCGGGTCGGTTGCGCCGGCGGGTCGGGGCTGCGCTGGCCGCGCATCAACTTGCCGCGCGCCGGTGACGGCACCGCGAAAACGTGCCACAAGCGATCCCTTCGTTTACCGGTCCGAAACGCAAACAGGATGGACGTCGGCTTGACCAGTCTGCTCGCCCAGTTCTCCGATGCCATTACGGCTCGGGTGACCGCTGCGGCGCCCTTGCTCGCCGCCATTCGCATCGGCGCCAATCGCCATGTCAGCGGTATCATCTGGCGATCCGATCTGATTCTGACGTCCGACCAATGCTTGCCGGTGAGCGATGGTTACACGGTGGTGCTGCCGGGCGGCGCGCTGCGCGCGGCGCGGGCGGTGACGCGCGATCCCGCCAGCAATCTGGTCCTGCTGAAACTGGAAGGCGCCGCTGCCCCGGTCGCAATCCGCCCGCCCGCGGAACCGGCGGTCGGGGGCTTCGTGCTCGTGCTCGGCGCTGACGCTGCGGCGGCTCCCGTCGTGCGTGCGGGCATCATCCATCGCAGCGCGCCGGGCGGCGGAGAACGCCCGGTTCTGTGTCAGGTGTTGACGCTGGATCTGCCATGCCGGCTGCAGGAGGAGGGCGGCCCGGTGCTGGATGCGGCCGGCGGGCTGCTTGGCATGGCCATGTGCGGTGCGGAGGACGAGGCCTTGGTGGTCCCCTACGAGAGCCTCGCTCGCCTGGTCGCGGGCCAGTCGGACAACGATGAGGCTCCGGCCAAGCCGAACCCCGCGAGCCCATTTGATGATCGGCCGGCCCCAGAGCACGCGATCCCAGAGCAGCCAATTCCAGAGCAGGCCACTGCGGGGCAGGCAACGCCACAGCAGGCGCCACAGCAGGCAATTCCGGAGCTGGCGGTTGGCGGCCAGCCGGCCGCGGATCACGCAGTCCTGGAGCACCCGTGTGCCGGCCGGCAGCCCTCGCCGCAATTCATCCCCCCGGCGCCGCAGCCAGCCGGCCCGCGCGGCTGGCTGGGCGTTTCGTTGCGGCCGATGCCGGTGCCGGACCGTTTGCGCGCTGCGGCCGGTTGCCGTGTCGGGCGCATGGTGCTGAGCCTGTCGCCGAACGGGCCTGCCGACCAGGCAGGTCTTGAGCCCGGCGATCTGCTGCTGTCGCTCGACGGTATCAGCATCGGCGGCCCGAACGCATTGCGCAGCTTCCTTGGGCCGGAGCGGGTCGGGCGACCGGTCGCGGTCAAGCTGGCGCGCAGCGGCGAACTGCTGACGGTCCGGCTGACGGTGCAGCCGCAGCCGGCTGCTCAGGTCGCTTAGCCCGCGGGCGGCCCGGAAGCACCGGAGTTTGCTGCGGGTGCGAAGGTTGCCAGCCGGCACAAGCGCTCATACCTTGTTGCTGCTATAGGTTTACGTGATCCCCCGCGGGAGCAGCCCGCTGGGGCGCACGGGACGGCAACTAAGGACACGAGCAATGAGCGCCTCGGCCAGACAGTCGGTCACCATCACCCTTGATGGTTCAAACAAATCCGCAAGCCTCCCGCTGCTCGATGGCACAATCGGCCCGTCGGTTGCGGACATCCGCAAGCTTTACGGCGATCTGGGGATTTTCACCTACGATCCCGGCTACGGCGCGACCGCGTCGTGTTCCAGCGGCATCACCTATATCGACGGTGATGCCGGCGTCCTGCTGTATCGCGGCTACCCGATCGAACAACTCGCGGAAAAGTCGGATTTCCTGGAAGTCGCCCATCTGCTGATGCTCGGTGAGCTGCCGACCGCGGAAGAGCGCCGCGAATTCGAGACCGGCATCCTGCGCCACACCATGGTGCACGAGCAAATTCGCCAATTTTACAATGGCTTCCGACGTGACGCTCACCCGATGGCGGTGCTTTGCGGGGTGGTGGGAGCGCTGTCGGCATTCTTCCACGACAGCCTGGACATCTACGATGCGGAGCACCGGCGGGTCAGCGCTTTCCGTCTGGTCGCCAAGCTGCCGACCATCGCCGCCTGGGCGCACAAGTATTCGGTCGGCCAGCCGTTCATGTACCCGCAAAACGACCTCGGCTACGCGGCCAATTTTCTTTATATGTTTCACGCGGTGCCGACCGAGCCTTACCAGGTCAACCCGGTGCTGGCGCGGGCGATGGATCTGATCATGATCCTGCACGCGGATCATGAACAGAATGCCTCGACCAGCACGGTGCGGCTTGCCGGCTCCACCGGCGCCAATCCATTCGCCTGCATCGCCGCCGGCATCGCCAGCCTGTGGGGCCCTGCGCATGGCGGGGCGAACGAGGCGGTGCTGAAAATGCTGAACGAGATCGGCCACGTCCGGAACATCAAGGAGTTCCTGACCGAGGTAAAGAACAAGGGCAACACCACCAAGCTGATGGGCTTCGGCCACCGGGTCTACAAGAACTACGATCCGCGGGCGAAGATCATGGAGCGTGCCTGCCACGATGTGCTGGCGGAACTCGGCATCAAGGACGATCCGCTGCTCGACCTGGCGATGGAGTTGGAGAAGATCGCGCTGAACGACCAGTATTTCGTCGATCGCAAGCTCTATCCCAACGTCGATTTCTATTCGGGGATCATCCTGAAGGCGATGGGCTTCCCGACCAGCATGTTCACCGCGCTGTTCGCGGTCTCGCGCACCGTCGGCTGGGTCAGCCAGTGGTTGGAGATGATGGTCGATCCCGAGCAAAAGATCGGCCGTCCGCGGCAGCTCTATATCGGTGCGCCGCGGCGCGATTACGTGCCGATCGACCAGCGCTAGCCGTCCGGCGCTCCCAACTTGCCTGGAAAGGCGCGCGGGCCGACGCCCGCGTGCCTTTTTCGTGTGCGCCCAGCATGGGCGCGCTCTAGCGGGTGCAAGTCCCGCCGTAAGCTGGTCACGGCGAACGAAGCGAAGCGCAACTGCATGAGGGTGACCGAGTGTGGGAAGGAAGCGTGGAGCGAAGCTGCGGGCCGATGAACAAGAACCGGATAAAAGGCGTCGCTGACCAGGGCGAGCGGGCACGAAACCGCGAAGCTCTCGTGACCAAGGGGAAGCGGCGTAGATCTGGCGGCGGTGCGGTGAAGGAGCGCGTTCTTACCTGGGGAGATCTCGTCTCACGTCCGAAAGGACGACGGTGTCGAGCCGGAACGAGAAGTCAGCCGAGGCCGTAGTAGGTGGCGGGGGGAACCGCCAGCGAAGGGCCGAACGAGGAGGAGTGCTCAACGACATGACGATACGGCATGTATCGCGTCAGATGCCCGCGTCAGCGGGGCGGTCCGAAGCCGAACGCGGTGAAGCCGCGCGCGGTCCGGGCAGCGACGAAACATGCCGTCCGTGTCATGAACCGGGGAACACGGGGCCGGGGCTGCTGATGGCGGTCCTGGCGAGAGAGAACCTGCTTCAAGCCTGGAAACGGGTGCGAGCCAACAAGGTGCGGCCGTTGTGGACGGGCTGGACATTGACCAGACCGCCACACAACTACGCACCACGTGGCCCGTCATTCGGGACCAACTGTTGTCGGGGACGTATCGGCCAATGCCGGTGCGACGCGTAACGATCCCGAACCCTGGGGGAGGCGAGCGTGAACTCGGTATCCCGACGGTGACGGATCGGCTGATCCAGCGAGCCCTGCTCCAGGTGCTGCAACCCATCCTTGATCCAACCTTCAGCGAACACAGCTACGGCTTCCGGCCGGGCCGGAGCGCGCATGGCGGTGTCCTCGCGGCGCAGTCGCACGTGCAATCGGGCTTTCGGGTCGTCATGGACGTGGACCTGGAGAAGTTCTTCGACCGGGTCAACCACGACATTCTCATGGATCGCTTCAGGAAACGGATCGGGGACGCCGGTGTCATCCGGCTGATCCGGGCCTACCTGAACAGCGGGATCATGGCCGATGGCGTGGTCCAGGAGCGCGTGATGGGAACGCCGCAAGGCGGACCGCGGTCGCCGCTGCTGGCGAATGTCTTGCTCGATGACGTGGACAAGGAACTGGAACGCCGGGGTCATCGGTTCGTGCGCTACGCGGACGACGCGAACGTCTATGTTCGCAGCCGCAAGGCGGGCGAACGGGTCATGGCCCTGTTACGGCGGCTGTATGGCAAGCTGCGTCTGACGGTCAACGAGACCAAAAGCGCGGTGGCCAGCGTGTTCGGCCGTAAGTTCCTGGGCTTCAGCTTCTGGGTCGCTCCCGGAGGCGTCGTCAAACGCAAGGTGGCGGTCAAGCCGCTGGCGGCGTTCAGGCAACAAATCCGGTGGCGGACCCGCCGGTCCGGCGGGCGAAGCCTGCCCGATGTGGTGGAGCGGCTGCGGCCCTATGTTCTGGGATGGAAAGCCTACTTCCGGCTGGCGCAAACACCTGGGGTCTGGCGTTCGCTCGACCAGTGGATGCGGCACCGGTTGCGGGCCGTTCAGCTCAAACAATGGAAACGCGGCAAGACCATTTACAGGGAACTGACTGCACTGGGCGCGAAACCCGCGGTCGCGCGGCAGGTGGCGGCGAACAGCCGGCGCTGGTGGCGCAACAGCGGGATGCTGCTCAATGCCGTTCTGACTCTGAAGTGGGCTGACGGGCTGGGGATGCCGCGTCTCTCATGACCTCAACTTCTCGAACCGCCCGGTGCGGACCCGCATGCCGGGTGGTGTGGCAGGGGAGCGGCCAGTATGGCCGCCCCCTATGCCGATTACACGCAGGGCAGAACGATCACCTGTCGCGGCGAGCCAGACGCCGGGCGGCCCCCCGGGCGAAGCGGCGGACAGCTTTATGCACAGGTTGTTGATGAACTACATCAGCAACGAGCTACAAGGGATTCAGAAGACTTAAAGAATTCGTGTCACGAATGTGAGAATAGGCCTGGTTTGACATGGGGCGAGGCGGCGAACAAAACGTGAATAAATTTAAGTTTACTTCATAACTCATTCTATTGAAAGAATATTTTCTTACCGACGAGCCGAAATACATATTGCCGCGTGCAGAGATAGCTGGTTTATACATCCTTGGGTTGCACTAGCGTGCAAAAGCCAACCAGGAGATGAAGCCATGCGCCTCTATCGCTCCACCGATTCAGTGATCAAGGACCGGCTCAGACAATGGCCGCAGCGTCCGCCGGGTTATCGATCGTCCCCCGGCTTCCGCGATGCCTGGCTGCGCGGCCGGCCGTCCCCCGACGATGGTCATTTCCCTCCGTATCTGAAACTGCCCGGCAGCACCCACATGCGCACCCTTCCGGACGGTCTCTGGCTCAACTTCGCCGGCACGGCTGTGGAGCCTTTTGTGGATATCTTCGCGGTCGAAGCCTGCGGCACGATTCAGAACCTGCTCGACAAGCGCTCGCGGTTCGCGGCGAGCACCCATTCCCTGTTGGCCGTCTGCCCCTTGCCCTGGCTGCTCGCGCCGGTGGCGCCGGGCGATGCCACGCCACGCTGGCAGGCGACGGGCGTGCTGCTCGCCGAGCCGACCGCGCCCTTCGTGCTTCCGGTGCGCGACCTGCGGGTGATGTACGGGCTGAAGCGACTGCACTACTCCGGCTTTGTGCGCCACCAGGTGCCCCACGCGCACGAGTATTTCGTCCCGATCGAAGCGCTGATCGCCGAGGACAGCGAGCACAATCCCGAGCTTCGGGCGCTGCTCGCGCGCGCTTCCTTCGCCGCCAATTTTCTCAGCCCGCCCTGACAGGGCGAGGTGCCAAGGGCGGGTCCCAAGGTCGGGCAGCGGGCGGGGTCAAGGGAGGGGCCAAGGGCGGAGGCCAGGGCGGGGCTAAGGGCGGGGCCAAGGGCGGGGCCAGCGAATGGCCGGCCTCCGCCAGGACCGCGCGCGCCAGGTCCGGGCGGTCCGTGACCAGCCCGTCCACGCCCCAGGCGATCAGGCGGCGCAGGTCTGCCGGCCGGTTCACCGTCCACGGGATCACCGCGAGTCCAAGCCGGTGCGCCTCGGCGAGCCGCGTCCGGGTCAGGGTGCGATGGCTCGGTCCCCAGGCCGCCACGCCCTCGGCCGCCACCGCGTGTGGCAAGGAGCGTGCGAGCGTTGCCGGGCGCGGGCCGCCGCGCCATAGCCGCGCCTGGACCTCGCAGCGCAGGTCGGTCAGCAACGCGAGGCCAAGGCCGGGGCGCAGCCGGCGCAGATGGCGTGGGCCGCGCCAGTCGAATGCCTCGATGATGGTGCGGTCGGCGCAGCCGGCGGCTTCGACCGCTTCCAGGACGGCTTCGGCCATTTGCAGGGCAGGGGCGGTGCGGCCCGGCGCTGCCGGAAAGGTCTTCATTTCTATGAAAAACCGTACGCCGGGAGCCATGTTCAGCACGTCCGCAAGCGTCGGGATGCGTGCGCCGTCGCACGGCGCCTGGTCAGGAAAGCGCCTGGCGGCCGCCGAGCCGGGGCGCAACCTGCCCACGTCGTAGCCGCCGAGCGCGGTCGCCGGCAGCGAACGGATCAGCGGTCCGGGCGTGGTCAGCCAAGCGCCGTCCGGACCCCGCGTTTGGTCGGGGTTCAGCGCCGGGTCGTGCGTGACCACAACCACGCCGTCAGAGGTCATCGCGACGTCCAGCTCGATAGCGTCCACGCCGATCGCAAGCGCGCCGGCGAAGCCCGCCAGCGTGTTCTCGGGAAACAGGCCGCGCGCCCCGCGGTGCCCGATCAGTTGGATGGATCGCCGCATCTGGCTGCCTTGGCGCGGCGCGCCCGCACGGTCAACGCCGGTGCGCTGTTTCACCGGTCGGATGCTGCTCATCCGGAGATATGGTTGCAAGAGCGACAGTTACGGAGGGTACGGTTACCAGGGACATGATTGCGGGATTTTGGATTTCAAGCGTTCCGTTGCTATAGTGCGTACGGCCCGGCCTGGGCGAGGCTCGACTTCGCTCTGCCGCGTCGCTTGTCCATTCGCAACCCCCCTCGCAAACAACTGTTCGTGTTCACGGAGAGCTTGATGAAAGTCCGAACGCATCGCCTTCCCAATATTGTCGCCGCGGGTCTGCTTGGCGTGGCCGCGTCCGCCCTGCTGGTGCCGGCCTCGCCGCCGGCCCTGGCACAAGCCGACCGTATGTCGGGGATAGGCCTGCAGGATACGGTCACCACGCGGGCCACCGTCAAGGAAATCGATCAGGCCACGCGCACTGTCACCCTGGTGGGCGCTCAGGGCGAGACGACGACCTTGAAGGTCGGCGATCAGGTCAGGAACCTGTCCCAGGTCAAGGTCGGCGATACTGTGGTCGCCCGTTACTACGCGTCGGTCGCGTTCGTCCTCGCGCCTCCCGGCACGAAACTTCCGGACAACTCGCTGACCGTTGCAGGCGCGCGGGCCCGGCCGGGCTCGCTGCCAGCCGGCGTTCTCGGGACCAGAACCGTGCTCACCGGCCTCGTCGTCGGGGTGGACCCGGTGGCGCACACCCTGTCGCTGGTCGATCCCAGCGGCGGCCGGATTCGCATCCTGCATGTCACGGACCCGCGCGCGCTGCGAAGCCTGACGCGGATCAAGGTCGGCGATACCATCACCGCAGTGGCCTCCGAGGCCGTTGCCGTGGCTGTCGACCCCGCCTGACGCCGCGAACCGCGGAGCGGCCTGCGGCGATCCGGCATGCAGGCCGCTTCGGATTCATGCGGCCCGGTACCTCCAGGCGGGCCGTGCCTGGAGGGTAACGGAACAATCACCGTCTCTGCTGCCCGATCCTGCTTGCAAGTCGGGCGGGCCAATCTTGATATGCGTCCCGACGCCTGCCCGGAATGAGCGCTGACGCGGCCGAACGGCGGCAAGCCGTTGGCTCAATCGCACCTGCCAAGGCGCCGTCCACGTCAAACCCCGAGGAGTTACGCAGCATGAGCGACCTTGTTGTCATTTCGTTTCCGTCCGAGGAAAAAGCCGAAGAGGTTCGTCAGAAGCTGCTCGAATTACAGCAGGAATACCTGATTGAACTCGGTGACGCCGTGATTGCGGTGAAGCAGCCCAACGGGCGGATCAAGCTGAACCAATTGTTTCACCCGACGGCGGCCGGCGCCCTGTCGGGCACGTTCTGGGGCGCATTGATCGGGCTGATCTTCATGGTGCCGTTCGTGGGCGCGGCCGTCGGAGCCGCGTCCGGCGCACTGGGCGGCGCGTTGACCGATGTCGGGATCAACGATGATTTCATGAAGGATGCCGCGAAGGAACTGCAGGCCGGCAATGCCGAGCTGTTCCTGCTGATCCGCAAGCTGACGACCGACAAAGTGCTCGACGCGCTGAAGGGCGTCGGCGGTACCGTGCTGCGCACGTCGTTCGACCACACGAAGGAAGAGGCGCTGCGGGCGGCCCTGGCCGGCGCCACCACGGAGTCGCCGCCGCCTGCCGCAGCCTGATCCTGCGTTCGGCGACGGCCGATTTCCGGCGACGCGCCACGTTAGGCCTCGGGGCGCGTCGCACCGGCCCGGCCGGTGATCGCGGGCCGTCCTGGAGGGATCGCAGCAAGACGAAGGCAGTTTGCCTCGTCGTCCGGTGGGCCTCGTCGTTCGCTCGGCCTCGTCGTCCGCTGGGCCTCGACGCTCCGGAGCGGTGTCTGAACCAAGCCGCCGCGGCGTGGCTGAACAACGCTAACCCGACTTTCGCCTAAACCAGCTCTCCCCGGTTCGCCGGGACCTTCGCCTCCCGTTCGCCCAGCATGCCGAGCCAGGCTGCCCGGCGTGCGGCCGCCTGCGCCTCCAGCGTGCCCGTGGCGGCGAAGGCGGCGTGCGCTCCCGCGGCAAGCTGCGCGCGCATCGGCGGATCACGTATCAACCGGCTCAGCGCCGCGAACCACGCGGTCTCGTTGTTCGCCACCAGCAGGCCGCCGGCCCCGTCCGCCAGCGAGCCGCGATAGGGGGCGAGGTCGGAGGCCAGCATCGCCAGGCCGAGCGCCGCGTAATCCAGCGTCTTGATCGACGACTTGCAGCGGTTGAACGGCGTGTCGGCGAGCGGCATGATGCCGATGTCCCAGGCGGGCTGTCCGGTGATCCAGTTGACGAACCCAGGATAGGAGGCGGCGCCATTCACCGTCAGCGTCGGCCGGCGGGCCCAACGCGGAAGATCGCCGCGGGCTGTGACGCCAAGCACATCGATTTCCACCCGGTCGCCGAACTGCGCCGCCAGCCGATCGAGCGCCGGCATCACCAGGGCGAAGTCCCCGTCATGCGTTGCCGTGCCCATGCACAGCAGCCGCACCGGACCGCGCGCGACGGGCCGCGGCGTCGGCGGTAGCCAAAGCCGCTCATCAAGGCCGTTCGGCACCACGACCGAGTCCGGCCGGATGGCCGCGACCCGGGCTGCCAGCGCCTCGGTCGAGACGAACAGGGCATCCGCCGACCGCACCAGCCGCGCCACGGTTTTCGCTCGCGGCCGCAGCAGGGCAGCCTCGGGGTGTGCACGCGGGATGTTCAGCAGGTCGTCGTCGAGGTCGTAGACCAGTCTCGCGCCGGTCGCCCGGCAGTGGCTGGCCAGCGCCTCGGCGGCAGCAGGGTCCGGCACCGCGTAGCGCTGGGTTGCGACGATGTCGGCGCGGTAGCTCAGTGCCTGCCGGGCATCGGCCACCACGACGTCCCAGTCCGCGCCGATCGCTGGATGGTCGAGCGGCAGCAGCAGCCGGATATAGGCGCAGGGACTAAGCGCGCCGCCACCCAGTCGCTCCGGCACGACGACGACGCTGACGCGCCCGCTTCGCCGCAGGTCGATCAGCCCCCCGCGCGCGAGCCCGGCGAGATCCGAAGGTCCATCGGCAAGGCCAGGCGGGTCAGGGCCAGTGGGAGGGCCAGTGGGAGGGCCAGTGGAAGGGCCAGGGGGTCGGCCAAGGCGTTGGGCAGAAGGGTCAGGGGGAAGGCCATCGGGAGATCGGCGATGAAGCCCATCCTGACACGCTTGCGGCGGCCCGCCGTGGCGCCCGAAAGACCGCAGCGGGCGCAGATAGTCCGCTGCATAGAAATCCGACACCGGCGGGCGCGGCGCCGGTGTTGGCGCCGGCCGGCCCAGCGCCTCGCGCACCGCGGCGAATGCCGCCAGCCAGGCTTCGGTCCCCGCCTTGGGATCGACCAGCCAGGTCAGCGGCCGGCCCGCCAGCCGCTCGGGAAACGCGCCGATGTGGCTTGCCACCACCGGCAGTCCGGCCGCCAGCGCCGCGCTCAGGGTGTAGCTGTAGGTCTCTGGCCACTGTGCCGGGAACCAGACGACATGCGGAGCGGTCCTGGCGAGCAGCCTCGCCAAGTCTGCCTCGGCGTATGCCCCGGTTGTGTGGACGCGCTGTCCGGCCGGCTCGGGCAGGGCGCGCTCCGGGTAGCCGATCAGGTGGATCTCGATCGAGGGGTCATTCGCCTCGGCCAGCGCGATCACCGCCTGCGCGCCCTTCTGCTGCGCCAGCACGCCGAGGACCGCGACGCGCAGCCGCCGCCCGCGCAGCCGCGGCATGGCGAGCGGCCACGGGCCGCCCGCCACCGGCTCGTGCGCCGCGACCACGGCGCGGTGCGCGACGCCGTGATGCGCCAGCCGCGCGCGCACGTCTTCGCTCGGGCAGATTACGCGGTCGGCTTCCAGGAACTGCCAGGCATGGCTGCCGCGCCAGGACAGGATGTCGCGGGCAGCCTGGCTCGGACGGTCGGCGATGCACGCATTGCAGCCGGCAGGTCCGGGCTCGCCGCAATAGTAGCCGTCCGCCCAGGGCAGCAGGTTCACTTGCGGGCACAGCGCGTAATAGTCGTGGACGGTCACGTCGAATGGCACGCCAAGTGCGTGGATGACATCGCGCAGCATGCCATCGAGCCCCATGGCATGATGGATATGGACCCGCGCGACGTTGCAACTTCGCAGCAGCAAAAGCAGGTCGCCGGCGCGTTCGTCGGGAAGGCTGAGCGTGGGATGGCCCGGCAGCGCCGGCACCGACAGCGTGGCGCCGCGCGCGCTTGACTCCAGCATCAGGCAGTTGGCCGCGCCGGCGAGCCGCCGCACCAGCGCCAGGACGTGCCGGCCAACCCCGCCGCCCAGGCCATGCGTAACCATCAGCACGGTGGGCAGACCGGACCGGCGGAACAGCTCGGCGGTCAGCGCGAAGCGGAACCGGCCGGCCGGATCGAGCCGGATATGCACGGCGACGCTGCGCGGGTAGCCGGGGTGCCGGGCGGTGAGCGCCTCCATGGCCCGGCGCTGCCCGATTGCCGCCTCGGCGCCGAAGCTGACCTCGCCCTTGTGGTAGACGAACGTGTCGCAGGCCAGGCGGTGCTGCCAGCCGCGCGCGCTGGCCCGCAGGCAGAAATCGTTCTCCTCGCCATAGCCCCGGCCGAACGCCTGCTCGTCGAAGCCGCCGACATCGGCCAGCGCGGCGCGGCGGATATACATGCAGAAGCCGACGGTGGTGGGCAGCTCCGCGAAGCGCCCCGCATTCGCGGCGAGCGCCGCATCGTCCAGGTCGGCAAGCTTCAGCCCAAACGCCGGGGGTCCGCCGTCGAAGCCCGGATAGGAACAGATCGTCGCGTTGTTGGAGAAGGGCGAGACCGACGCGATGCGGGGTGCCGCATAGGCCTGGCCGGCGAGCCGCGCCAGCCAGCCTTGCGGTACCTCGGCGTCGCTATTCAGCAGCGCTACATCATGGCTGCCGGCGGCCTCGATGCCGCGGTTGACCGAGGCGACGAAGCCGCGATTGCGCGGGTTTCGCAGCAGCACGATGCGGCCCGCCGCCGCCAGCCGGTCGAGCAGCGCGGACAGCGCCGGGTCCGGCGACTGGTCGTCCACCACGATCACGCGCCCGGCTGGCCGTGCCGTGTCGATCAGCACCGAGTCGAGGCAACGTTTGGTCTCCGCGCGGCCCCGATAGACCGGGATGATGATGTCCACGGCCGCACCGGCGGGCGGCGTGGGCGCCGCGCCGGTCGAGGCCAGGTAGTCGCCGATGTCGATCGGCGGTTCGGTGGCCCAGCCGCGCGCGGCGCCCGTGCGCATGTGGAACAGCAGGGGATTGGCTGCGGCTTCCGGATGCTGCTCGACATACCAGGCAGTGTCGAAGCGCGGATGCGGGTTGCGCAATTCGGTCTGGCCGTACTGCAGGAAGTGCAGCAGCGGATTCCAGCCGTACGCGGCGACGTCGGCGTAGGTGGCGCTGTACCAGGCGCTATCGAAGAACCGGTTCGGGTCGCGGCCCTCGGAAACGCCGATGCTGACGAAATGCGTAAGCGGATCGGTGTTGGCACAGTCGATATCGGGGTAGCGCGCCCGGTACCAGTCGGCATCGAAGAAGCCGGCGAACGCCGCCCGCAGCCTGGGGACGGCGTCGTCCGCGGGCGGGACGGCTTTTTTCATCAGGGTGCGCCGCCCTGCTGGGATCGAGGCCACGGACGATGTCGCATGGCTGCGGCATCGTCCGGAAGCTCGTCAGGTGTCAAGGCCGGTAGAGGCCGACAGACCGGTCGAGCAGACTCGGCGCTTTGGCAGGAAGCGGAGTCCGGTGAAGGGCGCCAACCGAAATTGGAAGGGTCGCCGCTGGAAATTGGAACCATTCTGCCCCTTCAGAAGACCAATGCCGCGGCCGACAACAACAACGGCGCACGGGATAGCGCCGGAGCGCCCCTTGGCGTATCGTTACGGTGGAATCAGGGAGCCGTCATCATGGCCGCCGTAGCGCAGTTCTCGTTCTCTCACACTGGCCGATGCCCGATATGCGAGACGCCCGCTACTTTTATTGCAGACCACCCCTACTTGCGGGATAGCCTCAAGTGCACCGGGTGCGGAAGTATCCCACGCCAGCGGGCGTTGTTTTTTGTCCTGAACGAGGCATTCCCGCACTGGAGGCATCTCGCGATCCACGAAGCTGCAGCATCTCCCTGGTCGGCGCTTTGCCAAAAGTTCCGCGCCGAGTGCCCTCGCTACGTCGAGAGTCAATTCATTCCCGACGCCGAGCGGGGAAGCGTGCTGCCGCGTCGCGAAGGAGCACCGGCGGCCGGCTGGCGCAACGAGGATTTGGAGCGGCAGACCTTCCCCGACATGGCTTTCGATGTGGTCATTACGCAGGACGTGTTCGAACACATTTTCCACCCCGACCTGGCAATAGCCGAGATCGCTCGGACGCTGCGCCCCGGCGGCGCGCACATCGCAACGGTGCCATTGACACAGCTCAATCGCGGCACCCGTCGTCGGGCATCCCTGGTCAATGGAACCGCGGTCCACCACCTGCCGCCCGAGTTCCACGGCAACCCGATGTCCAGCGAGGGATCGTTGGTCACTATCGACTGGGGACATGACATCGGCCAATACCTGGCTGCCAAATCGGGGCTCGGCGTTGCTATCGTCCGGCTCGACATGATCGACCTTGGGATGCGCGCAGACCTGATCGACGTGCTGATCTGCCGCAAGGATACCACCCCCAACATTTAGCCCGATACCGTCGTTCCATCTGGCCAGAGCCAGTTGCTGCCATTGCATCGGGCCTGCCACTTGCTTGTGGTCGAGCCCGTGACGATAGCCGTCATCCCACTGTAGCTTGACCCGCATGATGGTAGCGAGACGACCGCAAAGGTGGCCACCGGAACCGGCCCCTGTACGGTCCAATACGCCCCACTCGATAGCGCCTCCAGGTTGATCACCACGTTTTGGGCGGCAAGGAATGGCGCCTCACCACCCGCAATGCCGACATATCCGCCGCTGGCCTGCACCAAATTTCCGGGGGATACTGAGGCGCAGTGGCGCTGCCACCCAGGGGCGAGCCTTCAGCGTGCCCGCAAAACGAACGACCTGAGTGGCGGCCCGGCGGATCACAGCGTAGTGACCGGCCGCGGTGCATCAAGCATCGCCGGCTTACCAGGAATGCGCCGCCTTTCGCGTAATCAGCTTCACAGGCGCATGTTCTCGGATGTATCATTTCTCCAACAGTATCAGATGGAGCGGTTCTGTCATGAAACCTGAACGGGATCGGATGTATATGTCGGTCCGCCGCCGCAGCGGGCTTTAGTGGCCCGCCATGCTCACGGTATGTCTCGCCGCGTGCTGGGACGTCGCCGCACCCCGGACCGCGCCGGGCGCCGAGGCCTGCGCCCGATCCAGCCTGCAGCAGGTGCCCGCTCCCGAGGCCGCGCCGGACCCGACGGGCGCCTTTCCCCCAAGCTATGAGGCATCGCGTGCCCGCTTCCGCGCCGGGCGCTCGCGAAAGAACAAGGGTTCTGCAAGTCCTGGGCGCTGCCGGACGATCGCGACCCCGACCTCACGATCGACCTGGCCTACTTCACCCGCAACAGCGGCCGGCTCCTGATCCTGCAATCCGGCCTGCACGGTACCGAGGCCTATGCCGGCGCGGCGATCCAGGAGCAGTTGGTCCAGAAGCGCCTGGCGACGTATCTCGGGCGCAACTTCGACGTCTTGCTGATCCACGCCGCCAATCCTTGGGGGTTCAAGAACGGGCGCCGGGTGGATGGGTGCAATGTTGATCTCAATCGAAACTTTTCGCCTGACGGAAGTCTCTATATCAGCGGCGGTTGCGATGAGTTCGCCAGCCGCGGCCGTGCCTTCGCCGCTGATGCGCAGCGTCCGGTGGGCGCGGTCGATTCCCGTGACTTCCAGGGTGGTGGCGCCACCGATGTTCAGGCCGCACCTATAGGTGATGCTCAGGCACAGGTGTGGTGGACGGGGTTGCGGATGCCGCTGAGCAGGCGACTGAAGTTGCTTCTGCCGGGACTGCGCGGGATTTCACGAGCTTTGGACGACGCGGCTGCTGGCGCACCACATCCGCGAGCACGCCGTGGCGAAACGAGCTGGCTCTCGGTCGCTTTGATGGCGTCGATGGCATCTGTACCCATGGCGCCGCCGTGATCGACCGCGCTGCCGTAGTCCGTCGCCATGATGTTGATGACGCCGATGTGCAGGCCAGCCTTCACCGCACTATGGATGAAGTTCATCCCGTTCTGGTCCAACCCCGTCGGCAGCACCGGCAGCGTGCATGAAATCTGCAGGCCAGGGTTGGCTGCCTCCAGCCCGACCAAGGCCTGGTCTCGCAAATTGATCGAGGCTTGGTTCGCGATCGCCGCTCCTTCAATGTCGAAATCAAGCGAGGTGACGCCATACCGATCGATCACTGACTGGTATTCCGCCTGCAAGCTGGCCGCGCTGGTTGCCGCGACAGCCGGATCGGTGCCCGCCGAGCCGCCGAACGATATGATCACGTTGCCGCCGATGGCCCGCAGCGCCTGTATCTGCGACAGGACCGTGGAGCCGTCCGGCAATGCGTCATTGGCGATGGTGCCGATCCCACCCCATCCCAACGACCAAACCGGAATGGTCGCGTTCGCGTTCGATGTCGTGGTGCTCATTGTCCTCGATCCATTATCGCCGGGGGCGAAGAAAGGCCGCCCCATCCTCCGGGCTGGCGCATTCAAGATAATATTCGTTCCGGAGCGCCTTGCCGTCTCGATAGCCCAATTACTTCGAGCAAGCTAATACGAAATTGGAGGTAGAGGCCTATCTCGTGACGGTGTCTCAACCATGCGAACTGAGACCGGCAACAGGGGAAGCGAATTACGATAAGTCCCAGGAATAAAACGAAACGGCCGCCAAGCCAGAACCGCTCCATCCGCCGGGTATCGACGCCGCTTGCCGCCAGATGCGAACTCCGCTCGCTGCGCTCTGCGCCTACGCAAACTGGATCCGGGCCGAAGACTCCCCATTTTCATGTTATCGATTTTGCTCGCCGGGAGACGTCCACATGAAGCTGTTCGGTTCGTCGCACACCAGGCCACAGGCCGATTACCCGTTCTCGCTCAGCGACGAGGAATGGCGGCGCAAGCTGACGCCCGAGCAATACGCCGTCATGCGCCAGCATGGCACCGAGCGCCCCGGTTCCTGCGCGCTGAACCACGAGAAGCGCGCCGGCGCCTTCGTCTGTGCCGGCTGTGGGCAGACGCTGTTTGTCTCGGGCACCAAATTCGAGAGCGGCACCGGCTGGCCGAGTTTCAACGACCCGGTGGAGGGCGCGGTGGCGACATCGGAGGACCGCAGCCTGTTCATGGCCCGGACCGAGGTGCATTGCAGCAACTGCGGCAGCCATCTGGGCCACGTCTTCCCGGACGGACCGCCGCCCACCGGGCAACGCTACTGCATCAACGGCGTGGCCATGGACTTCAAGCCGGTGCCGTAATCCCAGGGGTTCAGCGGCCCGCCGTCAGCGCCCGCGCCGAGATCGTGTCGAGCGTTTGCAGCCGCGCGAACAACGTCTCCGCCGGGATGTCCGATGCGCCGGCCTCAAGGCAGTCGGCGAACTTCTCGCGGAGCTGGGCGTCGGACAGCGGCTGCGTCGCGTGGCCGGCGGCGCGGCTGACGGGCGGGCCGTCCAGCGCCTCGCCGGAGACCAGTTCGACGCTTGCCTGATCGAACGGCGCGGCGCCTGGCAGGGCGGGGTCGTGCGTCCCGGTCGTGACGGTGACCACGCGCTGCATCAGCGCCTGCACATCCGGCCGCTGCACGAATGCGTCGGTCAGTTGGCGCAGGCCGACATGGCGGGCGACGATCGCGCTGGCCATCGCGAACTCGATGCTGAACCTGGCGGCGGCAGCGGTCTCGGGGCGGTGGTTGCGCAGCACCGTCGCATAGTAATCGCTGAGCCTGACGGTGATCGTCTTTACCGCCTCGGGTTGGATCGAACGGCTCGCCACAATGCCGAGCAGCGAATCGATCGCGCGGTGCGCGCAGTCGGACACGGGGTATCGCTTGATGCTGAGCCCCTGCTGCACGATCGCCCAGTCGTGCCCGAGCCGCCTGTCGCTGTCCGGATCTGGCTCGGCGGACGGCAAGACCGCGGTCAGCAGCCCGTTGGGGTGGTCCAGCAGGTCGGTGCTGGCGGTGAACCCGGCCGCGGCGAGCCGCGCCGCCAGCACGCCGGCATGCGCCGCGCGTCCGGCCAGGAACGGCTTCGTCATCGCGCCGAAATTCGCCACCAGGCCGGCGCTTTGCGAGGCGCCGAGCGCGATGGCCTCGGCAGCGCGCGCGGCGTCCAGCCGGTGCAGCGAGGCGCACGCCGCCGCGGCGCCAATCGCACCGAAGCTGGCGGTGGGGTGCCAGCCCTGCAGGTGCCGCTGCCCGGTGTCGCGGCGGTGCAACTCCGCCCAGGTCTCATACCCCGCGACGTACGCGGTGATCATCGCGGCGCCGGACGCACCGAGCGCCTCGGCTTCCGCCAGGATGGCGGGCACCAGCACGGCGCTGGGATGGCCGCCGATCGCCTCATCGTCGTAGTCCAGCGCATGCGCCGCCGTGCCGTTGAGCCACGCCGCTTCCAGCGCCGGGCTGCGCGCGCGGCTGAGATACAGCGAGCACGGGCCATCGGCCGGCTGCAGGACCTCGTGCACCATCCGCACGCAGTCTTCGTTGTGCCCGGCAATCATGGTGCCGATGGCGTCGATGAAGCCCGTGCGCGCGATGGCAGCCGCTTGGTTCGGCGGCTGGCCCGGCGACAGCTCGGCCACGAAGCGGCCAAGCGTCCTGGTGAAACCCATGTGAGCGTTCCCCTTATGCTTCCTGGCCGATCGGGTTGCGCAGGATGCCGATGCCGGAGATTTCGACCTCGACCGTATCGCCTGGCTGCATCCAGAGCGGCGGTGTGCGGTAGGCGCCGACGCCGCCGGTCGTGCCGGTGACGATCACGTCGCCCGGCTCCAGCCGGGTGAAGGTGGAGCAATAGGTGATCAGCGTCGGAATGTCGAAACACAGATCGTCCACGCTGGCGCGCTGCATTTCCTCGCCGTTGAGGCGCGTCAACAGGGTGGTTTTCCGGATATCGCCCATTTCGTCGGGCGTGACGATCCAGGGGCCGAACGCTCCGGACCGGACGAAATTCTTGCCGGGGGTGAATTGGGAGGAGTGCCGCTGCCACTCGCGGATCGAGCCGTCGTTGTAGCAGGCGTAGCCGGCGATCACCTGCGGGACGTCCTGGCGGGTGACGTGGCGGCAGCTTCGGCCGATGACCACCGCCAGTTCCCCCTCGAAGTCGAAGGTTTCCGAGGCGTTGGGCCGGATCATCGTCTGGCCGTGGCCGACCTGGGAGCTGGCGAACCGGGTGAAGATGATGGGCTTCGCCGGCGGCTCGCGCCCGCCTTCCCTGATGTGGGAGACGTAGTTCAGGCCGACGCAGAGGATCTTGTCGGGGTCGGGGATCGGGGGGAGGAAGGTGATGTCGTCCAGGCTGAAGTCCGGTGTCCGTTGGGCTTCTATTTGGAGGGAGGCCATTGCCCAGAGCGCGTGGCGCAGGCCTGGCGCACAGGCGCCCAGGTCGATGACGCCGTCATCGCGGGCGACGCCCCAGCTTGCGGTGCCGTCCGGGCGGCGGAAGCTCATCAGCCTCATGGCGCGGTCCTTCCCCTGGCGGGGTATCGATACGTCGGGGCGGGCGGGGCGGCAAGGCGGTGGTTTGTGCGGCCAACAAGGCGCTTCATAATGTTCTTATGCGCGGCTGCATCGATTACGTTGATGCGGCGCAGGTCGTTGGCCGTCTCAAGCAGCGTCTTTGTCAGCCTGCCGGGGTGTGTTCGGGTCTTCATCGATTGGTCCTGCAAAGCTGCTCGTCAGTCCTCGATCGGCACCCACTGATCGCCGAGCTTTCGATAGCGCCGCTTCACCGCGGCCCAGGCGATTCGGTGAGGAATCGCCTCACCGCCGGCGTAGTGCTGCCAGGCGCTGTTGAACGCCTCGCGGTAGATGTCCTGTGCATGATCCGGCAGGTGGTTTCGTACCGACGGCGGCAGGTCTTCGTTGCTGGCGTAGGGCATGACAAGTGATTATAGCCTGCGCCGGACAAGGCGCATCCGACGCGGTTGACGCCTTAGCTTATAGCCACGCCCATCTATCTACAAACATTGCACCAGCCGTCTGATCGCGCTATCTTGCATTATTCTTGTCGGTAAATAGCTGAAATGAAAGATCGGCACGCCGATCTCGGATGGGACTCTTGCCCCTTCGACTTGCAGCCAGACGTTTTGCCGGCTGCCGAGCTGCGTGAACTTAGGTCGCTCTTGAACAACGAGAAGGCTCAGGGGCGGATCTCGGACTGGCGAGCCTGTAACCCAATGTGGACCGACGATTCAAGAAGCGCGGTAAGGGTTGGGTTTCCCGCCGACGGGTCTGCCGTGTTGGTGGCGATCCAATGGCGTAGCCGCTAGTTCGCTGAATTTAAATAAGATTCTGATCCAGCGACGCGCTAAGCACCTTCCATAACGCAATCGGTACGCACACCGGCTTAATCAATCGCCGCGTGCACCAGGTTGCTCACGCGATCCAGCCTCGCGGAATGCCACGGGTCGGGCGAGACGCCGTTCGTGATGTAGGTGAACGACACGCCGCTCTCCGGGTCGCCCCACGAATAGGACGAGCCCACCCCGCCATGCCCGAACGTCCCCGGCGAGGCCAGCAGCCCCAGCCCGCGCGTCCGGTCCGACAGCCCGCGTGCATGCGGGCCCAGACCGCGATGCATCGGGATGCCGCCCATGAACTCGTCCGGCCGGTCGCCGGTGAAATCCCTGGTTACGTATGAAACCAGCCGCGGCGAGAACAGCCGCAGCCCGCCAAGCCGCCCCTTGCCCAGCAGCATCTGGTAGAACGCCGCGATCCCCCGCGCGGTGGCGAACCCGCCGCCATACGGCACGCCGGCGGCGCGGAACGCCGGTGAGTTGTCGCCATATTCGTTAGGCGCCGGATAGATGTCGGCGCACCGCGCCTGCTGCGCCTCAGGCACACCGACGAAAATGTCGTTGCCGAGTCCCAGCGGCGCGATCACCTTCTCGCGGATCACGGTGCGGTAGTCCTGCCCGGTGACCGCCTCGATCACCATCGCCAGCACGATGTGCGCCGACCGCGGATGGTATTGCAGCTTCGTCCCGGGTGTCCATTCCAGCGAGAAGTCGCACACCTCCGCCGCCAGTTTCGCGTGGTCCGACCAGCTCTCCAATGAGACGGTGGCGTTGGGGAATCCCGCCTGGTGCGTGGCCACCTCGTGGATGGTGATCTCGCTCTTGCCGCGGGCGGCGAAGGCTGGCAGGTGTTCGGCGACGCGGTCGCTGAACGACAGCCGGCCTTCCTCGACCAGCGCCCACATCGCGGCCATCACCAGCACCTTGGTCTGCGAGAACACCAGAAAGATCGTGTCGTCGGTGGCCGGCACGGCGGGCGCCGTCCTGGCCGTCCCATAGGTCCGGAACAGCCCCAGATTGCCGTGCCGGGCGATGGCGATCTGGCAGCCGGGGTACCGCCCTTCCTCGATGTGCTGCAGGATCAGCCGCTCCAGGTTGAACAGCGGCCTGGGATCCAGTCCGAGATCGCCCGGATCGCTATCGGGCAGCGGAAACTCGTTCGCCATACAGGCTCTCTCCTGGGTCGTCGTGCCGGGCGCCGAGCCTAAGCCGCGAGGCGCTTGCCGCCAACCGGCCGATCGGGTCTGATCATACGCAACAAGTTATAAGGGAGAGGGGTCATGACCACGGTGACGATCGGCTTCGTTGGCCTGGGCAACATGGGCGGGCCGATGGCGGCCAACCTGGTCAAGGCCGGCCATCGCGTTGCCGGGTACGACACCAATCACGCCGCGGTGAAGGCCTTTGCCGCTGCCGGCGGCCACGCGGCCGGCAGTGCGGCCGACGCGGCCCGCGACGCCCAGGTGGTGATCACCATGCTGCCGGCGGGCGAACAGGTGCGCTCGGTCTGGCTGCAAGGCGGGCTGCTCGCGGCGGCGAAAGCGGCCCGCCCGCTGCTGATCGATTGCTCCACGATCGACGTCGCGACCGCCCGTCAGGTCGCCGAGGCGGCGCGCGAAGCCGGACTTGCCATGCTGGACGCGCCGGTGTCGGGCGGCGTCGCGGGTGCGACCGGCGGCACCCTGACCTTCATGGTCGGCGGCACGGGCGAGGCATTCGCGTGCGGCAGGCCGATCCTGCAGGCGATGGGCAAGATCATCGTGCATGCCGGCGGGCCCGGCGCCGGGCAGGCGGCGAAGATATGCAACAACATGATGCTCGCGATCAACATGATCGGCGTTTCCGAGGCGTTCCTGCTGGCCGAAAAGCTCGGCCTGGACTGGAACAAACTGCACCAGATCGCCGGCGCGTCGTCCGGCCAGTCCTGGGCGCTGACGGCCTATTGCCCCGCGCCTGGCCCGGTGCCCGGCGCGCCCTCGAACCGCGATTACGCCGCGGGGTTTGCCGCGGCGCTGATGTTGAAGGACGTAACGTTGTCGCAGGATGCGGCTGCTTCCCTGGACGTGCCGACACCGCTCGGCGCGCACGCTGCCGCGCTGTTCCGGCAAGCGGTGGAGGCGGGTGAGGGCGCCCGCGACTTCTCCGTGGTGTTCCGCTGGCTGTCAGGACAGTCCCGGAAGGATTTGGTCTCGTAGGGGGCGGGGCCATGGGGACGGAAGCGTTCAAGGCGGCGCGCGATCTGCTGTTTGCGCACCGCACCGACTACCATGCGGCGCATGCCGGATTCCGCTGGCCGACGCTCGACACGTTCAACTATGCGCTGGACTGGTTCGATGCGGCGCTGGCGCGCGGCGAAAGCGCGAACCGGCTGGCGTTGAAGATTGTTGGCGACAACGCCGCTTCCGTCACCTTCGGCGAGCTTTCGGCAAGCTCCAACCGCCTGGCCAACGGCTTGCGCGCGCTTGGCGTGCGCCGCGGCGACCGCATCCTTCTGATGCTCGGCAACGTCGTTCCGTTGTGGGAGTCGATGCTGGCGGCGATGAAGCTGGGCGCGGTGGTGATCCCCGCCACCGCGCTGCTGACGTCGCACGACCTCAAAGACCGCTTTCAGCGCGGCCAGATCCGCCACGTGATCGCCAACGCCGCCGATGCAGCGAAGTTCGACGGGCTCGATCCGGCGGCAACGCGCATTGCGCTGGGCGACGCGCCCGCCGGCTGGACCCGCTATGACTCTCTGCTGACCGGCGCAGCGAATTTCGTGCCCGACGGACCGACCAAGGCGACCGATCCGCTGTTGCTGTATTTCACCTCGGGCACGACGTCGCGGCCCAAGCTTGTCGAGCACACCCATCAGAGCTACCCGGCCGGGCACCTGGTTACGATGCACTGGCTCGGGCTGCGGCCGGACGACCTGCACCTGAACATCTCATCGCCCGGCTGGGCCAAGCACGCCTATAGTTGCTTCTTCGCACCCTGGAACGCCGGCGCGACGGTGTTCATCGTCAACCAGCCACACTTCAACGTCCACGGCATCCTCGATGCGGTGACTGACCATAAGGTCTCCACCATCTGCGCGCCGCCGACCGTCTGGCGCATGATCGTCCAGGAGGATTTGCGCAACTGGCACCAATCATTGCGCGAACTGTGCTCGGCGGGCGAGCCGCTCAATCCCGAAGTGATCGGCCATGTCCGTCAGGTCTGGGGAAAAACGATCCGGGAGGGCTACGGCCAGACCGAAACCACGCTGCAGATCGGCTGCTATCCCGGACAGGTCGTGAAGCCCGGCTCGATGGGGCAGGAATCGCCCGGCTACCGCATTCGCCTGCTGGACGAGAACGGGCGCGATGTCGAGGAAGGCGAAGTGTGCATCGCACTCGATCCGCCTCCGGCCGGGCTGATGCGCGGGTACCAGAGCGACGACGGTTCGTTCGCGCCGCTCGGCACGGACGCCTATCGCACCGGCGACATCGCCAGGCGCGATGCCGATGGTTACTACACCTATATCGGCCGCGCCGACGACGTGTTCAAATCCTCCGATTACCGCATCAGCCCGTTCGAATTGGAAAGCGCGCTGATCGAACACGACGCGGTGGCCGAGGCCGCGGTGGTTCCCGCGCCGGACACGCTGCGCCTGGCGGTGCCGAAGGCCTATGTCGTGCTGATCGCAGGCGTGGAGCCCGATCGTGCCATGGCGCTGTCGGTGTTTCGCCATATCCGCGCGCGTTTGTCACCGCTCGCGCGCATCCGCCGCATCCAGTTCGCCGAGCTGCCGAAGACCATTTCCGGCAAGATTAGGCGCGTGGAATTGCGGGCGGCGGAGGCGATGCACGCCGCCAACGGCACGCGCCCGGCTGACGAATTTCGCGAGGAGGATTTTCCCGAACTGGCGGCGCGCTGACGGAGGATCGGCATGGGCGTGTTCATTGGCATCGATGTCGGCTCGGCCAGCCTGCGTGCCGGCGTGTTCGATCGTGACGGCAACCGGCTCGGCTTCGCGGAGCGGCCGATCCTGCAGTTCCATCCTCGTTCGGACTTCGTCGAGCAGTCCTCGGCCGATATCTGGTGCCAATGCTGCGCGGCGGTGCGCGAGGCGGTCGGTGTCGCGTCGGTGCAGGCGGGCGACGTGGAAGCGATCGGCATCGATGCGACCTGCTCGCTGGTTGCGATTGGCGCCGATGGTGCGCCGGTCTCCGTGGCCGAGGACGGCGATCCGTCGCACGACATCATCATGTGGATGGACCACCGCGCGTGCGAGGAAGCCGCCGCGATCAACGCCACACGCGATCGGGCGCTTGCCTATGTCGGCGGTGCGGTCGGCGTCGAGATGGAATTGCCGAAACTGCTGTGGCTGAAACGGCGTTTCCCCGGGCGCTACGCGGCGGCCTGGCGGTTCATGGACCTGGCCGACTATATGGTCTGGCGGGCCAGCGGCGCCGATGTCGCCAGCGTCTGCACACTAACTTGCAAGTGGAACTGGCTCGCGCATGAGGGCCGCTTCAGCGAAAGCCTGCTTGATTCCGTCGGCCTTAGCGACCTGCCAGCGAAAGTGCCGGCCACGGTGCAGCCGCTCGGATCGGCGGCCGGCCGGCTGACCGACGCCGCCGCCGCGGCGATGGGCCTGCGGCCCGGCGTGGTGGTCGCGACCGGCATCATCGACGCGCATGCCGGCGGCCTTGCGCTGATCGGCGCCGATCCCGCCGGCGGGTTGGCGATCATTGCAGGCACCTCGACCTGCCACATGGTGGTCAGCCGGGACCCCGTGATGGTTCCGGGCGTGTGGGGACCATATTTCGGCGCGATGCTGCCCGGCTGGTGGCTGAACGAGGGCGGCCAGAGCGCCGCCGGTTCGCTGCTCGACTGGACGCTGCGCCAAAGCGACGCCTGGCCCGAACTGGAGGTGCAGGCCAGGCACGAAGGCCGCGGCGTCTATGACGTGCTGTCGGATTGGGTGACGGCGCTGGAGGCGCGCGAGCCTTTGCCGACGCGGCATCTGCACGTGCTCGCCGATCACCACGGCAACCGTTCGCCGCGCGCCGATCCCAGTGCGACCGGCAGTGTCGTCGGCCTTACGCTGGAGACGGGCAGGGACGCGATGGCGCGGCGCTATCTCGCCACGCTGCAGGCATTGGCGTACGGCACGCGGCACATCATCGAGCGCATGAACGATGCCGGCCATCACATCGGGCGCATCGTGATGACCGGCGGCGGCGCGAAAAACAAACTATGGCTGCGCGAACAAGCGGACGCCACTGGTTGCGACATCCACCTGGTCAGCGAAGAGGACGCCGTCACGCTCGGTGCCGCGCTGCTTGGCGCGACGGCATGCGGCGCGTTTGCCGATCTGTCGCAGGCGGCGGCGCACATGGTGCGTCCGGGCGTTGCGGTGCGGGCGCGGCCGGCACTTCGCGCCTTCCATGACGCGAAGTATCGCGTGTATCTTTCGCTGTACGAAGAGATGAAGCGCTGTCGCGCCATGATGCAGGCGGCGCCCGCCTGATCCCGTCGTGCGTGCTTGCGCGGTGTAAGCCCGTCGCGTATTGCGCGTCGGTCGTTGCGGCGGCGCTTAAGGTCGCGCCGCCAGTGTAGGAACGAAACGGCCGAGCCGCACGGCGGTGTGGCCGCGGCTCGGGCGAAGGCTCGGCATCACCAGCAGGCAGTCGTCATGCGGCGTGCGAATCTCGGTGGTGCCGTCCAGTGCTATCAGCGTGTTGCGGTCAGGGATGACGTCCCCGCCCTGGAACGGCTGCAGAAACACGAATCGGCTGGTCGACGCGGTGACCGCGCGCGTCACCTCGGCAAAGCGTCGCGGGGCGCGGGTGGGCGGGGGCAGGGCGGGCGTCTCCGTGGCCATGCCGACATGCCGCAGCAGCCCGGCAACGCTGGCCATCGTGGTGTCCACCGTCGCTTGTTGCCAATGCTGGCCGGCTTCGATCAGGCTGGCGGCGCACGGTGTGGCCGGGTCGGCGAAGCGGCGATAGTCGATGATGCGCCGCCCCACGACGTGGCCCTGATCCGCCACCACCAGCCCGGGCACGCCGATGCCGAAGGCGAGCCGCCGTCCCTTTGCGGACTCGCCGCACAGGATCAGCGGCTCCGACGGCCACAGCATGGAATGCAGATCGAGCAGCACATCGACCGTATCGATCAACGGCCTGATTTCGCGCGCCCGGTCCAGCTCCACCGAGTGGCGTCCGCTGTTGAGCAGCGGCTGGTCCCACAAGCGGTTGATGTCTTCGTCAACGAAGCGCGACGCGGTCGGCTGCCGCGGGTCGAACCGATCGAATGCGACCAGATTGACGAACCCGAACGTCAGCCTGCCCCGCAGCGGAATGAAATTTGCGCGCAGCAACGCATCAAGCACGATGGCGCCGGCCAGTTCGTTGCCGTGCGCGAGCGCCAGCACCGCGACGTGCGGCCCGGGCACGCCGGACTCGCGCGTGGTGAAGCCCGGAATGCCGGTGTTGCCTTCGATCCACGGGCCGAGATCCGGCGGCGCCAGGCTCACCTCGAACTCAGGCAGCGGGGGCTGGACGACGGATGGCGTCATGGCGTGCGCATCGCGACGCGACGATTCGTCTCCGTGCCGACACCTTGCCGTCTCGGTGTGGCGCGGGCGGAAACGTCCGTTTCCTGCGAAGCCAGGCGCTGCGCAGGCCACGCAAGGCAATCAAGCCTGTCGGACACGCCCAGCCCCCGGCCGGCGGTGTCAGGCCGGGTGTCCGGGTCGGCCGGCCGGTCATGCGCGGCGAGGCAGCTTGCGGAAGCTGCCGGGCGCGACCAAGCGCGGCCAGGCGGAAACGCGCTGGAGCCCTTCATACGGGTCAGTCTATACCCCTTGCTGAAACGGACAACGCGGCTCGCCACTTGCGGAACAAGCGTTCGTTGATCGCCGGCCGTTCCTCGGGCAACGTGCGGTCATGCCCGCATCGATCATCACTATTCTGGCCGCCCCCTGCGACGACAGGCCCGTGCTGCCTCGCCCTGTCCGGCGCGCGGCAGCGTCAGCATGAGAGTACTCGTCTGGCAATGGGGCCGCCGCGGGGCCGGTCCCCGGCTGGCGGCGCTGCTGGCGGATGCGCTGCGCACGCTGCCCGGCACCGAGGCGCTGCTGTCCCTGTCCGCCGGCGCCGAGATCATGCGCGGGCCGTCGCCGCCCCGCTGCGCGCTGCCCGTGGACACGTACGCGAGCCTGGCCGGATTTGCCCGGCGCCTGGCGACCGCTCCGTTTGCCGTGCCATCGCTGATGCGGCGTCTGCTTGTGCTGCGCCCCACCCTGGCGGTCTGCATGCTGCCCGGTCCGCTCGACTTTGTGATGGCGGAGGCGCTGCGCCGGGTCGGCGTGCCGTTCGCGGTCGTGGTGCATGACGCCGACCACCATCCCGGCGACGGCCGCCCGCTGCAGATGTGGCTGCAGCGGCGCCTGTGCCGGCAGGCGTCGGCGCTGGTTGCGCTGACGGACCACGTGGCCGAGGCGCTGCACGCGCGCGGACTTGTGACCGCTGCCCAGCCGCTGATCCGGCTGTCGCTCCCGCCGATCATGTTCGGGCCGCCGCCGCTGCCGCCATTCGCGCATGGCGGTCCGCCGCGCCTGCTCTGCTTCGGCCGGCTGCTGCCCTACAAGGGGCTGGACCTGCTCGCCGCTGCCTTGCGCCGGCTGGGACCGCGCGCGGATCTTGACCTGCGGGTGGTCGGCAGCGGCCCGGAAAGCGACACGCTCGCCGCCCTGCGCGCCACGCCCGGCGTGCTGTTGGAGAACCGCTGGGTGCCGGAGACCGAGGTCGGCACGCTGATCGCCTGGGCCGACGTGTTGGTGTTGCCCTATCGCGAAGCCACCCAGAGCGGGGTGGCCGCCAGCGCGATCGCCGCACGCCGCTGGGTGATCGCCACGCGTGTCGGCGGCCTGACCGAACAGCTCGGCGAGGAACCGCTCGCCCGGTTATGCGCGCCGGACGCCGAAAGCTTCGCCGACGAGCTGCGCCGGATGCTGGTCTCCCCGCCGCGCGACCTGCCGGTGGCGGACGAACCGGCTTCCGTCTGGCGAGACTGCGCCGCCGCCTTGCTGCGGCAGTTCGCCCCGCTGGCGGGGGTTCCGGCGGGGTTCAGCGCAGCGCGACCGTGACCGGGACGTGGTCCGAAGGCTGCGGCTGGCCGCGCTCGTTGGTGTCGGGATCGGCGGCGACCAGCCGCTCCGCGAGGGTCGGCGACAGCAGGACGTGGTCGATCCGCAGGCCGAGCCCGCGCTGCCAGGCGCCCGCCTGATAGTCGTAGAACGTGTAGACCGGCCCGTGAGGATGCACGGCGCGCACGGCATCGGTCAGGCCGAGCCACAAAAGGCGCCGCCACCGTGCGCGGGTTTCCGGGCGGACCAGCGCATCGGTGGCGGGCAGGGTGCCTGGGGCCGCGTCCTCGGCGGTCGGGCAGACATTGAAGTCGCCGGCGATTGCAAGGGGCGTATCGGCGTCCAGCAGCGCCTGGGCGCGCTCGGCCAGCCGGTCCATCCAGGCGAGCTTGTAGGCATAGCCCGCCTCGCCGCCGGAATTGCCG
>Ga0302198_10000680_pt1 | contig 38069 bp, 34 predicted proteins | sample II_Bog_N2_2_FD_193521 | JGI IMG/M metagenome (GOLD analysis project Ga0302198, IMG submission 193521) | Peat permafrost microbial communities from Stordalen Mire near Abisko, Sweden - II_Bog_N2_2 | ecosystem: Environmental > Terrestrial > Soil > Wetlands > Peat | place: Sweden: Abisko...
CCCCATAAGTCAGCCCGATCAGCCCGGCCGCCAGCCATGCCGAAGCGACGCTGTGTCCTGCAATCAGCAGAACGCATCCCGCCGCCTGCAGCGGAAACGTGATCACGCCCATCAGCCCGAACCCGACCCGATCGACCACCAGTCCGGTCAGCAAACGCCCGACCAGCGAGGAAAAGCCGATCGTTGCGGCGATCATCGCGGCCTGCCCGACCGACATGCCCCGGTCGGTCAGCAGCGCGACGAGGTGTGTCAGCATCGCGCCGATCACCAGCATGACGATGAAGAACGCCGCCGTGGCAAACCAGAATGCGCTCGAGCGCAGCGCCACCGACGGCGGATCGCCCGGCAAGTCGCTGTGTCGGCCTGCGCGCCGCAAGGCCACCAGATCGTGCCGGTCGCGCAACAGCGTCACGGCATTGACGATACCGACCGCCGCAACCACACCAGCCATGATCAACCATGCCTGGCGCCAGGCCAGGTGCGACAGCAACAGGCCGTGCCCCATGGTGAACAGCGCCTGGCCCAGGCCCGAACCGGTCATCGCCAGCGACACCGCCAGACCGAGCCGTCGGTTGAACCATTGCGGCAGGAGATTGATATAGGCCGCAGGCGACGCGACGATCGCGACCAGACCGACCACCACCGCCCAGCCCAGAAATGCGGGATAGGACGGCGGCACCAGCACGAGCAGGGCCAGGGCAAGCGGCAGCACAATCACGCTCGACAACAGCACCGGTCGCGATCCATGGCGATCGAGCACGATGCCGAGCAGGGGCGTGCCAAACGCGCCCATGATCGAAAAGATCGAAAAGGCCAGCGCCACTTGCGTCCGGCTCCAGCCGAACTGGGCGGCGATCGGCTTCACGTAAAGTCCGAACGACGCGATCAGCGCCGGGCCGAACGCCACCGCCAGCCCGATCGCGCAACCGATCGCCACACGCCACGCGGGCCCGTGATCGGTTTGTGCATCGGCGGCGGCGCGCACGGGGTCAGCCGCGTGCAATGGCGGGCTCTTCATCGATGCCGGGCTCTTCATCGATGCCGGGCTCTTCATCGATGATCGTGTTGGCCAGCGTGCCCAGCCGTTCGATTTCGACCGTGATCGTGTCGCCGGGCTTCATCCACACCGGCGGATCGCGGAACAGGCCGACGCCCCCGGTGGTTCCCGTGGCGATCACATCGCCCGGCTGCAACGGCGCCATCGTCGAGATATAGGCGATCAGTTCGGCCGCCGGAAACAGCAGATCATCCAGCCGCGCACGTTGCATGACTTCGCCATTGAGGCGCGTTTCGAGATGGAGTGCGCCGATGTCGCCGGCTTCGTCGACGGTCACCAGCCAGGGACCGAACGAGCCGGAATGCGCGAAATTCTTGCCCGGCAGGAACTGGGTGGTGTGGCGCTGCCAATCGCGGATCGACCCATCGTTGAAACAGGCATAACCGGCAACATGGCCAAGCGCGTCGGCCACGGCGATATGGCGCCCGGCCTTGCCGATGACGACGGCCAGTTCGCCTTCGAAATCGAAATTGTGCGACGCGGATGGCCGTACCAGCGCCGCCCCCGATCCGACCAGCGAGTCCGGGTAGCGTGGAAACAGCATCGGATAACGCGGCGCCTCGCGCCCGGTCTCGGCGATGTGCGATTTGTAGTTGAGCCCGACGCACAGGATTTTCGCCGGATCCGGAATCGGCGGCAACAGGCTGACCGATGCAAGCGGCAGCAGCGGCGCCGCATCGAGCGCAGCGGCAATCGCCGACAGATCGGGCGCCGACAGATCGGGCGCCGACAGATCGGGCAGTGCTGCCTTGAGCGAGGACGCCGCGCCGGGCATTGCGCCGACATCGCGAATGCCCTCGGGCGTCACAGCGCCCCACGAGGCACGGCCCCGGCTGACAAAGCTGACCAGTTTCATGATGTTTCAATCCTTCGCCGGGTTCACCGGTTGGCGGCACGACCGATCGGGCGAATGAAGTTTGCGATCCGCGATCACCGGATGCGGTGGTCGAACGGCAGCCTTCTCCCCTCGGCGGTGCGCCGAACCATTATGGTTATAACAAACACCCGAGACGGGCCCGGGGCAGCACCTGGAATGTCTTCGTCCGGGGCGATCCGAACAAGCGCGACGATGGATGCGTCCGCCTGGTGGGAATCGGGCTGGTGGGAATCGGGCTGGTGGGAATTAGGCGATCAGGGCGCGCGCAACCCTCGTCGCGCCGCATCGAGCCGCATTTCGCGCAAATGCAGGCGCTGCGCCTCGGCCATCTGCAGCCGCTCGTGCCCCCAATAGCTCGGCCCGTCGAAAGTTTCGTGCGGCACCCATGTTTCGGGATCGATCACGCGCCCGCCCCAGCCATATTCGATCAGGAAACCCGACGGCGATTTCATGTAGAACGATGTCATGTAATCGTTGCTGTGCCGCCCCAGCGTGAACGACACGCAATCGGGTTCGAGTTGCGCCAGATCGTAGGCCTGGCCCACGTCATCGAGCGATTTCAGCTCGATCATGAAATGGTGAAAGCCGCTTTGCCCGGTGCCGACGAGTGCAAAACTGTGGTGCCGCCCATTGATGTGAAAGAAATAAAGCTCATACGGCGTCTGCCCGAAATCGCTAAGGGCAAAGCCGAGCATGTCGCGATAGAACGGCATCGTCGCCGCCGGATTGCCCATCGTCAGAACGGCATGCCCCATGCCCATCGTCCCGGTGACAAAGCCGGACAGCGGGCGGCCGGGCGCGAACGGTTCATGGGCCCTTTCGGCACCGTGGAAGACCTCCATGCGATTGCCCTCGGGATCGTTGAACCAGACCAGTTCGGCCACCCGGCGCGACCGGGCAAGCGACGGCGCGCCGACATGAACCGCGTGTCCGCCATCGACCAGCCGCTTTGACAGGGCTTCAAGATCCGCAGGCGATTCCACTTCCCAGCCGACATAGGCCAGTCCTTCGTGCGCAGACGGCTCGATGATGAGCCGCTGCGCATGGTCGTCCATGCGGTACGCCTGAACGCCCGCAGCATCATCGACGCGCTGCATGCCCAGCAACCGCGTTGCAAACCGATCCCATTCCCCGGCGCGCCCGGAGGCAATGCCGAGATAACCCAGGCTTTTGATAGTCATGCCCGATCCTCTGCCCGTTGGTGTCTTGTCGAGAGGCGTTGCCGGGCTGCGCGAGGCAGCGCGCCGGCGCCCTCGCGGGAAAAGGGGGCTCGCGGTCGCTGTCTTCAAGTCACTTTGGACGGCGCGTCCATCAGGCGGACGGCCTCGGCGCTGATCCGGGCGGCTGTCTGCTTGAGAGGCGCTTCATATTGCGCGACCACGCGGGCGACATCGAGGCTCGATGCGATGAAAATCAGGCTGAGCACCCCGATCACGCGATCGTCGTTGAAAATCGGCACGCCCAGACCGCCGGTTTTTTCCACCACGCCGCCGACGCGCGTATCATAGCCGCGCACGCGAATGGCGGCGAGCCGTTCGTCGAGCAAGGTGGTGTCGACAGGGACCGCCCGGTTCGCATAGGCGTCGGGCAGCGCCATGATCAGGCGACGTTCTTCGGGCGTGCAATAGGCCAGATAGATTCGCCCCGACGCGACTTCGGTCATCGGCATGCGACGGCCGACCATGCCGTAATCGATCGACAAGGCGCTGAATTCATGGGTCGCCCGCCGGACGACCATGGTCCCCGCCTCGGGCGTGAGCAGCGACAGCGGCCAGACGATCTCACGCCCGAGACGCAGCATTTCCTGCCACGCCGGCTCGATCCACCCATCGTCGATAAACCCGTCGCTCAGCGTGCGGACCGCCCGGGTCAGCCGGTATCCCTCGCCCGACGAGGTCCGCACAAAGCCCAGCGAGGCCAACGTTTCAAGCAGGCGATAAGCGGTCGAACGCGGGATTTCCGCCCGTTGGGCCAGCTGCGTCACCGAGGCGTGGGGAAACCGGTTCATCGCCTGCAACAGCCGCAGCCCGCGTTGCAGGCTGCGCACATTGTCGCCCGATTCGATGTTCGTTGGCGCAGATTCGCTCATGATGAAATAGGTCCTGTCCCGCCAGGCGGACGCCAACAATGATCGCGTTGTTGGCGTTCCGCGACCATCGCACAATAGGTCAAGACATATCGAACAGAACTTCAACGGGAGAGTCAATCGCCGCCGGGCAAACCAGACTGGTTCGCCTGATGTCGGCAACGCGGAGCGAGCCGCCCATGCGGGCGCGGATCGCGTCCGCCGGGACACGAATTTCCACCATTCGAAATCGCCCGCAGGGTCGCCGGGGCAGAGGGATTGAACGCCTATGACGGACATTTCGTATGATTGCGACGTACTGGTCGTCGGCCTGGGCCCGGTGGGCGCGGTCATGGCCGCGCTGCTGGGCGATCTGGGGCACTCGGTCCTCGCGATCGAGCCGCAGCACGAAGTCTATCCGCTTCCGCGCGCAGCCCATGTCGATCACGAGGTCATGCGGATCTTTCAGGCGCTGGGCGTGATCGATGCGGTTCTGCCGCATATGCGCGTTGCGCCCGATTATGAATTCCTGGCATCGAACGGCAAGCCGCTGATCCATTTTCAGCGCGACGGGCTCAACGGCACGGGCGGCTGGCCGGTGTCGTACAATGTCTATCAGCCGGGCATCGAACGCGCGGTGCGCACGCGGCTCGACGCACTGGATGACGTCACGGTCGAACTCGGCAGCCGTTTCGACGCACTTGTCGAACACGATGACGCCGGGGTGGTGGTGCGCATTGACGGCGAACACGGCCCACGCACGGTGCGCGCGCGCTATCTCGCCGCCTGCGACGGCGCGCGAAGCCCGGTTCGCGAAGCGCTCGGCATCGGGCTCGACGATCTCGATTTCGACGAGCCCTGGCTTGTGCTCGATGCCTGGGTTCCCGACGAATCCGGCTTTCCCGAAAGCAATATCCAGTTCTGCGACCCGGAGCGGCCGACATCATTCGTCCACATGGGCCCCAACCGGCTGCGCTGGGAATTCATGCTGCGCGCAGACGAAGATCCGCAGGCGATGCTGCACCCCGAAAACCTGGAAACGCTGCTGAAACCCTGGCGCGCCAAAGGCGAGCTGAATGTGGAACGCACGGCAGTCTATCAGTTCCACGGCCTGATTGCCGACCAATGGCGCAAGGGCTCCGTGCTGCTGGTCGGCGACAGCGCGCACCAGACCCCGCCATTTCTCGGTCAGGGGCTGTGTTCGGGGCTGCGCGATGCGGTCAATCTGGCATGGAAGCTCGACGCGGTGCTGGATGGCGCCGATCAGGCCCTGCTCGACAGCTATATGCGCGAACGCGAGCCGCACTGCCGTTTCCTGATTACCAAGGCGATCGAAATGGGCCGCGTGGTATGCACGTTCGACCGCGAACGCGCCGCCGCCCGCGATGCCGAAATGCTCGCCAATCCGCTGGTTTCGGGGCCTTTTATACTGCCGGCGCTGGTCGGCGCGTTGCGTCACGGCGATGCCATGGCCGGGCTGCCTTTTCCCCAGGCAACCGATCCGCGCGAGGGGCGGCTCGACGATGTGCTGGGGGCGGGGGCGTGGTTGCTCCATACCGGCCAGAGCGGGGCCGTCGCTGCCACGCCCGGGCTGCGCGTGGTCGATGTGCGGCGCGATCTGCCTCCGGCGCTCGGCGCCGCAGTCGCAGAGACGATTGCCGCGACCGGGGGCGAAGCCGTGCTGGTGCGCCCGGATCGCTATGTGTTCGGATCGGGCAACGCGGCTGATCTTGTCCGCGCCTGGGCCGATCTGGTCGGCGCGGCCAAAGTCCCCGCCTGATCGCGCGCGAAAGGCATCGACCATGATCGACAAGATCTTTCCCGACGCGCGCGCCGCGATAGACGGCGTGCGCGACGGCGACACCGTGCTTATCGGCGGCTTTGGCGAAGCGGGCAATCCGACCGAGCTGATCCATGCACTGATCGAACAGGGCGCGCGCGAGTTGACCGTCGTCAACAACAATTCCGGCAACGGCGAAATCGGGCTGGCCCTGCTGCTGCGCGAACGGCGGGTGGCGCGGCTGATCTGTTCATACCCGCGCGGTTCGCACGCGCATGTCTTCGAAACGCTGTATCGCGACGGGCAGATCGCGCTCGAACTTGTCCCGCAAGGCACGCTGGCCGAACGGCTGCGCGCGGGCGGCGCGGGTATCCCGGCATTCTATACGCCTTCGGGCGTGGGCACGGCCTTGGCCGAAGGCAAGGAAACGCGCACTTTTGCCGGACGCGACCATATCCTCGAACACGCGATCTGCGGCGATATTGCGCTGATCAAGGCCGAAGCGGCCGATCGCTGGGGCAATCTCGTCTATCGCAAGGCCGCGCGCAATTTCGGCCCGGTCATGGCGATGGCCGCGAAGACCACGATCGCGCAAGTCCGCAAGGTCGTACCGCTGGGCGAACTCGACCCGGAAGCGATCGTGACGCCGTCGATTTTCGTCAGCCGGGTCGTTCCCATTGCTGACCCGATCAGCGAGCGCGACCATATTCTCGCCTTGGAGCAAGCCCGATGAGCTGGACCGCCGACGAAATCGCCGCGATCGCTGCGGCCGAGATTCCCGAAGGCGCCTTCGTCAATCTGGGCATTGGCCAGCCCGAACGGATCGCCGATTTTATCCCCGCCGGGCGCGAAGTCGTGCTGCACAGCGAAAACGGCATTCTCGGCATGGGGCCGCGCCCGCCCGCAGCCGAGGAAGACATGGAGCTGATCAATGCGGGCAAGAAGCCGGTCACGCTGATCCCCGGCGGCGCGTTCTTTCACCATGCCGACAGCTTTGCGATGATCCGCGGCGGGCACATCGACATCTGTGTGCTGGGGGCATACGAAGTCGCGGCCAACGGCGACATTGCCAACTGGACGACGGGCAAGGACGGCGTCCCGGCGGTCGGCGGGGCGATGGATCTCGTCGCCGGGGCGCGCAGCGTGCGGGTGATCACCACGCACACCACGCGCGCGGGCCATCCCAAGCTGTTGCAAATGCTGTCGTTGCCCGCGACCGGGCGCGGCGTGGTCGACCGGATTTATACCGAGCTTGGCATTTTCAAGCCCATGGGCGAAACCTACAGGCTGTTGCGCGCAGCTCCCGGGGAAACGCTGGACGCCATTGCCGCGCGCACCGGCGCACCGCTGCGGCAAGCCGATTGATGGGCGGACATGTTGATGGGCGGACATGGCCCGGGCGCGGGCATCGTCGACGGCCGCGCGGCGTTGTTGCCCGGTTTGTCAGCGCTGTCGCGCTAGTGGATTGTTTTTGACATTTGCATCCCGCCATCCGGATAGCACGGTCGCAAATGTCAAAAACGGAAAAATCCACTAGAATCAAAAGTTTCTAGTGGTCCGAAAAGATTCTGACATTTGCGCACTACCTAGCCGAGAGCGGTAGCAAATGTCAGAATCGGACCACTAGCTGAGATGCCGCGAATGCTTGCCGCCATAGCGTTGGCCCAGATACGTGGTCAGCTGGCGCAGGTAACTATGCGCCACTTGCGCGCTTTCCGAGCGGCAGGGCAGGGGGTTCTTGCTCTCGCCCTCGGCCCGGCGGCCCACTTTGGCGCAGAGCAGCTCGATGTCGCTGCGCGTCAGCAGGTTTTTCTCACGCATCAGGCACAACAGGCTTTCAAGGATGATGAGGCTTTCCTCACCAGAATTTCCTGCACTGCCCGCATTCACGCCCGCATTTACGGTTGAATCGTCCACGGCCTCACCACTCCCAAATTGGTTTTATTGGGGAGAGATTATGCCGATTTTGTCTTTCGGCAAGGGGTCAATCCAGTCCGCCACCCAGCGTCCGATACAGCGTCACCAGATTGCTCGCCCGGCTCAGTCGCGTGGTCACCAACTGCTGTTCGGCGGCATAGGCGGTGCGCTGCGAATCCAGTGCCACAAGGAACGAATCCACCCCGGCCCGATAGCGGGCATCCGACAGATTGGCGGCCTGCCGCGCGGATTTGGCGCGGGCGGTTTGCGCGGCCATCTGCTCATCCATCGTGCCGCGCTGGGCCAGTGCATCGGCCACCTCGCGAAAGGCGGTCTGGATCGTTTTCTGATAGGTGGCGACCGCCGCTTCGCGCGCGGCGCGGGCATAATTCAGATTGGCCTGATTTTTGCCGAAGTCGAACAGCGGCAGGCTGGCCGACGGTGCTACGGTATAGGTGCCGGTGCCCGCGCCAAAGGCGCTGCCCAGCGCCGGGCTGATCGTCCCGATCGTCGCGGTCAGCGAGATCTGCGGAAAGAAGGCTGCCCGTGCGGCGCCGATATTGGCGTTTTGCGCGATAAGCTGATGCTCGGCCTGCAACACATCGGGGCGGTGCAGCAGGACTTGCGATGGCAGCTGGCCGGGCAGGCTCTGGATCGTAATGGCCTGATCGCCCAATCCGTCGGGCAGCAGGTCTGCGGGCAGCGTGGCGCCGGTCAGCAGCTGCAACGCGTTGATGTCCTGCGCGATTTGGGTTTGCAACACGGCAATATCGTTGCGGGCGGACTGATAATTGGTTTCCGCCTGGCGCGTGTCGAGTTCCGAACTGGTGCCGATGGCAAATTTGGCACGGGTCAGATCAAAGGTCTGTTCATAGGCCTTGAGCACGCCTTGCGAGGTCTTGAGCTGGTCGCGGTCCGAGGCCAGCGTCAGCCAGTCGGCGGCGATCTCGCCGATCAGCGTGACGCGTGCGGCGCGCCGGGCTTCCTCGCTCGCGAAATATTGCTCTTGCGCCGCCTTGGTCAGATTGCGCACCCGCCCGAAGAGATCGATCTCATAGGAAGACACGCCCGCGCTGCCCGAAAAATACTGGATGTCGGCAGAACTGCCCGCCGATGCGCCGGTGGTCGCCGTCATCGAGGCGGTGTTGGTATACGTGCCGGACCCGCTCGCGCTCAGCCCCGGAAACAGGCTGGCGCGCTGGGTGTGAAACTGCGCGCGGGCTTCCAGCACATTGGCTACGGCCAGCCGCAGATCCTGATTGTTTTGCAGCCCAATCTCGATCACCTGGCGCAGCCGCGCGTCGATGAAGAAATCGCGCCAGCCGACCCGGCTGATGTCGGCCGCATCGCTCGCGGCCGCCGGATAGACCCCGCCTTGCGGCAGCGCGGGCGGGACAGCCGCCGACGGGCGCACATATTTCGGCGCGAGATTGCACCCGGCCAGCAGGCTGCCCGCGCAAAGCAGCATGAGGGTTGAGAAAGGCTTGGTCACGGGCATCATGCTCCCCGGCGCATATCGGCGCCGTCATTTTTGCTGAGGTCCGGCTCGCTGATGTCCGGCGGGGTTTGGCCCCGCACGCGACCGGCCATCCGGCGCACGACGACAAAGAACATCGGCACCAGAAAGATCGCCAGAACGGTGGCGGAGAGCATGCCGCCGACCACCGCCCGGCCGATCGCGTTTTGGCCGCCAGCCCCCGCGCCATGCGCTATCGCCAGCGGCATAACGCCGAAGATGAAGGCAAGGCTGGTCATCAGGATCGGGCGCAGGCGAAGCCGCGCTGCCGCGATCGCCGCATCAAACGCGCTCATGCCGTCGCGCATCCGCTCTTCGGCAAATTCCACGATCAGGATCGCATTCTTGGCCGAAACGCCGATCGTGGTGATAAGTCCGACCTGCAGATAGATGTCATTGTTCAGCCCGGTAAGCGTTGCGGCGAGTACCGCGCCGATCACGCCCAGCGGCACCACCATGATGACCGAAACCGGCACCGTCCAGCTTTCATAGAGCGCGGCAAGGCAGAGGAACACGATGAGCAGCGAAAGCGCATAGAGCAGCGGCGCCTGACCGCCGGAGAGCCTTTCCTCATAGGAGAGGCCCGTCCATTGGAGCGCGGTGCCCGGCGGCAGCTTGGCGTGGATCGCCTCCATGGCTGCCATCGCGTCGCCGGTGGAAACGCCCGGCGCCGGCGCGCCCAGCACTTCCATCGCGGGCTGGCCGTCATAGCGGGTCAGTTGCACCGGCGCCTGCGCCCATGACAGCGTGGAAAAGGCGGTGAAGGGGGCCATGCTCCCGCTGCTGCCCCGGACATAGAGCTTGCCAAGGTCTTCGGGCGCCATGCGATAGGCAGTGTCGGCCTGAACATAGACACGCTTCACGCGGCCCCGATCGAGGAAGTCGTTGACATAGGCGCCGCCCCAGGCGGAGGAAATGCTGTTGTTGACCGTGCCCAGATCCAGACCCAGCGCGCGCGCCTTGTCCTGATCCACATTGACCTTGAGCTGGGGCGCATCTTCCAGCGAATTGGGCCGCACGCCCACCAGCTTGGGATTTTGCGCCGCCATGCCCAGCAGCATGTTGCGCGTCTGAAGCAGGGCCTCATGCCCGATCCCGGCCTGATCCACCAATTGCAGATCAAAGCCGGTCGCATTGCCCAGTTCCTGCACCGCAGGCGGGGTGATGGCAAAGATCAGCCCATCGCGATAGTGCGAGAAGGCACCCATCGCCCGCCGCGCGATCATTTGCGCCGAATTGACCGCGCCCGAACGCTCGGCCCAGGGCTTGAGCGGAATGAAGGCCATGCCGGTGTTCTGTCCGGTTCCGGCAAAGCTGAAGCCGTTGATGGTGAACACGCCTTCGACATTCCGGGCTTCATCCTGACGCATGGTGTTGCGGATCAGCTCAAGCCCCTTTTCGGTGCGCGCGGCGGTTGATCCGGCCGGACCTTGCAGCACGGCGATCACCGTGCCCTGATCTTCGTCGGGCAGAAAGCCGGAGGGGAGGCGGACGAAGAGCACCGCCAGCCCGCCGATGATGAGAGCATAGACCAGCATCGAACGCTTCCAGTCCCGCGCGGTGCGGCGGACGCCCTGTTCATAGCGGACCTGCCCGCGGTCGAACTTGTCGTTGAACCAGTCGAAAAAGCGGGCGAGCGGGCCGCTGCCCTGTTTCTTGTCGGGATCGTGGGGCTTCAGGATCGTTGCGCAAAGCGCGGGCGTCAGGATCAGCGCCACCACCACCGAAAGCACCATGGCCGAAACGATGGTGATCGAGAACTGGCGATAGATCACGCCGGTCGATCCGGCAAAGAAGGCCATCGGCAGAAACACCGCCGAAAGCACGAGCGCCACACCGATCAGCGCGCTGGAAATCTCGTCCATCGACTTTCGCGCGGCATCGAGCGGGCTGAGATGTTCGGTGACGATCAGGCGCTCGACATTTTCGACCACCACGATGGCGTCGTCGACGAGCAGGCCGATCGCCAGCACCATGCCGAACAGCGTGAGCGTATTGATCGAATAGCCCGCCACCGACATCACGGCAAAAGTGCCCAGCAAGACCACCGGCACGGCGATGGTCGGGATCAGCGTGGCGCGCCAGTTTTGCAGAAACAGGAACATCACGAGGAAGACCAGCACCACCGCCTCGATCAGCGTGTGGACCACCTGTTCGACCGAGAGCCGGACGAAAGGTGTGGAGTCGAAAGCGTAAACCACTTTCACATCGCTCGGAAATTGCCTGGAAATCTCGGCTATGCGGGCCTTGACCGCATCGACCGTGGTAAGCGCATTGGCGCCCGGCGCCAGCTTGACCCCCATGCCTGCGGCCGGCTGGCCATTCCACTTTGATTCAAAGCCGTAGTTTTCCGCGCCAATGGCCACGCGCGCCACATCGCCAAGCCGCACTTGCGACCCGTCGGTGGCGCTCTTCAGCCGGATCGCTGCGAACTGATCGGGCGTGGTCAGCCGCGACTGGACCGAGACGGTGGCGTTGAGCATCTGCTCTTTGGGCGCGGGCAGCGCGCCGATCTGGCCCGCCGAAACCTGCGCGTTCTGCGCCTTGATCGCGGTGGTCACATCATCCATCGTCAGCGCATATTTGCTCAGCTTGACGGGATCGACCCACACACGCATCGCATATTGCGATCCGAATACCTGCGTATCGCCCACGCCATTCACGCGTGAGAGCGGATCCTGCAATTTCGAGGCGACATAGTCGGCAAGATCGACCGCCGAATGCGAACCGTTGGTCGAATAGAGGCCGATCACCAACAGAAAGTTGGACGTGGACTTGGCGACCTGAACGCCCTGCTGCTGCACTTCCTGCGGCAGGAGCGGGGTGGACGCCTGCAACTTGTTCTGCACCTGGACTTGCGCAATGTCCGGGTTGGTGCCCTGCTCAAAGGTCAGGGTGATCGTCACCGTACCCGAAGACGAGGAGGAGGACGAGAAGTAGCGAAGGTGGTCAAGCCCCTTCATCTGCTGCTCGATGATCTGGGTCGTGGTCTTTTCCAGCGTTTCCGCATCCGCGCCGGGATATGTCGCCGTGATCGAGACCGCAGGGGGCGCGATCGTCGGAAACTGGGCAATCGGCAGCGTTTGGATAGCCAGCAGACCGGCCAGCATCAGGATGATCGCGACAACCCACGCAAAGATGGGGCGATCGATGAAAAAGCGCGACATCAGTGTTGCTTTACCTGAGAGGAGGGGGCCTGTGAGGAGGGATTGGCAGCGCCTTGGCCTTGCGGTGCGTTCGGGTTCCACGGCTGGGGCGTGACAGGCATGCCGGGGCGCAGCATCATGCCGCCTTCGACGATCACCTTGTCACCCGGGCGCAGCCCGGCGGTCACCACCCAGTCGCTGCCCGATGTCCGGCCGGACTGGAGCGGACGCACTTCGACCTTGTTGTCTGTGCCCACGACCATCACGGTGGGATTGCCGCGCTCATCGCGGCCCACCGCGCGTTGCGGCACCAGCATGGCGTTTTGCTGCGTGCCTTCGACGAGCCGCGCGCGCACGAACATTCCGGGCATCAACAGCCCGTCGGGATTGGGAAACAGCGCGCGGATCACTTGCGATCCGGTGGTCTGATCCACGGTTACATCGGCAAAGCGCAACGCGCCCAGCGGGGCATAAGTACTGCCGTCCTCAAGGATCAACTGCACTTTGGCATTGCCATCGCGGGCGATCTTGCCGGCCAGGATCTGCTGGCGCAGCTTGAGCAGATCGGCGCTTGATTGCTGAATATCGACGTAGATCGGGGCGAGCCGCTGGATCGTGGTCAGCGCGCTGCTTTGCGAGGCCGAAACCAGCGCGCCGGTGGTAAAGAGCGAGCGTCCGATCCTGCCGCTGATCGGCGCGCGCACGGTGGTGCGGGCCAGATCGATCTGCGCGCTGTGCAGGGCGGCCTGCTGCGCGGCCACATCGGCGCGGGCCTGCGCGGCGGTTGTCAGCGCATTCTCGAAATCCTGCCTGGCGATGGCGTTGATCTTGACCAGTTCGCCATAGCGCCGCGCCAGCGCCTCGTTCGAGGCAATCGCGGCCTGCGCCTTGGCCAGCGCCGCGCGCGCGCTGGCTACAGAGGCCTCGTAGGGAGCGGGATCGATCCGATAGAGCGGCTGCCCCTGATGCACCATGTCGCCTTCGGTGAACAGGCGCGCCACGATCAGGCCATTGACCTGGGGGCGCACATCCGAACTTTCATACGGAGAGGTCCGGCCCGGCAATTCGGTCGTCAGCGTGATCGTATCCTGCTTGACAACGACGTAAGAAACCGGCGCAGCACCGCCCGCGCCAGTTTCTTGCGGGGCTTGGCCGCCGCAGGCGGCAAGGAGGAGGACCAGAGCCGGCGTGGTGCGACGAAAAAATGTCATGCGTATGTCTGCCGAATGATTTATGAGAGAGAGCGTTCACTCACATTTGCTGCTACTGCGAAGCGGGTGCTATCGTCAACGGAAAAATCAGAGTTAAATCAGAGATGGAGATGATGGATCAGGGATCGGAGAAAATCACAATCCACGCCGAGCGCGCGAATGCGCGGCGCGAAAGGATTATGGCGTCTGCGCGCAGGCTCTTTTTGATAAACGGCTTTCACGCCACGGGGGTGGCGCAGATCGCCAGGGAATCAGGGGTCGCCGTCGGACAGCTCTATCGCGACTTTTCCTGCAAGGAGGAAATCATCGCAAGGATCGTGCGCACCGATTGCGCCGAGTTTCTCCAGTTCGAATCGCTTCAGCGCGACATTGAAGACGGCCATACCGAGTCGATCTGGTACTGGTTTGCCGATTTCCTCGGGCCCGGTGATGACGCATCAGAGGTACTGCTGGCCGAGATTGTCGCCGAGGCGGGGCGCAACGAACGGATCGCAGCCATTTTCACGGCGATGCGCGAAGATGTGTTTGGCGCGATCCTTCGTGCGCTTGAAGCGCTTGCACCGGGCGAACATCTCGCGATGCGCAGGGTGCAACTGGCCAATCTGATTCTCGCCATGTCGCTCGGCCTTATCCAGCAGCGGTCGATGCAGCCCGAAGACGAAATCGCGCAGGTGGCGATGCTGGCGCTGGAGATGGTGCGCGCCGAAGTGGCCGCGATGCAGCAACCACGCGGTCCAAAACCAATGGCTTGATCAGAGCCGGACGCGTCACACGGTGGCGTGATCGGCAAGCGCCCGGGTGATCGCCTGCAATCGTCCGATCACCGCATGGGGCTGGAACCGGTCGGGCAGGCTGGAGATTGTTTCGGGTCGCATCAGTCCGGTGGTCATGCCGATACCGGTGGCGCCGGCTGTCCTTGCCATGGCCATTTCCAGCGCCGGGTCATCGCCCACCACCATGATGTCGCCCGCTGCGCTGCGCGGCAGGCCCATCGCCGCCAGCGTCACATCGAACGCGGCCCGCGACGGCTTCCCCAGCACTTTGGCGCGCTTGCCCGTCAGCGAGGCAATCATCTGATTGATGGCAAAGCTCGATCCGATGCCGCGCCCGTTGGCTGTCGCAAAGAAGGGCACATGGCTGGCCGTCGTCAGCCGCGCGCCGTCCCACACACTCGCGCAGGCCGCCTCCAGATCGGGAAACGTGAAGCCCCGGAACCAGCAGGTATAGACGGCATCGACTTCGGCCTTTTGCGATGGCCCGATCACGTCCAGCCCGCGGGCCAGCAAGGGTTCGGCGACGCCGGGATCGCCCAGCACGCGCACGCGGGTGAGCCCCTGGCGTTCCAGCCAGATCGCCGCGCTGGTCGACGGGGTCATCATCTCGTCGTCGGCGATATCGAAACCGGCGGCGCGCAGGCCCTTGGCATAGATGGCCGGAGCCTTGGCCGTGCCGTTGGTGAATACGCGAAACGGGATCGAGCGCCGCCGCAAGGTTGCCAGCAGATCGATCGCGCCGGGCAGCGCTTCGTGACCCCCGCTGGCGGCGTTGCCCAGCGCGATCGTGCCGTCCATGTCAAAAATGAAGCCGCGCGCGGTTGCGATTTTCGCGGCGACAGCTTCGGGCAGGGTGTCAGGCAACATGGGCGCCTCCGTGGAGAGCGAGGCGGGTGTCGGCGGTTTCGATCACGATGTCGCGAGCCGCAGGACGCGCCGCCAATTCCTTCAGCAGGCGCAGCACAGGCGCCGCAGCGGGATTGTAATGGGCTGATGATGAACCCGCCGCATACATGGCATCCACCTGGGCAGGCGGCATCACCGCACGCAGCAGAAATTCCTCCTCCGGCAGATGCGCCCCCCATTTGCGGCGCAGTTCTGCGAGTGTCGGGAACGGCGGCTCTGCAGCCACTTCGGCGGCGCGCGGTCGGTCGAGAATGGCGGATTCGACTGCCGGGTCCAGCGGGCTGGTCGGCCGACCGAACTTGCCCATGACATACCGCAGCACTTCGTCAGAGACTTGCGCATAGCGTCGCGCGCCGATGACGTTGTAGAGCGCCTGGCTCATCACCATCTGCGGAAACGGCGTGACCATGATCGGATGCCCCAGTTCCGCGCGCACGCGCTCCGTTTCGGCCACCACTTCGTCAAAGCGATGCGCCAGACCCAGTTCCTCCAGCTGGCGGCGGGTGGTGGTCATGACCCCGCCTGCAATCTGGTGCCGCAGAAAGCTGGCGTCGAAAGTCTGCGGCGCGCCTGCGGGCAGACCTTCGGCGCGCGAAAGACGCCACCAATAGTCGGACACTTTGGCCAGCATCGCTTCATCGACATTTACGCTGTGGCCACCGGCCTTGAGATTGGCCAGCATCCGCCCCGCTTCCGGCAGCGATGATCCGTCGCCCAGTGGACCCACTCCCACGTGCACCGCATCGACAATGCCCAGATCTGCGGCGGCAAGGCTGGTCAGCGGGCCATAGCCGATGGTGCAATGGGCATGGATTTCGAGCCGCCTGGCGCCGATCGCGGCCTTGACCGCCGGGGCCAGCGTGCGCACCCGATCGGGGCTCAACAGACCGCCCGGATCCTTGATGTAGAAACAGTCGATATCGTCGCTGGCGGCGAGCTTGCGCGCGAAATCCGCGTAGAACCGATCGGTGTGGACGGCAGAAAGCGTGAACGTCAGCGCGCCCATCACTTGCGCGCCACCCTCGCGCTTTACCAGTCGCGCCGCCTCGATCACCGCCTCGGCGTCATGCATCGGATCGAGCATGATGAACTTGCGGATACCGGCCACCTGAAGATGGCGATAGACCAGCGCCATGAAATCGGGGTCCGCCTGTTGCCAGGCGATGAAACGCATGCCGGTCGTGATGAATTGCAGCGGGGTGTTCGGCATTGCCGCCCGCATGCGTCGGATGCGTTCCCACGGATCATTGCGAAAATAGCGCACAGCGACAGCCATGTGCGTGGAGGAGGTGAAATCGATCGCCGAAAAGCCGACCCGGTCGGTCGCACCGGCAATCGCCAGCATTTGCGCCGTGTTGAGCCCGGTTGCGCCCCACAGCGACTGGTTGCCGTCGCGCATCGAGACATCGACGAGGGAAATCTCGGCCATCAGGCAAGCCCTTCCAGAAAGCGCGTATCGACCCCGCCTGCGACAAAACGCGGATCGGCGGCGATGCGGCGGTGAAGCGGGGCGGTGGTGGGCACGCCCTCGATCGACAGCGTGGCAAGCGCCGATGCCAGCAGGGCGACCGCAGCAGGGCGGTCCCTGGCCCAGACGATCAGCTTTCCCATCAGTGAATCGTAAGTGGGCGGGATCACCCCGCCGGTGGCGATATGGCTGTCGATGCGGATGCCGGGGCCTGCGGGCCAGCGCGCGCGGGTAACCCGCCCTGGCGAAGGGCGGAAATCGGCGGCAGGATCTTCGGCATTGATGCGCACTTCGATGGCGTGGCCAGACGGGCGGATGGCGTCCTGGGTCAGCCCGAGGCGAGAGCCTGCCGCGACCAGCAATTGCTGTTCGATGAGATCGACGCCCGTGATCGCTTCGGTGACGGGATGTTCGACCTGGATGCGCGCGTTCATTTCGAGGAAAAAGAAATCGCCGGTCTGCGCATCGACGAGGAATTCGACCGTGCCCGCGCCGCGATAGGCGAGATGGCGGGTCAGCGCGACGGCGGCCTGTTCGAGCCCGTTGCGGGTGGCATCGGCAAGCTGCGGCGCGGGGGCTTCCTCGACCAGTTTCTGGAAACGGCGCTGGATCGAGCAGTCGCGCGTGCCGAGGTGGAGCGCGTCGTGCCCGTCGCCTAGCACTTGCACTTCGACATGGCGACCACGGGCAATAAAGCGCTCCACATAGATGCGCGGATCGCCGAAAGCGGCTTGCGCTTCGCTCATCGCCATGGCGATCATCGCGGGCATGTCGTCTGCGCGATCGACTCGCTTCATGCCCTTGCCGCCGCCCCCGGCGACCGCTTTCAACAGGACGGGAAAGCCGGTCTCCCGCGCGCGGGCCATGGCCTGTTCGGGGGTCGCGGCCTCACCGCCCGGCACGACCGGCAGGCCTGCGGCAAGACCCACCGAGCGCGCCATGAGCTTGTCGCCCATGGCATTCAGGCTGGTGACATCGGGACCGACGAAAATCATGCCCGCCTCGATCGTTGCTTCGGCAAAGCGGGCATTTTCCGACAGAAAGCCATAGCCGGGGTGGATCGCGTCGGCACGCGCAGCGACCGCAGCGGCGATGACCGCCTCGACATTCAGATAGCTTTGCGCCGAGGGGGCCGGGCCGATCAGCGCCACCTCGTCGGCGAATTGGGCCGGAAGGCTGGTGACATCGGCTTGCGATGCCCCGACGATGGTGGTCATGCCCAGCCTTTGGGCGGTGCGCGCAATGCGCAGGGCAATTTCGCCGCGATTGGCGATGAACAGCCTTCGGATCATGTCTGTCTCCTTCAGGCGTGGGGACGGATGTGCATCAGCGTTGCGCCGCCTTCGACCATCGCCCCATTGTCGGCGACGATCGCTACCACTTCGCCGGCATGCCCCGCATGAACGGGGTTCATCAGCTTCATCGTTTCGACGATGCCGACCACGGTATCGCCATCGACACGGGCGCCGATCTCGACAAAGGGCGCGGCGCCGGGGGCGGGCGCCCGGTAAAAGGCGCCGGGCAGCGGCGCTGCGACCGCGACCAGGCCCGCCGGGGTATCCTGGACCACTGCGACGGCGACGGCGGCGGGCCCGTTGGCGGCGGCCCACTGCCATTCCTGCGACCATCGCCCCCCGGCTTCGCCGCCGCCCTCGCGCCGCAGCGTCAAACGAAAGCGCGCGGTGGCGACATCGAGTTCGCGGTAATCGCTGCCGTCCAGGATGGCGACGATGTCGGCGATGTCCTCCGGCGTGAGAAAGGGCTCGTTCATGCAGGCACCGTCGTTTTGAGATCGAGAAGGGCGCGCGCGCGGCGGATGACGGCATCGCCAAAGGCCGGGTCGTTGAAATGCGCATCGACCGCATGAAATTCGACACCGGTCGGCACAACCGCGCGCAGATAGTCGGCAAACGGCAAGGGCAGCGCGGGGTCATGCAGATGGCCCTCGCTGCTGTCATGGCTGGAAAAACCACGCAACGGCGTGAACACGCTGACCGGCCCCTTTGCCTCGCGCATCATCGCGGCGAGCCGATCGGCGATGCGTTTGAGATCGTCGAGATTGGTGCGCACGGCTGTCAATTGCGGGTTGTGCTTGTGATAGCGGCGGCCGGGGAATTGCTTTTCCGACACTTCGACCGGCCCGCCGATGATGAAATCGGCATTTCCCGGCGCCCAGATTGTCGGAATGCCGCGCGCCATGCCCACGGTCCCGCGCGCGGTGCCGCCATCGCAAAGACCGCCGAAGATATTGTCGACGATCTCGGTGGTGGAAAGATCGAGCACCAGCGCGACATCGCGTTCACCGGCGATGGCATCGAGCGTCGGGCCGCCTGCGCCCGAGGAATGAAACACCATCACTTCGCACCCGTCCGCTTCCAGCGCTTCGCGAATGCGCCGGGTGCCTTTTTCGGTGGTGCCCAGCGTCGTCATCAGCACCAGGGGCCGGTCGGAAGCGATTGGCCCCGCATAGCCTTTGGCCATGCCGGCAACGGCAAAGGCGGCGTTGCGAAAGACGTCGCGGCTGATCGTGTTGATGCCCGCGATGTCGGTCACCGCGTTCATCATGGCGATGTCTTTCACCCCGATGTAGGGCTTGGTGAACCCCGAAGCCATGGTCGAAACGATCAGCTTGGGCAGGCCATAGGGAAAACTCTGCATCAGCGGACCGGCCAGCGCCGTTCCCATCGAGCCGCCCACGGCCAGAATGCCGTGGATCGGTGTCTGTGCGGCACAGGCATGGGCGGCAGCGATGGACCCGGCGATCATCCTTTCATGGATATGGCCTTCGTGACCGAGCGCGCGGATCGCCTCCATCGTCGTGCCTGCGGCGGCGGCGATCGTGTCCGGGCCGATTTCCGCTCCGCCAAGATCGCGGCGCACGCTGGGGTCGAGGTGAACGACATGGACGCCCGCCTCTTCCAGAGCATGCCGCAGAAAGCGCGCCTCCTGCTCCTTGGTGTCCTGCGTGATAATCAACATCACGGTTTTGGGTGAGGCCGCCGTGCCGCTCATGGCGCTTGTGTCCTTTCCTGCGCATCCTGTCCGGGCGCCGATGCCTGCGTGGGCGGCGGCTGTCCGTTCGCTGCAATGTTTCCATGCGCGGGCGGGATTGCCTAATCCAATTCGTGCGCATAATTTCACTGTGTGAAACCGGCATGGGGTCTGGCTCCGGTCCGGCCCCCGTTCGACAACGACAACGGCAGGAGGATGCATGGGTGGGCAGAGCGCCGGGCCGCGCCGATCGACCGATCAGGCGGAGGATGACGCGCACAAACCGACAGGCGTCAAATCCGTGCGCGCACTCGAGCGCGGACTGGATGTCCTGTTGGCTGTGCGGACTGCGGGCGGGCTGGGCCTGAATGCCTTGCATCAGCAACTCGGCCTGCCCAAGGCAACGCTGTTGCGGCTGTTGCAGACGCTGGCCAGTCGTTCGCTGGTCTGGCGTCGGCTGGCCGATGGCGTGTGGATGCCGGCTGCGGTCATTCAGGGCGGACCGGCGGATGCCGGCTGCAGGCTTGCCGAAATCGCCTCGCCGCTGATGGTCGAATTGTCGAACAGGCTGGTTTGGCCATCGGTGATCGCCATCCCGCGCGCCGACCATATGGAGGTGATCGAAACAAACAGCCCGATGTCGCGCTTTGACTTCGCCTCGCTGGGGCCGGTCGGGGTGAAGCTGTCCTATCTCCACACGGCGACCGGTCGCGCCTATCTGGCCGCATGCGGCGAAGCGGAACGGGCCGCTCTGGTGGCTCGCCTCGCACCGCCCGATGCCGGTCCCGACGGGTATCATTTGCTTGAGGCGATCATGGACGAGACGCGCGCGCGCGGCTGGTCGACCCGCGTCCCGCATCATCCCTGGGCCGACCGCAATCGGCAGACCGTGCTGCGCGACGGCAAGCATTCGATCGCGGTTGCGGTGCAGGGCCGAGGCGGGCCGATCGCGGCGCTCAACATCACCTGGCCTTCGCGACGGGCGAGCGTGGCGGATGTGGCTGAGCAATGTCTTGGCAGCTTGCAGGCGATCGCCGAGCGGATTGGCCAGGCGGCCGCTGCAACAGATTTCACCTGGTGAAATATCTAAGGGTTGCGTCGGTGCATGGATTGGAGGACGCTGAACCCATCAGAAAGGCGCGGTGGCAGGCCATCGCGACGCGGCGCCGGACAAATCCAGGCGCGATACGAGAGGGATAAGGCATGTCGACCTGGGCGACGCGCAAACACGCGACCTCGACACACAGCATGACTGTCGCGATGCGGTACGGGGCATGGTCCGTGCCTGCCGACGGCTGAACTCCTTTTCCATCGACGTGCCGCCCGGGTTGCATCGGGGCAAACGGTCGCCTGTCGCCGGGTGGGCCTGATCGTTTGCGCCCCTGCAAAGGGGCATGCCGCGTGCGGAAGGCGAGACGGCGAAAACGCCGCGTGAAATCGTTCAAGAGAGGACGCCAAAGTCATGGCACTATGGAAGAGGTTGGGCGTGGCGGGTTTCGCGCTCGTGCTGGCGGCACCGCTTTTCGCGCAGACGAGTGCCGCCGTGTCGTCGGCGCAGACGAGTGCCGCCGTGTCGTCGGCAGTGCCGTCGGGCACGCCCTTGGGCCAACCCCTGGCGCAGCGTTCGCCCACCAAGACCTATGCGAGCGTCTGCGCCTATTGTCATGGGCACAACGTCGGCCCGATCATTCTGGGGCGCCATCTGGCGGGCGATACCATCAGGACCATGGTGCGCGAGGGGCGCAACGGCATGCCCGCTTTCCGCCCCAGCGAGATCAGCCCGGCCGAACTCGACGCGCTGGCCGTGTGGATCAGCAAAGCCCCCGGCAATCCGATGGAGCATGGAGAATGAGCGGACCAACGATCGATCGGCGCGGCCTGCTGGGGGCGGGCGTGGCAACGGCGGCGGCGCTGGGCATTTCGGGCGTCGCCATGGGCGAGGGCGCGGTGCTGGCGCCCGGCGTGCGCAAGGCGGACCTCGCCGCCGCCCTGCAGGCCTTTCGCGGCGTGGTGGGCGATGAATGGGTGGCGGGCAACGCGGGTTCGCTCAAGCCCTGGTCCAAGAGTTATACGCCCGATCCATCCGGGCGTCACGCGCCGGTGGGCGCGGTGTGCCCCGACAGTGTGGAGCAGGTTCAGGCGATCCTGAAGATCGCCAATCAGTATCGCCAGCCGCTTTGGCCGGTCAGCACCGGCAAGAACATGGGCTATGGTTCGACCACTACCGCTGCGCCCGGACAAGTGGTGCTGGATTTGAAGCGGATGAACCGGATTCTGTCCGTCGATGTCGAATTGTGCACCGCGCTTGTCGAGCCGGGGGTCACCTATCAGCAACTGCGCGATTACCTCGATGAACACAATATCCCGTTGTGGATCGACGTGCCGACGGTTGGTCCGATCGTCGGCCCGGTCGGCAATACGCTCGACCGGGGTGTCGGTTATACGCCCTATGGCGATCATTTCATGGTCCAGTGCGGCATGGAAGTGGTGCTGGCCGATGGCGAGATCCTGAAGACCGGCATGGGCAGCACCAAAAACCCGTCGGCGTGGCAGGCGTTCAAATGGGGGTACGGGCCCTATCTCGACGGCATTTTCACCCAGTCGAACTTTGGCGTGGTGACCAAGATGGGCCTTTGGCTGATGCCTGCCCCGCCGGTCTACAAGCCGCTCGTGGTGCGCCACAAAAAGGTCGAGGATGTCGCGCGGATCGTCGACGCCATGCGGCCTTTGCGCATCGCCAATATCGTGCCCAACGTGGTGTTGATGATGGGGGCGGCCTATCAACTGGCGATGTTTCATCGGCGCGGCGAAGTCTATGCCGGTGCGGGGCCGGTTCCCGAAGCGGCCTTTGCCGAATTCGCGGCGCAACACGACCTTGGCATGTGGAACACTTATATCGCGCTTTACGGAACGAGCGCGCAAGTGGCCGAGAGCGAACGGATCGTCCGGGCCGCCTTTGCCGCGATCGACGGCGAGGTGATGACCGAGGATCAGATGCAGGGCAATCCATGGTTCCATCACCATGCGACGCTCATGCGCGGCGGGCTCTCGCTTGAAGAAGTGGGCCTTGCCCGCTGGAAAGGGAGCGGAGGCGGGCTCGCCTGGTTTGCGCCGGTCGCGCCCGCCAAGGGCAGCGAGACGCAAGGCCAGATCGATCTCGCCCATCAGATTCTGGCGAAGTACGGTTTTGACTACACCGCCGCCTTCGCCATCGGAATGCGCGAACTGCATCATATCATCGCGCTGCTCTACGACAAATCCGACCCCGAAGAAGAAAAGCGGGCGGATGCCTGCTATCGCGAACTGGTCACCGGGTTTGGCGATCGGGGCTGGGCTTCGTATCGGACGGGCGTACATGCGATGGATCTGGTGGCGGCGCAATATGGGGAGACCAACCGCGCGGTGAATGCGGCCATCAAGCAGGCGCTGGACCCCAATCACATCCTTGCCCCCGGCAAGTCGGGGATCGCATGATGCGCGGCTGGCTGACGTCCCTGCTGCTGGCAGGTGTGCTGACGGCGGGTGTCCTGGGGGCGGCGCCGGTCTCTGCCGAGCCGTCTGCCAACGCGGCACCGCTCCGGCTGGAGGTGCTGCGCACGAGTGCGGGCTCGCTCTATTCCAACGTCACGCTGATCGAGGGGGACCATGACGCGGTGTTGGTCGATCCGCCTTTCACGCTTGCCGACGCGCATCGCGTGGTGGCCATGGTGCTCGACAGCGGCAAGCATCTGACCACGGTTTTCGTCACGCATGATCACCCCGATCACTTCTTCGCGATGGAAGTCATTGCCGACGCCTTTCCGGATGCGAAGATCGTCGCGCATCCCACGGTGGTTGCCGACATCTGGCGCTCGCTGCCGTTCAAGGTAAAGCGTTGGGGCCCGTTGCTGGGTGCCAATGGCCCGCGTCATCCTTCGGCGCCGCAGCCGTTGACGGGCGATACCATCATGCTGGAGGGGCGCGAGCTGAAAGTATTGGGGCCGATGGCGGGCGACCATGTCCATGCGACGGCGCTCTGGGTGCCCTCGATCAGGGCGCTCGTGGCCGGCGATCTGGTCTATAACCAGATGTTCTTGTGGATGGGCGAGCAATCGCCGGCCGACATCGCCGCGTGGGGCAAATCGCTGGATACGCTTGCCGCGCTGAAGCCCGATGCGGTCGTGGCGGGGCATGCCAGGCCGGGGCTCGCCAATGACGCGTCGGGGCTGGAGTTCAGTCGGCGGTATATTGCGGCCTGGCCCGGTCTGGTGGCGACATCCGCAGACAGCGCCGAACTGCGGCGCAAAGTGCAAAAGGCGTTCCCCGAGGCGATCGATATTCTGGGCGATTTCCTGCTCGGAAATTCATCAAGAGTGGCCAAGGGCGAACAGCCCGCGTGGCAGGAGTGAGGCTTATGCGTTTTCAGGGCAAGGCTGTGCTGATCACGGGGGGAGCCACCGGCATCGGTAGGGCAACGGCGCTGGCTTTTGCCGCCGAGGGCGCGCAAGTCATGATCGGCGATATTGACGCACGCGCCGAAGAGACCGTGCAGATGATCGCTTCATCCGGCGGGCGCGCGGCATTTCGTCATACCGACGTGCGCGATGGTGCCGCATTGGAGGCGCTGGTTGCGGCCTGTCTGGAAAACTTTGGCCGGATGGATTGTGCGTTCAACAATGCCGGAGTCCTGCCGCCGCAAAGGCCGATCCACGAAGTGACGTCCGACGAACTCGATCTGGCCATTGCCGTCGATTTCAAGGGCGTATTTCTGGCTATGCAGTCGGAGATCCGGCACTTTCTGAAATCGGGCGGCGGGGCGATCGTCAATACGGCCAGCGTCGGTGCCGTGATCGCCGACCCGAACATGAGCGTCTATTGCGCGATGAAGCACGCCGTGGCGGGCCTGACCAAAGCGGCGGCGGTCGAATATGCGCGGGCGAACATTCGCACCAATTGCATTGCCCCCGGCTTTGTCGTCACGCCGATGACCCAGCACTGGGCCGACAGCAACGCGTTTACCGACATGTTCTTTGCGCAAAACATTTCGGGCCGCGCCGCGCAGCCGGCAGAGATCGCGCCGACCGTTCTGCATTTGTGCAGCGATGCCGCCAGTTTCATCAACGGCGCGACGTTCGTCATCGACGGCGGCCAGACCGCGCACTGATGGGGGACCGGGGCGCTGCCTGAATTCAGTACACGTCGCGCAGATAGCGTTTTTCCTGCGCCATTTGCGCGACGTAGTCGTCCGCGTCGTCTGGCTTCATGCCGCCATGCCGGGCGACGATGTCGCGCAAGGCCTTGTCGACATCGCGTCCCATGTGGTGGGCATCGCCGCAGACATAGAACAACGCCCCCTCGGCCAGCCAGCGCCACACGTCTGCGCCTTGTTCGATCATGCGGTGCTGGACATAGATTTTCTGCGCCTGATCGCGTGAAAAGGCGAGGCTCAGCCGATCGAGATGGCCCTCGCGCTGCCAGGTCTCGATTTCGTCGCGGTAAGCCCTGCGCGAATGTGCAGGCCTTCAGAGTGTTGACAGTAGCGCTGCCGCATGTCGCCGGCATGGCGTCAATGTGGATCAAGGCCATTTTTCGCGATAATCGCCGCCGTCGGAGAAACGTGCCCCAAGATCCGAATAGCCCTGTTTGGCAAGATCATGGTCGAAATGTCGGCCTGACGCCGGACTTGTTGCAAAGTGCGCGTGGGGGATCGATGCCGGGCCGGAAGTTCGGTTGGTCGGCAATCAGGGGCGCAGCGCAAGTTTGCCCACGATCCGTCCTTCGTCGAGCAGGCGGTTGGCTGCAACCACGTCATCGAGCGGCATGATCGTGCCGGCCGGGATAAGCGGGCCGCTTTCGAACCATGCGTGCATCGCCGCCGTGGCGGCCGCGAACATCGCTGTCGGAAAGAAATCGTCGGCAGAAAAGGTACGCAAAGTGATGCATTTGCCGACGCGAAAGGTGTCGAACGGGGTTTTTCCGCCGACATAGCCATAGGCCTGAATCTCGCCAAACGGGACCAGCAGATCGACATCGCGGTTCAGCGTGTCGCCGCCCACGCCATTGAAGGAGAATTCGATGCCCTGGCTGTCGGTGATCTGGTTTACCCGCTCGGCGTAGTCTTCCTGGGCGGTGATGATGACCGCATCGGCGCCCAGCCGCTTGCAGAAATCGGCTTCATCGGCGCGGCGGCACGTGGCGATGACCTGACAGTCCTGCGCGCGGGCAAGTTGCGTCACCATCGAACCCATGCCCCCTGCGGCGCCATGGACCAGCACCCGTGATCCGCGGGGAACCTTGCTCCAGCCGTGAAACAGCAGGTGGGCCAGCCGAAAGTTGACGAGATAGGGCAGAGCTTCGGCGAAAGTGACATGATCGGGCAGCCTGATGATGTCGGCGGCGGGAATGGACCGGCCCTGGCTGTCCGTATTCGCGCGGGTTGCGGCCAGCACATATTCGGCGCAGCAGGCCCCCGTCAGCACCAGCGCCAGCACACGGTCGCCCACGGCATAGTCGTTGGTCTCGCTGCCGATGGCTACAACTGTTCCGGCGACTTCGCGGCCCGGAAAGAACGGCAGGTGGGTTTGCGAGAAATAGGTTCCGCGGCGTGCCTCGGTATCGCCATAGATCAGGCCAGCCAGATCCGTGCGGATAAGGATGTCGCAAGGGCCGGGGGCAGGCACCGGCTGCTGCACGATTTTCAGGTTTTCAGGCGGCCCCACTTCATCGAGGCGGACGATCCGCATCGTTTTGGGCAGGGCGGGTTTGGGCAGAACGGTATCGGGCCGTGGGGCAGACAACGCGGCGGCAGGCGGCATGCGGTTTCCTCGGGATCGGTTACGGTATACGGTGTGCAACACCTGAACGAATGAACGGCGCATGGCAAGTGTGATTCGCCAGGGATGACGGGATCGTGCCGGTCGGTATGGCGGTTCGCGTATTCCCAAGGGGTGCAAACCTTGTCCGCGCGGCGGTGGCACTTTGGCCGGATTTGACGCTTTATTGCCCCTGCATTGTCGTATACGGCGTGCCGCGAACAGTCTGAGGCCCGGTGTGCGGTTGGTTTTCCGACCAGTCAGGCGCGCGGGGTTCGGCGGGGACGGGAAGAGAAGGGGTATTATGGCACGCGCTGTCCGCAAGGTGGTGACGGTGGAACGCTTGCGCGATCAGGTTTACCAGCTGATCCGTGACGATCTCAATGTTGGTTTGTTCGCGCCGGGGCAACGTCTGGTCGAAGCGGAACTGGCCGGGCGCTATGAAGTGTCGCGCACCCCGGTGCGTGAGGCGCTGTTTCAGCTTTCGCGCGAAGGACTGCTCGTGCGGTCGAGCGATCGGGGCTATGAAGTGCCTTATGATACACGGGAAAAGGCGCGTGATCGGCATGAAGTGCGCGACTTGCTCGATCCGATTCTCGCGCGGCATGCCGCAATCGAGGCCCGGCCCGACCAGCGGCGCAATCTGACGCGCTGTGCCGAGCGGATGCAGGTCGCGCATGATGCTGCTAAACTCAACGCTTTTGCCGAGGCCAATGTCGAATTTCGCAGCCTTTTGCGCGAAATGTGCGGCAACGAACTGCTTGCCCGGTGCAGTGCGCTGGTCGACGATCAGGCGATCGTCGCACGGCGCGGAATCTTTGCCAACGAAGAGGATCGCGGCGCCGAATCCCGATACAGCACAGAACTTGCGAAGGCGATCGCCGAGGCCGATGCCGCCGCCGCAGAAGCGGTGATGCGCGCCTATATTCAGCATGCTCGGGGGGCTTCGCTCAGGCTGCCGGAATGAGGGGCGACAACGCTACGCCGGAGCAAATTCAGCGATTGACGTGATTGTGCACGGTATGCAATGTGCCCTGGAGCCCGAAGGCGGGCGCCGGGGAGACACTCATGCATCCGACCAGTCACTTCGTAGACATCGACGGGGTATCGACCCACTATCTTGAGATGGGCCCTGGGCTTGAGATGGGCCCTGGGCTTGAAATTGGCCCCGCGCCCGAATTGGGCGCGCCGGTCCTGCTGCTGATCCATGGCGGCGGTTCAGGCGCCGATGCATGGGGTAACTGGCGCGATTGCCTGCCTGCCTATGCCGCGCGGTTCCGGGTGATCGCGGTGGACATGCCGGGGTTCGGCCGGTCGGCCCGACCCGATCCCGAACGCTACAACTATGGCCAGACCGGGCGCAACCGCCATATGACTGCCTTCGTGGAGCATATCGGCGCAGGTCGGCCGATCTCGATCATCGGCAATTCGATGGGCGGGGCGACCGCCATCGGGGTCACCCTGCTGCGGCCTGATCTGGTGCGCAAACTGGTGCTGATGGGCGCGGCCGGGCTCGACATCGCCAATCCCGATCCGGCCGCGAAGAAGGCGCTGGCCAGTTACGACTACACGCCCGAAGGCATGCGGCGGATGGTCTCGTTCCTTGCCGGGCCGGACTTTGCCATCACCGATGAACTGGTGATCTATCGGCATGCGCTGACCATCGAGCCGGGCGCGCGCGAGGCCATGGCGGCGATCCACCGGCACATGCAGACCGATCCGATGACCTATCCGCCCGAAGCGATCGCTTCGATCACGGTGCCGACGCTCGTGGTCGGCGGCAAGCAGGATCAGGTTGCGGTTCTGGCCAGGATTTACGGCTATCTCGATCTCATCCCCAACAGTTGGGGTTTCATCCTGCCCCATGCCGGGCATTGGGTGATGATGGAGGCGCCGCGTGAATTCGTGGCGGTGACGACCGCTTTTCTGGCCGATGGGCAGTTCGGGGCATGACGCGCGCGGTTGCCCCCTACCGGGTTCATCGCCTGATCCAGGATCTCATGCGCGATCCGGGCGCGGCAGCGGCGTTTCGCGTCGATCCCGCATCGACATTTGCCGGTTATGGCATGTCGGGCACAGAATGCGCGCTGTTGCGTCAAGGGACGCTGGCGGCAATGACCGAACTGGGCGTCCATCCCAATCTTCAGATGAAATACTTGCGGCTGGCCGCGCCCGCGCCCGATGCAAAGGCGCTGGCGGCACCTGGTCCGCTCGATGCCTATCTCCCCCGTTTGCTGGAGCTTTGACATGGGCCGGATCGTTGGCGCGCTTGGCATGTCGCACATCATGTTTCCACCCACCGGCATCGAGGAACAGGCAGAGCGCATCTTGTCGCACATGCTGGAGATCCGCCGTCGCCTGCATGCGATGCGACCCGATCTGATCGTGCTGGCGGGGGCGGACCACCTCAACACGTTCACGCTGGCGATGCAGGTCACTCTGGCCATCGGCGTATCCGACCGCTTTACGACGCTGGGAGACGGGGGCGTGCCGGTACGCGAATTTGCCGGACATCGTGCCTTTGCCGAAGGCTTTGCGCGGTTTGCCTCGCGGCGCGGGTTCGAACTGGTCCAGGCCGAGGAAGTGCGGCCCGATCATGGCACGGCCTTTCCGAAGCTGGTGCTCGATCCGGATAATGCCATCCCGACGGTGCCGCTGTTTATCAACGCGGCGATGCCGGTGCCGCCCCAGCCGTCACGCTGTCTTGCGCTGGGTGAGGCGCTGGCTGCTTATGTCGCGACCGAACGCCCGGCTGATGAGCGCGTGGCGGTTGTCGGCACCGGGGGGCTGTCGCACTGGTTGCGCCTGCCCGACGAAGGCCGCATCGCCGAAGATTTCGACCGTGCCGTCATCGCCGCGCTGGTCGCGGGCGAAGCGCCGCGCCTCGCGCAGATGGACAGCGATGCAATTATCGAGGCCGCAGGCAATGGCGGTCTGGAAGTGATTGCGTGGCTGTTTGCCGCGGGGGCCCTGCCGGGCGCGCGTGGGGAGGCGATCTATTATGAGCCGGTGCCCGCGTGGATCACCGGGATGGGCGCGGTCGAGCTGTTCGCCGAGACGGCGGCTGCCGGAAAAGGGGATTGAGGCCGTGACTCATGAAGCGAATTCCCCCGCTGCGGCCCCTTTGGACCCAGCGGGGCAGGTGGTCATCGTCGGGGCGGGGCTCGCCGGGCTGCGTGTGGCGACGACGCTGCGCGACGAAGGCTTTGCCGGGGGTATCGTGGTGCTGTCTGACGAGCCCGAGTTGCCCTATGATCGGCCGCCGCTGTCGAAGGCCGTCCTGCTCGAACCGGGTGCCGAACGGACGATCGCACTTGCCGATCCGAACGAACTCGCCGCGCAGGCGATCGATCTGCGTTGCGGCGCGACAGTCGCCGCGATCCGGCGCGAGGCGCGCTGCGTCGAGCTCGATGGCGGCGCGCTGCTGGCCTATGACCGGCTTGTGCTGGCGACCGGATCGAGCGTTCGCATTCATCCGCTGCTGCCGCTCGATCGGCCCGGAGTCCACTATTTGCGGACGATGGGCGATGCGCTGGCTTTGCGCGAGGCCGCGGCGGCGGCGCAGCGCGTGGTGATCGTCGGCGGCGGTGTGATCGGACTGGAAGTGGCCGCCGCGCTCGCCGAAGGACGGCAGGTGACGGTCATCGATCCGGCCGAGCGCGTCATGTGCCGTTCGGCCTCGGTGCCGGTCAGCGATCGGCTGGCCGCGCGGCATCGCGCCGCCGGAGTGGCATTGCGATTGGGAAGAGTGCTTGCCGACGTCCGGGCTGATGGCGATGGTCTGGCTTTGACGCTTGATGACGGAACGAGGCTGGTCGTCGATCTGGTGGTGGTCGGGATCGGAGTGGTGCCCAATGTCGCCCTGGCGGTGGCCGCAGGTCTCGATGCGGGGGCGCAGGGGATCATGGTCGATGCCGAGGGCCGCACCAGCGATCCGGCGATTGCCGCAGCGGGTGAAGTGGCCTGCTACCCCGGCCGCGACGGGCAGTCCGAACGACAGGAAACCTGGGCCCACGCGGCGCTTCATGCCGAACATGTCGCTCGCGCGCTGCTTGGCCCCAGCCGCTATGACGCATTGCCCAGCTATTGGAGCGACCAGTTCGATCTGTCGCTGACGGTTGTGGGGACACCGATCGCGTCTGTCGATGTCGTGCGCGGCGATCCGGCCGGGGACAGCTTTCTGGTGTTTCATGTCGAACACGATCGCGTCGTCGGTGTCAGCGCGATCAATGCCGCGCGCGACTTGCGCCAGGCGCGCCGCCTGATCGGTCGGACGGTGTCTGACGCAACGATACTGGCTACCGGCGCGTTGGCGCCGTTGGTCGCTTGATCGAAATTTTCAGGCTTCGGCCCGGTCCCAAGGAGATAACAGGGTGAATGTAGGAATCGCTGGGTTTGGCACGATCGGTGCGGAAGTCGGGCGGCGGTTGCTGGCCGGCATCGAAGGGCTGACACTGGTCGGTGTGACCAGTGGCCGACGCGACGTTGCCGAGGCGCGCCTCGCCGCGATGGATGCGGTCCATATACCGGTGCTGACGCCCGAAGACCTGGCCGACAGGGCGCAGATCATCGTCGAATGCGCGCCGACGGCGGCGTTCCTCGACATCGTGGTGCCCGCGCTGAAGGCCGGGCGGCAAGTGGTGACGGTCAGCGCGGCCGCGCTGATCGAGAACATGGACGTGGTCGATCTGGCGCGCGCGCATGGCGGGCGGATCATCATGGCGACGGGCGCGCTACTCGGGCTCGATGCGGTTCGTGCGGCGGCGCTCGGCACGATCCATTCGGTGACGATGGTCACGCGCAAGCCGCCGCGTTCGCTGGTCGGGGCTCCGTCGATCGTGGCGCGCGGGATCGATGTCATGGCCTTGCGCGAACCGCGCTTGTTGTTCGACGGCACTGCGCGCGAAGGGGCGCGCGGTTTTCCGGCCAATGTCAACGTTGCGGCGGCGCTGGCGCTTGCCGGGATCGGACCCGATGCGACGCGGTTGCAGATCTGGGCCGATCCGGGGCTTGAGCGCAATACCCATCGCATTGTCGTCGATGCGGATTCGGCACGTTTCGAACTCGCCATCGAAAACATTCCGACCGAAGAAAAGCCGGGCACGGGGCGGATCACCGCGCTGTCGATGGTGGCTGCGCTCAAGGGGCTGAGCGAGCCGCTCAAGGTCGGTTCATAACCGTCAGGGCAAAGAAGGCGCGCCTTGGACAAGGGGCTGCGGTGGCGGCCCCTTTTTCAATGCGCTTCCGTTGCGAACATCTCGACCGCTTCATCCGGCAGAGTCCGGCTGTCTTGTGGCAAGGCTGTCGCCGACGGAGCGCGAACCACGAGCACGACACCGCCGAGCGCGATGGCGCCGCCGATCAGCAGCCGGATCGAGATCGTGTCTCCGGTGATCAGCGGGCCAAGAGCCATCGTGAAGATCGGCGCGAGCACCATCAGCGGCGCGGTGACGTTGGCGGGATGACGGCGCAGCAGGCGATAGTTGACGCTTTGGGCGAGCAACGAAACCACCAGCGCCGAATAGACCGAGGCGGCCACCAGCGGCCAGCCGGCGTGCCAGGCGCGGTGCCACGGGGCCTGATCCACCAGCGGGGCGATCAGCGCCGAAGGCAGCAGCGCGCTCAACGCGACCCAGGGTTGCAGGCGAAGCGGTTCGAGATTGGGAATCCGCTTGATCGTGATCACTGCGGCCGAACTGGCCAGGGCCGAAAGCGCAATCCAGCCGAGCCCCGGTGACAGGCCCAGAGCCCCCGGTCTCCACATTACTGTCGCGACCCCGGCAATGGCCAGCACCGTGCCGACAAGGCGCTGCCCGCGTGGTCGCTCGCCCAGGAACACGAAGGCGAGGGCCGCAGTGAACGGAATGGTCAACTGATTGACAATCGCGACACTGGCCGGCTGGGCGCTGCGCAACCCGAGGAAAAACAGCGTGAAGCCACCCAGGCCAAACAGCGTGGCCGTGGCCAGAAACCAGCGGCGCGGACGCGGCAAGGGCCACAGCCAGGGCAGCGTGAAGGCCAGCACCAGGGCGGAACGCGTGACCGTGAATACCAGCGGCGGGACGGCGAGGTTCGTCACGACCAGCCGTGCGACAATCGCGCTGGTGGCGAGCGAGAAACAGACCCAGATCATGAGCAGGAGATCGCGGCGCGGCATAAGGCGTTCCTTGGCGGTGATCCTGAATGCGCACCGGGCCTGCGTCGGGCAGGTCCGGTGCGCGGTCTGGGTGACCTGAATGGACGGATCAGATCACGTCGCTGGGTTTCTGCACGCCCGTACTGTTGCGGTGGCACATTTCGCGCCACAGGATGATGCCGTTGTCTTCGCGCACGAGGGTCTCTTCGAGCCAGTTTGAGTCGTGGTTGTAAAAACCCTGCAAGGCTTCGCGCGCAAAGACGTCCTCGTTGTTGAACCCTTCGAGCGAGTTCGGCTTCCAGCGATGCTGGAAATCGTGACGAAATTCGACGCGTTCTTCCTCGCTGGCGCAGCGGCGCGCAATGGTGATGATGTAGAGGTGGCTGTCTGCCGTCAGCGGGACATACCATTCGAACTGATACAGGCCGACGAATGGAAAGTTGTCGACGCGCAGCACCCCCGGCAGGCAGACATAGTGCCCGGTCGTGCGCTTTTTGGCCGCTTCTTCCGCCGTCTGGTGCATCTTGGTGCCGGTGACGACGACTTTGCCTTCGACCCGCCCTTCGTAGGCCATCGGTGCGGCGTCCTTGAAGGTGCGCGTGGCGACACCCTTGGGCTCGCCTTCGGCTTCGTGCACCTCGAAATAGTCGTCGGGCCGGTTGGTGTGGCCGAGCGGCAGCGAACGCTGGGTATTGGTGATCAGCGGCGACTGGCGGTGCAGATAGATGTGCAGGTCGTCGATGCCGTTTTCGCAGCCCAGCCGCCAGTTGGACTGGACCGGGTAGGATGCGCCGCACACTTCCATGTCCTCGTCGAGGAAAGTCGGGGGAACATCGAGCGACAGGTCGTGCGGCGTATAGTCCTCGTCGCCAAGGAACACGAAGACCAGCCCTTTGGCTTCCTGAACCGGATAGGAGCGGACCTTGCGCTTGCCGATGATGGGCGTGTTGGGGCTGGCGATGATGTCGCACAGCGTGCCCGAATCCCACTTGTAGGTGAAGCCGTGATACCAGCAGGTGACGGTCGTGCGCGTGAAGCATTCGACTTTGTCGGAGAATTTCACACCACGATGAATGCAGCGATCGCGGATTGCGAAAACCTGGCCGTCGATGCGCTTGAGCAGAATGTCCTCGCCCATCAGCTTGGCCGTCTTGACCTCGTCCTCGGCGATTTCGCGCGAGAACATCACCGGATACCAGTGATTGCGGAAGCCGAGCTTGGCTTCGAGGTAATTGCGCCAGCGCGGCACTTTCCTGAGCAGCCGTTCCTCTACAAAACTGTCTTCGGTCATCGCAATAGCGTCCCTCATCGTGCGCGGCGGCGGCGCGCGGTTCCTGGTCGCCGTGATTGACGGCGGCAGGGGCATTATGCATACTGTATGCCGTGCTATCAAGGGTGATCCGCCGATTGTCACGGGAAGCGTGCAGCAAAGACGGAATTATCGAGACTTTTGATAGGCGATCCCATCTGTGAGGAAGTGTATGCCGTATATTGATGTGGGGGAAAGCCGGCTCTACTACGAAGCCTATGGCGAAGGCCCGCCACTGGTGCTGGCGCATGGCGTCGGCGGCAACCATGCCAGCTGGTTTCGTCAGGTGCCCGAGTTTGCCCGGAATTATCGCGTGGTGGTGTTCGACCACCGTGCCTTTGGCAATTCGACGGACATCGAGCAGCTTGGTCGCGCGCGGTTTATCGCCGATCTGGAGGCCTTGCTCGACGGGCTGGGTATCGCGCGGGCGGTGCTGGTCGGTCAATCGATGGGTGGCGGGACGGTTGCGGCCTTTACCATCGCGCATCCTGAGCGAGTCGCCGGGGTCGTCGTTGCATCGTCACTGGCCGGTTGCGTGCCGCCCGAACCGATCGCTTCCGAATTGCGCGCGGTGGAAGCGGCGACCGCCGATCTGTCGCAAGTCGAACGCGTGCTCGGGCCCGTTCTGCGCGAGGATGATCCCGCGCTCACCTTGCTCTATCTCCAGATCGCCAGCTTCAACAGCGTGACGATCAAGACCGTGCGTGGCGCGATGCCCCGCTGGTCCCCGCGCGAGCTGGCCGCCGGCGGCGTGCCGGTGCAGTTCCTGGCCGGTGAGCACGATGTCCTGTTTCCGCCCGAACTGGTGTGTGCAGTCCATGGTCTTGTGCCGGGTTCGCGCTATCACATGATCGAAGGGGCGGGACACTCTGCCTATTTCGAACGCGCGACGGCCTTCAATACCAGGCTTGCCGCCTTTCTGGAGGAACTGCCGGGATGGCAGGTGCGATGACTGGTGCCATAGAGGGCGGGGCAAGCGAATGTCCGGCAAGCATCGACATCGCCATCATCGGCGGCGGCGGGATGGGCAGCGCTTGTGCATACTGGCTCAAACTGATGGGGCCGCCAGAGCTTGCGGTGACGGTCTTCGAGGCCGATCCCGGCTACGCTCGTGCCGCAACGACGCTCGCGGCGGGGGGAATTCGTCAGCAATTCTCCACGCCGGAGAATATCCTGATGTCGCAGTTCGGCTTCGAATTCCTGACCGGCGCGGCGCAGGCGCTTGGCGTCGAGGGGCACGATGTCGATCTGGGGGTGCATCAGACGCCTTATCTCCATCTTGCCTCGGGCGATGATCTGGCGGGGCTGCGCGCCAGCTTTGATTTGCAGGCCTCGCTTGGTTCGGCGCCCGAATGGCTTGATCAGTCGGCGCTTGCGGGGCGGTTCCCCTGGCTGCGGACCGATGATGTCGAGGCTGCCGTGCTGGGTGGCCCGCGTGAAGGCACTTTCGACCCGCCGGGCCTGCTCGCGGCGATGCGGCGCAAGGCCATCGCACTAGGTGCACGCTATGTCGCCGGGGAAGTCGAGGGAATCGAATTGGGGGCGGATGGACGGGTCGCCGCGATCCGGTGCAACGCTGCGCGGATCGCTTGTGGCCGCGCGATCAATGCGGCCGGTCCGGCGGCGGGGCGGGTGGCGGCGATGGCCGGGGTCGATCTTCCGATCATTCCGGTGCGCGCCCATACGTTCGTGTTCCGCGCGGAACAGCCCTTGCCGGGACCGGTTCCGATCGTTGTCGATCAGGTGCAACTGCTCAATTTCCGCGCAGAGGGGCCGACGTTTCTGGCCGGAACGCCGCGTGAAGGCGGGCTTGACGATGCCGGGGACGATTTCGCGATCGATTACGATCTGTTCGAAAGCCTGATCTGGCCGATGCTGGCCGCACGCGTTCCGGCGTTCGAGGCAATCCGCTTTGCCGGTGCCTGGGTCGGGCACATGGAATGGAGCCGGCTCGACGCCAATCCGATTGTCGGCCCTCATCCGGAGATCGACAATTTCATGTTCGTCGCAGGCTTCAGCGGCCATGGCGCGCAGCATATCCCTGCCGCCGGGCGCGCGATCGCCGAACTGGTGCTGGACGGCGGCTATCGCTCGATTGACCTGTCGCGCTTTGGCTATGAAAGGGTGCGCGCCGGGGCGCCTTATCCCGAACTGTTTTGATCAGGCGGCGGCCTCATCGCGATAGCGCGGCAGATTGAGCAGAAGGACGCACAACAGGGCCAGCCCGACACCGGCGATCGTGAACGGGACGCGGTAATCCCCCAGGAGGTCGAACGCCATTCCGAACAGAAAGGGCCCGATCGCAATGCCGACCATAAACAGGCCGTAGACTGTGCCAAAGATACGCCCGGAATGGCGCAGCCCGAAATAGCGGCTGATGAGATAGCCGATGAAATCGGATTCCGCCCCCTGGCCCAAAGCGAGCAGCACGCTGCCGACGAGTGCGACGGGCAGGATCGGCCACGCGGCCATGATCACGGCAGCGGTCAGCGGCAGGGCGAAATTGGCCAATGCAACATAAGGTGCGAAAAAGCGGTCGAACATCCAGCCTGCGGCCAACCGGGCGATGATCGCCAGCATGCCGCTCAGCGCGGTAACGCTGGCCAGGCCGCGCGCCGACAGGCCGGTGTCGGACAGGAACGGCGCGATATGGATCGACAGGCCCTGGGTGCAACTGGCGATCAGCAGGACCATCGCCACCAACATCCAGAACACCCTGGTGCGCAGCGCGGCGTGAAAGGTCATGCCTTCGGCTTCGACCGATTGGCCGCCGGTCGGCGCGTATGTCGGCGGTTCGCGCAGGAACAGCAATGTCGCGGGCAGGCCGACCAGCAGGGGCAAGGCCGAAAGGCCATAAAGACAACCCGCCCAGCCGAAGCGGCTGAGCAGGGCAATCGCAAGGGGCCCGGATATTGCCGCGCCGAGCGGCACGCCGGCGGCGGCACAGCCCATCGCAAAGCCTCGGGAGCCGAGCATCGGTCCGGCAAACCAGCCCGAGAGCAGCCGCATGAACGGCACCGCGCTGGCACCGGCGCCAAAACCCGAGGCGAGAGCGAAGCCCAGATAGAGCCCGTTGATCCCCGCCTTGTTGATGAACAGCGGGGTCAGCGCGACCGACACGCCATACAGAAGTTGGGCCGAAGCCAGTACCGGGCGAACGCCATGGCGATCGATCAGCCTGCCGCACAGCGGATTGGCGAGTGCCATCGTGATCGCGCCGATCGACAGGGAGAGCGTGATCGCGCCGCGGGCCCAGCCGAAGCTTTCGGCGAGGGGGCGCATGAGGATTCCGGTGTTGATCAGCAGCACGGATATGGCGCCGCACATCGTACCGAGCGTTGCCAGCGCGACCATCGCCCAGGCTATGCGCCGGGTCTCGGAATCGGCGGCAGGGATGGAAAGGCTGGCCATCGCTGATTTCTCTCAAAGATTTTGTTTTTAGGTACACTGCATACATCAATGCCATTCCCTCCATGGCGATGTCTGCGGTGCATCATCTTCAATTTGTGACGCTAAATTCGCCGATTACAAGGGCCTTTTTTGAAAATCGAACGTAGCGCCATCGGGCGCTGTTTTCGCATTGACAACAGAATACGGTATGCAATGATCAAGGGGTATCGAGACCTGTCGGGGCGGGTTTTACCCATGAGGACGGCGATGTTTACCAGCGAAGAAAATGAACGTTTGACCCGGGTCGGCCCCGGAACGCCGATGGGCGAGCTCATGCGGCGCTACTGGTTGCCGTTCCTGCTGCCCGAAGAACTGCCCGAACCCGATTGCGCCCCGATTCGGGTGCGGCTGCTGGGGGAAGACCTGATTGCCTTTCGCGATACCGACGGCCGGCTCGGGCTGCTCGATCGCTATTGCCCGCATCGCCGTGTCGACCTGTTTTTCGGCCGCAATGAGGAATGTGGGCTGCGCTGTGTCTATCACGGCTGGAAATTCGACGTCGACGGCAAAGTCATGGACATGCCGGCCGAGCCCGCCAATTCGCCGATGCGCGAAGAAGTGCGGATCAAGTCCTATCCGCAGGGCAATCGCATTTCAAAACAGTGCCAGGAGCTTGGAGAGGTATTTATTGCTCCACGCGGCTCGTTTGAGTTTGACGCGCAGGGATCCCTTGGCG
>Ga0302198_10000681_pt1 | contig 38069 bp, 31 predicted proteins | sample II_Bog_N2_2_FD_193521 | JGI IMG/M metagenome (GOLD analysis project Ga0302198, IMG submission 193521) | Peat permafrost microbial communities from Stordalen Mire near Abisko, Sweden - II_Bog_N2_2 | ecosystem: Environmental > Terrestrial > Soil > Wetlands > Peat | place: Sweden: Abisko...
ATGTCAGCACGCAGACGCTGGCGCGTATTGAACGCGGCGACTCCGCCGCGCAGGCCGGCACCTATCTGGCTGCCCTGTGGGCGCTGGGTCTGCTGAACGAGGTGGCCCCGCCGCTGCCCCAGGCGCTGCTGCTGCTGCCCGGCAGCCGCCGTGGCCGCGTGCGCAAGCCCCCGCAGGAGCCGGATGATGGCCTCTGAAACCATAAGCCCCAAAACCGTCATCACCCGCAAGGCGCGGGTCTACCTGCAATTGCCGGGCACCGCCGGGCAGCCGGGCCAGTGGGTGACAGCCGGCCATATTGAAACCACGCCCGGCGCAGCGCGCGCCACGGGCCTGTTCCAGTATGCGCCCGAGTATCTGGCACGGCCAGACTGCCTGGCGATAGACCCCATCGGCCTGCCCCGGCTGGAGCCATTGGTCTATGGCGCCCCGCGCTATGGCGGCCTCTGCGACGTGATACGCGACATCTGCCCCGACAGTTGGGGCCGCCGCCTGCTGATGCGTGAAAAAGGCCTGCCGGCTGGCGCTCCGGACGTTGATGTGGTGCTGGCGGGCGCCAATAGTGAACGCTGGGGAGCGCTATCGATCGGCAGCACGAAACATCCCTCGCCCGCGCATATCAACACACCGCGTATCAATAAATTATCGGAGCTGCTGGAGGAAATGGCCTTGTGGCAGGAGTTTCTGCCGGCGCGCCACCCCGGCATCCGCCAGCAATTATTGAACCGCCACAGCGACGGCGGCGCGCGCCCCAAAGTAACGGTGCGGGACGGCGACATCTGGCTGATCGCCAAGCCGCTGGAGCGCGGCGACGTGGCCGATATTCCCCGCCTGGAACACCTGACGATGGCGCTGGCGAAAAGCGTGGGCCTGCACGTAGCCGCCACCCGACATCTCGCCGGCAAGCAGAGCGTGGTGCTGGTGGAGCGGTTCGACCGGCAGGGCGAGCAGCGCGTGATGGCTGTCAGCGGCGCCACACTGATGGAGGTGGAATTTCCGGCGGTTCACGACATCAGCAATAGTGGCTTGACTTTTTATGGGGGCAACGTCACCAACAGAAGCCCCGGCCGGCAGCGCGCGCCCGGCTATTTGCGCCTGGCCGATGCCCTGCGCCGCATCGGCTGCCCGCTGGCTGATTTGCAGGAGCTGTGGCATAGGCTGGTATTCAATATCCTGGTCGGCAACGACGACGACCATCCCCGCAACCACGCCGCCCTTTATGACGGCGCCGCGCGGCGCTGGCGCCTGTCACCCGCTTTCGACATCGTGCCCAATCCCCTTGAGCGGCCACGGCAGCAGGCGATAAATATTGACGCCAGCTCCAACTACATCAGCCGCGAGGTCTTGCTCGCGCTGGCCCCGCGCTTTGGATTTACGACCGGGGAATCTGCCGATGCGCTGCTGAGCCGATTTACGGAGCGCGTAATTCACGCGGCGCAGCAGATGCCGGTGGAGCCGATGTCGGCATTATTGTTTGGGCAGATTGTGGGGGGGATGGGGTTGCTGGGGGCTGCGTAGAAGACGGCTTCTGGATGCCGGTCGATATTGATCTGGCCAAGGTGAGCAGCAAGGCCATGCGGCTGAATATCAGCCTGCCGGAGCGGCTGGTGGTGCAGATCGACGCCGCCGCGCAGGCCCGGCGCCTTACCCGCTCGGCATTTCTGGCGCTGGCGGCGGAGCATGAAATGGCGCAGGCGCGCTGAGACTGCTGCTGACGGCTTTTTTATTTCCGTTTTGCAGGGCGGGTGCAACCCGCCATTGCAAAGCCACGTTCCGTTGCGGCGGGTTGCACCCGCCCTACAAAAACGGGCACACGCGGCAAACGTCGGTTAAGGAGCCTCTGAATAAGTCATTTTCTAATTTTTCAGAACCAATGAAATCAGTAGGTTACATGCGTCATTTTGCTGAAAACAGGGGTTATTCAGAGGTTCCTTAAATTTCAAAGCGGGTGGATACGCTCTGCGTGCGCACAGCGTGCCCTATAGCTCATTTCAACGCCTCCGCCAATTCAATAGCCCTGTCCAGGCACTCAAGAAACCTGCTGCCCTTCAGTATCTTTTCATCCCCATACACCAGCAGCCTGTCGCCAAGATATTCGACATTGAAGTCGGGCATGAGCAGGCAAATCCTCAAAAATTCGGCGGGAATGGAGAGGAAGGATTTGTTGTCGGTATCGACTACCACGACATGTTTTTTTGACAGGTTTTTTGGCGCGCTCTCCCAGACCGACATTTTTGCCTCGGTGGCGCGATACAGGAAATTCCGGTGTATCAGCGAAAACGGGGTTAAATGGCTGCCTGTTATATCTACGCAGAGAACGGTCTGAGAGGACATGCTCTTGCCCCGCTGATAGCCATAGTTTACGGCACGCCAACGGTAGCCGTTTTTGGTTGAGCTCATCAAACTGGAGCAGGAGGGAAAGGTATCCGCCCCCTTGGCAATGACCGACCCCACGGTAATATCGAATCCCTCCAGTTCCTTTGGCAGGTCAATGCAGTCAAAACCGGCCGCGATGGCGAACCGGCGCATGCCTGATCTGCGCCATGAACTACTCAGGAAAACATATAGCCAAAGGGCTGGGCCAAACAGCAGTATGCCGAGTATGAGTTCGGCCCAGCTCATTCTCTCGTCATGCGTCATGGTTATTTCGCTGATGCGGAGCGGCAGCAAGCCCGTCAGATAGCAGAGAATCCATGCAAAAAAGACACAGGGAAGCTCAAACAACACTGCCAGCAGCAACCAGCCTGTAACACGCCCCACTCGCGGCTCTTTAACATCGCCCCTGAATTTATTCCAGTCCGTCATGCTGCCCCGCCTTCTGATGCCAAACTGCCATTGTCATGCTGTGGCATGGCCGGCTGGAATAACCCGGATTCCGCGCCGCACAAGGATGTGGGGAGCGCTGCCAGCCTGCGCTGCATCCGGCTACGCGCTGACCACCCTTGCACCAGCACCTCCAACCACAATTACACAAATCCGCCGCCGCCACCGTGCCATAATCCTTGCCGGTAATCCACCCCAGCCGCCAACGGAGCCCCCATGCCCTGCCATTATCCCACCCGGCTCGCCCTCATCTGCTGCCTTGCGGCCGGCGGCGCCATGGGCGAGAGCATGGCGGCGGCCGACATGCAGCGGCTGATGGAGCGGGCCGGGCAAGGCAATGTGACGGCGGAAATGCGCCTGGCTCAGGACTATGCCGATGGCGAAGGCGTGCAGCAGGATTTTGCTGAAGCGGTCGGCTGGTTTCGCCGGGCTGCCGAGCAGGGTGATGCGCGCGGGCAGATAGCGCTGGCCAAGCTGCTGTTGTGCACGAGCTGTGGGCAATATGACGCCACCGAAGCCGCCGACTGGCTGGCCAGGGCCGCCGCGCAGGGCAGCCCGGCGGCGCAAACCGGGCTGGGTGACATGTACCGTACCGGCAGCACCGGTTTCAGGCAGGATTACGCGCAGGCGCTGGCCTGGTATCGCAAGGCCGCAGCGCAGGACGATGGCACCGCGCAATATACCCTCGGCCAGATGTATGAACACGGCCGGGGCGTGGCGACCAATTACGATGAGGCCCGCCGCTGGTATGAAAAATCGGTGGCCAACGGCAGCCAGACGGCGGCGGTTATGCTGGGGCAGCTGTATGAATTCGGGCTGGGCGTGCCGCAGGATTACGCGCACGCGCTCACGCTGTTCCGCCCCGCCGCCGAGCAGGGCCTTGCGCTCGCGCAGGAAAAAATGGGCACGCTCTACGAGCTGGGCTATGGCGTGCCGCAGGACAACGCACAGGCGGCCAACTGGTATCGGCTCAGTGCGCAGCAGGGCAACGCCAATTCGCAAACACGCCTTGGCCTTGCCTACTCGCTTGGCCAGGGTGTGCCACTGGATTATGCGGCGGCAGCAAAATGGTATCGGCTGGCGGCGGCGCAGGGCGATGCCCAGGCCGAAGTGAGTCTGGCCGGCCTGCTCGCGGAGGGGCAAGGCATGGCGCGTGACCTGCCCGGCGCCGTGAGCCTGCTGCAGCTGGCCGCCGCGCAGGACAATGCCAATGCCGAGGCCAACCTTGGCAGCTTTTACCTGCTGGGCCTCGGCGTGCCGGCAGATCCCGAGCAGGGCCTGCAATGGACTCGGAAAGCCATGAGCCAGGGCAATAACACCGCGCTCCACAACCTTGCCTATGCCTGTCACAAGGGCCTGGGCGTGCCGCACGACGAGGCGCGCTCGCTGCAACTGGAGCGGGCCGCCGCCGCCAAGGGCTTTGTGCTGGCCTATGAGGGTATGGGCGAGCACTACGAGAAAGGCCAGGGTGTGGCCCGCGACTACGCCGCCGCGAAGCGCTGGTACCAGCAGGGCGCGGACGGCGGCGACAGCGACGCGCAATACCACCTGGCCCTGCTTTACACCCACGGCCTCGGCCTGCCCGCCGACCCTGCACAGGCCCGCCACTGGATGCTGGCAGCCGCCCGCCTCGGCCACTCCGGCGCGCTCATTTACCTCGCCCGGCAGCTCGCCGACCCCAAGGCGCTCCATCCCGACCCGGTGCTGGCCGACGCGTATTACCACATGGCCATCAACACGCTGGACAACCTGACGCTGGAGAAAGATTCGGGCGGGCAGGACGCAGCCGCCAGCGAGCGGGAAACGCTGGAGGCGGGGCTGACGCCGGCGCAGCAGCAGGTGGCGCTGGATGTGGCGGGGAACTGGCAGGTGAGGATGGCCTTGCCGGGGGGATTTTAAGGGGGCGCTGCTGGCTACCACTGAATTCTCAGGCACCTGCTACTGCGCCGGCCTGTCACGCTCCCGGCGCGGCGCTACTGCATCCCTGTCTACGACTCTGCGCGCTGTCCCTTCGGCCTATCCCATTGCGCCAGTCCGTAGGTTGGGCTGACGCAGGAAGCCCAACAAACCCTCTCCCTGCAACGCACTGTCGGCGTCATCATCAAACACCGGCCGTCGGGCTTCCTGCGTCAGCCCAACCTACGTCATTGCCAACGGTGCAAAAAAGCTCCAGCCAAAGCCGGAGCTTTTGTTTTACCTCGGCATGGCGCCGAATTTTCCGCTATTGAAATCGGCAATCGCTTCGTCGATTTCCTTTGCGGTATTCATCACAAACGGGCCGTAGCCTTCGATGGGCTCGTTCAGCGGCTCGCCACTTAAAATCATCACGATGGCGTCGCCATTGGCTTCCAGGGTGAAGTCCGTTTCTGCCCGGTCCAGTATCACCATTTGCGCGTCGCGGGCGATTTTTTCGCCGTTGACTTCAACCGTGCCGCTGAGCACGATCACCGCAAGGGTGCGGCCTTCCTGCACGCCGAGCGTAGCGGTTTTGCCGGCATTTAGCCGCACATCCCAGACGTCGATGGGCGAGTGGGTGTAGGCCGGGCCTTTGTGGCCGGCGTATTCACCGGCAATCACGCGTACCTTGCCTGCACCTTCCGGCAACTCGACGGCGGGAATATCGCCATTGAGTATGCCCTGATAGCCGGGCCTGGTCATTTTTGCCTTGGCCGGCAGGTTGACCCAGAGCTGTACCATATTCAGCGTGCCGCCGCTCTTGCTGAAGGCCGGGGAATGAAACTCCTCGTGCAATATGCCCGAGCCTGCGGTCATCCACTGCACATCGCCGGGGCCGATAATGCCACCAGCGCCGGTGGAATCACGGTGGGCGACTTCACCTTCATACACGATGGTCACCGTCTCAAAGCCACGATGCGGGTGCTGGCCGACGCCGCGCGGACGGGTGGTCGGCGTGAACTCCATGGGGCCGGCACGGTCCAGCATCAGGAAGGGGCTGAGTTCCTGGCCAAAGTTGTCGTAGGCAAACAGGGTGCGCACCGGAAAACCGTCACCGACCCAGTGCTGGCGGGGACTGTTGTAAATACCCTTGATCGTCTTCATGGCTGTCTCCATAGCGTGTTCAGGCCGTGTGGGCCTGTGTTGATGAGCAACTGTAGACTGTTGCCATGAATGGCGGTAGATGGCTGGATTTACATTCAGTGTTCTACCAATGGGATAATTGACAAGGGCTTGAGTGGCAAGACTGTGGCCGCAAGCTGTCTGGTTATCCCCCAATCGGGTAACGTAGGATGGGGACGACAAGGGGCCGGTCTGGTTGGGATATATCGTGTTCTGGCCTCCGTCAATCTGGACGTTGCTGGATTCCGGCAGGCATTTCCGCGTCGTTGCCGCTGCGGTGCGCGCCAATAAATAGCTTGGGGGCAATATGGAAGCAGAACTGAAATGCTGGTGGATTGTGCGCAAGCAGGAAAAGCTGGGGCCCTTCAGCCGCAACCAGCTGCTCGGCATGGGAGATGCCGGCCGGCTCTACGACAGCGACCGGCTCTGGAAAGACGGCCTCAGGGAGCCGGTGCCGCTGAGCCAGGTGGCGGGCCTGCGCACGGTCGCTGGTGAGCCGCCACCAGGCGCCTTGCCTGCCGGGCCAGCGGGCATGCCGATGGCGCCGCTGGCGGCAGTATTGGCGCCCGCCGCGCAGGCCGGCCGCGCGCCCGTGCGGCCACGCGGCGTTGCCGTAGTCACGGGCCTCTCGGGCAATGAAATTTATTGTCTGGCGCAAAAGAAATACTGGCCCGGCGAGCTGGTGGTGGGTAATAGCGTCAACTCCATGGGCTTTCTGGGCAGCCTGGGTGCTGGCCTGAGCAATATTCTCGGCGGCGAAATTCCGCAGGTCACCGCCGCGATTCATGAGGGCCGCGCCGCCTCTTTTGCGCGCATGACCACGGAGGCCAGGGACCACGGCGCCGACGGCGTGGCGGGGGTGACCAGCGAACTGCGCAGCTTTAATGGCAGCACCGAGTTTTTATTCGTCGGCTCCTGCGTGCATTCCGGCATTCCCGGTCGCCGCTTTTTTACCAGTGCCGGCAGCACGCAGGAATTGTTTTCCCACATGGACGCGGGCTATGAGCCGCTACAGCATGTGTTTGGCAATATCGCCTATTCCATGGGCGTCGGCGGCGGTATTGTCGGCGCCCTGCGCACGCTGGCGCGCGGCGAGGTGCCCGAATACAGCGACGTTTTCAACAGAACGCGGCACACGGCGCTGGCCCGTGTGGTAGAGCAGGCCACCCGCGAAGGCGCCAATGCGGTGGTGGGCATACGCACCACCATTTTGCGCTGGATGGGCACCCACGAAATGCTGATGACCGGCACCGCCGCCATCAACCGCGCGCTGCCCGCCGGCCTGAGTAGAAGCCCCGTCACCAGCGACCTGACCGGCGAGGAATTGTGGGCGATGACCAGCCTGGGCTATTACCCGCTCAAGCTGCTCATGTCCACGTCGATTTATTCGCTGGGCTTTGTGGGCGGCTTTATGGCGGCGTTCAAGTCGTTTGTGAAGGGTGAAGTCACCGAGCTCTCCACACTCATTCATGATGCGCGCGAAAATGCCATTGGCCGTTTAAAAAGCGAGGCCGCCGCCCTGGACGCGGATCAGGTGGTGGGGGTGAAAACCTATATCACGGAAATCGGCAACGGGCTGGTGGAGTTCGTCGCCATCGGCACGGCAATGAAAGCCATGGACGGGCTGGCCACCGCCACACCGACGCTGCTGGCACAGGCGATTGCGCCGGAAAAAGATACGTGGATTGATGGGGACTGGGGGTTTTCGCTGGACCGGAAGTAGTGGCGGGGAACGTGGCGGGTTGCACGTGCCCTTTAGATGCAATTCCTGTGCACTCAGCACACTCCTCCCCTGCATGAAAAAACCGGCCCAAGGCCTAATGCCAGTCAGTTAAGCTGACTGGCATTTTTCTTTGGATATTTGCTGTTTCTGGGTTTTATGACTCGGGGGTAGCTTCGCTTGCGGCGTGGCGGCAATAGAAAAAGTTTGGCGCTGGCACGCAGTTCCTGTAGGCGTCGAGGAATGGTGCCAACGGTTTCCAGGGGGCAATGCCGAAGCATGCCGGTAATGGCCAAAGCCAGCCATTGGAAGCTCAGGCGCTGAGGGGGCACGTTGAGTGCCTCTGCCATCAATCGCATTTCTTGCCGGATGAGGTTGTAAGCCAGCAAGGCGCCCCAGAGTTCCTGCCTAACCAGTTCGGGCTGTTTACTCCGTAACAACTCGCCGTCGAGCAGGCTTTGCTTGATCTCGCGATAGCCAAGCTCGATCTCCCAGCGTTCGCGGTACTGCTCGGCAACCTGCTCTGCTGGAAACGCGTTGGCATCGGTCAGGGAGGTCAGGTAACGACGTGAAGTGCCCTCCACGCTATGTTCGATGAGTCGGGCGAGCCAGAACGCTGGCAAGTCGGGGCGCTGGCGCCGTGCCTGTGGGGATACCGGTAGGCGTACCAGCCAGTCGTTTACCCCCAAGGACTCGATGACCTCATATCGCAGGCTTGATTTGGCGCGCATCAACCAATGGCGTTCTTGGCCACTGTGTTGCCAGTCAATCAGGAACGCTGCCGAGTAGTAGGCTCGATCAAACAGGGTAAGAGATCGATCCGTGACCGCTTGGGAGAGGCCAGAGGCATAGCTCAACTCGCCCACAGTGAAGTCACCAAACCGGGCTGCCCGGATCAAGTGACTGTACGTGTCCATCAGGCATACTCCGCGTGCCTGAGGCCAAGCGCCAGCGCCTGATACACTACAGCCTCGCCCAAACGCTTGCCCGTTCTCGGGAGTGTCGGGCATGGACCAAACCACGCCATCCACGGCATAAGTACGCAAGTCCCTGAAGAGGGCCGTGGCGGGTGGACCTACATCCGTCCAGGCGTGCGCCAATATCTCAAACAGCGTCGCCAGTGGCGCCTCCCCCAAGCGCTGCCGTGCTTGTATTGCGGCAGAAGGTGCTGGCAGGGCGCCATCGCCCTCTGCAAGCCCTAACTGCTGCACGATTCGCCAAATGGGCTCATTCTTGAAAAGTGCCAGTCCCACCACCAGCCAAACGATGCGCTCGGCGGGCAATCGTCGGCGACGCAGCGAGACTGTGCCTGTCTGTGTCAGCGCCCGCGCTATCCAGTCAGGGTCAATCAGTTCGGCGAGTCGCTCAAAGTTGGCCGGGGTGAGTTCCGTGGTCTGGTGCAGGGCTTGGCGAAGGGACATAAAAAAACAGGCTCATGATGACATGAGCCTGTTTTTATCATAACTCCAGCCTGCTTAATGCCTTAACTGACTGGCATTAGCCCAAGGCCGGTTTTTTTACACCGAGGGTGGAGCAAAACGTGAATCAACAACCCTAGGCCACCGCCGAATTATTCACCGGCACATAACCAAAATGCTCGGCAAGATTATTCTGGATGACGCGGCGGATGGAGCGCACATCCATGGCGGAGCGGTGCGGCAGCTTGTGCAGGAGGATGCGGTGCAGGTGCAGCACGGGGTGGGAGGGGCTTTGCTCGCGCAGGTCGCCCTTGGTCAGCACGGGCAAAAAGGGCGAGTTGCCAAGCTTGCTCTGCACCATGTTGAGCCCGGCGCCCAGCGGCACCTTGCGCCAGCTGCCGTCGTTCACGGGCATCATGAGGAGCAACTCGCCGCGCTCGTCGGGGGCGATGAACAGGCGGGTGGGAATGACGGCGTCGGGGCTGATGAAATTATAGGTGTCGTGGTCCACGCGCGGGTTGGGCAATATGGTGAGCTTGCGCTCGTTGTCTTGCGGCACGAGGATGTCGTAATTGCTGTAGAGTTGCTGCACGGGCCCGCAATATACGCAGAGCGAATTGCGGAACTGGCGCACGAAGGTGCTGGCCTTGGCGTAGTCGACGATATTGGACAGGTCCCAGATGAGGTCTTCATTCAGGGGCGGGGTCTGGTCGAGCGCTACCGGGCCGGCCTGTGTGCCGGCAAGCGCTGCGGCGATTTCACGGCCTTCGGTGGTGAAGGAAAGCTGGTCACCGATGAAGTTGGCCACCAGTTCCTGGGCGATGAGCTGTTCGCACACATCGGCAAACTGGGCCTTGCTGAGCTCGGCGAAACGGGTGTGCAGGTGACGCATGGAGAAGCTGCCCTTGGGCTGCTTGCCGATGCGCTCAAACAGGAAACCGAGGATTTCTTTTTCTGTATTGCCAAGATTCATGATTGTTGTTCCCGGCCAGGACTACGGTGGGGGCATCCATGAGACGCCCGATTGCAACCCCCTTGTCGGCGATGGACAGGCGCGTGGGCCTGCTGCTAGCGGCTTATCTGCTTCCCTCGATGGCGCTATAGCACTTGCCTTAATGTTAACTCGTTCACAGTTTTTCGGGGTGTGTACAAACGGGAAGTTTACTGACATTTGCTGACGGCACAGTCAGCTTGCTGCCGGTCACGGTGGTTTTCATACCGTTTGTCGTGGGCGGGGACGATGGGCTGTAGTGACAGGGGACTGGACGGTCATAGGCTGGCTGTGGGGCGGCGAGTGTATTGTGGCGGCAGGCTGAGCCGCCACCAACCCGCAGCGCGTCAGCAAGCGAAGCCCATTGCACCGAATGCGGACTCGGCCATGGCAGAGTAGTCGGTACTTGCGCAATGACCGCCATCGCCATATTGCTGTGCTCGCCGGCTGGGTAAGCGGCAGCTGTGCAATGGCCACCATCCTCCGGCGCAATGCGAGTAAAAAGAGACTTCCCCTTCTCAGGCGGCGGCGCCGCACCGGCATCGCTTATTGCATATATGGACTCCCCCCGGCTTGCAAGCACTCCGAGTTTTTGCGCTTAGGTACGACTGCTCACGTATATCCGGCCTTTAACTGCAACGTCACTGCTGTGACGCGGGGCCATAATGGGCTATGCGCGCACTGACTCCCTATCGCCCTTTCGTGCTCATGGCACAGTTCAATAATCGGGTTTTGTCAGTGCCGGTTCGACCTGTTCGCCATCATTCGGCATGCTTTGCAATCGTGTGTTGAGGGTGCTCCTTAATCCGTCTTTTCTGGTAACCCGGTGGGGCGGCGCGCTTCAGCGCGCGGCCCCACCGGGTTGGTAGTCTGTGCCGTTGTGCAGCAGGGCCCAGGCGATGCGCGCTGTCTTGTTGGCCAGTGCGGCGGCTGCTATGTTGGGGTGCCGACGCTGGGCCAGACTCGTTACCCACACGCTGAGCCGGTCAGTCTTGCCGGCGGCAAAGCGCATGACGGCGCGGGCGCCATGTATCAGCAAAGTACGTAAATACGCGTCGCCCCGCTTGCTGATACCGAACAGGCGCTCCTTGCCACCGGAGCTATGTTGCCTTGGCGTCAAACCCAGCGCCGCCGCCATTTGTCGGCCGTTGGCAAATTGGTTCGCATCACCCAAGGTGGCCAACAGTGCCGTAGCCGTAATGGGCCCTATGCCACGTAATTGCTGCAAGCGCAGCGCCGCCGGATCGCTTTGTGCGATAACGCGAATTTCTTCGTCCAGCTCCGCTACACGCTCATCCAGCCTGCAAAGGTCTTGTGACAGCCCGTGCAGCAGGCGACGGAAGCGCTCCGTTAAACCGTTGTCGACATCTTCCAGCCAGTCTGGCAGCACCGTGCGCAAGTGCTCCAGCCGCAGCGGTGCAATCAGGCCATACTCGGCCACCAGGCCCCTGATCTGATTGGCCTTGGCGGTGCGTTGCTCGACCAGCTCGCTACGGATGCGATGTACGGCCTGCAGGTCTTGCTGGGCTACGGTCTTCACCGGGACGAAGTGCATGTGCGGACGGCTCATGGCTTCGCAAATGGCTTCGGCGTCGTTTGCATCATTCTTGTTGCCTTTCACGTAGGGCTTTACAAACTGGGGAGCCATCAGCTTGACCCGGTAACCGGCAGCCTGTAGTTGCCGTGCCCAATGGTGTGCGCCACCACAGGCCTCCATGCCAACTTCGCTACCCGGCTCAAGATGACCCAGCACCGTGTTTAACCACTGTTCCCGGGGTACGCGACGGCACCAGACCGTCCGCTCATCACAAGTGACACCATGAATCTGGAAGACATTTTTTGCTATATCAACACCGACTCTACTAAGCTTGGCGTTCATGGGATGGCTCCTTCGTGCACGACTTTTGGGTGGAACTTTCAGTCTGGCACATCTCCACTTTAGGAGGGGGGAGTCCATCCCATTGCCCTACGGGGATATAGGCAGGGTGCCATGCCCATGGGTATCGCTGCGCTCCACCCATCCTACGGCTTGGCGCTTTTGTCCCCTTCCCTCCCGGCGCGCTGTGCCTGCTTTTGCTGCTCGGCGCGACGTGCCCAGGCGATCAGGCCGATCACGAGCAGGCAGGGGATGAGGATGATGAGTTCAGCCATGGAGGGAAGTCCGGGAGCAAAGCCGCTGCTGGCAGGATGGCAGCACCGCTGGGCCATCCCGCCATTAAGGCTGACGCTCAGGGTCGCCTTGGCCAGCCAGCGGGGCGGGAGCGCAGGGGCAGGCGCAGGGCGGCGTGCAGGGCGTGCAGCAGTTCGGCGGTGGGGGGGCTGAGGGCAGGCAGGCGGTTGTCGGTCTGCTCTTCGGCGTTCCAGGTGGCGTTTTCGAGCGCGCTGGCGATGACGACGCAGGCGCGCAGGATGCTCTTGCGCTCGGCGTCCTGGCGCTGGCCAAGCCGGGCTACCAGTTGGTCAAACTCGATACTGCCGAGGGCGGGCACAGCACGCAGCTTGACCGGCTGCACATGCAGTTCAAGGGCGGCCTTGACGCGGGCGGCGTGCAGGCGGTCTTCGCTGAAGGGGGCGCCATCGGCCTGCCGGGCGACCTGCGCCAGCAGTACGTCGACATCCTGCGCGCTTTGCACGGGATTGGCCGGCAGCGCAGTGGGCAGCACGTCAAAAATGGCGCGCACGTGGGTGTAGAAATAATTCGAGAGGGGGGTGACATCGCCGTCCTGCTCGACCACGCGCTTGACGGTGGCGACCAGCTGGCGTTTTTCATCGGGATTCAGCTCGCGCAGCAGCGGGCAGGTCATGGCCAGCAACTCGCCACGGTTGGCCATGCGCCGCTGCCATTCCTTGCGCAGTAGCTGGAAGGCATCGGAATGGCCGGAGGCGGAAGCACGCGCGGCGATCCACTCGGCCAAGGCGGCGTCGGGGCTGAGCCCGAGCATGCCCACGTAAACCGCTGCCGGGGAATGCTTGCGATTGTGCAGCACCTCCCACAGCGTCATGCTCTTTGGCAGGGGCGGTATGGCGGGGATGGTTGCATCCAGATCCACTATTTCGCCCGTGCGTCCTGCTGCTGTTCCATTACCCGACGAATCGTGTCCGGTTCCCTGCATCATAAATCCTCCTGCCACCTGCGGTGTCCCTGGCTGTTAGGGCCTGTCAACACCAATGAAACGTCAACAGACCCTAGCAACTATAGCTGATCTGTAAGTGGTACAAACGTGTACTGACGAATGTCACGACAAAAAACGGGCGCAACACCACCAACGGCAACTGCGCCGATGAACCACACTATCCTGACATGAAAAAGAAGCCGGAACACCCTGACAAACCCTGCAAAATGCCGCTCTTGTGACAGGCACGGCGTCAAGGTTGGCGGATCGTCTCAGAGGCTTCAGGACTGGTGACGTCGGCGGCCTCCAGCGCGGCGGGAGAGGCGGCGCCGGGATTCTGGCCGACAAAATTGCGGGTGGCGACCTGGGCCTTGCCAAGTTGCTGCGGGCTCAGCGCAGCGCCGATGGCATCGCGGCGGAGAATGGCGTCGTCACCATTGTTCATCACCGCGAGACTGGCAAAAATATACGCCTGCTGCAGGTCACGCTTGACGTCCTTGCCAGCAAGGTACATGGCGGCCAGCTTACCCTGGGCATCGGCATCGCCCTGGAGCGCAGCCTTTTGCAGCAGTTGCAGGGCCAACCCGACGTTCTGGTTGACACCCTGCCCCGTGTAATACCACTGGCCGAGCAGGCTCATTGCCTGCACCTGTCCCTGCATGGCGGCACGGGTAATCCACTGTACCGACAAGCCATAATCCTGCTCGACGCCAAGGCCGTCGCGATAGAGCAGGCCCACGTTGAGTTCGGCCTGTGCGTTACCCTGCACAGCGGCCTTGCGATACCACTGCAGCGCCTGCGCATAATCCTGCGACACACCCTCGCCATTGGCGTACATGGCACCGAGACGAACCTGCGCCAGGGCTGCACCTTGAGCAGCGGCCTTGCGCAGCCACTCCAGGGCGACGAGATAATCCTGGGGAACACCCTCACCCTTGATGTAGATATCGGCCAGATCCACCTGTGCACGGGCATTGCCCTGCGTGGCGGCTTTTTCATACCAGCCGGCGGCGGCTTCCAGGTCTTGCGGCAGGCCCAGCCCGTTCAGCAGCAGGGCGGCCAGTCCGGCCTCGGCATCGGGCTGGCCCTGGGCAGCGGCGGCCTGCCACCACTGCGCGGCAACCGTGTAGTCCTGGCTGACACCGATGCCACCGGCGTACATATTGCCGAGCGCCCACTGTGCCTGCGCATTGCCCTTTGTGGCGGCCTGCGTCAGGGCAGGCAAGGCCTGCGCGTAGTGGCCGGAGCGATAGGCCGCAAGGCCTTGATCCACATCGGCAAGAGCGGAACCTGAAAAGGCCAGCAAGGCCAGCAGACAGCCACTTTCCATCAGCAGGCGATAACGACCCGGTGTGCTCTCGATAAGGTTGTGCATGACCAGCCCCTGGGCCGGCGGCTGCAAACACCGGCAGCCCGGCCAAACCCGCAAGTGCAAATGCTGCCCTGCGGCCCAACTTTTATTATATTGCCTGCCCGACCAGTTGACCCGGCAAGCGCTCTTGGCCGCGACCCGCCAGGGCCGGCAGCTGCTCGATGACGCCAACATACCCCGGCGCCAATACAATTTGTAACAGTTCCATATCATCCGAGCTTCGGGCTTGCAAAACCAGTGTTTTCGAGGCCATTTGTGCACCGACGAGCCGGAGCCGACACACGGCAGCAGCAAGGGCTTCAACAGCGCTCCCGGTGCGGCTGACAGACATCGCAGGCGTCGGTCACACTGTGCTGCGGGGGCATTCTGCGGCATTTGGCTGGCGCGATCTTGACCGGCAACGCCACGACCCGGAAAGCGTCAACAGGCCCAGGCCTGCACCAGCGCGGATTTGGCGTGAGCGCGGCCCCCGGCTGTGCCACAATCCGCACGCCCGCGCCCCGGCGCCGCCCTATTGCAGGAACCCCATGTCCCGTTTTCGCCTCAGCCAGTTGGCCCAGCCCGGTCTTGTCGTGGCCGCTGTCGGGCTTACCATTGCCGCCCTCCAGCTTGGTTACCAGCACAGCCAGCGCCCGCTGCCGCCACCACCACCCGGAGGCTTTGCCTACGTGGCCAATGCCGCTGACAACAGTCTCTGGATATTTCGTTACGATTTGAACAGCGGCTGGCTCGATTTCACCAGCACTGCGGTCAACGCCGGCCGTTTTCCGGCGGTACTGGCCAGCCACGGGCCCTACCTGTATGCCGGCAACGCCTTTGGCGCGAGCCTTTCGGGCTGGCGCGCTGACCCGGAGAGCGGCAAATTGCAGGAACTCCCCGGCTCACCTTGGCCGGCCGGCAAGGGTCTGGCCCACCTGGTGCTCAACCCGGCCGGGGATACCGTATATGGCAGCAATAGCAGTGCCAATAGTCTGGGCGCTTGGCACGCCGCTGCCAACGGCCGGCTCAGCCCGCTGCCCGGCTCACCCTATGGCGGGCTGGACAGCCCGGCCGGGCTGGCGCTGGTGGGTGGATTCTTATATGTGGCGGAAAGTGCGGCCAACCGCATCAGCCGCTACCCGGTGAATACCGACGGCAGTCCGGGCGCGGTGGCAGCCAGCACGCCCAGCAACAAGGCCCCCGACAGCCTCGGCAGCGACCCTGGCGGGCACTATCTGTTTGCCTGCAACCATGACAGCAACAGCCTCGGCGCCTGGCGTATCGGCAATGACGGCAGCCTGAGCGCCCTGCCCGGCTCACCCTATGCCACCGGCGTCCACCCGGCCAGCGTGCGCGTGGACGCCAGCGGCCATTACATTTACGTGGCCAATGAAGACAGCAGCAGCCTGAGCGCCTGGCGGCTCGACGACACGGGCCTGCGTCCACTGGCCGGCGCCCCCTTTGCCACCGGCAAGGCGCCGCACACCATCAGCCTGAGCCCCGATGGCCGCTACCTGTACACCGCCAACAGCGGCGACAAGACCCTGAGCGGCTACCAGATAAACCCCAGCAATGGCCAACTCACCGAGCTGCCGGACTCGCCCTTTGCCACCGGCTACGGGCCGGCGGACGTGGGCTTCATTCCGTAGCGGCGGGCTTTGTGCTGCCGTAATTTCAGGCTTTTTGTTCCTGCTGTTGCAGGCGATAGCTGCGTGGGTCGGTGCCGAACCAGCGCTGGAAGGTGGTGTGCAAATCGTCCTGGCCGTCGCAGCCGGCCAGCAGGCCAATGTCGACCATGGTGAGGTTTTTTTCGCGCAGGTAGGTGCTGGCCAGATCGCGGCGCAGGGTGTCGACCATCTCGTCGTAATTATTGCCGGTCACTTCCAGCAGGGTTTGCAGGCGGCGCGGTGACATGCCTGCCGAATCGGCCACGTGGTCAAAATTCGGCAGGCCGTGGCCGAGGTTGTCGGCCACGTACTGGCGCACCTGGGCTACCACGTGGTTGGGGTGGCGCAGGGTGCCATGCAGGGCGCGCAGTTGCTGGCGGGCTTCTTCTTCAAGGGTGTTGCGGGTACGGGTGCGGTGGCTGAGCAATTGCGCCAGCTGGCGCGTGGGAAAATGCACGCGGGTTTCTTCAGCACCAAAGGTCACGGGGCAATTCAGGTGTTTCAGCAGCTCACGGGTGTCGGCCGGCTCCGGGTAGGCCACGTCGACATGGCGCGGGCGATAGTCGGCGCCAATCAACCAGCGCATGAGGGTGACCCAGGCGACAACGTCAAAATCAATGGTCTGGCGGGTGTACAGCGGTGCGGCGGCGCCATGCAGGGCCAGGTAGGCGGCTTCGCCGTTGACCAGGTATTCGGGGTGGTTGCCGTTGCCGACCATGCTGAAAAAGCGCCGGTGCAGGCTGAACAGCTCGCCACTGTTGCAGCAGGTCATGCACAGGGTGCCAACTACGCCAAGATCGCTGGGGCGCATGTTGAGGCCCAGGCGCAGGCCGATATTGACGTCGCCGGAAACGGCCTCGGCAGCGGCGAAAGCGCGGGCGACGGTGGCGGCGGGCAGCAGGCGGCTGGTGTCGCTCAACTCGCCACGGGTGACGCCCATGGCGTCGAGCACACGCCCCAGGGGCAGGTTGCGGGCACGCAGAAAGTCGACCAGGCTGCGCAAATAGCTGAGATAAATCGTCAGGGGCTCGCTCATGGGGCCATATCCCGCTTTTATTTATTGTGGATTATGGTGCCGGCCACGCCGGTGCTGCATTAAGACCACATCCGCACCGGGGCCGTCAATACGGGTGGTCGGCAGGACGGCGACGCCTGACAAGCAGGAATGCTTTTGCCTCATTGCACTACACTGTACCCAAGCTGGGGAAGCCTGCAGCCTGCGGTGCGCCACAGGCGACAAACACCTAGCCGATCAGCAGCTTGTGCTTGCCAAAGCGGGTCTTCACGTCTTATGTATAGGGCCTGTCGGCGCAGACGCGCCACCCGCGCATCAGAAAAAGGATAGTGTATGAAAACAAGAAACTTCCTGTCGGGCACCGTGCGTGCGGTCCTGCTTGGCCTGTCGGGTATGCTGGCGGGTCAGGGCGTGGCGCAGGCGCAGTCGTTTTGCGTTTACGACCCTCTTGGCGCGGGCGGCGACTACTACTCCATGTTCAAGGACTACCAGCTGGCGGCCAAGCGCTGGGGTGTGCAGATCGACCTCAAGGCCTATACCGACGACGGCAAGCTGACCGACGACTTCAAGGCCGGAACCTGCGACATGGCCAGCATGATCGGCATGCGCGCGCGCGAGTTCAACCTGTTCACCGGCACCCTGGATGCACCAAGCGTATTGGAGAACTACTCCCAGGTACGCGACATGATGAACATCATGACGTCACCCAAGCTGGCCAAGTACATGGTCAACGGCCCCTATGAGGTGGAGGGCATGGTCCCTATCGGCGCCGCCTATGCGATCACCAACGACCGCTGGATCAACTCGCTGGAGCGCGGCGCGGGCAAGAAGGTTGCGATCATGAACTGGGACAAGACCCAGTTCATGATGGCCAAGGACTTCAAGGTAATCCCGGTGCCGGTGGATGTGACCCAGTTTGGCGACACCTTCAACACGGGCAAGGTCGACATGATCATCGTGCCCATGGTGATGTACAAGGCACTTGAGCTGAACAAGGGCATAGGCACCAAGGGCGGCATCGTGCGCCGACCCATGTTCGAGTTCACCATGCAGGTGGTCGGCCACACCGACAAGTTCCCGGCTGACTTTGGCCAGAAAAGCCGCGAATACATGAATACCGAGACTGACCACGCCCTGGGGCTCGCGCGCAACATGGAAGCCGAGGTGGACAACCGCCTGTGGATTTATGCGGTGCACAGCGAAGTGACGGAGTGGAACACCACCATGCGCGCCCTGCTTGATCACATGACACGCCAGGGCTTTTACGACCGGCGCATGCTGACCCTGCTCAAGCGCGTGCGTTGCAAGAGCGATATTGATGAGCCGGAGTGCGCTCCGACGCCTGAGCAGGCGCAGGAAGCAGGGCATCCCTGAGTAAAATGCAGTGCCGGGCAGCAGCCATTGCTGCCCGGCCTGCCCCCTCGCAACACCCCGCCGCAACCCCTGTGCAGCCCCGCGAAGTCCCGGTATGCTTGGCCCCAGAATCCGGGTGGCAGGGCTGCTGCAACCGGGCTGATAGCTATCGGCCCGCCGCGTTTCCCCTGTCCCTCGGGGCAGGGGCACAAGCCCACCGCCCCATCGCAACCGACAACTGTGGCCACGACCCTTATGCAGACTGAGGAAATCACCTTCCAGGGGCGCAAGACTGCCCGCCAGGGCAGCGAGCAGCGCCGCCTTGCCATCCTCCAGGCCACCCTGCGCGTGGTCGTGCGTGACGGCGTGCGCGGCGTGCGCCACCGCGCCGTGGCCAAGGAAGCGGAAGTGCCGCTCTCGGCCACCACGTATTATTTCAAGGATATTCACGACCTGCTGGCCGACGCCTTTACGCTCTATGCGCAGGAAACCATCGACACGGTGGTGAGCCCGTTCTGGACGCAGGCGCTGCAATGGGTGATGGGCAAATATGCCAACACCGAAAATGTGCGGCAGGATCCGGAAGCACTGGCCGATATCATCGACCATATGGCCGATGCCGGCTCGGACTATATCCTGCAGCGCGTGACCGTGTACCGCGAACGCATTCTTATCGAGCACGCCTTCCTGTATGCGGCGCTACAGGACGAACGCCTGCACACCATGGCGGTGCAACACAGCCGTCGCCTCGGCCAGAGCCTGACACAGCTGCTGCAGATGGTGAATATTCCCGACGCGGAGCTGGCTGCCATTTCCGTTATTGGCACCGTGCGCCGGCTGGAATATGAAGCCATGATGAACAGCAGCCCGGACAAGGCCGCGATCAAACGCACACTGGTGCATCAGGTCAAGGCCGTTACCGGGCTATGAGTACACCGGAAGCCCTCGCCCGCGTGCAGCTCGACGCCGAGTGGAAGCAGGCCTTGCAGGGCGAATTTCTCGCGCCCTATATGCAGGAGTTGCGACGCTTCATTGCTGCTGAAAAGCAGGCGGGCAAAGTCATTTACCCACCCGGTGCGGAGTTTTTCTCCGCACTGAATTTCACCCCGTTGCCAGCGGTGAAAGTCGTTATTCTCGGGCAAGACCCCTACCACGGCCCCGGACAAGCCCACGGCCTCTGTTTCTCGGTGCGCCGGGGCGTGCCGCCACCGCCCAGCCTGCAAAACGTATTTCGTGAAATCCACACCGATCTCGGCCTGCCGCCGCCACGCCATGGCGAGCTGACGCACTGGGCCGGGCAAGGCGTGCTGCTGCTCAACAGCGTGCTCAGCGTACAGGCCGGCCTCGCCGCTTCGCACCAGGGCCGGGGCTGGGAGACTTTTACCGATGCGGTCATCCGCGTGCTCAACGAGGAGCGCGAGCACCTGGTCTTTATGCTCTGGGGCAATTATGCGCAGAAAAAAGGCCGGTTTATTGATGGTAAAAAACACCTCGTGCTGAAGGCAGCGCATCCCTCGCCGCTGGCGGCGAATCGCGGAGGGTGGTTTGGGTGCAGGCATTTTTCGCAGGCGAACAATTATTTGAAGGCACAGGGGCTGGGGCCGATTGACTGGTCGTTGCCGGCCTAGGGTCTGTTGACGTTTCATTGATCGTGGCGTTGCTGGTCAAAATCACGCCAGACAAGGCACGACCGACGACTTGTGGTGGCTCCACACGAGGAGGGAGAAACGCGGTATGGCGCGATTTTGACCAGCAACCCTTCGGGACGGGACTGTAAAGCCCCATTGCGGCGTCTTTCGTCGCTTGTGTACAACAAGTACACCGCGCTTCTCATTCCTTGTGCTGCGTAAGTCCCCTTTGGGGGAGGGCTTTACAGTCTCCGGCGCCACGATCAATGAAACGTCAACAGACCCTAGGCGCTACGATAATGTTTTCCATGTCGTCAGAGCCTGACGAACGCTGACAACCTCAGTGTAGCCAAAGGCAGGACAAAGGTTGGGCCGATGTGATGATCCATCTCCACCCGGGGAAACCGCCGCGTCAGTGCAGGGGGGTGCCCGAAAAGAAATTGCCGTCGGGGGCCTGGGGATTGAAAGTCATGAGGAAAACCACCTGCTTGCCGCAGCCCTGGAAGGTCCACTTTTCCTGCCAGCTTTGATCGCGGGGCCTGGCAACGGCGGTGGGTGTCATGCGTGCGTCAAAAGGGTAAATCTGTTTGCAGTCTTTGGCCCCGGCCTTGCCCAACTGGGCCTGCACCTGGGGCGTGACCGCCCTCATGGCGTCCAGGGCCAGCGCCGGCGAGGCATCGCTATAACCCGGTATGGCCGGCAACAGCTCGGGTGTGCCGCCGTCCTTGGCTGTGAAGATGGCGTTATAAGTCTTCAAGTCCTTGCAGCGGTTGTACTCGAACTGCACCCGCCAGATGCCCGCCGTGGGGTATTGCGCGGCGTCCGGAAACACCACTGGCGCCAGTATGATGAGGTTGACCGGCTTGATCGCGTATTGCTCCTGACAGGCCTGCTGCAAACCCAGCAGCTTGTCCCAGAAGCGGCCCACCTGATTCAGGTTGGCCAGCATCTCGTTTGACTGCAGGTAAATCTGGAAGCGGCCAGGCTTGATGTCCGCTGCCGTTGCGTAGTTTTCATCAGCCACCGCTGCAGTGGCCAGCAGCAGCATCCACAGGGTCAGGAATAGTGTTTTGAACGTGAACAAGGCAGTCCTCATGATGACCGGATGGCGGCAAGGAAGGCTGAGTGTATGCCAGCCGCCGAGTACAGGCCAAGCACCACCCAATTTGCCGCTTGCATCTATACTGGTGCGCAGGCGCTCGTGCCCTTACAGATATCCTGCAAAAGCATTTACAGCTCTCTTTCAAAGCACTATAGTTCATTTATGAACTATCCATTTACAGATAATAGTACAGCACCCCTTTCGCTCCGGCCAGCGTTGCGCCTGATCATGACAGGCATGGCACTGCTGCTGGCCTCATGCAGCCTTGCGCCACCGGCAGCAAAACCGCTGGTGCAACCCTTGCAGACCAGCCAACTGGCCTTGGGAACCAGCTTCGATCAGGCGGCCACCGGCGCGGGTGCCGAATGGCCTGGCCGGCAATGGTGGCAGGCGTTTAACGATCCCCAGCTGAATCACCTCATTGAGCAGGCCTTGGCCGGCACCCCTTCACTGGCCCTGGCACAGGCCAGGCTGGACCAGGCTCTGGCGACCGCCGGGGCGGCGCGCACCGCCGACGGGCTGGGTGGCCAGCTCAGCGCCAGCGCCACCCGTGAGCGCTTCAGCGCTGAAGACATTTTCCCGCCCCCCCTCGGCGGCGGCATTTACTGGGACAACGCCGCCACGGCCAGCGCGCGCTATGAGCTGGACCTGTGGGGCCAGCGCAAGCTCAGCCTGACGGCAGCGCTTGATGATGCCCATGCCCGGCAGGCCGACCTCGACGAGGCCCGGCGCGTGCTGGTCAGCGCCATTGCCCATGCCTGGGTACAGCTCAGTCTGCAATACCGGCAGACCGACCTCCTGCAAGACACCCTGGCTCACCAGACGCGGCTGGTAGACCTGAGCCGTCGCCGCCTGAAGGCAGGGCTGGGCACCCAGCTTGAGGTGGCGCAGGCTGCCGGCGCGCCACCCGCTACCCAGGCCCAGCTTGATGCCGTGCAGGGCCACATCGTGCTGCTGCAAAACCAGCTGGCCGCCCTCACCGGCCAGGGGCCCGGCGCGGGCGAGCAGCTGGGCCGCCCTGCCCTGAAGCTGGACCAGACCTTGTCGCAGCCGGCCACCATTCCGGCGCGCTGGATAGGGCGGCGCCCTGACATCATCGCCGGGCGCTGGCGCGTAGAGGCAGCGGCACGCGCCATCGACATCGCCCGTACCCGTTATTACCCGGATATCGACATCACCGCCTTTGCCGGTTTCCAGGCCCTGGGTTTCCGGCACTTTATTACCGACTCGGCCGAGGCCAATGGCGTCACGCCGGCTATTTCCCTGCCCATCTTCAACCGTGGCCGGCTCAAGGCCGGGCTGGACAGCCGTGGGGCCGACTACGACGCCGCCATCGCCAGCTATGACGACGGTGTCATCAAGGCCGTGCAGGAGGTCGCCGATGAAGTAGCAGGCCTGAAGGCGCTGGCGAATGAAGCAAAGGACCGTGAGGCTGCCGTGGCGCTGGCGCAGCAGACCTGTAATCTGGCTGAGGCAGGCTTGCGCGCCGGGCTGACCGACCACAGCCACGTCCTGGAGGCCGAAATCGGGCTATTCATACAGCAACAGCAACTGCTGGCAGTACAGGCACGCCAGCTTGATGCCCGCATTACCCTGGTCCAGGCCGTCGGCGGCAGCGCCGACCTGCGCAGCCAGCCGGCATATGCCGAAGGCGGCCAGCCATGAGCGAGCCGCAAAAGGATAGCTTCAGCCGCACCGACAACTGCATTGTCGCCACCAGCCTGCGCCTGCCTGGCTACCCTGAGGAGCGCATCCGGCTGGTGCGGCTGGTGGCGCATATCCAGCGCTATATGGAGCAGTCCAGCGGTCGCCGGCTGAAACCCTACGGGCTGAATTATTCCAGTTACCATACCTTGATGATGCTCTATGGCTCGCCGGACTTTGCCATTTCACCTTCCGAGCTGAGCGAGGCCACGGGCGAGCGGCGTACCAATATCACACGCATCTGTGACGAGCTGCAGCAGGCCGGCCTGGTGGAGCGCCAGCACAGCGCCGAAGACCGGCGCAAGATCATCGTGCGCTTGACCCCGGCGGGCCATCGTATGGTTGAAACCTTGCAGCCGGAAATGTGGGCTTCAGCGGAACAGTTGTATAAAGGCTTCAGCCCGGCAGAATTGAAAGAGTTCCTGCGTCTGCTGCGCAAGCAGCTGGCCAATATGAATATCACGGCGGACGCCGAGCCATGAGCAGCCCCACCGCCCTGCGGTTCAATCTGGCCGATGCACTGCGTAACTGGGCACGTCAGGACGGGCTGGCCTGGATTTTCGTGTTCAAGACGATCGCTGCCAGTTTCCTCGCGCTGTGGGTGGCCTTTCGCCTCGGTTTCGATCAGCCCAAGACCGCCATGACCACCGTATTTATCGTGGCGCAACCGCAAAGCGGGCTGATGCTGGCCAAGAGTTTTTACCGCATCGTCGGCACGCTCGCTGGCCTCGCCGTTACCCTGGTGCTGCTGGCGCTGTTCGCGCAATACCAGGAACTTTTCCTGCTGGCCATGACCATCTGGATTGGCCTGTGCGTGATGGGCGCCGCCTGGTTTCGAGATTTCCAGGCCTATGCCTTTGTGCTGGCGGGCTATACCGCCTGTATCATCGGTTTTCCTGGCGTGCTGCACCCCGAGGCCATTTTCCAGATTGCGCAATCGCGCGTGTCGGAGATCCTGCTGGGTATTCTTTGCACTGCCGTTATCAGCGACGCCTTTTTCCCGCAACGCCTGTCGCCGCAATTGCTGCTGCTGGTGCGCGGCCAGTACCGCCAGTTCGTGGAATTCCTGCAACATGCAGTGGCGGCGCCGCTGGAACGCACGGTGACACCGGCCGACCAGCTTAAATTCGTGAACAATGTGCTGGTGCTGGAATCGCTGCGCGCCTCCACCTTGTTTGAAGACCCCGACTCGCGCGTGCGTACCGATCGCCTGCGTCTCTTCAATACCGATTTCATGGCCGTGTCCACCACCCTGCATGCCCTGCAGCAACTGGCGCGGCGGCTGCGCCGGCAAGGCCGCACACAGAGCCTGGCGGCATTGCGCCCGCTGGTGGATGCGCTGGGCCCGCAGCTTTTGCATGAAGGCCGTGCACCGGCCATGGCCGCCGAGGCCGTGGACGTGGCGGCACAGCTGTCGGCCTACCGTCACCAGTTGCGGCACGATGTTCACGCCGCGCACCAGCACCTCGCCATTCTGGTCACACCGGAGGAATTGCTGGACTTTGACTGCACCGCCGAATTGCTGGAGCAATTGCTCAGCGAGCTGCATCTTTTTACCGCCAGCTACGCGGCGCTGGCCACCGCACGTGGCAAGGCCGAGCGCCCCGCGCCTGACTTTGTGCTGCACTCACACTGGGCCGAGGCCGCCGTGACCGGGCTGCGCGCCGTCGGCGCCATGCTGGTGGTAACGGGCTTCTGGATATTTACCGCCTGGCCCAATGGCGCCGGCGCCGCCACCATCGCCTGCGTGGGCTGCGCGCTGTTTGCCTCCTCGCCCACGCCGATACGCTCGGTGAAAAACATGGCCCTGGGTTTTGGCGTGGGGATGGTGGCAGCCTATTTTTGCGCCTTTCACATCCTGGTGCACATGGATGGTTTTCTGCTGCTTTGCATGGGCATGCTGCCCTTCCTCATGGTCGGCGGCTGGATGCTGACCAAACCGCAATTGGCGGGTATCGGCGCGGGTTTCAATCTCATGATTACGGGCGCCGTGGGGCCGGAAAACATCATGCATTTCGATGTGCCCTCGTTCATCAACGACGGCCTGTCGCAGTTGCTGGGCATCGGTGTGGCCGGTATTGCTTTCTCGCTGTTGACCCACCACGATCCACGAGCAGTGCAGCGTGCCTTTGCCGGCAAGATGCGGCAGGAACTGGTGCGCGCCTGCCAGGAGCCCTTGCAGCGCCTGCCCCATGCCTTTGATGGCCGCATCCGCGACCTCATGCGCCAGCTCGGCAACCTGCCGGAGGCCGATCGCAATCTGCTGCTGATGTGCGCCCTCTCGGTGCTGGAGTTGGGCGATGCCATTATTGATTTTCGCCGTACCGCTGCGATGCCGCTGCCGGCTGTGCTGAAACCCGCCGTGCGCCAGACATTGCGCAGCCTGATGCGTGGTTTCAATAAAATATCGGCAGAAAATCGCGCCACCGCGCTCGCCAGCAACACCAGTCTGACGCAGGATCTGCAGGCCGCACTGCGCTACCAGGCCTTGCGTGGCAGCGAGCGTGACACCGTGGAGCGCCTGCAACGCTGCCTGCGCCGCATTCATGCGGTGGTGGAAGATGACGACTGGTACCTGGCCTTTCGCGGCCTGGCGACATCGAGCGGGCCGGAGGAAAAACATGCCGCGTGAAATTGCCATTTTTGGTGTCTATATGCCGACCCTGTTGCCGCTGCTGGCCGCTACCGCCGCCGTGCACTGGAGTCTGGACAGTGTGCTGGCGCGCATCGGCTTTTATCGCCTGGTGTGGCACCCATCCCTGTTCCGCCTGTGCACGTTTATTGGCTTGTATGCGGCGGCGGGCCTGTACCTGTATCGCTGAGAGCTAAGGGTGCCGGCAGGCACCCGCTGGAGACTGTTTCATGAATGGCCAAGGTTTACTGCGTTTTGCCATTACCCTGCTGGTGTTTGCCGCCGCCATCTGGCTTGGCAACGACTTGTGGCAGCGCTATATGCACTCGCCCTGGACGCGCGACGGCCGCGTCAAGGCCGATGTCGTCACCATTGCCCCGGACGTATCCGGCATCGTCACCACGGTGGCGGTAAAAGACAACCAGAGCGTGCACAAGGGCGACCTGCTGTTCAGCATCGACCACGAGCGCTACCGTCTGGCGCTGGCGCAGGCCGATGCCATCGTCGCTGCCCGCAAGGTGGAATTAAGCAGCAAGCGTGACGATGTGGCCCGCCGTGCCGATCTCGGCGGCGTAGTGATCTCCGAAGAAAACCTGAGCAATACCACCGCGCAGGCGCTGGCGGCGGCGGCACAATATCAGGAGGCCCTCAGCGCCCGCGACACGGCAAAGCTCAATCTCGCGCGCACGGAAATCCGCGCGCCGGTCGATGGCTACATTACCAACCTCGATATTCATCCCGGCGACTATGCCAGCACGGGCAAGCCGGTACTCGCCGTGGTCGACAGTCATTCATTCTGGGTTTATGGCTATTTCGAGGAAACCAAGCTGCCGCTGGTGTATGTGGGCGACCCCGCCATCGTGCGCCTGATGGCGGGTGGCACAGAGTTGCGCGGGCATGTCGACAGCATTTCGCACGGCATTACCGACCGCGACAATGCCACCGGGCGCGAACTGCTGGCCGACGTCAACCCCACCTTCAGCTGGGTGCGGCTGGCGCAGCGTATTCCAGTGCGCATTCAGCTGGACGAGGTGCCGCAGGACGTGGAGCTGGCAGCGGGGATGACGGCGACGGTGATTATAGAGCCCCGTCAGCAAAAACCGCCGGGCGCCAGTCTGGCGCACTGAACCAGAGGCAAACACCTGATGCAATACTGCTCGCCTGGAGCCGTAGGGTGCGCTGTGCGCACGCGGGCAGGGGTGTTGTTGAGCCGGTGTGGCGTTTGGCCCACGTACGCGTGCGCACAGCGCACCCTACCCGTTCGAACTACCTCTTTATTTTTATTCACGCACACCTGAGGGGACAAAAGTACGGTACAGCCAACTGGATTTTGTTACTCAAAATGCCGCAAGGCCACTACCGCACTGTCCTGCGCGCCTCGATCACATTCGGCTGCTGCTCGATCTTGGTCAGCACACGGCCGAGCTGGGTCAGGCTGGGCACTTCCACCGTAATCTGCATGGTGGCCGTGCCGTCGCTCTTGTCGGACTGCGTCTGCACGCCGGTGACGTTGACATGCTCGTTGGCGAGCACGCCGGTAATGTCACGCAGCAGGCCCGTGCGGTCCCAGGCGCGAATGAAAATATCGACGGGGTAGACCGAGGATTCCTGCTGGTTCCACTGCACGTCAATAATACGTTCAGGGTCATCCTGTTGCAGGCGCATCAGCTCCGGGCAACCGCGCGAATGCACGCTGACGCCCCGGCTCTGGGTGACATAGCCGATAATCGGCTCGCCCGGCAGCGGATTGCAGCAACGCGCCATGTGCGTAAGCAGGTTGCCGACACCCTCGATGACCACCTCGGAACCCGGCTTGCGCATGCGTGGGCGCGTGACCACACTGGGCAGTTGCAACTCTTCCTGCGAATTCCCGACCTCGACCTTTTCCGCGATCAGGTTGATGAGCTGGTTGATGCGAATATCGCCCGCGCCTATGCCCACCAGCACATCTTCGCCCGTCCTGACATTGACGCGGCTGGCGTACTGATCGAGATTGATACGGCTCAGCGACAGCGCCAGGCGTGACAGCTCGCGCTCCAGAATCTCGCGGCCCTCGGCCAGGTTCTTTTCGCGGTCCTGCTCCTTGAACCAGTGCCGCACCTTGGCGAGCGCGCGCGAGCTGGTGAGGTAGCCGAGCGAAGGGTTCATCCAGTCGCGGCTGGGCGAACCGCCGCGCTGCAACATGATGTCGACCTGCTCGCCGGTTTGCAGGCGATAGCTCAGCGGCACAATACGGCCATTGACCTTGGCGCCACGACAGCCATGCCCGACCTGGGTGTGGATATGGTAGGCAAAGTCCAGCGGCGTGGCGCCGGACTGCATGTCCACTACGTGGCCGTCGCGGGTGAACACATAAATGCGCTCGTCCTTGAAGGCGTCGCTGAACTGGTCGGCGAGCTGGTCGAGCTGCTGCTCGCCCATGTCTTCCTGCCACTCCAGCACCTGGCGCAGCCAGGCAATCTTGCCCTCGTAGCCGCCCGTCTTCTTGCCGCCCTTGGTGCCTTCCTTGTAGTGCCAGTGCGCGCACACGCCAAGCTCCGCCTCTTCGTGCATGTCGAAGGTGCGAATCTGCACTTCCAGCGGCTTGCCGGCGGGGCCGATCACGGCGGTATGCAGCGAGCGGTAACCGTTTTCCTTGGGATTATTGATGTAGTCGTCGAACTCGCGCGGAATATGTTTCCACAGGCTGTGCACCACACCCAGCGCGGCATAGCAGTCGCGTTGCTCGGGCAGCAGCACGCGCACGGCGCGCACGTCGTAGACTTCGTTGAAGGAAATCTTCTTGCGCTGCATTTTGCGCCAGATGGAATAAATATGCTTGGCGCGGCCGGTAACATCGGCCTGTATGCCCATGCGCCCGAGTTTTTCCTTCAGCGCCGTGATGACGTTGTGGATATATTCGTCGCGGTCTATCCGGCGCTCATCCAGCAACTGGGCAATGTGCTTGTAAGCCTCGGGTTCAAGATAGCGAAAGGAAAGGTCTTCCAGCTCCCACTTGATATGGCCAATGCCAAGGCGATGTGCCAGTGGCGCATAAATGTCGAAAATTTCGCGCGCCACGCGCTGCTTGCGCTCTTCCTTCGCGTCTTTCAGTTCACGAATGGCGAAGGTACGTTCGGCGAGCTTGATGAGCGCCACGCGCACATCGTCGATCATGGCTACCAGCATCTTGCGGATATTGTCGATCTGCTGCTGGTTATTGCCGAGCTGCACGCGCTTGTTGGGATTGATCACCTGACTGATGGCGGCCATGCGCAGCACGCCCTCGATCAGCAGGGCGATGTCGCGGCCAAACTGCTTTTCGATATCGAGCTGAGTGGTCTTGCCTTCACGCACCAGACGGTAGAGCACGGCGGCGATCAGCGACTCCTGATCCAGCTTCAGGTCAGCCAGGATGTCGGCCATGGCGAGGCCGGTGAGAAAGGCCGAGCTACGCACCGACCAGACGTTTTCGGTGGCCGTATTCTCGCGGTCCACCATCTCGGCAAACTCGCAGGCCCGCCTCAACTCGGCGGGCGCACGCAGCTCCACCTTGGCCTCGATACGGGCCAGCCAGGCAGTAATATCGACACTGCCATCCGTCTTGTGCGGATAATCTTCGCGAACCTTGACCATGATGCAGTCCTTTTGTATTTGGTCCGGATCATGGCTGCTGCAAGGCGGCTACCGGGCACCAGGGGGACTTTGGTGGCACTGATGGATTCATCCTGAGGATCAGGCGGACTCTCACAGCCAATCAATCGCTTACAGCATTGATTGGCACCGGCACATTTCTCTGCCGGGGAGCCTCAGACCTTTTCAGAGGCTCCTAAACCTTCTCGAACATGGCAATCGATTCAACATGAGCGGTATGGGTAAACATGTCCATCACCCCCGCCCTCTTCAACTTATAGCCTGCTTTGGCGAGTTCGCCCGCATCACGCGCCAGGGTGTCGGGTTTACACGACACATAGACAATGCGACGCGCCCCAAAACGAGGCAGGTAACGCACCACCTCCAACGCCCCGGTACGCGGCGGGTCGATCAGTACCAGGTCAAAACCGGCCTTGGCCCAAGGCTGGGCACTGAAATCCTGGGTCAGATCCTGGGCGTAAAAGTCGACATTGCCAAGGCCATTGTGGCGGGCATTCTCATAGCCCCGCTGCACCATGCTGTCCACACCCTCCACCCCCACTACCGACTGCGCCCGCGTGGCCAGCGGCAAGGTAAAGTTGCCGAGGCCACAAAACAGGTCCAGCACCCGGTCTTCCTTGCCGGGATTGAGCAAATCCAGTGCCAGGCTGACCATGCGGCGGTTGATGCCGGCATTCACCTGGGTGAAGTCCATAGGGTGAAAGCGCAGCTTCAGGTCAAAGGCCGGCAGTGCATAGTGCAGGCGGTCTTCAGCCTCACCGTCCGGCATGGGCCAGCCGCGGTGCACGCTGTCGTTACCGCCTGGCTGCAGGTACAGCTGCCAGCTGCGTTCTGCACAGAAGCTGCTGAGTTTGGCAACATCGGCTGCCGGTAAATCCACCATGTGGCGGAACACCAGGGCAACGTCGTCGTCGCCGGCTGCAACTTCAATCTGGGGGATGTGGTCAAACATCTCAAGGCCGGCGATCAGCTCGCGCAGCGCGGTTATACTGCCCCCGATGCGGCTGTCCAGCACCTCACAGCGTTCGATGTCGGCCAGGAAGCTCGCCTTTTTCTCGCGAAAGCCCACCAGCAGGCTGGACTTTTTCAGCACATATTTGACGCCCAGGCGCGCCTTGCGCCGGTAGGCCGTTTCAGGGTCGGTGAGCGGCGGCAGCCAGGCTTCCGGCTCCACTCCGCCAAAGTGCCGCAGCTGCTCGGCCAGCACGCCCTGTTTGTAGGCAATCTGTGCCGCCGGCGCCATATGCTGCATGGAACAGCCACCACACACGCCATAGTGCGCGCAGGGGGGCGTCACCCGGTCGGGCGAGGCCTCGAACACTTCAAGCACCTTGGCCTCGTCGTAGCGCTTGTGGCTGAAGGTCAGCTCGGCGCGCACTTTCTCGCCGGGCAGGCCGCCGTCCACAAAGACGATCTTGCCATCACGGTGGGCGATGCCACGGCCATCATGGCCCATGGACTCCACGGCCAGATCAAAGGGGGGCTGGGTACGAACTTTCTGGCGGTGATGTTTGCTCATGGAAGACCGGCGCAAGGGGTAGCGGGCCCGCCGACGGGCGTCGGCGGCAAGGGCGCGGATTATGCCGGATTTGCGGGAACGCTGACAGGGTGTCGATTGCAGGGTGTCACAAGCCGCCCAGCCCTGACAGCGGACCGGGAGAATGGCACCGCACCCCGTCAATGCTGCATGAGCGTGGGGATGGACTTGTCGTCTGCCGGGATATGCTCGGCCTTTTCCGCCGTCTGGATGGCCAGCGCCAGCGCCCGGTGCTCGCTCATGCTCTGCCCGGCATGCAGGTAGCGCTTGGCCGCCATCAGCACCTTTTCCATCTTCTCCATGCGGTAGTTGAGACTGAGCAGCGACTTGGCGACAAAGTCCGGGTCATTGCCCGACTCCCGCATCACCACGGCAGCCTTGATGGCTGTCTGCAACTCACCCGTAGTTGGCTTTCCCATTGTTGCGGTCTCCCTGAACGAAATGCCGGCCATGGCCGGACAACTGCCAGCCCCTTGCGGTTATAGCGTCACTGACCCTGCGCCGGGTGGCGCGGGTATCAGTCCGGAATGGAGGGGCTTGAGAGGAATTATAGGCCTGGAATACGGGAGTGCCCACGAGCGGGGAAGCCGTCAGATAGCCGGCAGCCTTCGGGTCAGTCGCTATTTACCGGCATTGGCATCCCAGGCTGCCAGAAACTCCAGAAAATGCGGCCGGGCCTCCTTTTGCAAGGTTGCCCGCACCAGCGCCACTTCTTCATCGTGCGCCGCAGGCAACAGTTGCCCGCGCATCAGCTGGAAGCGCAGATAGACCAGCCAGGTATTGAGCACATCGGTTTCGCAGTAGTTGCGGATACCGGCAATATCGCCGGCCTGAAAAGCGTCCCAGACCTTGGCGCCGCTCATGCCCATCTTGCCGGGGAAGCCCAGCAGCGCGGCAATCTGGTCCAGCGGCTGCGCGGCGCGGGGCTGGTACATGGAGAGCAGGTCCATGAGGTCGGTGTGGCGCAGGTGGTAGCGGCTGATGTAATTATTGTATTTGAAATCGCGGTCGTCCTCGCCCAGGTCCCAGTACTTGGGCGCGCTGATGCCATGCAGAAGCGAGCGGTAGTGCAGCACAGGGAGGTCGAAGCCGCCGCCATTCCAGGACACCAGGGTTGGCATATAGCGCTCTATACCGGCAAAAAAGCGCGTGATGATTTCTTTTTCGTCCGACTTTTCATCGCCCAGCGACCACACCTTGAAGCCCTCGCGGGTACGCAGCACAGCCGATATGCAGACAATGCGTTGCAGGTGATGGCGCAAAAAATCAGAGCCCCCGGTTTCCTGCCGGCGCAGCTGGAACATGGCGTGAGCCGCGTCGTCGTCGTTAAGCCCTTGCAAGCCGAACAGGCGCTTGCCACCTTCAATATCGGGAACGGTTTCTATGTCAAAGACAAAAGTATTCATGCGACAGTCCTGATATTTATTCTTTGGCCCGATCACGCTATACCGGGTCATTCACCGCATAAAGCCCTGTGGACAAATACCGGTCGCCGCGATCACAAATGATCGCCACGATCACGGCATTTTCCAGCGTCTTCGACAACTCCAACGCCGCCCACACCGCGCCCCCGGAGGATACGCCACAGAAAATGCCTTCTTCGCGGGCCAGCCGGCGGGTGGTGATTTCGGCATCGCGCTGGAGGATATCCATGACCACATCGACCCGACTGCGCTCGAAAATGGTGGGCAGGTAGGCTTCGGGCCAGCGCCGGATACCAGCGATCTGGGAGCCGTCGGTGGGCTGCAGGCCGACAATCTGCACGGCAGGATTCTGCTCCTTCAGGTAGCGCGAGCAGCCCATGATGGTACCGGTGGTGCCCATGGAGCTGACGAAGTGGGTAATCCTGCCCCCGGTGTCGCGCCAGATTTCCGGGCCGGTGGTTTCGTAGTGCGCCAGCGGGTTGTCTGGATTGCCAAACTGATTGAGCACCACGCCCCTGCCTTCGGCCTGCATCTTCATGGCGAGGTCGCGCGCGCCTTCCATACCATCTTTCTGGCTGACCGAGATCAGCTCGGCGCCATAGGCGGTCATGGCGTCCTTGCGTTCCTGGCTCTGGTTGGCGGGCATGATCAGGATCATCTTGTAACCCATGATGGCTGCTGCCATGGCGAGGGCGATACCCGTATTGCCGCTGGTGGCTTCTATCAGGGTGTCGCCGGGCCTGATCTGGCCGCGCGCAGCGGCGTGCTGGATCATGGAGAGCGCGGGCCGGTCCTTGACCGAACCGGCGGGGTTATTACCCTCCAGCTTGACCAGGATGGTATTGCTGCTGGCGCCCGGCAGGCGTTGCAGGCGCACCAGGGGGGTGTTGCCGACAAAATCGGCGATGGTAGGAAATTCCATGCGTCTCACCTCAACAAGAGCGGCAATTGTAGAGAGAAAGTCGCTTGATACCAAACTTCCTGCTGCAAGCGGGTCAAGGCTGTTTGCTGCTGTGCAAATTGCAACAGCCACCGCCCCACTGGCGGCAAGGAGCGCGGCAGGGTAACTTAGGGCCAATAACAAAATCCGAGTACACGGTTTATGCAACCCTGGAGTCTGCAACGGCGGCTGCTGCTGGCCACCCTGCTGCCCGTATTTGCCCTGATACTGGCCCTGAGCGGCTATGTGGTGCTGACCCATTTTCAGGACCTGGCCGATGTGCAGGACCAGCACAGCCGCCTGCTGCTCGACAAATACCGCGGCACCCTGCAACAACAGCCGACGCTGACACCGGCGAGCCTGCAAAACCTGGCCGTAGCGGCGCTGGAAGACGAGGACGTGCGCTCCATCAGCATTGTGGACGAGGCCGGCAATACCCTCGCCCACAGCGGCCCCCTGCACCGCCCGCTGGCCAGTCAGGTCAGTCTGCCGTTGCCGCCCTCGCTGGCGAGGGTACCAACCGACGGATCCATGATTTACGTACAACGCCTCTATCGCCCGGTACCCGGCGCCAGCGGCCACGTTGGCGCCGCCTGGCTGGTGCTGGAAATTTCACAGTCCGACCTGATTATCGACCGCTACGAAAGCCTGCTCGCCGTTATCGTCACCGATGGTCTCGGGCTGCTGCTGATCGGTTTTTTCATCAGTTTTGTGGTGGGCCGCTGGCTGCGCCCCATTGCCGCCATGAGCGAGGCCATCAGCGGCATCAACACCAGCCACCTCGACGTGCGCCTGGGCACCGCTGCCAGCGGCGACCTGGCCCATTTGCAAGCCGCCATCAACACCATGCTCGACCATCTGGCGGAGGAAACCGAAGAGCTGAAGTCTTCCATGACCCAGGCCAATGAAGACCTGCGTGAAACCCTGGAGGTCATGGAGGTACAGAATATCGAGCTGACCCTGGCGCGCAAGGAGGCCGTGGAAGGCAACCGGGTCAAGTCCGAGTTCCTGGCCAATATAAGCCATGAAATCCGCACCCCGCTCAACGGCATCATGGGCTTTGCCAAGCTGCTGCTGAAGTCGCCCATGACACCCCGGCAGATGGACTATGTGCGCACCATACAAAAGTCCTCCGACAGTCTGCTGGCCATCATCAACGATGTGCTCGATCTCTCGAAGATCGAGGCCGGCAAGCTGGTGCTGGACCACACCCCGCTCGACATCGAGGAAGTGGTCTACGAAGTGCTGAACATGCTGGCGCCGCTGGCCGAAGAAAAGCACCTGGAGCAGGTGGCCTTTGTCTACGAGGATGTGCCCCGCCACCTCATGGGCGACCCACTGCGCCTGAAGCAGATCCTGACCAACCTGGTGAACAACGCCATCAAGTTCACCAATGTGGGCGAGATCACCGTGCGCGCCATGCTGGAAGACCAGAGCCCCAGCCACGTGGTCATCCGTATCAGCGTGACCGACACCGGCATCGGCCTTAGCGACACGGCGCGCAACGACCTTTTCCGCGCCTTTAGCCAGGGCGACCCCTCCACCACCCGCAAGTTTGGCGGCACCGGGCTGGGGCTGGTTATTTCCAAGCACCTGACCGAGCAGATGGGCGGCGAGATCAGCTTCGACAGCACCCCCAACGAGGGCTCCACCTTCTGGTTCACCATCAAGGCCGAACTGGACCCGCACGTGCTGGCGCCCGTGTTTGCCGACAGCCTGGAAAGCCGCCACATTCTTGTGGCCGAGCCCCAGCCCACCAGCCGGCAGATGCTGTGCAGCGTGCTCGACTCCTGGGGCGCCAGCTCGCACACGGCTGACTCTGTCGCCAACCTGCGCCAGAGCCTCGGCAGCGGCAAAAGCTTTGACGCCATCATCATCGCCATGTCGCTGTTCGCGGAAACCGGCCGCGAACGTTTTACCGTGAGCGAGTTGCAATCACTCTATAACGGCCCCCTGGTGCTGCTCACCCGCAGCTCTGACTCGGCCCAGGAGCAGGCGCAATACCAGACCCGGCAGGTCACGGTGCTGAGCAAGCCCGCCTACCCGCGCGAGCTGCAAAACCAGCTGCAACGCATGTGGACCCACGCCCAACAGATTCCCCTGCCTGGCCTGACGCCGGTGGAGCACAAGATTCGTGTCATGGCGGTCGACGACAACAGCGCCAACCTGCGTCTGGTCTGCGCCCTGCTGGAAGACATGGAAGTAGACGCCGTACCCGCCTCGAATGGCCCCGAGGCCATACTGCTGGCGCAGCGCCAGCACTTTGACCTGGTGTTCATGGATATCCAGATGCCGGGCATGAACGGCCTGGAAACCACGCAGCAAATTCGCGAAAACGAAAAGGGCAGCCGGCGCGTGCCCATCATTGCCCTCACCGCCCATGCCATGTCGAACGAGCGCGTTGCCCTGCTGCGCAGCGGCATGGACGACTACGTGACCAAGCCCATCCAGGAAACCCAGCTGGCCCATATCCTGGCCAAGTGGACCGCCTTCAAGCGTCGTGGCCCCCATGCGGCGCCGCTGGCACTGAAACAGCCGACGAGCGTGGCCCCTCCTCATACCGGGGACGATGGCGACATAGTGAACTGGACCGAAAGCCTGCGTCTGGCCGCTGGCAAGGAAGACCTCGCCCGCGACATGCTCAATATGCTGCTGAACAGTCTTGAAGCCGAAAAGCACAAGCTGGCGACAGCCTTTGGCGGCAACGACATGAAGGCCCTGCTCGGCCATGTGCACTACCTGCACGGCGCCACCCGCTACTGCGGCGTACCGGCCCTGCGCACCGCTACCCATGCCGCCGAAACCGACATCAAGATGCTGCTCAACCTGCACCAGGCACACCTGACCACCGATAGCGGGCTGGATGCCAGCAACACCGGCAACTGCAAAGCCAGCCTGGACCTGCTGTTCCAGCGCATGGATGAGCTGATGGCCTGGCGCGACCGGCACGAGCAAACGCTGGCCTGATGCCGCCGAAGAGCACAAGCTGCTGATGGTTTCGCGGAATATCGTCTATTATTCCACTATATAAAATAAAGGCGTATCGGCTTGGGCAGGCTGCGCACAGCACCTGGCGAAAACCACTGCATACCAATAATGAAAAATAGCCAGTACACGCACTGGCAGGACCTACATGATCAAGCTGAGTGACTGGGAGCAGTCCGGCAAGTATTTCGACTACAAGGGTCACCGCATCTTCTGCCGCAGCGCCGGCGAGCCAAGGGCGCCCGTGCTGCTGCTCATTCACGGCTTTCCCACCTCCTCCTGGGACTGGGAGGCGCTCTGGCGGCCCCTGAGCCGCGACTTCCGCGTACTGGCGCTGGACATGATAGGCTCCGGCTTTTCCGACAAGCCCGTCGACTACGATTACCACATCTTCGATCAAGCTGACCTGTCTGAATATTTCCTGCGCGAGCAGAATGTCGGCCGCTACCATGTGCTCGCGCATGACTATGGCGACACGGTCGCGCAGGAACTGATCGCCCGCCAGACCGAGCCCGGCACCCGCCCCCGCTTGCAAACAGCCTGCTTTCTCAACGGCGGCCTGTTCCCGGAAACGCACCGCCCCCTGCTGATACAGAGGCTCATGCTGACGCCACTGGCGCCCCTCCTCGTCCGCCTGATCAGCAAGGCCAGCTTCACCGCCACCATGAACAAGCTGTTCAGCACGCCACTGGAGCCCGACATGCTGGAGGCATTCTGGACCCTGTTCAGCCATAACGACGGCAAGGCCGTCATGCCCAGGCTGTTGCAGTACATTCCCCAGCGCCGCATCAACCGCAGCCGCTGGGTCAATGCCATCGTCAACACCAGCCTGCCACTGAAAGTCATCAACGGCGCCGCCGACCCCATTTCCGGCCTGCACATGACGGAGCGCTATCGCGAGCTGGTGCCGCGCCCGAAAATCACCCTGCTCGACAATATCGGCCACTACCCGCAGGTGGAGGCGCCTGTCGCGGTCATGGAGGCTTATTACCTGTTTTTGCGGAAGAATGGTTTTATGGCGTGAAATCAAAAAGGCCCGAAAGGGCCTTTTTGATTTCAAACAAACCTGGCGACGCACCGCGACAACTAGCCAATCAACAACGACGTCATGGACAAGGACGCCATGACCGTATCATTGAATATCTCCACCTTCTCATCCGGCCTTTGCAGCGCCAAAGCATACAGCAACGGGTAATAGTGCTCGGGCGTGGGAATGGCCAAGCGGGCCGCCTGCCCCAGTTGTGGGTAGTCCAGCAGGGGCTGGTGCTCGCCAGTGGCAATCAAGTGGTTTGCCAGGGTCTGGAACTGCGCGGCCCAGGGGTAAGGCTGGGTCGCGTGGAAATTGAACAGGCCAAGGTTGTGCACGATATCGCCGCTGCCGACAATCAGCACGCCCTCCTCACGCAGCGGCGCCAACTGCTTGCCGATGGTGTAGTGGTAGCTCCCAGGCTCGGCGGTATCGATACTGAGCTGCACCACCGGAATATCAGCCTCGGGATACATCGGGCCGATCACGCCCCAGCAACCGTGATCAAGGCCACGCCCGGCGTCGAGATGCACCTTGTGGGTGGTAATCAATTCCTTGACCCGCTGTGCCAGTGCCGGGCTGCCGGGCGCGCGGTAGCGCACGTCGAACAGGGGCTTGGGAAAGCCATAGAAGTCGTGGATGGTTTCCGGCTGCCTGGAGGCCGTCACGTAAATGCCCCGCGTTTCCCAGTGGGCCGACACCACGAGAATGGCCCTGGGCCGTGGCAGGCGCTTGCCCAGCGCCGCCCAGCTCTGGTGAAAGGCGTTGTTCTCGATGGCGTTCATGGGCGAGCCGTGGCCAAGGAAAAGGACAGGCATCGTAGTTTGCGTATTCATGGGCACACTCCTGTTGCTATGGAGCGAGTATACGCCGGCAATTTACGTTGATTGATGCTGAAAATGGCAAAGCGTTTTGCGGCCCGTCAGCC
>Ga0302198_10000683_pt1 | contig 38052 bp, 35 predicted proteins | sample II_Bog_N2_2_FD_193521 | JGI IMG/M metagenome (GOLD analysis project Ga0302198, IMG submission 193521) | Peat permafrost microbial communities from Stordalen Mire near Abisko, Sweden - II_Bog_N2_2 | ecosystem: Environmental > Terrestrial > Soil > Wetlands > Peat | place: Sweden: Abisko...
GGTCGCAGAGCACCTCCGGTGATCCGAACTTCTGGATCAGTGTGAATACATAGCGATGATTGCCCCGCAGGAGTTCCCGAAGCTGTGCTCCACTCCCTGCATGACACTGATCCCCTTCGGCTGTACCAACCGCTCCCGTTGCCTTGAAGGTCTTGGCTATCTGGTCATCGAGTTCCACGCGGTCGGTTACGATGACAAAGGTCCAGTTCCCCGCATGCTTCCGCAGCACCTTCTGGGAGAAGAAGACCATGGAGAAACTCTTGCCACTTCCCTGAGTCTGCCAGAAGACGCCTCCACGACCATGTCTCTCACTCCGCGCCATCAGCATGGAGGTGATCGCGTTATTCACACCAAGAAACTGATGATTTTGCCCGATGATCTTCACGAGCCCAGCCTTGTGTTCCGAGAAGAGGGTGAAGTTCTCCACCAGATCCAGTAGACGAGTCTGGTCACAGGTGCCGCGAATCATCACTTCCAGTGAAACTCGTCGCGGCTCATCCTCACGTTCAATACGCTTCCACTCGAAGAATCTTCCCCAGTCCGCGGTCAGCGATCCCACCCGGCTTTCTGTGCCGTTGGAGGCGATGAGGAGGGCGTTATACCAGAAGAGCGACGGGATCTGCTGCTTGTAGTGTGTCAGGTTATCGTCAAAGGCATTGCGGGCGGGAACACCCGGCTTCTTCAGCTCGATCACCACCAGAGGGAGTCCGTTTACGAAGCCGACCAGATCCGGGAGGCAGGTGTAGAGGGCACCGGTGACGCTGAACTGGCTCACCAACAGGAAGTCATTGGCCGCGGGATCTTCCCAGTCGATCACCCACAGGCGTTCGGTCTTCTGTCCTCCCCGTTCCAGATCCGGGATCGAGACCGTGATACCCTCCTTGAGGAATTGGTACACCTCACGATTTGCCGCCTCCAGACTCATCGCCGCGCGGTTGCGGGTCAGCTCGTCGACGGCTTTGGTAATGGCCTCCGAAGGAAGGGAGGGATTGAGTTTCTGAAGCGCGGCGCGAAGCCGAGGCACCAATACCACCTCGGCCTTCGTTTCTCGTTCCAAGGTTCCGATAGCTCCGAAAGTTTCCTCATCCGCCGTCACCGTCTTCCAGCCCAGCTCCGCAAAGAGAGCGATGGCTGGTTGTTCAACCAACTGATCCTCGGTGTAGGCGTGAGGGCTCATCGGTTACTCCTTAGCCAATCCTTTTTCCAGATCCTCCACGCTCGGCACCGCTCCTTTGAGATTCTTGGGCAGAGAGTCCACAAGCTTCGTCACATAGCCAGAGACCCCGATCGGCTTGCTCATATCACGCAGGGCATACTCGGCAATCACCCGGTTTTTACTCCGGCATAGAATCAGACCGATGGAAGGCTTGTCATCTTTCTGTCGGAATTGATCATCCACTGCCGAAAGGTAAAAATTCATTTTCCCTGCCGCTTCTGGAGTAAAATCCTTGGCCTTCAGGTCAATCACCACAAAGCAGCGCAACTTCAGATGATAGAAGAGCAGGTCGAGGTAAAAATCCTGATCTCCCACCTCCAGATGCACCTGCCGCCCAACGAGCGAAAATCCGGCCCCCAGTTCTAGGAGGAATTTCTCCACATGGCTAATCAGCCCATCCTCCACCGCTCGTTCGTTGGAATCCTCTCGTAAATCGAGGAAGTCGAAGAGATAGGGATCCTTCGTAATACTCTGGGCCAAATCGGAGTGTGCCGGTGGAAGGGTGGCCTTGAAATTTGAAACGGCCTTTCCCTGCCGTTTGTGCAGTCCTGAGTCAATTTGGAGTGCCAGCACATTCCTTGACCAGCCATTTTCTACAGCCTTCACTCCATACCAGAGGCGATCCTTGGAATTCTCCAATTTGTGAATCAGCAGGATATTGTGTCCCCATGGCAGCGAGGAAAATGGCTCGGGCACCCCGAACGGAAAAGGTTGAGATTCTGTCACGGTCCGTGACAGTTTTTTGGATCCGGGAGATTCTGTCACAGCTTGTGACAGAATAGACGGAGACTCCGCGTGAGCGGCATAGAAGGCTCTCATTCTCCAAACATTCAGCGGAGAAAACCCTCCCATGCCGGGAAATGCTTTCTGTAGATCAGCCGCGAGATACTCCACAACTCGCTTGCCATACCCCTTGCTTGTCTGAGCCTCTACAATCAGGCGCCCGATGTCCCAATAGAGAGCAAGTAATTCCCGATTCGCCGCCAAACCCGCCTTGATACGAGCCGACTGGACCCGTGCCTTGATCTCGGCCAGCAGAGGCGCATAGTCCGACGGCAGAGTGGTTGCGGATGACGATGCTTTGACGATTCGTTTACTCATGCTCTGGGAAGGGCTTCATCCAATGGAAAATTGAGGGGAGATTCAATCCATTACCGCCAAGCTCCGGAAAGAGTGCGATGACTGGTTGCCCGTTAAGACATTTCAAGCATTGTTGGAGTGCTACTTTCGAACAGTTAAGACAATCTCCCATCATGGGCACATTCGACCAAAAACGATTCCTCAACGAGCATATTCCGTATAGGATACATTGCCTCGAAGCCTGTTTTCATGCTCTCAGAATCATCATTGCGGATCCGCCAGCAACGTCTGTAAAAATTAAATTCGATATGGGCTATGAGATGGTAGGCCCGTTGGCTCTAGTTACGAATGGCTGGATTGAACACGGGCTCATTACATGCCGCGTAATGCATAATTTTCTGACCGGCAATAAAGGGAAGCGCCGCAAGGATGATATTACGATCGACCAATTCGTGAAAAACAATGGAGAATCATTGCCCTTGGTCAAAATAGAAGACATCGCTGATTTCCGCCCAGAGTATCTCTCACGCGATTTTGTGATCAAGGCGATTGATTTCACCCTACTACATGCAAGTAAAACAGTCGCACACATTACGGATGCTGAAATTGCGGAAGGCCAAGACGTCGAATGCATTCAGGCGGCCTGTCTTACCCTTATCACGGCCATTCACGTGAATCTCTACGACGCTCTTGGGTTACAAAAGCCGATACCTCTAGTCCAGGAGTCTAAACGCAATGAGCGCTCTCTATCCTAACAGTGGCAGATTTTGATATCTCCAAAGCACACCTTCACACCTAGCAAGATTCCGTAATTGGGAATACAGAGTTAATTTGCAAAGGTAATTTTCGACTCAAAACCGCTTGGCTCTATTGAATTAGACTCCATGACTTCACTATGACGACAACCCCCTACGCAGGAGGAGGCGGCGGTAGCGATTTTGAACGCAGGGTAGCAACGGCCTTCATCTGTCATGGCGTAACTGGAGTACCATGTCCCCCATTCAATTATGAGCCCTCTAAAATATGGCTCCAAGGAGGGCATCTAGGATGCAAGTTGGATGACATGGTTGTCGAGATCTCTGCCAAAGATCAAATGCCCAGAAAGCGAGCCTATTTCTCCGTCAAAAGTTCGATCAAGTTTACTCCTTCAGATCAAGAATTCCGCGAAACCATACAAAAGGGGTGGATTGACTTTAATAATCGTGAGGTTTTTGAACCAAAAACAGATATTCTAGGATTGTTTGTTGCATCAAATCGTTCAGACTCAATTTACTCTTTTCTGCGACTTACAGAACTGGCTCAGGCATGCAATGATGCTGTGGATTTCCACAGAAGATTGAGCCTGAAAGGATATATTCGAAATTCTGTAAAAGTCCTTTTAGAGAACATCTGTGATGTGCTTGATCGGTGCGAGCCCGCTCAATTCTCAGAAACAGTTTTCCAGTTCCTGCGGCATTTTTACATCCGATCATTCGACTTTGATGAAGATGCCAGTTTTGATCGTGCTCGGACGATTGGTATTCTAAGACTTGCTATTGAAAGTCGTGATCAAACAGCAGCCGATAATTGCTGGAACGACATTTTTGAACGCACCTCTCTTGGAAATGGCAAGGCACGTGTTTTCGATAGTGAGATGTTTGGTGAAATCATCAAACTGCATGGACTGGTAGGAAATGTGGACCAGAGGGCAACGCGATGGCTCACAGCGCTCCATGATCATTGCCGTCTGTCTAGAAACGGTATTTTTTCTACCTTGCGCTCGACCTGCCTCCATCTCAAACGCGACTACGCCAAGGAACCTCTACGAGAAGCACTCGATAGCCATCGCATCATTCTTATTTCCGGACCGGCAGGCAGTGGCAAGTCAGCACTCGCTGCCGATGTTGCCGAAGAGTTTGCTGGGCGTGAACATGTTTTCAACTTTAGCGCTAATGAGTTCGTTCAGCCTCATCTAGATACGGCACTCCAAGCCGCCGGTCTCAAGGATATTCTACTTAAAGATTGGTCTGCTCTGTTTCCTCTTTGCCCGCGAATTCTGATTGTCGATGGTATTGAGCATCTTCTTGAAAGCACAGGCCCTCGCGATGCATTTAACCAACTACTGCGCGAAATATATGCTGACCCGCGATGGAAATTAATTCTGACCTGTAGGGATTATCTTTCGGATGAGGCACGGATATTTGAAGATTCCACTGCACCGTGGAAAGTCATTGAAGTGCCTCTTCTGGAGCCTGAAGAGGTTCAACAAGCAATAAATGGAACCAATATTCCTCCCAGTTTGCTTAGTCATCCGGTTGTCGCTGAAGCTCTAAGAAGTTTGAAATGGCTAGATCTGACTCTCATCGCCTATCAAGGCTTGCAAGGAGAGGCCACTAGAGAAGTCTCGTGGTCGAAGATGGCGGAATGGCGGCGTTTTGTTTGGGATAAATTGCTCCGCACCGATGCAGATGTCAGAACTAGCCGTCATCGAGAAGAACTTCTAATCCAACTTGGAGTCGAGAGAACACTCAACGGCCATCCTTGGGCTGATGTGAATCCTTCGGATGTCCAAACCGCAGATTCTCTGATCGCCCTGGGCCTAGTACAAAAACTGGATCCTCATTTCTCCCGTTTTCGTCTCGATCACGACCTTATTGAGGATTGGGCATTACTGAGATATGTCGAACGATGCTTTGATGATCATAAGACGAATCCGATGCAATTCTTTGGAGCGACTGGAAGTAGTCTGATTATCCGACGTGCATTCCGACAATTCTTTGGGGAACTACTCGAAGGTTCTCAGCAGATTGACGGCATTTGCTTCCTGAGATTAGTCATGAAAGATCTCCATGTGCCAAGAATCTGGAGAGAAGAAGCCATCGTGGCGCTCCTGGGAGCCACAAATGCTACTGAGGTACTTCATACTACCAGCGACCTTTGGATTGAAGGAAATGCCGAAGGATTTATTTTTCTAGTACACTGTTTGCGCGTGGCATACCTCGGAACACCTCTTTCCGAGAACGAGGAGAGTATTCCTTTAGGACCGGGTTGGGCAGCGCTTCTTAATTTCATCGATCAGCTCCAGCCGGAATTTCTCACAACTCATCTACGACTCATCTTCGATTTATTGATCGAATGGCGGCACGCCGTACGACCTGAGTCGCCTCAACCATCAGGTCACATAGCTGCTGCTTCCCTCACCCGCAAGATTTGGGGCATTGCTACTGAAAGTAATGAAAGTCTCGAAAAACTTCTCGGAGAGGAATCATTCCACATGCTTCCCAGTAAGAATAGACTTGCATGGCTTGTGGCAGCCACAGCTGAGGGACTCGGCGAAGACTTCTTCTCGCAGATAGTAGCCGGGATGTTGGAAGAACCAATTTTCTCCTCTTCTGAAAATCACAACTTGCAGATCCAGTCTAGAGAACTGATTGCTTATCTCGCGAGTGAATCAGCCGGGTGGACTGTTGCTCGTTCTTTTCCTGAAACTATGATCAGGATTTGTGAACGCTTTTATGGATTAGAGCCTCCACCACAGCCAAACCGTTACCGTTCCTATTCCGCAATAAGCGCATCGTGCGGACTCTTTCCACATGATATGGAATTTACGCCGCCTTCGGCTTTGCACGGCCCATTTCTTAATCTTCTGCGTTATCACCCAAATTTAGGAAAAGCGTTTCTTTTACGCCTTCTGAATGCAGCTATTACGCGCTATGTCGAACAACCTTCAGACAATCCCTATATCGTTCAACCACAGCAGATCGAACTGATTATTGACGGGAAAGAAGTTCTTCAATGGGCTGATCAGGGCTGGTGGAGATGTTACAGAGGAAATTCCCCATACCCTGAGTTACTGGAATGCTGTCTCATGGCGCTGGAGAAATGGTTGCTAGAAGATGTTGCCATCACCACTCCCGATAAATTGCAAGACACCCTGATAGAGCTCATTCTCAAAAGTCAAAATATCGCGATCACAGCCGTTGCTGCTTCTGTTGCCAATGTGCAGCCGTCCCTATGCGGAAAGATCATTGTTGCCCTTCTCAAATCACCACTGTCAATCAGCCTTGATCGTCAGAGATTTATAGCAGATCAGCGTTTCGGCAAATCGGGAGGCTTTTCAAAAAATCACAACTCCTATGAAAGGGAGCGCTCTCTTTCAAATGAACAGCCACAACGGAAAGAATCCCTTGAACAGACGATTCTCAAAGCTCAATTTTATCCTGCTAAGGAGGAAATTTGGAGCGTGTTAGATGACTATCATCGCGATCTATCAGTTACCGAACAGACCGAAGAAATTAAAATATTCCGGCTTCTCCTGCATCGTGTGGATGCCAGAAATCTCGTAGCCCGGAAAGATGAAGACTATCCAGGCTATATTCTTCTCGAAGCAAAACCGCCCACAGATGACCTCCAGTGCTTCATTACTGAAACAGGAGCCAATATTGAAGAGCGAACATCTCCAATGAACATGCAACTCTGGGCTTGGCAATTTCTTGAGCCACTGGAGACATCTTCCACCCAACCGGAACGGTGGAAAGAGATGCTCACCAGAGCCCAGACGTTGAGTTTCCCTATGGATGATCAAGAAGGGCAATTAGCCTTCGGTGGCGCTGGAACGCTGGTTGCATCTGCTTGTGTTCGCAATTTCTGGGAGGAGATGGACAATGAGCAACAATCGTGGTGTATCCAAGCCATCACTGATGACATCCTGCAGGATGTATCTCTTACGCCATGGGAGAGAGGCGGACTTTTAACCGCTTCGCCCCTCAAGGTTCATCCAGCCCAAGCCCTCGCTCATTTGCTGGGAAAATTCGGCGACTCCGTCCCTTCCATCTGTCACAGAGCCCTTGCAGTGGCACTCACTCATCCCGAATCGCGCATTGTCGAAGCAACAGCAAAGGAGCTGGGTGCGGTTGCAAATCCCAAGGTGGAGAATCTCCAGATTGCGGGATGCGAACTCCTCTTTCTCCACGCCCGGCTTTGTCGAAATGTTGATTTCAAATACCGAAGTGCCAGAGTGAAAGATGACCTTACTTGGGATCAAAGACGCGGGGCTATGCATACGGAGATCCTTGCTCAGACAGAAATCCTCCGGAAACGATTCACAGATAGAGCACCGGCGCAAACATTACGCCTCACGCTCCTTTACCCTCGTGGTTTTGAAGAAAACGAAGTCTTAGCGGCAATGTTATCCAGCATCGTTCATCAAAATTCCGAAACAACAGAGCGAATTTTTTCCAGAGCTTTTAAATGGCTCATTATCCAGTGGCTTCCAGAAAGACGTAATCATCGGCTATTCGGGCGGGATAGATGGCGTAAACACGATGTATCTCAGCCCACGCCATCGACTCTTGGCAATGTTTCCGAAATGATCGCCGCCCATATTCTCCAGCAATCTCCTACAGATGCAGTGGATTTCGTTATGAAGAATCTTTTCACAAACCTGCGTGTGGTACGCCTGAGGAAGAATGCTGGAGAATTGTTGAAGGATATGTGTATCCGCTTGGATACAAGCGGAAAGGCGGAGACATTCTGGGCCGTTTGGCAGGAATATAGAGATATCACTCAGTACATTGGCGCCCGCTTGAACAATGATTCTTTTTGGAAGGAACAGGGTATTTCCAAGGAATGTGCAGTGGAGTCCTTTTCCCATCTTTTGTCATCTGTGTTTCTAAAAGATATGCATTGGCATTCGGAACATGAATGGAATCCCTTGAAAGGAGAAGAGCCGCGATTCACTGAGGCATTCTCAATTTTTGGAATATTCGCGTTCCATCGCTTCATCGAGTTTCTCGGAACTGTCGGAGGTGCCTTGCTTCCTGCTGCATGGGTATCGCTCTCTGATTGTCTGAATAAATTTCAAAAGATTTCTTCGGCCTCTAATTTTCTCGATTCAAAACGAAAACAGATACTCTTGCGGCTTATTCAAAATGAGGTTGTACGCAGACGTATTACTCATGACGATGTGCCATCGTGGACAGCCATCCGACATCTGCTCGATTATCTCGTTGATGGAGGAAGTCCTGAGGCTTACCGCCTTCGTGATAGCTTACCACGAACCTTTCAGACAGGTCCTTCCATCAGCCAACAATAGTCAGGACAGCACTTGATTCTCGGCGCAATTTGTCAATTTGGGACATGCCTGACTCAATCGTCGTTCAAGGTTGTTCGTCAGTAGGATTTCACGAGGCTTCCTGTCGCCGCTCCTCTGTGAAGCATGAAATAGGCAAAGTCGACAGCATTCGCGCGTCAATGAGCCTCCCAGACGCTGTGGCATACCAGTGGTCAGCTACCCATTCCTCCCGAGTATGAGAAATGTTTACAGAAACTCGGATTAGTGCTCTTTAGAATGGGATGTCATCGTCTTCGAGCGGTGCGTTTCGATCCTTTGCCGGTTGTGCCTTAGAAGGCTTTTGACTCAACACGGCGAATGCAACTGGCGAAGTGACTGGCTTAGGCGTGGCTGGGAGCTTTGGCTGCAACCATCTTGTGAATTGCGGGCCTGCGGATGTAGGTCGGAGGTTCTTTGCCGGCTGTTCGATTTGAATGGTAAGCGGAATCGGAAAATCCACGCCGATGATTGCCGCCTCACCAGGGCCAAGGCTGGGCAGAAATTTGGCCGCTGCTGCATCCAGCTGGCCGCAGGCCATTTCAACGACTTTCCGGTCAGCCTCGTTGATTAGCCGGTGAACAACCAAAGTCCCCATCTGACTCAAGATGCCCGACGGAATATCTCTCGGCTGCTGCGTCGCCAGCACCAGATTCAACCAGAACTTCCGACCTTCTTTTGCAATCTTCTCGAACGCATCGAGTGGCTGTTTGAAATCCTCGTCGCCTAAATGTCTGTTGAGAAAATTGTGCGCTTCATCCAGCACGACAAGGACCGGTCTGTCGTCCTTTAGCTTGTAGTCCCGAACGTGCTCACGAAGCCATCGTCCGATGAGGTTTACTGCGATTTCTCGCAAGTAAAAGTCGAAGCTCAAGTCACTAAGGTTTATTCTGAGTAGCCGATTTTCGTCTCCGAAGAATGTCTCCAGTCTTGAGAAAACAGAGTCTGGCACGGTTGGACCAAAAACAGGAATCCAAGCTGCCGAGACACGGAGAATATTGATTTTTGACAGGAGTGATTGGCACCAACCCTGGGCGAATGAGTGAGGTGCGACCTTCCAAATGTCGTTACCTTCCTCCACGCATTCATTCATGATTTGTGATGCGAGCAAAGAAAAGTCGAAGGGCGTTCGAGGGTCTTCCACGCACTCCGCGACACTTGCCTTCGAGCGCACATTGTAGAATGTTGCGCGGTTCTTTCCAAACTTCGTAAGGAGGCCATTCGGCGTTATGAAGTCGTTGAGTTGAGTACGCTCAGTCGCAAATTCGGGGCGGCTCAAAGTCTTGACCAAGCGAAGGCTCTGAATTGCTTCAATGAGCTTTGGTCGTTGAGCAGGCGAAGGAGCTAATATGGACATGTAGTCACCGTCTTGCAAAAGCTCGCACGGAATCCGCACCAATGTTTCACCAGGCGGCGCTTTTGAAGAACCGAGGAAGAGCGAAGAGTGACCAGTGGCAATAGGCGCATACTCCCCGGTGGGGTCAATCAGGATGACCTTTGGATAAAGATTTGCCTTTAGGCACTGCTCAAGGATGCGTGCTACAGTCGTGCTTTTTCCGCCCCCCGTGGCACCGAGAATAGCACAGTGTCGCCCAAACAGATGGTCTGCTCTTATCTCAACCGGTGTTCCCACGCCGTCTCGCACATGCCCAAGCCGCAACATGACAGGCTTCGCTTCACCCTCATTCATCGAGCTGAATGAAGACGCAAAATGGCTTACAAGATCCGCGCTGGCGGCGAACACAGAAGCACCCAATGCCGGATAATTGGGGATGCCGCTGATGACTTTTTCAGTTCCCGTCTGGAGCGCCCCTAGCAGATGCAGCTTCGCAAGCGGGTGCGGGTCGGGTGTATGCCCTAGCTGCTGTTCGATGTCCAAACGCTCCTTCTCTGGTAGCTTTACTTCGAGAATCCGCGCCAGCAGGGCGTGGCTGTCACAGTCCAACACTACGAAATCTCCGACCTGACCGCCGCGAAGCGGATTCCCTGACAAGAGCCTGCCAGTGCGCTGGGTGACAGCATCAAGATTCACGAACACCGCATCTGGCAAGACCTGTGTCACCGTGCCGATGCGACGCTCTGGATCGAATGGCGTGATGTTCATAGTGTTGCAGATGGCTTTGCCGAGAGCACTTTCAAGAGTTGCGCTGCCCGCTCCTGGGTATTGCTCGCCCTCGCTTGGGAATAGGTTGGAAGCAACGAAGGAAATTCCCGGAAGTCCATTTGTATCACATCGAGCGGAGCACCAGACTTTTGCAGCCGGGAAAGAGTGTCCCAAGACTGGCCTGGAGCGAGCTTTACTTCGGGAGAGTAATCAACCACCAGTAGCTTGAAATTCGGATTGGTGGCCAGTGCATGATAAATGGGCTGATTGAGGTGATGGTCGTTGAAACCGAAGCCTACCAGTATCAGCGCCGTGTCCTTTTCCCGCAGTGCCGTTTGGAAGCGAGACATCATCTCCAGGAAAGGCTGCTCAAACGACTGAGCGAACTTCTCGTCGCGCGGATAAATCAGGTAAGGAGTCTTCGTCTCTGGGTCACGAACGATACAGTCCAACGAGCGATGCCAGTCAACCGAACCGTGCAGCTTGTAGAGATGAAAGACGGATTCGAGGTAGTCGGGTGCGCCGTCTCGTGTGCTTCGACGCACGAAGTCGTAATCGAACCAGCGACCATCGAAAGTTCGCGGTGTTATCAGGTCGAACCCGTCCAAAATTGGCATCCGCTTTTCCTTGGCGGCAAGTTCGAGGCACAAGTCGTAGTTGGTGGTGAAAACACGAGTCCTAGGAAGATCCTGTCGGCGCGGAACAACCCGTGACAAAAGCGTCGTGTGAGGTGTGACGACCTCAAGCGTTGTCTGCTTTGTTCCCTTAACTGTTTCCCATGTCTCCACGTTCCGACACCTGTCCCGGATGATGCCCTCGACCGATTCAATGAAAGCCTTGATGGTGGCCTCTTCCGCTGGTGCAAATGCGAGCGCGCCCTGGCAGCGGCTAAGTAATGCCTCAATGTCCCTATTGTCTTTGGGGTGGCCGACGGCATCGCATATCTTCGCAAAGTCCGCCTTCTGCGAATCTGCCGCTTCGTCCCACAACGCCTGCATTGACGGACCGCCCACCGCCACAGATGCGCCTGAACCGAATAGCAGCAGTAGGTTTTGGGAGAGCAACAAACTGCCCAGGCGCTCTTTGAGCATCTGATTGGCATGCTCGGCTGCCTTCTTTGACTCGTCGCTGCCGTCTGGTGTCAGTGGTCGCCAGTCACTATCATTTTGAAACAAGCACTTTTGCGCCGGCGCAGGTGCGGCTGAGGCTGCTGCAAGCGGCGTAGAGACAGGTGCGGCTGGTGTGCTCATAATGGTTTCTAGTTTTCCTTGAGGTTGATCTGCCCCGACAGCAGACGCGGCAACAGCAGGTTGCGTGTCTTGCGGAGGTTTTGGATTTGGCGTTGGATCGACAGTGCCTGCTCTGCCATCGGTGTCACTGTGTCTTCGAAGTGGCGCACCAGCTTGGTAGGCGGATGTAGAAATTCGATGGTCTTAAATACGCCTCGACTGATCTCTTTGAAGGTTGCACCTGATGCCATGCGCTGAAATGTCGGCACATTCTCCGTTAGCCAATGAAACAGGAAATGGAGCGGAACACTCTCGTTCGGCATGCAAGTAATGAAGCCTTGGTTGGTGCAAGCTTCGTGCGTGTTGATGGCAATAGCTCCGATTGTGGCACGGCTCGTGAGCATCACGCTTCGTGCCGGGAAGAGTCGTGCCGAACTTTTGGCCAAGCCAAGCTTGGTGATGTGGTCGCCGGAATCGTCCATGAACATAGTGCCTGCGCCGGTAAGGTCGCTTGGAGAGAACCACTGAATTATTCCTCCGTCCCAGTACTCAGCCTCTTTCCGTGATGGTGTTCCACCGCCGGAAATCTCGAACGCATCCACAACCCTCTTCACCTCCCAGTCTTGGGGGATGTCGCCGAGGAGGGAGGCGACGCGCGGGAGTTTTTCGTGCCCGGGGAAGCGGAAGTGGACGAACCATTCACGGTAGAGATTTCGAGCCATTGACTCCAGGATCTTGATCCGCTGCTGGCTGTTTTCAATCAGCTCGTCGTAGGCAGAGAGGATTCCTGCAATCCTCTTTTGGGTTTGAAGCGGGGGAAACTCAATCTCGAAGTCCTTCAGTCGCTCAATAGTAATTTGTGCCTGCGCCGAACCAGTTCTCAACTCCCACAGTGTAGTCGCCGAAAGCCGGTAAAAGAGGAACGGTTTGAAAACCTCTGCATTCTCAAGCAGAATTGCGATTGAGAGATTCGTCAGAAAGCAAAACGGCGGAGTCATCTTGATGTCTCCCGTTCCACCAACTCCACGAGCGACTACAATGATTTCCGGATCGGCGTAGTGGTAGCTTGGTGAGAAGCCGACATGACGATAGCCGCTGTAAACTGGATAACCCTCGGACGCCAAGTCGCTCTTCTTCGGCATCACGCCATACTTGAACCTACAAACCTCGCCAAGTCGCACTTTGCGCCAGTCTGCCATCGTCACGCCTCCAATATCTCCGCCACATTACTGGCAATAATCGCTTCCAACTCACGAGCCTGAGCATTCAGGGCCACAAGCTCTTCATTCAAGGTCTCAAGCTGTTCTTTGAAGTCCTCGTCACTGACTTCCTCACCCGGAGCGACGCCAACATAGCGACCGGGATTCAGTGACCAGCCTTGAGCCTCGATTTCCTTCAGCGTTGCCGCACGGCAGAGGCCGGGGATATCCGTGAACTTCGGTTTCTTCCCGAAGACTTCCTCGATCTTTGCCTGTGCTTCCTGACCACCGAAGGTGAAATCGAGTTCCTCGTCACGGTAGAGTCGAACGAGATTGGCCAGAAAGCCGATCTGGGCAGGTGTCCACTCGCGATGGGCGCGGTCGATCTGGCGGAATATATGCCTCGCATCGAGGAAGAGAACGGTGTCAGCACGGGATGTCTTGGCCTTGCCCTTATCCAAGAACCAGAGAGTACAGGGGAGTGTCACAGTATAGAACATGTTCGGCCCGACAGCGACCATGACATCAACGGAGCGGCTCTCGATCAACTGACGGCGGAGTTCCTGCTCTGAGGAGCGGGCATCGGAGGCGGAATTCGCCATGACGAATCCGGCACGGCCTTTCGGATTCAGCGCGGAGTGGAAGAGCTGGATCCAGAGGTAGTTCGCATTGTCGGTATTCGGCAGGCCGAAGGGGAAGCGTCTGCCGGGACCGACGGAATCCTTGAGCCGCTCTTTATCGACGGCATTCACATTGAAGGGAGGATTGGCCAAGACAAAGTCGAAGCTTCCGGTGGCGGCGTGAGGGTCGTCGTAATAGCTATTCACATTCCCACCGTGGCGGATCTGTCCCTCAAGACCATGGACGGCAAGGTTCATCCGGCAGAGGCGACCGGTATCATCAGTCTTCTCGACGCCATGAATCGACAATTCCGAAGCGGGGTTCTTCTTATGCTCTGCGACGAAGCGGGCGGACTGGACGAACATGCCGCCGGAGCCGCAGGCAGGATCGAGGATCTTCCCGTGGAAGGGCTCGATGACATCTGTGAGGAACTGAACAATGCTGCTCGGGGTGTAGAATTCACCACCTCCCTGTCCCTCGGTCATGGCGAACTCTCCAAGGAAATACTCGTAGATGCGCCCGAAGGCGTCGTAGTCGATGGAGGCTGGAATCTCCGACATCTTCTTTAGCAACCCCTTGAGTAGGGTACTGGTGAAGAGGTTGTAACTCTTGGGAAGGACGCCTGAGAGCTGGGGATTCGCCTTCTCAATGTCGCGCATGGCAGCGTTCACCTTCGCTCCGATATTCTCGGCCTCTGGAAGGTTTAGCAGAAAGTCGAACCGTGCATCGGCAGGGAGATAAAGGATACCCTCGGTGTGATAGGCGTCCGGTTCATCGACCCGGCTACCCCTGCGAGCAGAGGCTTCTGCATTCTCCAGCTTCGCACGATGGACGGCGAACCGGACATCAGCAAAACGGAGGAAGATCAGACCGAGAACGGGAGCGGAGTATTCCTGAGCCTTCAGACCAGAATTCGCCCGAAACTGGTCGGCAGCATCCCAGAGCCGCTTCTCCAGAGTCGAGGTGGCGGCGTCTTTTTCCGAGGGGGCAATCCACTGCATGGAGAAAATCTGTAACAGGTCGCAGGGAGAGCGTCACCCAGGGATGGAAAATATTTACCATCCCTATGCAAACTTCATGAAAAGAAGATCTTATTGGTAAAGGGAAAGGTATGCCGTGAATTGTAACGGCACAGGAAAGCGCAAGAAAACCGGGCAAACTTTATGCCCTCGCCCGTTCTTCATAGGTGACATGAAAAACTGGTACAACAACTCAACTCCCGAATATCGCAATTCCAACTGGAAGCGTAACGACTGGTTCAATGGAGGCTCTGTAGAGCGGCACGAAGACTCATTCGGCAGATCCGAGTATGTCCGCCGCAATTGGATCGGTGATGTGACCGCACGAACCAAGCCAGAGTGGAATGACGACTCGGGATTCGGAGACTACTAATTCGATCAGTGGATCGGGCAAGAAATCCCATTGGTAATTTTGAGGGGCCACTCCGCGGTTTGGAAAACCACCTAAATCCTCTGCGCCGCTCCCACAGAAGCATCCCAACCTTCAGGGCTAGCGGGTTCACGCACAGTTTCATCTCGACGCAGTATCTTAAAAAATGAGCGAAAAAAACTATCCAACCATCAGGGAATCCAAAAAATGGGAAATTGCCTCCGGCGCGTTGTTGATTTCCCGCTGGTGCCGTGTGTTCAGAGCACATCTTCCCGACGATCCTGATGAAAGTCATATCCTCTCCGCAAAGTGCAGGGCGGATCAAGGCATTGGCATCCGCTCCATCGCCATGGAGATGATTTTTTCAGACTTTATGACAAGGGAACGAACCGTTGAGTTCATCGTTTCCACCGCCAGGATTATTGCCAGTGCTGGGGAAAGTTATCGTCTCCTCGGAACAGTTGCCAAATGCCTTGATCTGCTTGATCACGAGGTTCCCGGACTTTCCCAATACATGAGCTGGTGCGTTCCAACTTCCATCGATGAGCCCTTTAACTGCTACAAATTCGTAAACTATCCCGCAGTGGATTTAATCCGTGCCTCCGAGGCTGCGGAATTGGGTTCCCTGATGGCATCGCCCTTAAGTCTCAAGGAGGGGCTTGCTCGCTGCAAAACACGCTCCCAGCGAGATGCGCTTAGGAGAATCGTTTCCATCACCAAAGCAGTGGAACGTTTCGAAGGGAAACTTGGGGATGTCACCCTCAACAAAGCGGCACTGATGGTAGCCCCCTCCGGTTCCGGGAAAACATGGTTGGCAAAACTCGCCGGACGTGTGCTCGGTCTTCCGGTGCATTGCTACACCGTTTCGGGGTGGTCCCCGCGGGATAGTTACTCACGGCACGATTCCATCATGACTGCAATCAAGCAGATCGAGGCAGCGGAGAACGGATGCATGATTTTCCTAGATGAAATCTGCAAAATTCAGAACGACGGAATGGGCAGTTCAGGAAACTACTGGAGAACCTGTCAGACGGAAATCATGCAACTGGTGACCGGGGATGTGTCGGATTACCCAACGACACCTCAGTTTCGAAAAAACTTTGGCAAATGCTGGTTTGTATTCGCCGGAGCCTTCCAGAATCTCTACCGAGCCCAGATCGGCACCGCCTTACCGACAGCGGAAGAGGTCGAGGGGATTGATATCACGCTGGATGATGTGATTGCCTCGCACAGCCTGCCCGACGAACTGATCAACAGAACCGGTTTCTTTGTCCATCTCTCTCCTCCAGGTATTGCTGACATGCGTTCTGCAATGATCCAGGTGGAGAAAGCCGCAGACATCATCATCGATGAAAAGGAGCGCGAGGGCTATGCCGAGGAGATCGTTTCACGGATGCAGGGATTCCGGGGACTGGAGACTTACGCACTCAGGGTCGCCCAGAAAGCGGTCTTGATGGAAAAGAAGGCTTCCTCTGAATCCTCCAAGGAGGGCGGCGAAGGAAGGTTGAGATTGCCGACCGACTTCAATTAATCGCGCCTTATGAAAATACTCATCACCTCCGATCTGAATGGGCGCTGGTCCTGGTATTCCTAGCTCTCACGCCAGAAGGTCGATCTTGTGATCCTTGCCGGGTATCTCATCAACCCTCTTGGGGAGACGGAAGTCGAAACGAGTCTGGCGATCCAGCATCAACGACGTGATTTTGGGGCTGGCAACATGGTTTGACCGAGGTTCGTTGGCGGGACGTCCTTCGCGGGTTGAGCAGACGAGGCTCGACTGATTCCTGATGTGTTCTTGATGAAGCGTTGCGATGTAGGGAAGGCGAAATCGCTGAATCCTTGGCAGGGGATGGGATACGGAGAGTGCTCCGTATCTTCCGATCTATGCAAAGCACAAAAACATTCCATCAGTGGTTGTCGGAGTCCGAAATCGAAGTTGACCTTCGCCGTCATGTTCAATTCCTTCATGCAAAAAGTAAGGGATGGCGGTACGGGATCGATAGAGGGGATCTTTTTCACGATGTCGTCGTGAAGCTGGAACGGCACAATCACCCGATTCCAAGCCGAGGGAAGTTGTTTTCCCTGGTCAGCACGACTGCGCTGCATCACCTGATGGATCTCAGCGAGAAGCACTCGTTCAGATCTGCATTCTTTTCAAAACCGATGCCGACTCGACTGAGGCCGCTACCCGGCAGTTCGATGGAAACGGTTGTCTCAAAGGTTCCCTCGCCTGCGGTCCAGGCAGCTCTCGATGATGAGGTCGCAACGATTCGCCTAGTTGCCGCTTCTGATCCAAAGCTGGAGGCTCTTTTTCAGGCTCTTGAGGAGTTAACAGGGGAGGGAAAATCGGTTTCAACGAACAATGTCGCAGATCATCTTGACCTTCCACGCAAGCAGGTTGCGCGATCCTTGCAGAAGCTTCGCTCCGTGGCCCAAAAAAATATCTGATCCAAGATTTTAACACTCAATTTTAAAACTATGGATCATGACAGCCCAACTCTCTGGACTGCCGGAACGGCAGTTCGCATTGTCAAACTTGCAGCGGTCGATGATCCGCAGCATCAAACCTGTGCCTGGAAAGACTGGAAACCCGGTCAACATAATGAAGGATCTCCACCAGTGGATTATGAACTGAGGGGGTGCCTAATCGAACCTCTGGAAATCGGAAAACCTATTCTGGTTGCGCGCACCCATCGCAATAATGTCCAGGTACTGGGTGCCTTTATTTCCACACCGGTGAGGCAGTTCAAAAATGGGGCGGCGATTACGATGAATTCGATTTATTTCATTAGTCGCGATGAAGCAGACCCATTGGCCTGGAAGTGAATGAGAGCGTGAAGTGCTATGCCCTATCGTCTTGCGCATGGTTCCTATCCCGGATCTTTAGATTTCCTCGTTCCTGAGTATCTGCCCTAAATTCCCAACGAGCCGACGACAGGCAACCCAATGCATTATGGTCTCCAGAGCGACGGAACTTTCCTCCTCTGGGCACCGGATTGGAAACTCAAGACACTTAATGGCAAGACCGGGGAACACAGCGGGGAGGGGGATATTGTTTGGAATCAGCCGATTCCCAGATCGTAGGGCAGTGGAGAGTGAGGAGCGGAGGATGAAACGTATCCCTAGCTTAAAGGGATTTAACTCCCTTCTGCTTGCTGGATCCCTGACAACTTTGCCATCGCTTTAGTGAACTCCTCTTTCTGCAGATGGGTATAAATATCATTAATGGTATCGGACTTGTGACCGACCATCTTTTTACGCAATTCCTGACTCACCCCCGCATTTGCTAGGTTTGAGTTAAAGGAGTGGCGAAGACTATGGAAGCCGAGCAATCGGAATTGTCGCCCAGTGCCCTCTTTTTCCCTTCCTTTTGGAATCTCGATCCCTGCTTTGACCATGAGATCTAGGAATACTTCAGATAGCCCGGAATTTCCTCCAGTACTTTTCAAACTCAATGTTGGAAAGAGGGGCGTATTTGTTTCGTCAGGTTTCGGCAGCGAAAGGATGTATTTTTTCACATCTGAATGCATGGGACATGAAATATCCACTACCTTTGCTCCGCGGCGCACTTTGTTTGGGGTGTACTTGATCCAGTCCGAATTTGTATCGAAGTGTTCCCATTTCATTTTTGCGCAGACAGAAATGCGAGGTCCTACAAAGTATCCAAGGAGGATCATGCCTCTCCATTCTTGATCGGCAACAGCTAGCAGTTTGGTAATCTGTTCAGGTGTGAAGCAGATGCGCGTTTCACCATCCGCGGGCAACTGTTCCACACCGTCAACGGGATTGTGAGGAATGAGTTGCTGCCTTTTTGCCACATTCAGGGCAATGCGAATCGTCACAACAGCCATATTTGCCGTCTTGTTGGTGAGCCCCTTCTTGATCTCTCGATCACGGAAAGAAATGATATCGCGTGCATTGATGTGGCGCAGATCCAGATTTGCTTTCTTTCCGAGACTTGCGACAAACAACTCTATGGTTCTGTCGTATCGAAGAACTGTTCCCTTGGCGTTCTTGTTCTTGATCACCTTGCGCCATTGATCGAAAAACTCTTGCGCCGTAGAAAGTTCAAGTGGTTGGCCTGCGCCCACCTCATAGAGTTCTGCCACAACTTTTCGAGCCTGAGATTCCGTTAATAGTCCGCCTCTCGCTTGGGTGGCGGTTTTGTCGAATTTCAATGCAACCTCCATGGCCTTTTTCCGGTCGCGCTGTTTCGTTGATTTTACGCAGGGACGTCCATCTGGACCGGTAAACTTTGCAAACCAAAATGGTGAGCGCTTGCTCGAATGTCTGTGAATGCTAGCCATCTAAAAAGCATCGCACACAAACTAAAAAGTGCTACCAAAAGTGCTACCGCTTGATGAAATTCATGATGTGTGACTATGTTGATAATGAAGTACTTACAGAAGCAAAAGAGTCAAATATGGGATCGAGGGTTCGAATCCCTTCGCCCGCTCCACTGTAAAACAGGTGGACCCATTGACTTTTGTGACAGATTGGTGACAGTTAAGTCATGAAAGCTGTTCCCACAGTCGGCAATCCCCCGGCTAAAAGAGAAAAGTTCCCCATCATCGTGGAACGAGGACCTGCCGGGCTTAAGGCAACGGTCAAAATTTACCGAGACCCGGTGAAGATCAAGGGAGTGAACTATGACTCTTACCTAGTCGCCTACTACGATCTGGGGAAGCGCTGCCGGGAGCGATTCAGCGACCTCAAAAAGGCGCTAGGTTTTGCTGAGGAAAAGGCCACCCAATTGACTGCCGGTGAGATCGCCGCCGTATCACTCACGAGCCGCGATCAGCACATCTACGGAGCCTCCCTAGAAAAACTCCGGCCCTTCGGAGTTTCGCTTGAAGATGCGGTCATGGAATATACCCAAGCCCGCAAGATCTTGGAAAAAAATTCCCTGCATGAGGCGGCGAGTTTCTTTCACCGCCATGGGCGAAAATGGGAACAAATGAGGCTGTGCCTCATTCTTAAAAGTATCCCCTGCCGAAAGCATGGGTGCACTAAACTTTTGGGAAAGCCATTCTCCAGAGCCAGGCAAAGCCACTGACTAGCAGTATCGTCATGTAGATAGCAGCGCCGATCAACCCGGCAAGGATACCAACGAAGAATTGGATCAAACCGACACAGAGATCGGCGCTTGCCTTTAGAACCCAGATACAAATCAAAATGGCGATTAGCAAGCTCATTGATCCTCAACCCCCAAGTAAGCCGCGACTCGATCGAGAATCCGATTCCCCTTTCGTTTTGAAAGAGCTGCCTTTTTGGAAAGGAGTGTAAAAACCGGAAGGCAGTGCTCAAAAAGACGAACCACCTGACTATTCTCAAAGGAGATCTGCACCTCAGTGCTATTTTTTAGCACATCAAGACAGGGGAGAACCGAAAGGACAATTGCCCAGAGAGAAAGTGAAGTTGTTGCCGCACCGAAGGTCCAAGCTGGCCAGAGGATGGTGGCCCTCGAGAAGAAATGCCTCACTGCTGGAATCTCGTACAGTTCTTCAGGGTCATCATCGTAGCCAGCGACGACGAAATGCCACTTTGAGCAGAGAGAGCGTAGGTTTCTCTTTGAATTCTCAGGCGAGAAATCTTGGAGGAGGCGAGTGAGATCGAGGGATTCAATCTCCTCACGTGTGAACACGTAAATCTTTGGTATTGAGGTAGGACTTTCCTCTAGTAATCGGAGTGTTGTGGAAAATTTTCCGCAGCCGGCAGGAATCCTTGTATTGATCTTCATGCGATTGGAAATTCCGCCTTTTCCAGAGACTTTGCGATCGCCGCACCCACACCTTTGATTCGCTGGTTCACGGCTGGTCGTGAAATTCCAAGCTCTTTGGCAATGTCCGCCTGAGTCATGGAATGATCCACCATCCTTCTCACCATTCCTGCATGGCTCGGGGCAATTGCTCTGGTACTTTCTGCATCTTCAAGCAGCAGCAGCAACAAGGAGCGTTGAGCCTCAAAGGGCAATTCCCAGGTATTTTTATGGAGTGCCGGATGGATGCATTGCGCGGAATGTTTCTTATCATTGAATTGCGTGAAGCGTTTCAAATCCCGCACCATCAAAGTTCGGACTTTGTACATCGAGACTCTCAAAGCAGCGTTAATCGATCGCTGAATCTGATTCGCCACCTCTGCCAAATCATCTAGCTCAGTAGCCCTTTGAAGCTGTTTATTCCCCTTCAAAAACCATCCCAAGAGCATCAATGCTGCCCTCTGTCTGATCTCGGATTCTTGCCCTTGAAGTATCTCCCATAGGCATCGCTCTGGAAGCATCTGCTTCAATCGCTGATCCAAGAGTGAAGCGAATTTCTCGCCCCAATCGGGATTTCCAATTTGGAAAGTCCAGATCATCGCGAGGGCTGATTGTGTGTGATCCGCATGAAAGCATGCGGCTGTCTTGTTGTTGGTAGTGCTCATGGCAAAAACCCACCTTCAACTTCAGGACGCCCGCGAAAGCGACAGGTGTCAGAACAAACGAAAAAATAAAATGAGATAAAATATCTCCTTAACAACTGCCCTCGGGGAGGGTGTTACCGATGAACACCCATGACCTTCCCATCCAAAATCTTCCACCGCCTTCAACGCGTCACCCTCGAGAAACTTGCCGCCGCCCCGAACCCGGTTACTTCACCCGGCACTTGGGATGAGTGGGAGATGGGGTCATCTGAAAACCATGGCTCGCTTCCTATCGACTACACTTTGGAGGGGTTTTTACTCACCCCGGTCAAGATCGGAGAAGCGATTAGAATGTTGCGCACCCATCGCAATGGAGTCGAACGAATCGGCTACTTTCGCAGCACTCCAGTCGTGCAATTTAGAGGCGAACATCTCGTGGAGACATTCAATTCAATCTACAGAATTACTGAGACTTTAGTGTCTTATAAGGAGATACAATGACAGATACAATTTGGCTCTCTGATCTCCACTTGGACGCAGTGAAAGAAGAGTATCGTTTGAGGTTTTACCATCGACTGCGCAAGACACCAGGCGAGCGTGTCGTGATTTCTGGGGATATTTCTGATGGACGAAATCTCTCACTACATCTGAGCGAACTGGCCGAGTCTGTTGCTCCACGACCTGTTTATTTCGTGCTCGGTAACCATGACTTCTATGGATCCTCCTTCCAAGAGGTTCATCGTTTGTTGGAAGTGCGTTGTAAAAAGCACAGCAATCTCCACCACTTGGGTCACGGTGAAATTGTATCCCTTGGTGCTAATGAAGCACTTGTTGGCCATGGTGGCTGGTCGGATGGCCGCGCCGGTCATGGAGTAAAATCCAAAGTCCGTAATCCCGATTTCTGGAGCATCAAGGATTTCCAAGGGATGAGCAGAGCAGCTTGTTATCAGAAGATAAGGCGGCTGGGTCAGGAGTCAGGAATGTATTTGAGGCAGATCCTACCCTATACCTTGACCTGTTACCGGCAGGTTTGGGTAGCCACACATTTTCCAACCTTTACACAAGCCGCTTGGTGGAACGGTAAATTGTGCAATTACGATTTCCAACCTCACTACACCAATTTGAGCATGGGGTACGCCCTCTGGGCAATGAGCTCGGCATTTCCGAAATCCAAAATGACGGTACTTGCGGGTCACACACACTCAGCAGTCTGTATTTCTATTAAAGAGAACCTCGCTATTCATACAGCAGGCGCGAGCCCCGGCTACCCCAGCTATCAAGTGCCTTCTGTGGATCTGGCAGCAAGCACAGGCGCTTCCAAAACATAGGAGCAGAGCCATCCTGCCAATCATCAGCAATCAGGTTCCCCCCCTAGCCGTGGGTGGGGGTCCGGGGGAGGCGATGGCAATGAATAGCCTCCCTCGCCCTGAACATTCAGCGCTACGTTTGTCATGAGCTTTCTCTCTTCAATAACAACATCCAGAAGCAATTCCTCAAGGAATCGACATCCATGCTGACAACGAAAGGCCGAGGGAATCATCTCTTTTCCCATCCGCACGAATGTCGTACGGAGATACTCCGGAATCGAAGGAGCAACAGTCATGAGCATTTGCTCATAATCAGACTTTTGCAGCGGTGGAAGGATAACGAGATCAGATCTAAATCGATTCATTAACTCTCTGGGAAGTGTTGCACTGAGCACATTCAAATCGGGGAGTTGATCGGTATCAGTTTCGGACTTGAAGCCGGGTTTGACTCTTCCTCTCTCCTCCCAGATCCATTGGAATGCTCCGCCTCCCAAAATGAGAGTTCTATTAGTCAGGACCTTCTGCGCTTCTTCGATTTGAAAGTCACTGACGGGATCTCCCTCATCGTTGGTCAGGCCAGTCGGGATCTGAAGATCAAAACATTTTAAGGATTCGGTCAGCACATATTTGTCCCAATTTGCTGATCCCAATTTGCAAATTTCATCCACAAAAATAATGACTCCCGACTTCTGACGATGCTCGTACAAAAATTCCTGGATTTGTCTCCATGTGACGACGCTTCCGCGATTGCTGCATGCCAGAGGTATCCACTCACAAATCGAGAGGCTGAGGGTTGGTAGGTCGAGATCGATCCCTATACTCCGAGCGAGGTGGCTCTTCCCAGATCCTGATGGTCCAATGATCAACGTACTGCATCGTGGCTTAATTGGGAGGGAACCCCGCTGCAGCCCAAAGCATGCACGCGCGATGGCACTCAGCTTTTCGTAGGCAGCGTGCTGAAATGGGAAAATCAACCGGGTAGGATTGGGGGCAATTGAAGGATCGTTACTCATTTTTTTTGTTGTTTTAGAAAATGGGAGGGAGCCATCGGCTCCCCCCCAGGATTCCCTAGCCCTTGAGGCTGGCCTTGATCACCTCGACCGTGGAGGGTGCAATCAAGCGTGAGAGAGCCTGCCACTCTTCCTCCTCACTCAATTGCCGGATGGTGTTTTCAAGCGGGCAGAGTGCTTCAATTTCATCAATCTCCATGGAGGCCATCAAATCATGGATTGGTGCAGGATGCTGACCCACCGATACATGATAGATCGATTGCGTGGCTCCCTTGGGCCTCGTTTTGGAAACACAGACGAGGCGACCGGCCAGGGGATCGAGGACCTCGTGAAGTAGGTTCCCCTCTTCATCCCTCCGTTGTAAGGCAGACCAAAGTCTATGAGCGATTCCTGGGTCCCCTCCTCTACTGCCATTGTATCCGCTGGCTAAGATCAGGCGGGCGACCTGTTTTCCATGTTCCTTGGTGATACACCAACAGAGCCCCAGCGGGTCAGAGAGCAAACGAATTCCTTTGCGATTTTCTCTTCCGTAGAGCGAACGAGGATGGTGTTTTTTCGCCCAGGCGAAAGCCTGGTCGTAAACAGACTTCGCACTGGGAGAGAGGGTACGCGGATGCGCAAAGCGCCCTCCTTCAAAATTGAGCGCATGGACACCCATCATCCAGTCGTAGGTGCTTGGCTGCATCGCCGGAAGCAAGCGGCACCACGTTTCTCCAAAAGGGAAACGGAGTTTGCGTGCCTGAAACTCGGGTTTCAGAATCAGATCTTCAAAACGTCTGATTTTGGTTTTTTCCCAAGGCGATCCCGCTTCGGTGCTGACTGGGGTATTATGGAACTGTGGGTTGGTATGACTATTCATGGTGCTTTTTTTGGTTAACGACAGAGCGAACGATGCGGTGTCTTGGGTTTCAAAGCGGCTCGTGCCGCCTCGGTGTCATCCCGGCTCTCAACAATCAGAACGAAGTTCCAAGTAACGATTTCCAAAATGACAATCAGTCAAAGATTCCATCGCAACGGCGAGCCCCTCAAACGAGGGGGCTCAGCCTGCGGGTTCAGAGTAAAACGAAATAAAAACGTACTCTTTGGTCTCTAGCCATATGTCTATGATCGTTTACCTATACACAATGATAACGATCGTTGACTTTTTTGATTTGTCTTCGTTCGTTGACATGCTAGGGTTACCGCTCAATGAACATTCAGGCAGTAAATGACTTGGGAGCGCTCATCCGAGATCGGCGCAACAAACTGGGCATGACCCAACAGGAGCTTGCTGACAAAGCCGGCGTCAGCCGGATCTGGCTCCTGGCCCTTGAAAAAGGAAAACCCTCTGCCCAGATTGATCTCGTGCTGCGAACTCTCCGGGAGCTGGGATTGTCACTTAGGGTTGATTCAGACAGCCCAGCTTCATCCTCAAAGGGGATCGACCTGGGTGCGATCCTGAAGGCCACTACTAAGAAGAAGCCATGAGCGAGGAATTGCATGTCATCTCGGGAGAGAGGGTCATGGGGCAGGTGATCCGTGATCCCCGCCGAAATAGATTACTTTTTCGATATGATCAGGCCTGGCAGTCGGACCCGGCCTCTTTTCCCCTGTCGCTCTCGATGCCACTGACTGCCAGCGAACATCGTCACGATCTGATCGAGCCGTTTCTCTGGGGACTGCTTCCCGACAACGACGGTGTCTTGCGGCGCTGGGGAACAAGGTTTCAGGTCTCGCCAAAGAACGCTTTTGCCCTCCTTTCCCATGTCGGAGAGGACTGCGCAGGAGGCATTCAATTTATTCGAGCTGAAAAGCTCGATAGCTGGAAGGCTGCTCCACCTAAAGGCAAGGTTGATTGGTTGGGCCGCACCGAATTAAACGAGCGCATGGAGCTGCTGCTGCGCGATCATGCCGCCACCCGATCCGGCTCTGACTTAGGCCAGTTTAGTCTGGCCGGAGCTCAGCCCAAAATTGCTCTTTTCTATGACGAAGGGAAAAAAAGGTGGGGCATTCCCTCAGGATCCACCCCCACCACGCACATCTTAAAGCCGGCAACCGGTGCCTTCGACGGCCTCGCTGAGAATGAACATTTCTGCCTGCGCCTAGCAAAGGAATGTGGCTTTGCCACAGCCTCCTCCAGGGTCGAATACTTTGGCGAGTGCCCGGTGATTGTGGTGGAGCGTTATGACCGCTTGCGACAGAGCAAAGGAGTCCTCCGCATCCATCAGGAGGATTTCTGTCAGGCACTGGGTCGCTCTCCCCAGCAAAAATATCAGAATGAGGGAGGCCCTTCAGCCAATGAGATCCTCTCCTTGATCCGTCGGTATTCCTCCAACCACGCCGAGGATGAGGAGCGCTTCATCGACGCCTTGATCCTGGGGTGGTTGATCGGAGCAACCGATGCGCATGCCAAGAACTTTTCCCTCCTGATTGCCCCCGGGGGGCAGGTTCGTCTGGCACCTCTCTACGATATTTCAAGCGCCCTCCCCTACCCCAAGCAGGTGGATCTGCGCCGGGCAAACCTTGCCATGAAAATCGGTGGATCCTACAGGCTAAGGGAAATTGGAAGCCGCAGCTGGGAGAAGTTTGCCGCAGAAAACAAGCTCGACCGAAAAACCCTTCAGGCGCGCATCACGCACCTCATGGAGGAGCTACCGCAAAAATGCCAGTTAGCTGCAGATCTCATCCGCAAGGACGGGATTGATCACCCTGTTGTTGAGCTGTTGGTTGAAACCATTTCCGAGCGGGTGACCCGGTGTAGAAAAGAGTTCGGCGGGTAGAGCGCGGGAATCACCGTTTGGGGGAAAGGGTGCGTCAGCCTCCGGTCAAGAAGAGCGCGTCAGGAACGAAGCTGACTAAACATCCATCGAAGTCCCGTTTTTCTTAAGCCATTCCTTTCGCTCTCGATAAGCAGGCATGAGTTTATCAACTTCATTCCAGAAAGCATCCGTGTGGTCTAGATGGTGGAAATGGCATAACTCATGGATAACGATGTAGTCAATGATGGTGGGCGGAGCCATCATGCATTTCCAGTGAAAAGCCAGATTGCCGTTTGGTGAGCAGGATGCCCAGCGGTGGCTGAGGTCCCGAACGCTGATTTTACCAGGTGATATTCCTGCCTTGGGCGCGTAATAATCGATCCGACTGGTAATTCGCTCCAACCCGCGAGCAATGTAGTAATCCCGAAACGCTGTCTGGGCTGCTTGAATGGAACCTTGATCTGCCAAATCGCGGCGCATGTGGAAACGTCCACCTTTGAGAAGCAAGGCTTCCTCCTGATAGGCAGTGAGAAGCAAACGGTACCCCATACTGGATTATCAATTTCGAGGGCTGTATGCTCGCGGTTGTTGAGGGGAACTTTCGATGAGTCCGTCATGCTCCCGAGTGAGGGCGCTGGCTTGGAGCCACATTTGGCATTCGGCGCTTAATGCTTCAGATATAGAAAAATTTTTTAGATCGGTTTGGTCAAATTGAGATTCCTTCGCAATTTCTGTCATCTCTTATCAAGGCACTGAATTAATGGCAGATAAGTGACCATTGCATCCTCAATAAGGTCGCCTGGATACGTCCATCAATATTGCCGCATGCGATTAGTTCTCAGCTATGGAACTCAATACCCTCAAAGACCTCTATATCCACAAACTCAAAGCCGCTACCGACGAAAAGCTCACCATCGCGGCCAAAAAGATCAACATGGCAGCCAACAAATAACTATGACAAAACGAGAACAACTAATTGCTTGGCTGGGTGACGCCCACGCCATGGAAGTCGGCATTGTATCAACCCTCGAAAAGCACGCGGCTGACGCCAAGGGACAACCCAAGGTCCGCGGGGCGATTACGAAGCACCTCAGCGAAACCAAAAAACACGCCACCGCCATGAAACAGGCGCTTGCTTCTCTCGGTGGAAGTCATCCTGTTATCCGGGAAGGCATCAGTAAAGTTGTAAATCTGGTCGCCGGTCTCGGTACTTCGGCCGTCAAGGATACGCCAGTGAAGAATGCCATTGCGGATTTCGCCACCGAGCATTTCGAGATTGCCTGTTATACATCGCTATTTCTTACGGCCACCGAACTCGGAGAAAAGAAGATCGCCGATACCTGCAAAGCCATCCTGAAGGAAGAGAAAGCTATGGCGAAAACGCTTGAGGCTCTCTTTCCACAGGTGAACACAACTTATCTCGCTAGCTTGGACGATGAAGAGGCCCCGTCAGCGACGGCAACTCCGGCCAAAAGGCCAGCGAAAAGGACCACCCGGAAAAGTTAACCTCCCATAATTCAAAAACAGAATCGCCGCCTGCTGGCATGTCATTCTCTGACAGCCTGTCGGCGGCGATTCCATTTTCATGGAAGACGGAGTAAGACCGGTCATAGGCTATCTGGAGGTGAATGATTCTAGCTCGACACGCTTATGGTCGGAACGTATCCGTCTGGTCACTTTTACCAAGGGTGGAGAGACACTGAGGCTTTTGCAGTGCAATCACCTTGCTAGCTGTCACACTATCTCTGATAGACTTGTCACACCGCTAGAGTTTTCATGTGTTGATTATCAACACGTTATGCGTGAAGAGATGTATTCCCCTCCCTTCCGCATCTCCCCGGAACGAAAGATCTGGGAGAGCACGGAAGTGCCCTCACCTTATTTCCTGTTAGGACCCGTGACCCCTTGGGTCACTCACGGGATATCACTATCCCCGGGAAAGCATCACATTCCGCGCCACGACCATGGTCGCTGCCATGGTGGTCGTCCTCGTGGTGATCGTCGTGATCATCATTCGGTGCCACGTACCCATTTCGGACAAAGAGTGCCTGGAAAACTTCAGCTTATCCCTTGATCATGTAACAAAATCTTGAACGCTCGCCTTAGGGCCTGCTCCCCTCATCCCTCCTCTCTTTTGACGCGACGTTTCCGGTAGAGGGTCGCGCGAAATTATAGTAGCTCAAAAATTAAGCAGGGATATTGAGTCGCAAGCGCACCGTTTTAGGGGATAGGGTGCGTCGGAGCGTATGGCATGGCGTGTTTGTCGGCATCGAGCGCGTGCTCCGCATTTTGAATGTTGTCTTTGAGCAGGAAAATCGTGTGTGTTTCCATTGTAGTCTCAACTGATAATGTTGGGGTAAAACAATTTCCTCACCCGCTAGTTTTGGCAGCAGTTTGGTGCGCATGCGAGAGAGAAAACCGGTTTCAGATGCCTGATCCCATCGCCCAAGCGCTCGACAAGTACCATCTCGCCAAACCAACCTCGCTCCGCCGCTAGTTCACCTGGCGCGAGATGCCGCCCATGCCCGAACACATAGCCAAGCTCCCCGAAGCATTCGATGGCGGCGTCTTCGACTATGGATTCGTTCAGAATTGCCATAGCTCTAGATCTTGTCAGGACTCTGGTTCCGTGGCGAAGCGTCGTGTATTTCACCCGGCTTAATTCCATCAAAGAAGTAGGAGACGACATACTTTTCAAAATCACTGAGAACCTGAGGTTGAATGAATTGCTCTCTACCCATCGCGTTGAGTTTTTCCAAAACCGAATGGATACCGTCATACTCCGCCTCGAAGTCAAAAAGCCCCGAGCGATGAACCTTTCGTGATATCATGCGAGGAAGGCCATACTCCTCCAGTTGAAATACGACGGAGGGGAGAAATGCGTGTGAAAGCTTGCTTACAAAGGGGGACACATCTACTCCATTCTTGAATATTTCCTTCTGAAGTTCATTCACATCGTGAAGCAACGCCGAAAGCTTGAAAGTCACGTTCTTCTCAAGAGTGAAGAACTTGTCGACGCCTACGTCTGGCGCAAGTTCGCTGAGCAGTTGCGGCAATCCCACGCTCCAATTTTTGGACAAGACTTTAACAAAACGCACAAACTTAGTGTATTCGATGTCCCACTCACCCGGAGCGAGATTGACCAGTAGATACAGAATGCGCTCCCACTTGCTTGGATTGCTCGTGTTAAGGTAGGCCAAACCATTCCATTCGGACGGGTTGGCTGTCATGCTCTCCGCAATCTGCAAAATAAACTCGGAATCGCTGCCTTGGAATGCTCCAGCACCCTTATAGAGGCGCGCAAACGCTTCTTCCCCCAGAAGCTCTGTCATTCGCTCTCGAAACAAGATGATTTTTGCGATTTGCTCCGAACTCAGGCTGCCACTGTGCTCAACCTCATCCATACCGCCCAAGGCGCTATCAGGGAATTCAATGTTGAGTTGGGTATCAGAATCTGCTGGAGGCTCTTCCAGTAAGTATATCTGGCCCACGAAGTATTTGAACATCCTTCCTCCGCGCCCAATGATGTTTTTATACATGAATGAATCCAGATAGGGATTTCCTCGACCCCCTTTTCTGTTTTTCCAGAGAACAACAGCCTCCGCTGAAGTGTTTACTCCTTCAATTAACGATGATGTGGAAACAATCGTATCTAACCCGTCTTTTTCGAGATCGAAAAGTCGCAGTTGAATCTGACTCAATGAGCGGTGAATCTGCCCGTTGTGAATTCCAACCCCATGAGAAACCGCGTTAGTAAGTGCCCAGTTTGGGCCGTATGATTCTGTCAACCACTCTGCAAAATCCTCCAAGACAGCCCGATTTTTCACCGGTGTTTCGGTAGTGAGGAGTAACACAACTTTGTCGATTTGCGCGTAGGAAGCCGCATAAATGAGTGTCTTTCGGTTTTGATCCTTCAGTACGTTGAGTAGGGCTCTATCTTTTTTCGATTGGTCCCCATCAATTTCCCTATAAAGGTGGTGGTGCTGGAGGAATACAGTGCTGAAACTGAGTTTATCAACAAACTCCATCCCCTTCGTGAAAACATTCTCAGCTAGGCTACCGATATTTGGAGCCAGATAATAACGCTGCTTAGCAAGCTTGGTCAGCTTTAGAATTGCCTTTAGGAGAACTGGCGATCTTGCTCGATCAAAATCGGCACTCGCTTTGTAGAACTCATCAACAACAAGAAGGTCGAGTGTCGAAATTGATTCGATGTAACCCACTGCCCGCTCTTGAGGAAAGATAAAGAGGTTCCTGGCGGCTAATTCCGCATCTGTTGTTGTGATGATTTTATATTCGGCCCCGAATTTCCGCTGAAGACGACGACGCACTTCGTCCATCAAAGCAATCGTGGGAACTATGATCATCACATTATTCGGCCTTGTGATGGCAATAAACGCATCGATGATGAATGTCTTTCCAAAGCTCGTAGGGGCACTCACTGCAATACTCTCACCCCGTAGCAACATTCTGAGCACGTCGGATTGCTCACGGTGAAGTGTGGGTGCTTTGCTTTCACCCGAATTCACCTTGAACGCCTCGAATACGAACCTGTCTTGCCAAGAGGCTGTTTGCACCTGTAGGTAAGGATACAATCCCGTCTCACGGATAAGGCGATTCAGACACTCGGAGTATTCGAGGTTATTCCTGAGATGGTAATCCAAGACCGAAATCAGCAGGTTCCTAGCTTCGCTTTCGTTACCCTGTTCAAGCAGATCATTGATTTCCGAACATTTCGCGAAGACATCCATGATTATTGAGCTTTATAGTGGGCGACATTTAACAAGAATTTCTTCACGATCTCGCTCTTGTCGGGGACTGGAAACAAAATCATATGGAAGTTGATATCAGAATACTGAGCGATGGTGCCGCTCAGTTCTTTGACTTGTTTCTTGAAGTAAGCTTTTGCTCGTTTCTTGTGAAAGTCGACTATCGAGGCCTTGTAAGCATCCGTGAGTAATTTGCAACCCTTCGTAATTGTGCACTCATGCAGTAAGAGAATCGGAATGTGTAACCGTGGCTTCAGAGTATCGATCGAATTCTGTGATTGGAGAGCGGCTTTGATTCTCGCTTTTAATCCGGCATTGCCGGTCGTTGATCACTATAGCCCCTCGGGGATTGGAAATTGTCTGCCGCCCCGAGTGAGCTAACGAGTGAGAATCACCGCCTGACGGTCATGACCAGTGCACCATTGAACTCGAGAATGGGTTGTTAATTCTGAGCTAGACACGAACATTTGTTCGGCATCATTCTTACCCTTATGGAGATCTCAACCCCCATCCCATTCAAGGCAGGCACTTCCCTTCGCATCCCGCTGGTTACCGCCATCGTCGATGCTGGCTTCCCATCTCCGGCAGATGATCATTTGGAACGCTCCATTGATCTCAATGAGGAATTGATCAGGAACAAGGCTGCAACCTTTCTTGTCCGCGTGAAGGGGGAATCAATGAGGGATGCAGGTATTCAAGCAGGGGATGTCCTTGTGGTGGATCGTTCGGTGACTCCAAAGGACAAACAGATAGTAGTCGCCATGATCGATGGGGAGTTCACAGTTAAGCGCTTCAGAAAATATGACGGAAAGCTCTCTCTTGAGGCTTCCAACCCCGATTTTCCCTCCATCCAGATTGGCGAGGATCAGGAACTCACGATCTGGGGAGCCGTCACCTATATCATTCACCAGGCGAGGTAGCAGGCGTGAGGAATCATTTCTGTTCGTAGTTGGACAAGCCGCTAACAAGGGACTAGGAATCAACTCCCGCACCCCCACAACACTACCCCCATCCCATTACCGCTCTTAAAGACATGAAAATCCTCTCTATCCTCCTAGTCTGCACCTCCCTGATTCTCTCTTCCTTTAGCACTTCCTCCGCATGCACCGCCCTGATGATGCAGGATGCCAACGGTAATGCCTACGAAGCCAGGACCATGGAATGGGGTGGAGCATTGCCGGACGCCCTCAATTACTTTCCTGTTGGATTTCCGATCCAGTCAGTCACCCCGGATGGGAAGCCGGGATTGAGCTTCAAGACCAAGCATGGATTTGTGGCTGTCAGCATCAAACACCTGTCTGCGAATCCAAAACAAGTTGCTGTGGCCGAAGGAGCCAACGATCAGGGCCTTTCCCTTTCCCTTAATGCCTTCTTTGGCGCCAGCGTGCCGGCGGTTGACTCCGATGACAGCAAAGTCTTGTCGGCGCTTGATTTTGGCGCTTGGGCCTTGGGGAATTTCCAGAATGTGGCCCAGGTGAAACAGGCTCTGGCCAACAAGGAAGTCAGCATTTGGCTCCCCCCGCTCGCCTTGGTTGGAAATATCAAAGCCCCCATCCATTTTGCACTCTGGGACAAGACGGGCGCAGGGATCGTCGTGGAATTCAGCGATGGCAAAGTCAATGTGTATGACAATCCGGTCGGCGTGATGACCAATGGTCCGGAGTTCCCTTGGCACCTGGAAAACCTGAACAACTATGCCCAGTTGTCCAATGTCGACCGCAATAGCGGTACCTTCGGCAGCCTGAAGGTCAACCCACCCGATGGTGGCAATGCATTGGCCGGAGTTCCCTCCAGCGAGATCGCCTCGGGCCGTTTCGTGAAGGCCGCCTTTTATACCACCTACGTGCGTAAGGCGAAGACACCGGCCGAGGCCATTCAAACCCTCTCCCATGTGATCAATAACTTTGATCGTCCTTACGACTTATCCATCGACCCAGAGGGCTCCAATGCAGAGTCTGCTAACGGAAGCAAAGGTGCCATAGGCGAGGTGACCCTCTTCACCACGATGAATGATCTCGCGCAAAACCAGTTCTACATTCGCCCCATCAACGCGATCAATTTCTCGAGGGTCGACCTTCCCAAACTGGCTGATGTCAAAGAGTTCAAAAAGGTCTCCTTGGATAAGATTGCCCAGCTCGATGGCGGAGATGCCACGCAGCTACTCCTGAAATAGAATGTGATCTTACCAGCCTCGACGGCATCGCTTTTTGCCAAATCCTCAAACGAATCACACCCATCCTCCCATCCCCCATGTGCACCTCAATCTTTTTAAAAACCAATGAAGGGGGGCATGTTTATGCCAGAACCATGGAGTTTGGGGCGCCGACCAAATCGGCCTTGGTGTTATTCCCCCGTGGCTTTCCCTTTCGGGGGATCGGAGTCGATGGCAATCTAGGGAGCGGCGTCAACTGGGTTTCCAAACATGCCGTCATCGGGGCCAATGGATTTGGACTCCCCATTCTTTACGATGGAATCAATGAATGTGGTCTTGCCGGAGGACTGCTCAATGCGCCCAATTACGCGGAGTACCAACACCCCACGCAGGAGGAGTCCTCCAGCAGCATCGCCCCTCAACAACTTCTCATCTATGTCCTCGCCAATTTTGCAACCGTCGGTGAGGTAAAGGCCGGACTGGCCAAGATCTTTGTCAACAGCACACCATTCAAAGAATGGGGAGGGGTGCCGCGTTGTCACATGACCCTGCATGATCTTGAGGGGTACAGCATCGTGGTGGAGTACCTGAAGGGAGAACTCGTCATCACTGACAACCCACTTGGTGTCATGACCAACGATCCTCCTATTGCATGGCATCTTGCCAACCTTGGGAACTACGGCAGCATTTGCACCCCTGATGCAACGCCTCTCACCGTCAATGGGAAGTCCTTTTCACCCTCCAGCTCCGGACAGGGCACCATGGGACTCCCTGGAAGCTTCCTGAGTAGTGACCGTTTTGTCCGGGCCTCCCTCTATGTCAGCAAGGCGCCAACCAATGTGAGCACAGCGGAGCAGTTGAATGTCGCTTGGCATATCATGAATAATTTCGATATCCCTCCAGGTTCCTTACCTCTCGCAGCTGGTGGTGCTTATGGCGGTGGAGTGGGTGGATACGAAACCACAGAATGGACAAGCGTGGCTGACCTCAAGGGAGGGACCTATTACCTCAAGAGCTATGAGAGCCAGGCTATGCAATCGCTGAGTTTTAAGGATTTCGTTCTTGAGTCAAACGAGATGAAGACTTTTCCGTTAAGGACAGAGCCTCTTGTTGAGAGGATGAAATTGTAGACTGGAAGCTGCCAACCCTGATTTCCCCTCTCTTCAGATCGGTGAAAATCAAGAACTGTTCATCTGGGGAGTCGTCACCTTCCTCATTCACAATGCCTGATAGCCATGAGTAGGAGAATAGCCCTCGTCGACTGCAACAACTTCTTTTGCTCCTGCGAACGGGTGTTTGATCCTTCGCTCGTCGGTGTCCCAATCGTGGTGCTTTCCAACAACGACGGCTGCATCATCTCCCGCAGTGAAGAGGCCAAGGCACTGGGCATTCCGATGGGTGCTCCTCTCCATCAGCAACAGGAGGTAATACGGAAACATGGAGTTCGGGTCTTTTCCTCCAACTACACCCTCTACGGCGATATGTCGGCCAGAGTCATGTCGATCCTCCGCGATGCTGTCCCAGCGATTGAGGTCTATTCCATCGATGAAGCGTTCCTGGAATTGCCTCCCTCATTTGATGAAGAGGCTGCTCGAGAACTGAGAGCCAAGATCCTTCAATGGACAGGTATTCCAGTTTGTATTGGGATTGCAGGGACAAAGTTGCTCGCGAAGTTTGCCAACCGTCATGCCAAGAAGAACAAGGAGATTACCGATGGTGTCTTTGATCTGACGACTTATTGGGATCCTGACGGCCTGATGGCTGATGCTCCTTGTGAGGCTCTCTGGGGAGTTGCAAAGAACACGGCTAGGACACTTTCAAAAATAGGCATCCGCACTGTTCTGGAATTTCAACGTGCAGACCCAACTGCGGTGAGAAAAAGCCTTGGAGTCGTCGGAGAACGACTGCTGCGGGAACTCAACGGGATCGCCTGCTTAGAGTTGGAGGAGATGCCACCATCCCGCAAAGGAGTGATGGCTTCCCGTTCGTTTGGTAGTCCTGTGGAGGAACTGGAAGATCTGGAAGAAGCCCTTGCCAATCATGTGGCTCGTGCTTCTGAAAAGATCAGGCGCTTTGGACTCCTTGCTACCCACCTGGAGGTATTTCTCCAAACCAATCGATTCAGGAAGGATGATGCTCAGTATTACCCGACACGAGGGATGACCTTGCCAGCGCCAACAGCCTCAACCTCGGAGTTGATGGCCACTGCCCGTGAATTGCTTCAATCCATTTACAGGTCTTGTTATCGGTACAAAAAGACCGGTGTGATGCTGGCCCATCTCGTGTCAGAGGATGAATATCAGCCCAGTCTCTTTGATGCTCCTACCCCCAAAGGCAAGCGGTTGGACATCGATAAGATCGTGGATGAGATCAATCACCGTATGGGAGATAACCGTACTCCTGTGATCACACGCGCCTCCATGGGAACAGAATCTTCAGGGAAGGGATGGAAGATGAGAGCGGAGAGGCATTCCCCCAACTACACGACCAATTGGCAGGAGTTACCGGTTGTAAAAGCATAGCGCGCAAGGCTACACCCTCACTGATGAACGCCAAAACCCTTACCCTGCTTCTGGCAGTCTTCCTATTCACCTGCGGCACGATCTTTGCGGAAACGATCTCTCCCGAAGAGGCAAAAGGTCATGTTGGCAAAATCGTGACGGTAGTGGGACATGTTTCTGAATTGCACGTTGCGGCCCGCGCCTACTTTCTCAACATTGGAGGCCAATATCCCAGCGAAGCCTTTTCTGTTGTCTGCTTTTCGAGCGCCGGAATCACACCAGACGAGCTGACAAAGTTTGAACACAAGACCATTTCTGTCACGGGAAAGGTCAAACTCTATCACGGCAAAACCGAAATCATTTTAACCTCTCTGGATCAAATTTCTGAGCATTGAACAGCCTCGTGAGGCACTCTTTTAGCCGTCATTGACATACGGAGAACGTCCTCTAAACTCAGAGGTACTCAATTCCTCAGAACCTCGGCAGGATTTCTAAAGGACTTACCCCTATGTTTAAATCGTCATCAATAAGAAATGGTGACGCAACAACTACCGACTTTCCCTATGGCAACCAGAGAGAGATGGGTCTCGGTAGGGCAGTTGTCAGGCACCGGAGATTGCTTTCGATTGCCGTAGCGTGCGTAGTGCTTCTGATGACCGTGGAGGGCCGTTGTTCGACCCAAACGTGGAGTCCGGGGGGTGCCGGAGGCGGTAATGGCGCATGGAATACCTCTACGGCAAACTGGAATGGGAACAAGAAATGGTCTGATGGAAACGACGCAGTATTCAGCGGAACTGGCGGAACGGTAACGGTTGCCTCAGTGACTGCCAATTCGCTCACATTCAACGGAACGGGACCCTACCAACTCACTGGTGGCACTCTGTGGCTGAATAATGATGCGGTTACTGTGAACAGTGCTGCGACCATAGGCAGTGCAATTAGCGTATTTGCGAATCTCTCTCTATCGGGAGACGGTACGCTGACCTTAACGGGTAACAGCAGTCAAGCGTACCAGGGCATTTTTGATTTTTTTAGCGATCTGACCCTGCTGAATATCAATGGGGGAGGCAATGTCACAGATGCGAATGCTTCGATAGGGGAAACGTCCGGCTCTAACGCCACGGTGGCGGTCTCCGGGATTGGTTCTACGTGGACGACCACTGATACGTTAGATGTTGGAACATTTGCCACTGGAGCGCTCCAGATAAGTAACGGAGGCACCGTATCCAGCGAGGGCTCTGTGATGGGTTACCTTAATAATGTGAGCGGAAGTGTGACGGTTTCCGGCAGCGGCTCGCAATGGGCCACCACTGATCTTACCATCGGAGATATGGGAACGGGAACGCTCCAGATTACCAATGGAGGCACCGTCTCTGTGTCAGGTCCGGTGATTCTCGGCGCAATGGCCGGCTCCAGCGGCACATTGAAGGTTTCGGGGAGTGGCTCAAAATTAACCCAGACTGGTAACCTGTTTCTGACTGTTGGCGGCGACTCTCTGAGCGACTCCGGGGTAGGATTATTGAGCATCTCTAATGGTGGGACTGTTACTTCCAGTGAGATGATGGTCGGTGGAACGGGAACCCTTGCTTTTGGCAAAAATGCCACGGTAAATAACAGTATCTTTGTTTATGGGGGCCTTTTGGAGGGTTCAGGCTCGGGCAGCTCACTTGCGGTTAATAGCGATGTAACTCTGTACGCCGGTTCCACTTTAATGCTTGATATTGATGCCGCCTCGAATCTCGCAGACGAACTGGAAATTTCGAACGGGGACTTCGTCCTTTCCGGCGACGACACGTTGACTATCGCTTTATTGAATGGCTCGCAGCTTACTCTGCCAAGCTACGTGCTCGCTACATTCCCAACAGGAGGGATTAGCGGACAGTTTAGCACGACAAATCTGCCCAATGGTTATGAATTGGACTATGGCACGGGCGTACCTGGTGAATTGCGGATGGTGGCTGCCGTTCCTGAACCCGGTGCCTGTGCATTGCTGATGGTAGCCGCTGCCGCGCTGGGTATGCTGCGCAGGCACAGAAGTCGGGCGTAGATGAATGGTTCACCGCTACGCGGTGCTCCTGCTTCGCAGGAGACGGCCTCCACTCCACTGGCAGCGTACTAGTTCTCTCCTCCTGCTTGACATCACCTCTTCATCCCCTTATCCCTCCATCAACCATCCGTCACTTTTAACGCTCTCTGGGACATCCCCGATGGATCTCTTGCCCCTAAAAGCCCCGCTATCACGGTTGA
>Ga0302198_10000695_pt1 | contig 37616 bp, 20 predicted proteins | sample II_Bog_N2_2_FD_193521 | JGI IMG/M metagenome (GOLD analysis project Ga0302198, IMG submission 193521) | Peat permafrost microbial communities from Stordalen Mire near Abisko, Sweden - II_Bog_N2_2 | ecosystem: Environmental > Terrestrial > Soil > Wetlands > Peat | place: Sweden: Abisko...
TTGTTGTTGGCATGGCATGCATTGCAGTCCATGCTCAACTGCGCCTTCCTCTGTTCCATCACCTCATCCACCTGGGCCCCGCTCATATCCTTGAGCAGAACCTTCAAGGTTGTTGGTGCGGGCTAGGCCTCCGGTGCGGTTCCCCCGTGGGCGGAGGATCCTGCCCGGCCATCAACAAGATGCCGGCGAATGCTACCAGGCTTCTTCCTTCTTCTTTTGCTGCTTTCGACCACAGATAGTCGGCGACACAATTGATGTCTTCCTGGCTGAGCGCCCTCTGCCAGGCAGGCATGTAAAGCGGTGGCATTGGTCCCTTGGTATTGTCCAGCGGCGGTGTGCGGCCGTTCTGGAGGATGGCGATGACTTCGTCCCTGGTGTAGTCATCGGAGAGATTCAGCAGCGACGGCACTTCGCGTCCCGGCACATTGGAATTGGCTACGCCGCCGTGCAGCGTGTCTGAGAACAGCAGCCGGTTCAGGTCCAACCTCTGCTCCCGAGGCTAATCAGCCTGATTCCGGCTCCCACGATCGGTGATACAACGGGCAGAAAAACCCACGTCACACACTCAGCAGAATCAGCGGCCGGATCGAGCTGATCCGGCCGTGTCAGAAGGTGTGGGCTTCGTCACTTGCGGCCACCCACGCTCACTGGCCCGTGCCGCTCAGCGCGACGGTTTGCGGTGAGTTGCCGGCGTTGTCAACGATGGTGATAGCCGCTGTCAGAGGGCCGCTCGCAACGGGATTGAAGTGCCCGTGGATGCTGCAATTGGCTCCCGCCGCCAGGCTTGTGCCGCAGGAATTTGCGAATGTGAACGAGGACGCATTCGCCCCTGTTAGAGCGATGCTGGTGATCGACAAAGCGGCGCTACCGGTGTTGGTGAGAGTTACAGATTGCGATGCGGTAAAGCTCCCAACAGCCTCAGAGCCAAACGACAGGCTGCTGACTGACAGCGTCGCCGCCGGCCCCAGGCCTGTGCCCGTCAGTGCGATGCTTTGCGGTGATCCGCCTGCGTTGTCGGTGATGGCGACCGATGCCGCAAGCGCCCCGCCGGTAGTGGGGTCGAAGTCCCCGGTGATGCTGCAACTGGCTCCCGCTGCCACGCTTGTGCCGCAGGTGTTTGTAAACGCGAACGAGGTTGCGTTCGCGCCGGTTACGGCGATGCCGGTGATCGACAAAGTGCCCTGGCCGGTATTGGTCAGGGTCACCGACTGCGAGGCGGTTGCGGTTCCCACTGCCGATGAGCCGAACGAGAGGCTGGTTGCCGAGAGGCTAACCGCAGGCCCCAGGCCCGTGCCGCTCAGCGCGACAGTTTGCGGTGAGTTGCCGGCGTTGTCAACGATGGTGATAGCCGCTGTCAGAGGGCCGTTCGCAGTGGGATTGAAGTGCCCATGGATGCTGCAATTGGCTCCCGCCGCAAGAGTGGCTGCACAACCATTTCCGAATGGGAACGAAGACGCATTTGGCCCTGTCACCGCGATGCTGGTGATCGTCAGAGTCGCGTTACCGGTGTTGGTGAGTGCGATATAGTCCGTCGCGGTAGAACTGCCGACTGGCTCTGACCCGAATGCCACGCTGGTGACCGAAAGTGTCGCCGCCGGCCCCAGGCCCGTGCCCGTCAGCGCGATGCTCTGCGGCGAGTTGGGTGCGTTGTCTGTGACGGTGAAGGTAGCGGGCAGCGAGCCACCCGTCACCGGATCGAAGTCTCCCGTGATGGTGCAAGTGGCTCCCACTGCCACGCTGGCGCCGCAGGTGTTGGTGAACGCGTAAGAGGAAGCGTTCGCGCCGGTCACAGCGATGCTGGAAATTGAAAGTGCCGCATCGCCTGTGTTGGTCAGTGTTACCGATTGCGAAGCGGTTGCCGTGCCTGCGTTCGATGAGCCGAAGGCGAGGCTGGTCGCTGACAGTTTCACAAGCGCCACCGGGTTCACAGTCAGCGTTCCATTGACAAACGTGAATGTATAGTTGGTGGCTGCCAGGGTACCGGCCGCGGCAGTGATCGTATAGCTGCCGGCCGCGGACGTCGTTGTGGCGGTTGTGGTCAGGCTCGCCGCTCCAGTGACGGCAGTAGCAGCCGTGTCGCCGTTAACGAACCCGGTGATGGTGTCGGTAAAGGTTGGATTGGCCGAGCCATAGTTACGGCTGGCGCTAATCGCCGTGACAGTCAACACCGCCTTGTTGACGGTGAGGGCGCCATTCACAAAGGCGAAGCTGTAGTTGGTAGCTGCCAGCGTGCCGGCTGCCGCAGTGATGGTATATGTGCCGGCTGCCGAGGATGCGGTTGCAGTCGTGGTGAGGCTCGCTGCACCCGTAACAGCAGTTGCGAGCGTATCTCCATTGACAAAGCCGGCGATCATGTCGGTGAATGTCGGGTTGGCTGCTCCGTAGGTGCGGCTGGCGGCGTTCGCAGTTACGGTCAGCACAGCCTTGCTCACGGTGAGGGTTCCGTTGACAAACGTGAAAGTGTAGTTGGTGGCGGCCAGGGTTCCGGCTGCCGCGGTGATGGTGTAGACGCCGGCTGGCGACGATGCTGTCGCGGTCGTCGTCAAGCTGGCCGCGCCTGTCGTGGCAGACGATACGGTATCCCCATTGAAGAACCCGGTGATCGTGTCCGCAAAGGTTGGATTCGCCGACCCGTAAGTGCTGCTCGCGGCATTCGCGGTTACCGTCAGCACCGCTTTGTTGACTGTTAGCGTGCTGTTCGCAAATGTGAAAGTGTAGTTGGCGGCCGCCAGGGTTCCGGCTGCCGTGGTGATCGTGTAGGAACCGACCGGCGATGCCGCGGTAGCCGTCGTGGTAAGGCTGGCCGCGCCGGTTACCGCTGTTGCCAGCGTATCCCCGTTCACAAATCCAGTGACGATATCTGTGAAGACGGGATTAGCTGCACCATAACTACGGCTTGCAGGATTGGCAGTTACGGTCAGCCCAGCCTTGGTGATGGTCAACGTGCCATTGGTGATGGTGGGCGCGTAGTTAGCCGCTGCCGACCCTGACAGAGTTACCGTGATTGGATAGGTTCCCGCAGGCGAGGTCGCAGTACCGGTTGAGCTATAAGTTGCCGTCACCGTGTCCCCATTTACCAGGCCGGTGATCGTTCCACCGAATGTGGGAAGAGCCGCGCCATAGACCTTGCTAGCCGAATTCACAACAACGGTGAGCGGCGCCTTGGCTACAGTCTGCGTCTCAGGCACTGCGGTTGCGGCGTTGTAGTCGATGTTGCCGCTTTGATTTGCCGCGATGACAATGGAGCCCGCGCCGGTGACCGTCAGCAGGCTGTTATTGGTTCCGCTCAGTGTTCCAGGGCCGGAGGTGATGGAGAAACTCACCGGCAGTCCGGAAGTCGATGTCGCGGAAAGCGTGATCGGCGCAACTCCATAAGTCACGCCAGGCAGCGCACCAAAGGTGATCGTCTGGTTAGCCTTGATGATGCTGATAGAGATGCTTTGTGCGGCAATTGCCTTGTAGTACTGGTCGCCCACATAGGTCACAGCAATCGTGTGGTTCCCAACGCTAAGTTGGCTGATGGGGATTGAAACACTGCCGCCGCTCTGGCCGACCTGCGTCACCGCCCCGCTATCAATCGAGTAGCCCACCGTCCCAGTCTGCGCCGGAACCCACGTCAGCGGACGGCTCAGCGTTACGTTCACGCTCAGTTGCTGACCCCACATCACGGTCGAGCTAGGCTCCGCCTGCAACGAAATCGTAGAAGCCACCAGGCTCGCCGCCAGTTGCAGCGAGTTCGAAGTGCTGGCGGCGAAATTCGTATCGCCGGAATAGGTGCCGGAGACCGCGTGATTGCCGGAACCCGGAACCGTCGTCCCCGAGAGCGTCGCCGTCTGCGTGACTTGATTAAGCAGGATGCTGAGGGGACCACCGCCTGCAGCATTTCCATAAGTGTTTGCGACAGCTAGATCGGGCCGGCCGTCGTGATTCAGATCGGCAATCGCGACACCTTCGGGGCCTGCACCGGTTGGGTAGCTGTTGGGGTCCTGGAATGTGCCGTCTCCGTTGCCGTTCAGCACAGAGACCTCGACCCTGCCACCGTCCGCAACCAGAAGATCCGGCTTGCCATCCCCTGTAACGTCCGCAACCGCGATGCCTTGCACCGAGGAGGGAGAAGTGGGACTGTAGACGGGCAATGAACCCAGGAAAGTTCCGTTGCCGTTGTTTAGCAGAGCGCTGACGCTATAAACGTAATCCTCGATAACGATGTCCAGCTTGCCGTTGCTCCTCAAACTGGCAAGCGTGGCGTTGTTTGGATAAGGGGAAGCTGGCGTGGAATAGGAGGCCGCCGCCTGGAAGGTGCCGTTCCCATTCCCCAAGAGGACACTCACGGTCGAGTAGCCCCAGTTGGTGACCACCAGGTCGAGCTTGCCATCCCCATTCACGTCGCCAACTGCGACCGAACTTGCTCCGGGCATTGCTGTCGTCAGCGGCTCCTGGAACGAGCCGTCGCCGTTGCCAAGAAGAACGTCGACGGTGCCGTTGCCGTAGTTCGCTGCGGCGATATCCAGAATCCCGTCGCCGTTGAAATCCCCAACCACAATGCCAGGGATACTTGAGGTCTGGTCGAAGAACCGCTCCTTCTGGAAGGTACCGTCGCCATTGCCAAGCAGAACTCCCACAGCGCAGGGGGAATTCGAGTTATTGCACGCGACGAAGGCGATATCGACTTTTCCATCGCCGTTGAAATCACCAAAGGTGATGCTGGCGCCAACAGACAAACCGAAATAACCCTCGGACGACACAGAAGACGTGGAGATTTGTTGCGGCGCCTGGAATGTGCCGTCGCCGTTGCCGAGTTGAACCAGGAGCCCACTCCCGCTCGTTCCCATGACGAGGTCGGGAATTCCGTCTCCATTCAAGTCTGCAAAGGCCACAGCGTACTGGTCATAAGCGTTTGTGTCAGGCACAGACACAAACGCCTGCGCTAGCGTGCTCGAGTTGATCGTCGCCGTTCCCGGCTCTAGCCCCGTCGTAGTATCCGTAAACAAAATGCTCCCCGTCGGCAAAACCGGCCCCGCACCTTGAACTGTTCCGGTAAAGATATAGTCCCCCGGGTTTCCCGCTGAATTAAACGTCGTCGTCGTCGGGTACTTGCCCGTCACAGTTACAGACACAGCCGTCGCCGAGCTAGTTACATCCGCCCCCACATACTTCGCCGAAATGCTGTTCGCACCCAGCGGAATCAATATCGTCTTCAGCGTTGCCGTCCCAACAACCCCTCCACCAGAAGTTGTCGAAACCACCTGCGCCGTCCCAATCACAGTCGTCCCGTCATAGAACGTCACCGTCCCATTCGTCACCGGATTGCTGTTCTGGTCTTTCACCGTTGCCGTAAATGTGAACAAGCTCCCAAATGCCCCGCTCGTCGGATTTGCCGCCAACGTCATGCTGCTGGTCAACGGGCTCACCGCCGTGCCGCTCACCGGGAACTGCTGTGGCGAGCCGGTTGCGTTGTCAGTGATCTTGATGTGAGCGGAGGCGCTTCCTGTCGCGGTAGGCGTAAACAGCACCACGATCAGGCACGACTGGCCGCTGTAAAGCGTGCTGCCCGTGCACCCATCCTGCGCCACCGGGAATACGGCCGCGTTGGTTGAAGCAACCGCGCTGATCGTCACCGCATTCGGACTAAGGTTATTGACACTGAAGAACTGCTCCGCGCTGCCCTCGCCCACTGGCTGCGTCGAACTGAACGTAAGCGCAGCCGGGAAGAACGTGATCGCTGTCGTGGAGTTGATTCCGGAACCGGAGATGTTGATCGTCCTTGGGCCGCCGCTGCCGGTGTCGGTCTCGGTGAGCGTAGCGGTGCGCGAACCGGTAGCTGTGGGCGCAAACGTGAGGTAGATGGAGCATGTGGAGTTGGCCGGCAAAGAGTTCCCCGCGCAGCCGTCGGACTCGGTATAGTCGGCGTAATCTGCGCCGGCCAGCGCAATCGAGTTAATTGTCACCGCATCCGTTCCGCGGTTGATCAGGTAAACGGTGTACTGATTGCTGGAACTGCCCAGCAGCACGTTCCCAAACGAGACCGTGGTCTGCGAGAACTGCAACTCGGACGTTGCCGCAAGGCTTACGCCGCTGAGAGCAACCTTCTGCGGGCTTCCCGCGGCCGTGTCGGTAATGCTCAGCGTACCCGTGATCGTCCCCGTCGTCGTCGGCAGGAAATCGACATAGATGGTGCAGTTACCGCCGGGAGGAACCGAGATGCCCGTGCACTGATCGTTGTAATTGCCGAAACCCGCGGACAGCGTAGCCTTGGTGAAGCTCACCGGCAGGTTGCCGATGTTCGTTGCCGTGATGGGATAGACATTGCCCACGACCCCCGCATTCACGGTCGTCGAATCAAACTGAATGCCCGCCGGGCTGACCGCGACTGCCGAATATGCAGCAATTCCGTTGCCTGTCAACGTCGCAGTAAAGTTCACCGGCGTCGTCGAATTGGCATAGGTAACCGGGAAGGTGACTGTGCCTGTCCTGGCTCCCGCGGTGGTGGGCGCAAAAGTGACGGTGATGTTGCAATAGCTTCCGACTCCGACCGTCGCGCCGCTGCAGTTGTCGGCTTCGGGTTGATAGGGGCGCGCGGTGGTGAAGTCACCCGATGAGGTCGATCCGACGACCACATTCGTGCCAACAAGGGTACCAACGGTGAAGGGTAGATTGCCGGAGTTGGTCAGGTAGATGGAGGTTGCGACCCAGCCGCTCGATTCTGTGCCCACGGTGGTATCTGTGAAAGTGGCTACCGTCGGGCTGAGTACGGCCTCATTCTTCTGCGCCACACCAAGCCCGGTCAGGTTGGCGGTGAATGTGCCGGTGGTGTTGTCTGAGTAAGTCACAGGGAACGAGATTGTTCCGGTGCGAGTGCCAGCCCCCGAAGGCGTGAATTGGACCAGGATATAGCAATTCCCGCCATCTGCGGTGGTGCTGTTGGCAGGCGCCAAAACCTGACCCGAGCAATAGTCATAAGCAGGATTGTTGCTGTAGTCCTGGAACTCCGAAGACGAACCAAAGTTTGTGCCGGTTACCGTGCCCACGGTCATGGCAGCCGCGCCCGTGTTGTAGAGATAGACTTGCTGGTAGGCCGGTGAGGTCGTGCCCACCGTTTGCGACGGGAAACTCAGCGCGCCCGGCGAAAGGTAGCCGGTGTCGGACACTGGGGGAGCGTAGCCGGAGAGCGTGACGCTGAAATTCCCCAGGTTGGAAGTGACCGTAAGCGTTCCGGTGTGGTAACCGGAGGTCGTAGGCGAAAAGACCACGTTGATCTGGCAACTGGTGGTCGAGCCTTGCGCGGCCGTGCAGGTATTCAGTGCATTGACGCCCGAAGCCAGTTGGAAGTTGGCGCTACCCGCAGTGATGGTGGCGCCGGTCAGAGCGAAGGTCGGGTTGGTGCCCGCGTAATAGAAGTTGACCGTAGCCGGAGAGGAGATGGAGTTGACCGCCTGTTGGTCAAACGACTGTTCCGCCGGGTAGAAAGAGGAGATGGCGATCCCCACACCGGTGCCGGTGCCGGATAGGCTTGCCGTCAACGTTCCGGCGTTGGACTTGACCGTAAGCGTGCCGGTGCGTGCTCCGCTGGCGGTGGGCGCAAAGTAAACGTAGATGGGGCAGTCCTGGCCTGGCGCAAGGGTTCCGGAACCCGATGTGTTGCAGTAATCTGACCAGATGTTGTAGTCCCCGGTTACAGTGGCCGCCGTGCTGAAGGTCAGCATTTCTGTTCCGGAGTTGCGTACAAAGACAGGCGTCGAATTCTCGGACGTCGTGGTACCGACGGTCTCTGAGCCGAAGTTAAGCGTGGTCGGCGACACGCCGCTGGCGAGCGTGGCAGCTTCGCCGCCTCCGGTGAGGGTGATGGTTTGCGATCCGGCGCTTGTGGTGAGCACCAGGGTTCCGTTGTCAGGGCTGGTGGTGACCGTGGGCGTGAAAGTCACACCAATCTGGCACGGAGAAGGTCCCGGCGGGATTGTATAGGGAGTTCCGCAGTTGTTGTAGGTGATGGCATAGTCGCCCGTTGTGGCAGCCGCCGTGAAGTTGATGTTGACGTTGCCGGAGTTGGTCGGCGTCACATACTGCACCGCACTCGAAGTTCCTTTGACCTGCGCCCCGAAATCCAGTTGCGTCGGGCTCGGCGTAAACACCCCGGCAGCCACAATGCCATTGCCCGACAGCGGAATCGTCTGCGGCGTAGTGGAGGCGGCGTCGACCAAAGTCAGAGTGCCTGTCCGCGCCCCGGTCTGGGTTGGCGTAAAGGTCACATAGACATAGCAGTAACTGCCGTTTACATCGCCTGGCGCGGTTGCAGGGGCCAGGTTATACCCAGGGCAGTTGGTTTGCGTGACAGTGAAATCGCCGCTGCCGATCGCGCGGTCCACCACAAACGGTGTATTCCCGGCGTTGAACACATTGAATCCCTGGGTGGCGCTCGCCGTTCCAACCGGCTGATCGGGGAAGATCGCGTTGCCCGGCTGGAACTCCAGCAGCTGCGTCGCTGCGGCACCCTGACCGATAAGACTGATGGAGATAAGCGTGGAACTGCCGGCCTCGGCGTAAGTGAGAGTAGCCGTCTCTGTGGCTGCCACAGATGGCGTGAAGTACACTGACGCTTGGGTCTGCACCTGCGGAGCTAGATAGTTGACCGAAGTGTTGGGATTGGCGATCTGGAAGTCAGCGGCCGAGCCCTGCCCACTGGTCAGGGTGATCGTTGGCGGAAGAAGCCCCAGCGTCAGGCTGCCTTGGTTTTGTATATAGACGCTTTGTTGCGCGCTTGCCGTTCCCACCGCCAGCGTCCCAAAGTTCAGCGTCGAGCCCAAAATGGAAACACCATTCGTGCCGCCCGCGCTCGATGGCAGCACACCTGTGCCGCTGATATTCACGAGCAAATATCCGTAATAGGGGCTGTACAGGGTGCCCGTCTGAACGCCCACCTGCGTGGGGCCCGGCGAAAAGGTCACGCTTATTTGGCAACTGTCTCCGGACGGCAACGCGGCCGGGCAGTTGGTAAGCCCGGTGAAACCCGTGGTGGTCGAGAAATAGATCGTATTCAGGTAGACGAGCGGCTCGTTCCCCTGGTTCGTAATGGTGACAACTTGCGCCGCGCTCGTCGTGTTGACTGTCACATTGCCAAAGTTCAAGGCCGCAGGAGACGCCACAAGGAAGTTGACGTCCGAGCCTTGTCCGCTCAAAGGAATAACCTGCGTACTGTTCAGGCCATTCGAAGTAATCGTCAGCGTGCCGGTGACCGGGGCGTCGTTGGGAGGCGTAAATGAGACTGTAGCCGTGCAATAACTCGCCGCCGGAATTGCGCCGTTGCAGTTATCCGTCTCCGCAAAGTAAGACGGGCTGGCGAAGATGGAGGTCAATGTCACGGGCGCGCTGCCCATGTTGCGCAGGGCAACGGTGGTGGGCGGCTGTGCGGTGGCGAGGTCGTAGGCGGTCGAGCTTACATTCACCGGAACGCTGGTGCCGAAATTGACACTGTTTGGGACAGGAATCACGTTGCCGGCGTTGTTCATCGAGACTTCCGCCAGCCAGGCACCATAATTTGTCGACGAAGGGGGAACGGATGTCGTGACCGGAAAATCGATTGATGACGGGTAAGCGTAGGTGGTCCCGGCGATCCAGGCGTTCCCCAAACTGTCGAGTGCGACGTATGACGGCGAATACACGCTGGTGTTGAGACCGGCGATGTACCCGGAGGTCAGCGCGGCGGAGCCTGAACCGTTGAGGGCGACGAGAAAGTCTTCAGGCCAGCCGCCAGCGTCGGCGGGAGGCGCCCCGCTGAGCCCGTTGATCACCGGAAAGTCTGCCGACGTGGTCTCACCCGTAATGTAAGCGGAACATGCAGAGATGCATCCAGGGGCCAGAGCAATGCTCGCAGGCCCCACAGCATTCGCTCGCGACCCACCGCTCGGCCCGCTCAGGAACGTTGCGTAAATCAATCCACCGGTCGGGTTGAGTTCCGCCGCAAAGCCATCGGGGTAGCTTGTCTGGTAGGCCCCTGACGTCGTGGGCAGGTCATCCGCACCAATACTGCCCCCAGCAACATAGACATCCTGGCTGCCGTCGACAGCAATTGCGGGAAGTGACACTGGGCCGAGAAAAGCCGAGTAAACAAGGCTGCTACCAGCTGGGTTCACCGAGGTTACGTAGCCGCAGTAGGTGTTGGTGTCAATCCCGCTGTACGCGAATGCGCCAGAGGTCACCGGGCCATTGCAGGCGCCAGAATACACCGCGAGGTCAGCATCCCCGGCACCATCAACGGCCATTCCCTCGACATAGGTACTTGTTCCACCCAATAGGGTCGAGTAGAGCAACGATGCATGTCCCTGGGCCGAGGGGTTGAACTTGGCCACAAAGCCAGCGGGATAGCCGTTCGTGTATGTAGCGAGATAAGCGCCCGCGGTGGTGGGGAAATTACCACCACCGGCCTGGCCCGCAAGGTAGGCATTTCCCGCGGAATCCACGGCCAGTGCATAGCCATTGTCCGGGCCATAGCTACCGTTGGCAGTGCCGCCGAAGTACGTGCTGTAGACAAGGGTCGATCCGTCAGCGGAGATAACTGAAAGAGCAGCATTGAAGTTCCCTCCATAGCTGGCGTTGGGATAGTTGGGCTGGTAAGCGTTCGACGTTGTGGGATATCCGGCGGTGTCGCTGGCGGCGACGTAAGCCTGACCGCTAGCGTTGACACGAATCGCCGAAGGGATAATATTGCTTCCGCCCGACACCGTGGTTGCGAATGTCGCCGTGTATTGAAGGGTCCCAGCCGACGAGACTTTCTGCACAGCGAACACATCTTCGCTGGTTGAGTCCTGCGACAGAACATAGACGCTGTTCGCGCTGTCCACCGCTATACCGCGGATGACGTAGAAACCCTGGGAGCTATTCGTTGCAGGCAAGTACGTAGCAAACGTCAACACCGGGTCAATCGTCAGCGGCTTCGCGGCGTCGTACCCCTTCAGCCCCAGTCCAACGCGCTGGCCGTGCTTGCCTTCCCCCGCCAACAGCGTATAGCTCACCTCAACCGTCTTACGGCCCGTCCCATCCGGCTGCCATGCCAACGGCTTGTGCAGCACTATCTGCTGCCCGTCCACCTCAATGGTCAGATCTCCATTCTTTGCGATCGACGCCTTGTCAGCACCATCCAGATCGAACACCAGCGCGTCCGTCTTTGCCCCCGGAGCGACGTCAAGGTCGTATTCCAACTGCCCGTCGCGGCCGTAGAACGTCGCGTCCACTCCCGCATAAACCTGGGCTTCACGCACGCGCTCAAACAGCGAGATATTCGACTTCCAATTCGCCTCCGCTCCCTGGAACCATGCGCCCTTGGCCGCAAGCTCTTCCTGACCTGAGAACTGAGCCGCGGCGCTCGCCCCTTCAAAGCGAAGAGATACCTCGCGCGGCGGAGTCGCGCTTGCGACGGCGTTAGGCAGCCCCTTGAGGTTCGTCTTTGCAATCGGCATTGCGGCCTTCGGGTTTGCCACCTGCAGCGTAACCCCGTCCTTGCCGAGCGCAATGCCATATCCATAGCCATAGGCGCGAAAGGCCTGGCTGGCTGGCCACTGGCCGCGATTCGCCTCGAAATAGCGCGGCATCGCCTGCGGATGAGCCTGACTGGAAGGGGAAGGTGTGCCAGAACTGGCGGCGAGAAATGTTCCGGACAAAGACGCAAAAAGGCTTACCAAAACCAAGGACGTGCGCATGGAAATACCTCAGAAGGGCATCGCACAGCACCTCACAACCGCATCATGAGGCGCTCGCGGATCGGGTGAATGGTTGACACTTCAACAGCTTTTTCGTTTCAGAGTGAACACGATTTCCGGGGGAGTCGAAATTATGCATGATTTGTTTCCACCAAGCAAATGAAAAATTGACTTTCTGTTGTCTTAGTCAAATTTCAAGAAGGCGCCTGAGTGATTCAGCATTGCATTCTTGTCAACATTGGCTCGCTTCTACCCTTGCGGCGGGTGATTCACCAGGTGCCTCACCTGACTCTGAAGCGCCGACAAATCCCTGTCGCGAGCGTCTTGTAAATGCTTCATTTCGCTCAAGGCCGTCTTCAGTGCGGCGATCTCCTGCTGGTGAGTGGCTATGGTTTGCTGTTGATTGGCAATCAACTGCTGGCTCGCCTCAAGGCCTGACAAGGCCGTTTGCTGGGCTTGAACCTGTGTGGTGAGGCTTTGCATAGCGGCGGATGGTTTGGGAGTCAGAGCGTAGTAGCGGACTACGCCATTCTGCTCGTAGAGAACCACGTGCGACCCGGATGCGAGGGTGGTTGGAGCGCCAAGGAAAGCGGTGAGATTTGTGGCTGCGGCAGAGGGGTCATATGGCTGCACGGCATCCACGGTGATGTTGAATGCGGAAAGCCGTTGCGTGACTGCCTGCGTCTGCTGGCCCACCACGTCACCCTGGTTGATTTGCACCGCTGGGGCGGGTGTGAAATTGAAAACTGCCTGGCGGATCGAATCTGTAGCCAGGCCGCCACTGGTGGCGAGCTTGGTGAACTGCGCTTGACGGATGCCGGTCAAGTTGATGCTTTTCAGGAAGTTCATCGCACTGGACGTTTGGTCATTCGTCATGAGGTCCCTGGATTTAAGCGTCGGCTCTGCCTTGTATTTGCTGAAGAAATCGGGCAAGACGTAGCAGCAGAGTTCCGCAACCAGATATTTCATGAGCGGCAGGATGGGGATAATCGACAGCCAGTATCCGTAAGTTGGAAATGACTTTACATAGCGGCGGCGGTCGAGATTGCAGATTTTGTAGACCTGGCTGTCGACGATCTGAATGTCGCCCAGGTATAACTTTTCTTCTCCGTCGCACGCGGGGCAGTTTACCAGGAACCGGTTGCAGAAGCAGTCCTTCAGATCCTGGAGGATGAGGCCAAGCAGGTCCGCGAAAGCTTCCAGCACGCCGTCGCGGTAGGTTGCAAGTTTCTTCAGCGACACGCTTGCCGACGGCGACGGCATCAGCATGCCGGCGGGCGCCGCGGTTATGGTCATATTGGCTGCGTTGAGAATGTAAACCGTCTGGGAGCCTTCCTGGGACGAAGGGCCCACTGCGATGCTGTACGGGTACCACTCCGTCGGGAATTGAAGTGTAGCGTTGTTTTGGCTGTAAAGCTCGTTCTTGGAGGGGTCGAGTACGTAGACCCAGTTATAGCTCGCATAGGCGATCAGCAAGGATGGATTCGTTGAATTCGTGGAATTGACTGCTAGCCTGATCGGGGTGTCATCATTTTGCAGGTCGATTCGATTGGGAGGGGCAGTCTGAGCTGCGATGGTGAAAACGAGGAGCTGCTTGTTTGTATAGCCGATCGCTGGGCGTGAGTTCACGGAGACGTAAAGTTTGGTGGTATTTGTCGCCGAATCGACCACAACCGCGATGTCGTCGATCGCCGTTCCCACAAATTGCGTCTCGTCAGAAATCTTAAGTGGATATTCGGGCCGTTGATATCCATGCCCGGGAGGCGTTTCGTAGTAGTTGAGATTTTGCGCCAAGACGCAATTGAATGTGGTGGCATCGGCGGTCAGCGTGGAATCGTAAGCGGTCATATAAGCAACGCCGCCAACGGAGTCGATGACTAGATGCCCGAAAAGGCTTGGGGAACTAATCGGAAAGGTCGGCGAGGTGGGGATGGGCTGCCCAGGCGTGATTGCGTAGAGCCCCGGTCCAGAACCGGCGCCAGTCCCGACCGCGTACACCATGCTGCTGCTGACCGCGAGAGTCGTCAATTTCACGCCCGGAAGTGTGACGATGGAAGGGGTGTTCCAGGTGAGGCTGGCTCCTGAAACGGCGGCCATGGCACAAACGCTGCTCGAATTCACTTGCGCGATCGCATAGAACGAGCCGTCCGGCGCGACCGCCACGTCCTGAACCACAGCCCCCGCATAATTGGGAAACGGTGTCTTCGCGACCATCACCAGGTTGCTCGGGTCCAGGTCGTAGACATGGATGAAGTTGTCCGTGCCGACCGTATAGGCATAACCGCCGTTGGGGTTGACGCGGATGCGGGTGTGCTCACCGAGGCCGAAGATGCCGTGAACGTTATAGGTGGGGGGGCTAAAGGGGTAAACAGGGAAAGCCCGGGCTTTGTCAAATAATCCGCAGAACGTGCGGCTGGTGAGGACCTGCTTGAACCCATTGTAGAAATCGCGCAGAATCGTGTCTTCTTCAGGAGAAACGAACAGATGCTGCCCGTTGACGGGATGGATGAGTTGGTACAGCAAGTTGTAAAGGGTGTCGATCCGCTTCTGGGTGGGTCCCACCGGCAGACTCGCCGAGCCTTGCCCCCCAGAGAATTGCGAGGTCACAAACGTTATCAGAGGTTGAACGCACTTTTTCCAGAAATCCTCCCAGAACGTGTTCTGGAAATACGACCCCAGCGTTTCCTGGGCTTTGTCCTGCTTCTCGACGGCGAATGTGCCGTCGCTGTTCAGCACCAGCGAGACGGTCCCGGAGCCGCCGTCAAGCAGGGATTTTGCCATGGCCAGAAGGTTGAGGGGAACATCGCAGCAAATGCGGACGTCGCGGCCCTCGCAGTCGATTGCGTATCCCTTCTTTACCGTCACCTGCGTGCGGTTGCTGCCGCAATTCACCTGCAGCCCGCAGACGATGCCCCAGCCGTGCAGATGCTTGTTGTGAAACGCGAGATCGACCTCGCCCAATGGGCTGAAGAAAGTGCGGCAATCGCTCAGAACAGCTTTCTCAGTGGACTTGTCCCAGCGGGCGTAGGCCAGCGGCGCCTGGTAAATCTCGAAGTAGTGTGGTGGCAGATACGGGTCGCCCTTGCTTCCGCAAGCCCAATCGATCTGGCCGCTCGCCGTGCGCGCCGGAATGGTCCAGTAATCGCCCGGGACGTAGTTGCCATTCAGGCCGAAGGCGACCTCGATTCCATACTCCAGCGTCACGGTACCCGACGAGACTGGGATACCGGTGGATGGATATGTGATCGGCTGGTCCCACCGCCTCATGCGGGCATTCTTCGACGTATCCACATTCGGCGTGCCTGGCGTGCCGCTCAGCGTCACCTGGTGGGAACCCGTCGGCCCGAGGGCCACAATCTGGTAAAGCACGCCCGGCTGGTTAGGAGTATCGCCGAAGAGACTGTAATCGTCGGTCACTTCCACCCATTGATTCACTTGAAATCCGAGGTTTGCATCCGGACCCAGGCTGTTCACGGTCACAACACATGTCCCCGGCCCGGAGGCGGGAGAGCCATTCAACTGGGTCACCTGGGCCACAACGGAGGCATTCTCGCGCGACCACTTGAAAGTTGCCGCCGAGTAGTCTCCGCCGGCATGAATCTCGACGCGGTAAAGCTGGTTTTCCAGTCCCTGGTAGCCGGCCGCTGGAATTGGCTGGCAGCCGCAATCGTCGCTGGGCGGGTTGGCAATGGCGGTCATGCTGCCGGAGTGCGCAGGCAGCGGCGACAGGTGAAGACCATCGCAGCAGCACGAGCACGTCGGGATAGTATTCCCGGTCCCTGCCGGGGCGGTTTTGGGGTCGGCAGTTGTTCCGATCACGCGCCAGACCGTTTGTAGGCGTGCCGTCGTGTCCGCCTGGCCTATGGCCGGCTCCACCAGACAGGGATCGTCGAGCTCGGTAACGAGTCGCCGCCATACCTGAAGCACAAACTGCACACTTGTGCCGCTCTCCAGAGCCGCAATCAATGAGCTTTCGGAACTTGCATCGGCTGGCGCGGGGGGCACAGGCGGGAACTTCAGAAACCACTGGTCTGCATAGTCCCGATCCCGGTCGTTCTCCACCAGGATTCCATCGACGTAATAGCGGCCGCGGCCAATCCGGATTTTGCCGTTTTCGATCCAGATGGCAAATCCTTCGTCGTTGGCGGGCGCGCCATATTTGCCGATGACGTCGAAGTTCGTCGTGTCGCGAAGGTGGGCATCAATCGCCGTCTGCTCATTGGCATCCGCGTCCAGGGCCACCCGCCCCTGTTGTTGCAGCACCGCGGTGTAGTTCTTCTCGGGAGTAAATCGAATGCGGCTGAAATCACCTTTCATAGCTCTTCCCGTCCTTCTGTCTTTGCGTCTGGGGTTTTGAGTGTCGTGCGACTCTTGGAGCCCAGTATGTATCTCCGGGTCAGTGCGATCAGCCGCTGAGGCAAACCCTCATGCTGAATGTCATTCGCTTCCGGCGGCTCTGGATCCCGATGCGGCTCCGTTTCCGTTTTCGGCTCGGCTTCCGCTGTCGAGATGGGCTCATGCTGTGCTTCGTCCACCTTGAGCTGCTCCGGTTGCGCTTCTGTCAAGGGCTTGACGGCTGCCGGAGCAGCGCTGTCAGGCTTGGCTTCTTCCAGAGTCTCCTGCTCCGCTTCGGTCTTCGGTTCTGCTTCTGCAACAGCGACAGGCTCATGCTGAGTTTGCCCCGGCACGGGCGCGTCGAGTACTGGGGCTGGCGGGATCTGATCGATACCTACTGCGATATCGAGAACCGCGTCGCAATTGTGCGAGGGAATGAGAAAGACGCCGCACTCCAAATTGGCAACCAGGTATTCGTTGGCCCGAACCTGGATATTTGCCACCGCCTCGGTCTCCTGGATTTGCAGGAAAACGCCCATTTGCGAGTCGTTATCGGCGCCTTTCCACACCGCCATCGGGCAGTCGCCGCTCAGCAGGCAATAAGCGGGGTCGCCAAAGCGCAGGCTGATGAACTGCGGAGCAAGCGCCTGTTCGCTGGCGGCGTCCGGAGGCAGACACTCGTAGCGCCTGGGGACGATGGAACTCCATGGCAGCGAGCAGAAGCGCACGCAGCCAATCTGTGTGCGCTTGGCCCACACGGCTGCTTTCCACAAATCGCCCGCGGCAAGCGCCGAATAGAAGATGGTGTTCGAGGCTAGTCGTATCGCCTGTACATAGACCTTGCCAATCACGGTGGAATCCTCGATGTGCAGCTCAGCGCCAGGAATCGAGGTTGTATTTGGTCCAGGCGGCCCAGACCCGGCCGGCCCCACAAATGCCGGGTTGAAGGAGGAGCCGGCATCCACTACGCTGTTGCACACTCGCACTCTGCAGCTTGCAGGCAGCGATATCGGACCGGAGATGGCGCGGTTCAGGCTGAATGTCGCACCGATGGCGGTTCCGGTAACACTGGGAGTGCCGGGCTGGGCCGCGCTGCCGTCAGGATTCAGCGAGATTCCAGGCACAAGGGTGCAATCGGTCATCTGCACACAGGCTGTTCCGGTCAGGGAGATTGTTCCACAGAGCCATACGCCGCTGATCTGCAGGCTGCCCATCGGCTCGCTGAGTCCATCCGCACCCAGCGGCGCGTCTGGAGCAGTTACCTCAAGGCCGCCGAACAGGGTAACGCAGGACTTGTTCCAGAGCGGCGCGGAGCCATCGGCCGGCACCTCCGCTGAAGCGATGACCAGATGGCTCTGGTACGGAATCTGAATCGCGTTTGCGCCGGTGAGATCGATGCCGGAGATGGAGTCGAAGTTGGGCAACAGGATGGTTCCCACACTCCCTGGAGGCAGCTTATTCCAGTCTCCGACCGCATCTTCAAGGTGTTGATAGTTGGTATAGCCCGTGGGAACAACGGTTGAGTTAACGATCGCGAGGAACCCGCTGCCGGCCTGACTGATGCTGGCCGTTCGATCATAAGGGCCGCCGGCGAACTGTGCCGGCGATCCGTAGTTATAGGTCACCTGCAGTGTGGTGGGCAGGGGTACGGCGGAGCCGTATTGGATTTGTCCGAGCAGCGGGTCGATGGCGATCATGTTCGGCGACACTGTGCAAATCTCGCCGCCCGGCCCCGGTTCAAGGTTGGCGCACAGGATCTGGTCCACTGGCACGACCTTACCGTCTCCTATCAGTTGCAGATCGGAGGGATAAAAGTCGCCAACATGTCTCGCGAATCGCCGCCGCCGGATAGGTTCCGGCACATCGGCTTCTTTGGTGAGCATGGTGAACGGCAGAGTCTCTTCAACTGCCGGTTGAAAGAGCGGAATTGGGCCGCCCAGCGCGCTGAACAGGTATCCATTGGGATTCCCGGACGCAGCCAGCGAAAATGCTGGCGCATTGATGATCGTCCCCCAGGTCCGCCAACGCCACATCCATACCGCGATGTCGGGAATGTTGAAGCGTCCTCCGCCGTGGATGGCAATATCGAGCGGTCTAGTGTCGGCAGCAGTTGTCGTGGTCGCTGAAGGCGAAGTCGTGCTGGTCGAGTTCGTAGTTGCGCATCCCGGAGGTGGTGAAACAAGTCGCGGCGCAATCCTTCGCACGTCCACGGTCCGATTCAAGCGCGTAAAGGGGCCCCACTGATCTTCCCAGTCGCGCCCGCGCCGCAGGTCGGCGGTGGCGTTATGATGCTTGCGCACATCGCGCAGGCTCAGTGTCGTGATCAGGCGGCGAAATTCCTCGACAGCCGTGGTGGGGCGTCCGGAAACGTCGTGCGTCACCTGCTCCATGGCGATGAGCGTCCCTTTGCGGCGCCGGTAGCCGATGGTGTTGGCCACCTCGGCGCGACTGTCGGCCCCGGCCACAGAAACCATATATACCGGGTCGAAGCCAATCAGCGCGCCGATGTAAGGAATGACCCACGGCGCACAGGTCTCAATGAACTGGTCGTCGTAAAGTTGCAGCAGGTTGTCTTTGACGATGCCGTACTGGGATTCGAGGACGGAGTAAAATGCTGCCAGCGGATTACCCACCAGATCGTCGCGGGAGCGATAGACCGCCGGCAGAAGCGAGTAGATGGGCTGGGGAGTCGGCTGCGGCGTTGTACTCATGACCACACCCCCACATTGCCTTGCGAGGCGGGATCAAGCAACAGAATCTCAGCCCCGACAGGCGGATGGGTCGTCGTCTGTGGACCGGAGGCGGGCAGGAAGTTCGATACAGTGGACCCGTCCCCTTTGAAATTGAGCGATTGCAGATTCACAGCCACCACGCCCGGTACCTGCTGCGCCAGCGCGATTACCTGGCTGGCCGCGACACCCTGCGCTGGACCGAGCTGCCCGAAGGCAAACGCCGCTACCAGGTTCTGCCAAACCTGCGGCACCACCACTGTCGTTTCATACAACGGAGTATTCACAAGCACCCGCATCGAGATCTCGAAGTACACCGGGACATACGAGACGATGAGAACTGGAATGTAGGGCAGTCCATAGTTGGCAAATGACTGGTAGAGGTTCAACACCACCTGGTCCGTAGGAGAGACGGTCGCGCCGTCTGCTCCGGCCACGGTCAGCAATATGCCGCGCGTGTTGCCAAACCACGTCCACGTCGCCAAAGCCAGCGAGATGCCTGGAATATTCAACGCGAAGTTCTGGTAATCCTCCAGGGAGACCACGCGGCCAATCGTGAGGGTCGGCAGCGGCGCGGATTCGCGTGCCTCGGCAGGCGTGGCCGGATCGTCGCCCCCGGTGGCTGCGCCCGGATTGGTGACCGACTGCAACCCTTGGGGACGGTCCAGCGCCTGTGTCAGTTGGCCTGGGAACAGGTTGCCGGCCGCGCCGATGCCCACCCTGTAGAGGGCCGTGATATTCCCGTGCCCGGTCGGCGTGCGCGACCCCTGAATGCCGTTGCCAAACTGCACCGTTGGGCCGCCGGTCGAATTCGGGATGGTCACATAAACGCGATCGCTCGGCTCCGAAGACAGGAAGTTTGGCACTTCGGTCCATAGCAGGTTATTGACTCGGACCTGCAGGGTGGTTTGCACGCCGCTGGGGTTAGCCGCTGCCGTGTAGGTAAGCGGCGACTGCTTGAGTTTGAAACTGAGCGAGGGACTGGTCGCGTCTCCGGAGCCAAGAATCTCCTGAGTTGTCTGCCCGTCAGTGGCGAGGGCAGCGTTGGCGTTCACAGTGACCGTGGAAGCATCGTAGATGCGGCCAAGGTTGGCGAGAAGGGTCAGCACTGTGGTCGCGCCTTCGACCGTGGCGTCCGTAACCATGGCCGCTTCGCCAGCGACCGGGTCGGCAGTCGCCGAAGGCATCAACTGATACGCACCTGGGGCAACGGAGAGAATACCTGCCTGGCCGTTCACCGTCAGGACGCTCCATAGGTCGTTGCCGCCCCCGCCGGGATCGGGAATGGGCGGGAAGGCGTCGACCAGGAAGGCCTGGTTCAGGCTCGCGGGAACGCCGCTCGACGCACCGGCGGGAACAAACGTGGCGTTCGCGTTGCTGGGCGCGATGCGCAATCGCTTGCCGCTGACGCCTATGGGAGAGTTCGGCCCAATCTGCTGTAAGCCCACGATCGAGAAGCCGCTTCCCGATACCGGCGCAAGCATTCCCGGCATCAGGGTCCCGGCATAGTCTCCGGTCGGGGTGGGGCTCCATGCGGTGATCGGCAGGTTGGCCGGCGTCAGCGGCTGGCTGGCAACATAGACGGTCGTGGAACGAGTGGCTTGCACATACGTGTTCAGCAGGTCATCCAGCGAGCTAAACGACGGGGTGTTTGCCACTGTATCCGCGCCACTGGCAAGCGTCAGTTGCGTGCTCTTTGCTGAGAGCGAGTAGAGCGCCGGGTTCGACTCTGCCGCGCTCTGGATCTGGAAGAACGATGTGCCCTCGGATCCGGTGAGCACCATCCATTGCGCTTGGGCGGCTGCGGGGTTGAGGCCGGGGTAGGAGCTGTCCAGATTAATGGTCTGATTCGTGGGGACAACCCAAATCCAATCCGGGTTGCTGCCGAGGGGCTGGGGGGGATAGTTCGGTATATTAGGTGCCGATGTCGAAGTTGTGGTCGTAGTCGTAGTGGTGGACCCAGAGGTGGTCGTTACGGACTGCGTCGAGGTCGTTGAGAAGACCGCGGGATTTGGCGCCGCGACACCATAGAGCGCCGCCTTGGTGCGGAAGATGTAAAGGCAAACCGTGTTCGCGTTCCCCGCCAGATTTGACGGCAGCGCCGCATTCCACGAGACCAGCGTGTTGCCGCTCACTGGATTGATCGCGACGGCCGTTACATAAACCACCGCTGCCGGTCCGTTGTTGGATGGAATGCCGGCCAATGCGCTCACAAACAGCAGCGCGTTGCCCACTTGAATGTTGTTAGCAGTGCCCGCAATCCATGTGGAGGTCTCGCCGCCATTCAACTGCCACGGCTGGGTGGTGACTGCGGGTATGGCATTGGCGGCTATGGTCGCGGTCAGGTCGGAAGAAGTCTCGAAGATCTGCGGCATCTGTCCCGGACCCGGGACGCTCTGCACACGGGTTCCTGCCGGGATGGGCACGGTAGCCGGCGAGCCCGGCGAAGTAGCCAGGGTAAACACCAGCGTTGTCGACGCACTCACGCCAGGCGAAGGCCTGTAACCCACCAGCTCGACGAGTTCGAAGATGCTTCGCGCCTGGACCGCCGTGCCCAGATAGGCTTCGTTCGCCAGCCGTTCGGTGTAGAAGGTGAGGATGTCGAGCACCTCGGACCATGCATCGACCAGCGCGATCGAAAAGTCGCTGCTGTCGCGCGTGCGCAGCCCAGTCAGGGCTGGAACGTTGGAGCTGGACAGCGCGGCGAGCATAGTCTGCATGAAGCTCGAGTAAGTGCCCACGCGGTAGGAGATGGCGGGCAGCAGGCTTCGATTCACGATCAGCGCGGGCGTAAGCCGGGTGGCCCCGGAACAGCAGCCGCAGAGTGTTGCACCGTTTGTTTGGCAGCCGCAGCTCATTTGCCACCGTCCAAAGTCAGGGTCAGGAATCCAAGATCGAGGTTGTTGGGGTCGTTCTTGCAGCAGGGAATTTCGAGCGGTCCCATCTGCAGAGAAACCGGTGTGGGAGTCCCTTGCGGCGGCAGCGATTCCTGTCGCGCGAAGGTCGTCAGTTGCACAGAAAGCACTCCCGCAACGCCTTGCGCGGCGGCGATGATAGGGCTGGCGTAGACGGTTGCGCCGAACTGGAAGTTTTCCGAACTGAGCAGGCCTGGCGTGCCGGCGCAGGAGTCGCCCGTGACCAGCACCTGCCACAGCGCCGCGTAGACATCGCCCTGGAAGTAGCCGGGCGCCACGCAAATGGTTAAGCCAATGGCCAAGCCCACCATATCCGCCTGCTCAACCTTCAGGTCGGTGCCCATCATGCGCATCTGGTTCAGGCTCTTCTTAATCGATTTCCTGAGCGCGTAACTCCAGGTCGCGACCGGCTCGACGGAAACAAATGCCGTGTACCAGGAGCCGGTCCAGCGCAGCGTGCCCAGCGCCCGCTCCACTCCCGGAAGCGTCTCCGCCATCGCGGTGTAGTCGGCAGCGGTCACGCAGCGCAACTGAGTCTGGAAGCTGAACGGCGCGTACTGCTGGATGTGCAACGGAGTCTCGGGATCGACTCCCCCTGCGGCCGCCAGTGGGTTGCGAACCCTGACGATCGAGGGCTGATTGAGAAGCACATGCGCCAGCGAATCCCGGCCCACATTGCCCGCTGTCCCGTTGCCGGTGCGGTAAGTCGCGGTAAAGCTCAGGCCAGGGTCGGGCGACGCCCCATAGACGCCGTCACCAAAGCGCAGATTGGCAACCCCGTTGGTATCGATCTCGGGAATAAAGCCGTTGAAGCTGGAGTCTTCTTCAAGCAGGTCCTCTTTAGCGATCCACTTCGCTCCATCGCCGGAGACGAGCCAAACCTGCGGCACTCCCGAAGTCGTGGGAGTTGCCAGGAACGTCGACGCCGGCGCGGTATTTTTATAGGCAAGTGCAAAGGTGAGCGGCTGGTTCGCCAAAGCGGGCTCGTAGCGCGGCCGAACAACTGCTGCGCCTGAAATCCCCGGAGTCATAGAAGCGCAGTTGCATCCGATCCCTGTGACCGGACCCAGGGGCATAGGGGGCACCTGATCCAGGCTTTCTCCATCGGTCCAGGTGCCCTGATCCGTCGCAAACAGATTGCCCCGCGCCACAGAAACACCGGCAATCGGCATTGACCCATGCGCGGAATCGGTGATGGACGACAGGCACAAGGGGAAGGGTAAGGCATCCGCAGCGGCCCACTCGATGTGGGTGAGCAAAGCTCCATTCAGCGGGTCGATGAGCGCCGCGTTGGAGTCATTGACGGTAGTGGCGACGGTGAGACGCACCGCCCAGCGATGCGTGGGATCGGCATCAGACGGGTCGCCGGTCAAGGGGCCGATCGTCTCTTCGAAGATGAGCACCTGGCCAACACTGAGGGTATTGAAGGCTCCATCCAGCGTGGCGGATGTCGCACCCACAGGCAGGCAACACTGGTCGCCGCTCCACGTGTAGAAGGCCATCTGGTTTTGTTCAACGTACAGCGTGCAGGCCTCCATGCTTTCGAATACAGGGCCGGGACTGGCCTGGAGCGTCGCAGCCGCGTAGCTGTCGGGGTTGACGGCGGGGCCCAATCCCACCACGAGCGGATAAATCTGGGTCTGCACAGGCACCACAACGGCGTCAGCATTGGTGGTGAGGCAGACCCAGGCGCGCGCGTTCGACCCTTCGCTGATGAGGTAGTCGACCAGCCGCGCATGGCGGCGCAGAGAGATGCGGCTGCGGGCGGTACCGATGTAGGCCTCGGTATTGACCGCATCCTGCATGTAGCTGACGCGATCCGCAGCGTAGGCCAATGTCTCCACAATGGTCACGCCAATGTCAGCTGGGTGGGTTTCGTCCCATGTGGTAAGCAGCACCGCCATCCGATCGAGCATGGCTTGCCGGAATCCGTCATAGTCCCGCGCCAGATAATGGATGTCCGGCGGTGCGAGTGGCGTTTGCGGGCAGCAATCAGACGGCAGGCAATCAACCGGTGTCGGGCATCCGGCCTTGAAGGAAAATCCCACGCTGGCCAGTTGCGGGTCGATGTTCGTTGGCGGGTCGGGATTCTGCGCGCTCGTCACAAGTGTGAGCCAGTAGCGCGAGAAGTCTCCCGTCTCTGCAAGCTTGATTGTGATCGTCAACGGATCTGCGGCAGGCTGCACACTGAGGATGGTCAGCGCGGCGTCACCGATGAGTTGAATGTTCGCGGCTGTCAGCCCCAGACCGCTCGGGTTCTTCAGGAAGGTCAGCGCCAACTGTGTTCCGCACCCTGGCGTCCCGATCACTTCGAGATAGTCGATCCCGTTGAGATTGGAAGTATTTTGCAGCACCAGGTCGCGCCGATTTTTGTCTTCGCAGAAGAGCATCGTTGTCATTGCGCCGGCCCTCCGTAGACGAACTGCTGGCTCTGCTGTTCCTGGGTGGCAAGGATGGTGTACACGATGTTGATCAGCAGCGTGGCGTCCTCAGCGGTAACGTAGACGGCATTCACCTGGATGAGGTCGGAAAGCCACTGCAGCAGGGAAGTCTGAATGACCTGCTGCTGTGCGGCAGCCAGCGAATCGCTGTTTCCGGCAAACACCAGCTGAATCAAACCGCACCCAAAAGTGGGTCGATTGACGCGCTCGCCAGGAGACGTGAACAGGATCTGCTCGATCATGTCGAAGATGTGACTGGGCAGGTCGTCCTGCGAGGTGTGCCCGGTGCCATCGAACGAATATGGAAACTGTACGTTCATGCTCTCTCACATCGCTGTGACCGACCCTGACGGGCCGGCCACAATCAGTGGCGTTCCATTGGGCAGGCTGCTCCCCACGCCGGTCGAAATCACCAGTGGTTGTCCATTCGAGGTGACGCGCGTTGTACCCGTCACCCATATCGCGGCAATGCAGGGCGGAAGTGGAGGCGGCACCAGCGGACATCCAGCGACCACCCATTGCGCATTCAAAAGCACCGTTGGCGTTCCGTTCAAAGTCACGCTTTGGTTGGGCGATGTCGCCATTGCCTGCCCGCCGTGGCTGCACATCACCGTCGCTCCCAACGGCAACAAATATCCACCCATTGCTACCTCCTGTTAAGTCACTACCAGCGCTCCGTTGTTTACTGTCACGCTCGTGCCGGCAATCTGAATCGTCGCCTGCCCGTTGGTGATGGTGATTCCCGTATCGTTGATGGCGATCGACGCCCCGGACGAGGACTTCAGCAGAATCCCGCCTGACGATCCAGGCTGGTCGCTGATCATGAGAATGCTGCCGCCTACAGACTGGATCACGATGCTTTGCACCCCCGGCGGCGCGGAGTTTCCCTGGGGAGGAACTTCAGAGCTGGATCCCCAGAAACACCCTGACCAGATCGGGTAATCGCTGTTTCCCTGTTCGAACTCCACCCAGACATTCGATCCCACCGGCGGAACCGCGAAGAATCCAGACTGGTTCCCGGCCAATGCCGCGCTCGGCATGGCCCACGTGGAAGCCTGAATGTTCGACACGTCCGGCACAGTGACCGACAGGCGGCCCATGTTTTGCGGGTCAGTGTTGTTGACCACCGTGCCTCGATACTTCCCGAAAAATTGCCCCACCTTTACACCCTCTCTCCAACAAGATTCCAATCGGCAAGAAGCTCAATATGGCATCGTCGGCACCACTGGCACATTCGAAACCAGCGCATTGCGCTTCAACGTGAAGCTCTGCTTGTACTCGCCCTGCTTGATCTGGTGCTTGGTGCTGTCGACGTAATACAAGCCGTCGAAGGCCAACCCCGCGCCGCGAACCCCCACCAACTGCCGCGCCTGCAAAATCCCGCCGTAGCGCAGCACGCTGATGGTTCCATCGCCGGTCACAATGTCGGCCGTCTCCGCTGCCTTGGCATAACCTGCCATCAGTGCCTGCGCGGCAGTGAGCTTCGCCGTGTATGGCAGCGGCACCGTCTTCTGCGGCACCGGCACAACCGACCCCAGCGGAGGATTGAGCGGATTGGCGCCGGAGACGGCTACCTTCGTCACCACCCCTGTCGTGGGGTCCTGGAGGTAGATGATGGGAGCTACCGCAGTCTGCGGATCGTACTTGAAGTTCAGGCTCTCCACGTTCGTCCAGCTATCCATGTTTACGTTCAGCGCCGGTTGAGGCACGCCAATCTTGATTTGCGGACCCCAATAAGCCGTGCAAGCGCCGGGAACAGGACCCGGCTGCATGAAGAAGATATATCCGGCCTCTTTGGCCAGTTGCTGGATATACGCGAGGTCGGTCCCCTTCTGGCTGGGAACGCGGGTAGTAGGCGGGTCGACATCGGGAGTCACCACGGGAAAGACATTCGGCACAATGCCGAACGTGGCGTACTTGCTCAGAATCGCGGTCACGCGCAGATCCGGCGTCATTCCTGGAAACGGCGTCCCGGACGAATCTGTCAAATCCATCAGCGCCGTCAGGTCTTCGCCGGTAATGACCAGCCTTGACGATCCCCGCATCGCGTCCGGAACTACCTCGGTGTGCTTCACCACGCCGTCCATGACCACCTGCGGCGGCCCACCGAAGGACACCACAAGAATCACGCGGATCAGCGGCACCGGAACGCCCATCGCCAGCAGGAAATACAGTTGCAGCGGTGAGCTGTTGGCCAGGGTAAAGCTCAATTGGAATCCGCTCTTTCCGGTGGCGGATACCGTCACCTCGGCGTCCGTGAACGCATCCATGAGCTGCTTGGACACAGGGGTAGCCTGCACCTGGCCGCTCAGAATCGTCAGATAGAGTGGGTTAGCCATTCTGCGCACCTGGCGGAATCCCCGCCGCCAGCGGGATTTCGATCGAATAGCCCGGCGTCGCCGTCAACTTGCCCGGATCGACGGCGCTGTTTGCGTCGCAGATCATCCAGAACAGAATCGGGTCGCCGAGGAACTTGTAGGCGAGGCTATCCAGCCTGTCTCCAGCGCTCACGGCGTAGTTCTGAAGTGACGTGTAGATGCTCGCCTGAGGAACGATGCGCCGCTGCAGGTACGCGACCTGCACGCCATTGGGGAAGGTGTAAAACTGGACAGCGTCGCCGTAGTAGCGGCTGTTGGGGTTAGTCGGCCCGCCCGAACCCGCGGCTGCCGCGACCATCGATTGCACCACCTGATCCATCGATTTAATCCTTTCTTTACCGAACCACCCAGTAGCAGACGGCCTTACGGAGCCATAGTAGCCAGAGCTTCTTTCTGTATCTGGTAAGCCATGTAAAGCACTCCGGCTGGGGTCATAAAGCCCACGTCGTTTACGTTGAGAACGCGCATTCCCAGCGCAACTTTGGCGCGAATGGGATTCAACTGCGCATCGAACAACTCTTCAGTGATGTTCAAATCGGTGATGAGCACAGGAGTCACGCGCGACTTGCTCCACACAAACAGGGTCAGCATCGACTCCATGGGAAGAATCTCGATCGTGCCGAGAAACGACAGAGCTTCGTTGGCCAGCAGCGTCGTGCTCGTCGGGTACACCAGCAACTCCAGGGCCGACAACTGCGGCTGGATGCCGAACAAGAGCGTGGTCGGGTCTGAAGCCGCCAGCAGGTTGGTCGCATCGATTTCGATGGTGCATTGGATGGTTTCGATGGGCGGCCCTTTGAGCCGGAAAATCTCCGTTCTATCCGGCTCATCGCTCACCGGTTGCGGCTTCAGGGTGCGCGTCACCTGTTCCGGGTTGTACTGGAATTCGATAATCGATGGCCCGTGCTTCGGCGCCTTCTTTTCCGGTGAAGACGAGCTCGGCACTTTTGGCTGCGGCGGTGTCGGTGGTCTGGGTGGCCGTGGCGGCGCAGGCGGACGGGGCTTGGGTGGCGGAGGGATGCCGATGTTCGGATCGAGCGAGACGATCGCGCCTTTTAGTACGATGGGCGAAATGTTCGGCATCTAAGGCTCCTTCGAGTTCATTCCAGTTCGGCGTTACTACCAGGTGGCGCTTGGCTGAATCCTGGCCGGATTGTCGCCCGCTTCGTAATCGATGGTGTTGCAGTTTTTCGCCGGCACCGCGTAGCGAGTTGGCAGTTCAGCGGGCGCTGCCATCGGGGCGACAAATTGAGCATTCCCGGTTTGCCCTAAACCTTTGGTAACCTTCGATTCACCACTCACGGGCGTGTCGAAGCTATAGTCCCAGCCTTCGCTCCAGCGAACAAAGTGCAAGGTTTGCAGGCTGCCATCTGGCCGTTTGAGAGCCAGAGCGGTAATGAATTCGAACGCGATGTGCAATTCCTTCAGGTAATTCGGTTTCTTGGTAATGGAGTTTTCGAGAATCGTAGGGTAGAGATCCGAAGGGAAGTCCTGGTAGGTCAGGCTAACCTCGCTGTTACAGGACAGCGCTTTTGGATCATGCCAGAACCCTTTGGTAGCGGAATCGATGCAGGGGCCGGCCGGCCGTACGCTGGGCAGATCGGGGCGGACCCAGAGCGATCCGTCGGCGGGGACAGCTCCCTGGTAACGCCCGTTATTCACTTCGCTGGTCAGCACCTGAACAATTCCCACTTCGTACCCCGCAGCGCTTTCGCCCGGCCCGCAGCTTGCTGTCGCTTTCGCGGCGAATTTGATCGCGTTTGGAGTAATGGGCTTCGCATACCATTTGCCGAAGAGGTTTTGCACTTTAAGATCGGTGCTATGTTCCTGCACAATCTTCAGTTCACTGGCAGCGTCCGGGACTGAAACGGCTCGCCTCAGCGCGGAAGATCGATCTGGCCGCACAGTTGAAGAGAGTGATCGACCCGAGTCCGGCAGGCGCGCGGGACCCGGCGACTCGATTCGGCTTGCCATCCGCGACGCTTCAGCCTCGGCCGGGTCATCGGCCTTTCCTACGCTGGTGGGCAAGACCGAGCCAGAAAGATGGCTCTGTTGCACGACGTGGGTGAGTTCGTGCGCAAGCAGGCCGCGTCCCCGCGATGTCCCGGGCGCGTATTGGCCATGTCCGAAAACGATGTTCGGGCCCGCTGCATAAGCATTCGCGTTGACGGCGCGAGCTGATTCCACGGCCGTGGAATCGGTGTGCAGGCGCACCTTGCTGAAGTCGTGGCCGAAGCGCGGCTCCATGTAGGCCCGCGTCTCAGCGTCGAGCGGCCGGCCAGGCGAGCTCAGCACATCCTTCACAATCGCGGGAACGGCGCCTGCCTCGCCACTGCCAATCGACTGACGCTGCAAGGCCTTCTTCTTGCACTCGTCGCATTCGCCACCGCACGACGAACCACCTCCGCTGGCACACTGGCGCTGCAGCATGAGCGCGCGCCCGCCGCTGAGTGGGGAGGAAGTTGAAGCCGCCGGAATTTTGTGAGTCTTGATCACGAAACCATCCTTAGAATGGACAATCGGCCAACGAGGGCTTTGCGGAGGCACATAGGCAGTCCCGATAAGCTTTGTGCCTGCGACTGGATGCTTCAACGACAGGACAGCAACCTTCCAGTGTTTCCGAAGGGATTTTCGAGGGATCGACATTGGGCTGAATGTAGGCGAGCCAGCGATGCGCCAGTTCACTCTCCGGCACAGGATTGGCTCCAGTTGAAGCGGGTCCGACTCCCGGATTGCCGGTTGAAGGCGAAGTCTCGACTTGTGTCTGACCGCCCGGACTCGCCTTAATCGGCTTCTTTCCGCAATGCGCCGCCAGATACTCGTTATCCCATCGCAGGCTTTCGGTATAGGCGCGGCACTCCAGCCAGTCGCGATTCGCGTGCTTCCACTGATGCCACGTTTGCTCGATTGCGGCCTTCTTGCCTGGGTCTTGGGCAGCCTTGTAGGCCTGGCTCGCCTTCTGACAACAGGGCGCGATGTCACGGGCGTGGACTGCCTCGTGCAGATCGACGCTATTCCCGAAACAGGGCGAGCAGCATGTATTCGGCACTGGCTTGACGTCCGGAGTGCCAGTAGCCAGGTTGCATTCGGTGGTCCCGCAGAGACAGCCCTGATCGCCGTTCACGTTGTAGCAGTCTTTCCCCAGCGCGGCTGCGCCTGTCTCCGGTGAATGCGGCGTGGCGCTGTCATGCGCATGCAAACGCGTCCGGCCGAACTGGTGGCCGAAGCGAGGCGCTGTATCGGGTGCGGACTGCATGCTCGTCGAACGATCAGGCGCGCCATCCCTTTTTCTGCACGACGCGCATGCGCCGCCGCTCAAAGAATGGCCCCCGCAGACGCACCTGCGCTGCAGCAGCCTGGACCGCACTGGCGCAACCGTCGGGCCGCTCGACCAAGCCGGATTCTTTCGCGTCATGAACACGAGGCCACCTCTCGCACGAACTCGGAATCGCGCGCGCATTCGATGCGGCGCGCTCTGTCAAGTTCGTGTTTGACCCGCACGTTGAAGATGGCGCGCAGCGAACACGGCGGAGGAACCCCGATGCTCGAATCGAGTGAGGCGATCGCGCCTTTCAAGACAATTGGCGAAATGTTCGGCATTCAAAGCTCCTCCACGTTTCATCGGAATCAAGCACAGAGAGCAACCCGGACTGCATCGCTTCCCTCATTTAGCACTTGACACCGGGCGCGCCTTTCTTCTCCCAATGGGGTATTGTCAGGCTTAAGGTGTTGAGCGGGTCTACTGCGCCCGCGGCTACTGAAGCGATGTGGGATATGATCGGCGCTTCTCCGTTCTCAACTTGCTCGGCAATCTGTTCGGCTCCGTAATTCCAGAATGGTTTGCCGGGTACGTAACAATAAGCGCTTGCACCTGCTACCGCTGCAGCGGCCTGACTCGCAATTGAGTTCTTCATATAGGCGGTTGCGTCGGAGTCGTGTTGGGCCTGCCAGCAGTGAGTCGACTCGTGCCTGAGTAACGAGGGGTTCGAGCCGGGGGTTTTGTATGCGGAGGGGCCAATGTTGATGACTTGGAAAGACTGACTTGTAGCGACGGTGTAAGGCCGGGCTCCGCCACCAACGGCATCGCTTAGGTGGATTGCGCTGTAATCCAGGCTTCCCCCGAAGACCGGGCGCAGGATGGCTTCCTCGGTCGCGTCGAGAGCGCGGATACCTGTTGGAATCGTGATTCCGCCAATGCGGCACAGTGTCGCTGACAGTGAGGACTCATGAGTGCTCACCGGACCACTCCCGGTCGCAATCCCTGATGCGACGGCGCTTGCTTCACGCTCGGCTGCGCTTTCCGGGCTACCGATGGAAACCGGCTCGGGAGGTCTGTCTGCCGTTCCACGCTGCTGAACCACATGCGCCAATTCATGCGCCAAAATGTGCCGTCCTTCCGACGTTCCTGGGGAATACTGCCCGTCTGCGAAGGCAATCCGCCGGCCGACCGTGTAAGCCTGCGCGTTCACCGATCGTGCCGACTCATTCGCCTGCGCGTCGGCGTGAATGCGCACCTTGCTGAAGTCGTGTCCGAAGCGCGGCTCCATGTACGCCCGCGTCTCAGCGTCGAGCGGCTGGCCGGGCGAACGCAGGACTTCGTTCACGATAGGCGGAGCGACAGCATTCTGCGCGGTCCCTGAGGTCTGGCGCTGCAAGGTTTTCTGCTTCTTGCATTCGGAGCATTCTCCGCCGCTCGATGATTTGCCGCCGCAGGCGCACTGGCGCTGCAGCATCGGCGATCGAGCTGTGCCGGCCGAAGAAGAGAATGGCCGAGCCCGGATTTTCTCTAGCTTGATCACCGAATCACCTCTTGAGCGGGCTGCATTTCAAACAGGGTTGAACAGGGCTGTCCCAAATCACTTTTAAACGCACCACGAACCGACGACATTGTTGTAGTTGTGGGTGGAATAGCCGCGGCTGGCGGTGCATGGATTACAAATTGGAAAGGTCCCTGCGGCGTCGTTACGCTGAGCTGGCGTGCGGCCTCTCTTATGCGACCAGGGGTTGTCCGCGTCTTTGCGATACCAATGGAAGTCCCAGTGCGCAGCGCCCACCGCGGCCATGGCATCCGTCGTCACGGCGATAATCTTCCGCTTGGGCGAGCTGCAGCAGACATTGCAGTTTGTCGAGACGGGAGCCCCGAGGTCGGCGCTTACGTTTCGAAGCACTCCTGCCGGGGTAAAGTATGTGGCTGCCGCCGCGGCCCTTTTGGCGGGGTCAGGGCCGGTTAGATCCGTGAACTCCGCAGTTCCGGCCCTTTGTCCAGGCTGAAGCATTCCGCTTCCGGGCGAGTTCAACGCGTAGGCATAGCAATTGAAACTGGTGTCTGAGACGGGCGCCCATGGGGGTGCTCCCGCCGGCGGGCATGTACCGGCGCATAGGGCTGCCCGTTTCACCGTACCCCCGCCCCGTTGCCCGTCCTCAAGAACGTGGGTCAACTCGTGGCGCAGCAGCCGAGTGCCCGCCGAAGTTTGCGGCTGATACTGGCCTTGCCCGAAAGCAATGTGATTGCGGAAGGCGAATGCGCGTGCCCCGAACTCGTTGCATAAAGAGGACGACCTGGCGTCGGTATGGATGCGGACATGGCTCAGTGAATGACCATAGCGGCTCTCAAACGACGACTTCACTTCGCTGTCCAACGGCTGGCCCCCTTGCAAGTTGGCCGAGAGCTGCTCGCTGCTCATTGAAGTTTGGTAAGGGGATTCGGATGAGGCTTCCTTTTCAGGAGAGCCCTGCTGAGTGTTCTCGCCCACAGGCTGTCGTGATACAGGAGCCTGTTGCTTTGATGGCGCTGAAGCGTCCGGGCCAGGAAACAGGTCAGCCACCCATTTGGGGATGAGAGCCGATTGCTCCGGGGAACCTTGCACGTAACCGCCTCCCTGGTCATCTTTGGGCTTTTCTGGAGCCGGTTGCTCGGTGCTTGCCTGCCTCTTCACCAACGCCAACTCATTCGGGGACGGCAATTGCTCTTGAGACACTCCAGGCGATTTCGAATCACTCCGAGAGATCGCAGCGCTCGCTGCCTTCTCTGAGTGGGCACCGGTCGATTCTGCCGATGCCGCGCTTTGTGGGTCGAGATCCAGACTCACTCGGCTGAAATCGTGGCCCAGGTGCGGTTCCGATCGGACGCTTGCCTCAGTGCGTTGCATCGCAGCCGCCCGCTTACACGTCGCGCATTCGCCTTCCGGGCCACACGATCCGCCGCAGGCGCATTTCCTGTGCACCGTGGCAAACGTCGAATGTGCAGAGGGGCTCACCGGCCCGTTGAGCTTCTTCTGGACTTGAGCGTGCATGATCATGGTCTTGCATCTCCTTTTCCACCGCGATTGCTAGATGCAACCGGCAGACGAGATTGTTGCCACAGGCCGCGAAAGACAGCTCTTGCAATCTGTGTTCCAGCGTCCTGTGGCCTGGAGCCGGCTTTCACCTCGATCGCGCCGGCATTGAGATTTCCAATCTCAGCCGCCTTCGCAAGCGAGCCCTGCTTCATTTCCGCACTCAACAGCCGCGTCAGTTCCACTTCCATCGCGGCGGCAATGCGATGGCGATCGTGCGCCGCGAACCCGTGCAGCACCAACTCTTCGATGTGCAGTTCTACACCCATCCGGCAACCTCCTGGTCGGCGAGCGGGCGCTCGATCTTGGTGAATTCACTGCGTGCTGCCGAGAGCAGATGCGACATGCGCACTGGTTCGCCGGCGTCCGCGGCCAAAAATGCCGCGCCCATGGCGATGTTCTGGATATTGCCGCCGGCCGCACTCAAGCGGGCAAGGCGGTCGATGCGCAGCCCTTCCGTTGGGGTCTGGTGGGGAAACGCCCGTGCCCAGATCTCCGCGCGTTGCGATGCTTCAGGAAAGGGAAACTCGACCACGAAGCGGATGCGGCGCAGAAACGCACTGTCAAGCGCATCGCGGCGATTGGTGGTCAGAATCGCAAGGCCCCGATATGCCTCCATCCGCTGCAGCAGGTAGCTGACCTCGATGTTCGCGTAACGGTCGTGGCTATCCTTTACCTCGCTGCGCTTTCCAAACAGTGCGTCGGCCTCATCGAAAAGCAGTATTGCCGCGGTGTCTTCCGCCGCGTCGAACACGCGGCGCAGGTTCTTCTCCGTTTCCCCGATGTACTTGCTGATTGTCTGGCTCAGATCGATGCGGTAAAGATCCAGCCGCAACTGGTTGGCAAGCACCTCGCCGGCCATCGTTTTTCCGGTGCCACTGGAGCCGGCAAACAGTGCGCTTATGCCCAGCCCGCGGCTGCCCTTCGATGCGAAGCCCCAGGTCTTGTAAACTTTGGCGCGTTGCCGCACATGGATGGCGACTTGAGCGAGAAGCTGTTTCTGCCTCTCCGGCAAGACAAGGTCGTCCCAGGACGCAACCGGCTCAATGCGCTGGGCCAACCCATCCAGGCGCGGCCGTGACTGAATCCTGCAGGCATCCCACAAGGCCTGAGCCAGAACCACGCCCGGCGCAGATTCACCGGCGGTGTTGTCTGATAGAGACTCCTGCCCCTCCGGCCAAAGCTCCCGCGGGACCTGCGCTACCGCGGCCTCAATCCGATTTGCACTCATGGTGAACTGCGAAACCATTGCTGAAACTCCTCCATTGAGCAATGGAGCCGCAGTCCCAATGGCCCGATACCACAGGTCGTTCTGCTCCTTCGCTGTGGCCTGGGGAACATCGAAGGAAACCAACCTCCGTTCCACCGGTTTGATCGGTTCCCGGTTCGAGATCGCCATGGGACTGCGCAGAGTTTCGATCACCCGCCTGACAGCCCATTCGCCCGGCCCATCCAGGGCGGGCCCGTCGTCGAACTCCAGCAGCAGGCAGTTCGGATGAAGGACCGACTCGCGCTCCCAAAGCCGGATAAACAAGTCGACCTCCGCGAACCCGCGCGGGACGGCCTGAGTATTCATCACGTACATAGATAAACCCAGCAGCGCACAGGCTTGAGCGGCAGTCGCGCGGCGACTCTCCGTCTCTCTGCCGCATATTTGCGCCACGGCCAGCGATTCCTGCCGGTTCCGCGGAGCCAGGCAATCGGCAATGTGCTGCGCCACTCCCAGTTCCGACGGCGTCAAAGAGCGCGCTGAGCCCACCGCATCCACAATCCCTCGCACCCGCTCGTCCATGCACCGCATTCCCGTCAAATAGTGGAGAATGCGCTCGTCGATACGCAGAGGGCTGGTCGTCAGCGCGTCGCCGGAGAGCACCTCGATCAGATGCCAATGGCGCAAAGGCCTTCCCGGCAGCATTGCGCTCCAATGCGCGTCTTCGAACGCAGCCAAAGCCAGGCTAAAGGTCGGCAACCCCGGCCGCTGCCCGTTGCTCGCCGCCGCACAGATGGCCGCAAAACGCGAATCGAGTTCCACTGCGGCGCATGTCAGAAGAATTCTTCGTTCAAAGCTCGACAGGCCGAATATCGCGCAAATGGTTTCCAGCGCTGCAAGAGCCTCATCCGACTCTTCTCCATCACTGGCGGACGGAATCCCGGGCGGGCAAACATCCTCGACGGTCTCGGACTCTGCCTTGACCTCGGTTTCCCTCTTTTCCCCGGCTTCAGGCGTCTGATGTCCCCGCAAGGCTTCGCCCAGTTCTTCCAGAGCCCCCATCAAGTGGGCCCGGTTGAAGTCTTCCCAGCTCTGCTCGCCGGCGTTTTTCATATCACGGTCACCGTTGGTCCAAAACTGGGGTTGGAAGAATCGAAATTCAAAGGACTCTCCGCTCCATCGACCTTTGCCCGAATGAAATAAACCCCGCTCGCTACGCCGGTGATGTCGCACGACAGGGTGCTGGAGGCAACGGGAAAGGGAGGGAGAACGAAGGAGTACGCCGTGGGCGTCGGCGGCGAATTGGTGGGGTTCTGATTGAGCATGAGCGACACCATCTGACCCGGCTGAACGTCTGGCTTGACCGTGACGCTCAGTGTGGGCCCTGTCGCGGTAACGGTGATGGATGGAGCGCTCAGAACCGGCTGAAGCACAACTGCCACCACGTTCGATTCCCAGCCCGGATGCGCCTCCGCGGGATCACCGAGCAGCAGTTGCTGAACAACCTGAAGACCCAATACACCCGCCTGCACATTGCCCGGCACCGGCATGATGATTGAGTTTTCCGTCACCACGGGCGGCGTCACAGTCACGTCGCCGATCTGTACAGTCGTGATGTCGCCCAGAAGGTTCATGCCCTGAATCACCAGCGTGCTGGTGAGCTGAATCGGCTCTCCGGCCTTCCCCCCCTTCGGCATCGCCCCGGTTATGGCCGGCTGCGCAAACGGCGCTACGTAGAGTCTTCTCTGTTGAACCGGCAGCGCTTCCTGCGGCGTCGCCTGCCCGCTGATCAACACCACTGAGGCCTGGTAAGCGGTCGAAAGGCTGTACTCCACCTGAAAAAACGCCGACCATAATTTCGAAAACTCCTCCAGCGACAGAGCGGTTGGAGTGAAGCGAATGCGCTCCACCTGACTTCCCAGGTCGGACGTTTTGAGGACGGGGAATTTTTGTGTCGCTGACTGGATGTTCTGCGGCGAAAGCAGGGGCTGCGCCTGCAGCGTTCCGGCCACCGCACCCAGCATCAGTTGAGGCTCGAATTGGTCGTCGTTTCCATGAAATGTGAACAGGTAGTGCAGATCGAGCGCGGCAACAGGCTGCTTCACCAGAGTGCCGTCGGCGCGGCGGGTCGGCACGTCCACATTGCGGAAGGCCGCGTTGGGCGTTACCTGGTACAGGTAGGCATTCACATGAGGCGATCCTTGCTCGCCGCTGGTCCGGTCAGGACGCCGAAACTGGACCTTGGCACCGGCTACGGCGGCTTGCACCGGTGTGTAAAGAACTTCATAAAGCGCGGCGGTCACTGTCGCGATGGCCATGTAGTTGCTCATCGCGTTGCTCCGTTGCCTCTTTTTAAATACTCGTCGAGAGTCACGCTGGGCCTGAATCGCCCAGGCGCGCTACGCTTTGCCGGCTGCTCCGGAAAAACGGCGCGCACTTCCACCCTTCCGATCGTCACGCGAATCGCAGGCTCACGTTCAGCCCCGGCCAGCGCTTGCGGCGTCAGGGTTGGTGCTGCTTGCCTTGCGGCTGTGCCCGCGGGCCCCGCGCCGATCACAGGCGTTTCCGCTTCCTGGCCAGGAGCCGGGCCGATTGCCAGGTCGGGCGTCAGATCTGGCTTCAGAGTTAGCCGGCCCGCGGACCGTGCCTGCTCCAATGCACTTGGAAATTCAGAGCCCGCATCGCCGCCAGACACATCGCGAAGGACTTCTCCCATGTACGACCGCTTAGATGAAATCGGCATGACCCGCGGCGGTTGAAATTGCACCTTCTCGGGCCCGTCGCTACGGGAGTTTTCAAAAGCCGCCAATGCAGTTTCAAGCGGCTCGATCTCCGGCCCGGGAGAGGCTGCTGAAGACGCTCGGACAGGCTCCTGATTCCTGCGGCCGGGCTGAGGACCCTGAACACTTCGAGTCTCATGACCGGCTTGCCACACTGTTGCTCCCTCATTGGCCTCACGCCTCTTCCCAATTCCCGGCTGAGCGGCGTGGAGCATCCATGTATCGGTTGGTTCATGGCGGGACACGCTTTCCGAATCCCGCAGGCCTGGCGTAACGGTATCGGCAACGGTTTGCCGTGCGGGAACAGCACGCATCGCCTGGGTGGCGGTTTCAAATGCCGGAATGGCTTTCCCTCCCAAAACAGGCTCCTTTGGAGTCGGCGCTGCCATCACAGCGGGTGGCGCCATCCAAGACCTTGCAGCCTGCTCCGTGCTCCCGTGAATGAGAGCCGGAATCGCTTCGGACAGAGACTCTGCGGACGCCAGGGTGGGACTCGGTAAGCGGGAGGGAAAATCCGCTGGCTGCGTCGCTCGCGGAAACTTTCCAACTTGCTCTGCCGCGGTTACGGCCTTTTCGCTTTCCACTGTTTCCATTGAAGAATCGTCTTCAGCGCTCTCCTCTTTTGCGGGTGTTCGCCCCGCTAAAATCCCATCGGCCCCCCGGACTGGTTCAAAGCGAGAAGGGACGCGAGGCCGGGCCGTCTCCAACGACCCCAGGGTCCGAGCCGCCAGATTGGTCAAGAACTCGCTCATCTCCCCACCATTTCCAGATAGAACTGCCGCCGCGCGGCGCTCATGGCCAGA
>Ga0302198_10000704_pt1 | contig 37399 bp, 19 predicted proteins | sample II_Bog_N2_2_FD_193521 | JGI IMG/M metagenome (GOLD analysis project Ga0302198, IMG submission 193521) | Peat permafrost microbial communities from Stordalen Mire near Abisko, Sweden - II_Bog_N2_2 | ecosystem: Environmental > Terrestrial > Soil > Wetlands > Peat | place: Sweden: Abisko...
GCCCGACCCAACGACCCCGATCCGTCCCCGGATTCGGCCACCGGGCCCGCGCCGGCACAATCCCGCACCGGTCGCGTGCTCAGCCTGCTGCGAAAACTCATCGACTACGGCTTGGAACTTGCCTGTTCCATGCAGCAGGCCCCGGCGGTCGCGACCCTGCTGACCGTCGCGCGGCATTTCGGCACCCGTGACATCGCCCTGATCCTGGCGCGCATCACCCGCGGCCTGCAACTGGCGGGCGAACTGGAAGCCAGGCTGATGCGCCGCCCCCTGCCGGAGGTCGTGGCGCAGGATTTCTTTCGTATGCCGGTTGACCGCGCACCGCGCACCCGCCGACCGGCGGCACCGCGCCCCGAACTGCCCGACATGCCGACAGCCGAAGAAATCGCTGCTGCCCTGCGCGACCGCCCGGTGGGTGACGTCATCGCCGATATCTGCCACGACCTCGGCATCGTGCCGGCGCACCCGCTATGGGGCGAGATCATGATGGTCGTCACCGAATTTGGCGACAAATTCATGCGGCTGATCAACGACGTGATGGACCGGCTGTGCCCCTTTGAAACCGACCCGTCTCTGCGCAAAGACGATGGGTGGGCGGAACGGTGGCTGCAAGCCGCGGCAGTCGGCGCGACCGGCCCACCTTGAACGACCTGTCAAGCCGATCGAGGGATAACGCACAGGGCCGGCAGCGGCTGGCCCCGCCGTCCTGATTCGCTCGGACCGCCGGCCCAACCCCATAGGCGTCAGGATAACGCTGCGGTCATCGAAAAATCCTTCCCCCTCCCGTTGTGGGCTTGGGCCGCGAAGCGGACCAAGGTCAGGGGGAGGGGCCTCCGCCAGGAGAAGCGCGGTCGTCTCAGGCCAACTCCAACCGACCCCTCCCCCTGACCCCCTCCCACAAGGGGAGGGGGAAAGCTTTTTCTCTGGCCCCGCCGCCCTGATTCGCTCGGACCGCCGGCCCAACCCCCGTCAGCCCAGTGCCACCAGGGCGACCGGCAAATGCGCGAATAACAGGGCCGGCGTGATCGTCGGACCCAGGTGCCGCCCCGTCAGAATCTCCTGGCCGCGTGTCCCCCCCGGCAGGACCAGCCGGGTGCCCTGCCACACCGCCGGCGGGATTTCATGCGTGGCCGAGCGATCAAGCAGAGCACCCGGCAGGCGCACCGCGGCGGCAAGCATGCGGCGCTGCCCGTCACGGCGCAGAAACGCCACGATGTGGCCGGCGCAGGGACCTTCCACCGTCACCGCCTCATAACGCCCGCCGGCGAACAGGTCCGGCGTTTCCCGCCGGTGACGCAGCACGCCGGCGATCATTGCCAGCTTGACAGCGCCGCTGCGCCAGTCGGCGCGCGCAGGCGATGCCCCCGGGGTCTTGTCGCGCAAGGCCGCGAAATCGGGCGCCCGGCGATTGTCGGGATCGACCAGGCTTTCGTCCCAGAGAGCCGCGCCCTGATACAGATCGGGGATGCCCGGTGCGGTGAGCCGCAGGAAGGTCTGGGTCAGGGCGTTGATCATGCCAGCTGGCATCAGACGTTCGGCGAACGCCGCGATGGCCGAACGCGCCGGACCGAACGCCAGCAACGCCGCAAGATCGGCGTGGCATGCCGCTTCGTATTCCAGGTCGGGCGCCATCCAGTCGGTGCGCAGCTTGGCTTCCCGAAGCGCCTTCAACTGCCAGCCGGCAATCCGGTTCCGGAACGCCGCGATGCCCGCTTCGTCACCCCCGTCCAGTGCGACCGGCCAGGCGCCCACCAGCATCTGCAGCAGCATCAGCCGGTCGGCCGGATCGACCGGACCGGACGGAACCGCAGCCTCGACCGCCGCAACGAGCCCTGCCCACCCCTCGGGGCACTCGCTGATCACGGCGAGGCGCGCTCTGACATCCTCGCCGCGCTTGTGGTCGTGCGTGGCGGTGGCCAGCAGCGCGCGCGGATACAGGGCCTGGCGCGCGGCGCAGGCCGCGTGGAAGTCGTCGGGGACACTGGCGAAGCGGGCCGGATCGGATCCCACCTCATTGCGGGACAGCAATACCCCGTAGCGGTAGAAAGCCGTGTCCTCGACCGACTTGGCGGTTGTCGGAGCCGAGAGCTGCTGGAACCGCACCCGCGCGCGCTGGCGTTCCTGACGCGATCGCCCCACCGGGGCGGCACGCGGCGGCTCCGCGGCCAGCCATCGCGCGAGGTGTTCCAGCACCGAACGATCGCCCCGGCGGCACACGGCCGACGCGCCAGCCAGAGCGGCCGCCATGGCCCGCGTGTCCGTCTCGGTTTGTCCAGCCGCACCGGCGTACAGCCGGTAAACCGGGAAATGCGCCAGCAAGTCCACCAGGCTCTGGCGCAGCGCGCCCCATGTCAGGTCGCGCGTGGCCAGCTCCTGGCGGGCGACGCGCAGCAGCGCGGTCGCGGCCGCGTTCAGCTCGCTGCGCAGGACATCGCGCAGGATCTGCCGGCGCGCCGCATGTTCCTCCTGCCGGAAGTCGGCGGGGCGGCCAGTCCAACCGGTCCACGTCCGGGTCAAAGACGCAGCACCCGCCGGGTCGTGCAGCAACGCGCCCACCTGGTCCATGAAGTCGTAGCCGGTGGTGCCGTCGGTCAGCCAGTCCCGCGGCAATGTCTCGTCCGAGGCGAGGATTTTTTCGACCCAGATAAGCGGCGGCGCATGACCCGCCGCCGCGGGGCGCGAAGCTGTCAGGGCCGACAGCCGGCGCCGCAGCTTGCGGCAATAGGCCCGCGGCGCGCCCAGGCCGTCCACGTGGTCGACGCGCACGCCATCGATCAGGCCCTGCGCATAGAGGCGAAAGATCAGCGCATGGGTCGCCGCGAACACGCGTGGCCGTTCGACGCGCAGCCCGGCCAGCGTGTTGATGTCGAAGAAGCGGCGCCAGTTGATTTCCTCGGCCGCGGTGCGCCACCAGGCCAGCCGGTAGTGCTGCCGTTCCAGCAGCGCGTGCAGGCGGGCGGCGCCCTGCGTTGTGTCGGCCGAAAATCGCGCCAGATCCGTCGCGATGGTCGCCGGATTGCGGCGCGCCGCGTCTTGCACAATGCGGCGAATCGCGGCCGCGGCGGTTCGGTCGATGCACCCGCCGGCCGGCCTGACCACGCTGGGCAGCACATCCGCGTAGTCCTGCGGACGGATCGGAAAACGGTGATCGTGATACCAGGCATCGAGCGCGCCGCTGTCGGGGTGAACGCGCAGCACGATCTCGCCGCCTTGAAGACAGGCGCCGTAACTATCGCCGAGAAACGGCGCCAGCACCTTGCCGCGCAGCGCGGCATCCGGCGGATCGAAATCGATGTCGAAGAATGCGGCATAGGGACTGGCGCGCCCCCATTCCAGCACGTCGAGCCACCAGGCGTTGTCGTGTCCGCCCACGGCCATGTGGTTGGGGACGATATCCAGGATCAGCCCCATGCCATGCGCACGCAGCGCGGCGACCAGACGCCGCAGCGCCGCTTCGCCACCGAGCTCGGGATTGATGCTGGTGTGATCGACGGTGTCGTAGCCGTGGATCGAACCCGCCCGCGCCGTCAGCAGCGGCGAGGCATAGAGATGGCTGATGCCGAGACCGGCGGCCCAGTCGACGATGCGAACCGCGTCATCCAGCGTGAAATCGCGGTGGAATTGCAGCCGCAGGGTGGCGCGCGGCGGGTACGCCGGCGCACTCATGCCGGTGCAACCGGCAGGCCGCCGACCTTGCCAAGGCCGGCAAGACCGATCGTAACGAACAAGATTTTCATGGATGACTTTCGACAAGAAGCCCGCGAAACACCGCGGCCGGTGTTGGCATCATGGCAAGAATACAGCAGGCATCACGAAAGTTGCCCGGTGCCACGGCGCTGCGCGAAGTCTCTTGCGTTTGTGATTGCGCTGTCGTCGCGCAGCATCACGACCTGGAAAGCCACCGCCGATGCGGAACCCTGTGGCTGCAGCGCCGTTTTATCCACATCGCCCGCGACGCATCGCCGGCGATTCATTGGCAGAGGGACAGGTCATGAATACAGACCAGTTGGAAGGCTCCTGGGAAATCCTCAAAGGCAAGATCCAGAAGCAGTGGGGCAGACTCACCAACGACGACCTTGACGTGATCGAGGGCAATCGCAAGGAGATTTCCGGCCGCATTCAGCAGCGCTATGGCTACGCCAGGGAACGTGCGGAGCGCGAAGTGGATACCTGGCTGAATTCGCAGTGATCGGGCGGGTCAGCGCGCCGCGGCGACGTGCGGGTCGCGGTGCGCCTTGAGATCCCGGTGCACCTTGACGTCGAAGAACAGCACCTGGCTGATGGCGGCCTTCACGGTTTCGTTATGGAACGGTTTGGTGATCAGGAACGTGGGTTCCGGCCGGACACCGGTCAGCAGGCGTTCCGGGTAAGCGGTGATGAACACCACCGGCACCTCGCGCCCACCCAGGATCTCGTTCACCGCGTCGAGACCGGAACTGTGATCGGCGAGCTGGACGTCCGCGAGCACGAGGCCCGGGAAATGCTCGTCGACCGCCTTGACCGCCTCGGCATGAGTCCGCGCCACATGGGTGACCCGATGGCCGAGATCCTTCACCAACACCTCGAGGTCCATCGAAATGATCGGCTCGTCTTCGATGATCAGCACATCCGTGGTGATCTGCTCGGCGATCTCGCGGCCAGCCTGGTCGATCAGCGCCTGCACGTGCGCAACCGGACACTCCAGCACCGCGGCGATGCGTTCGATCGAGAAACCCTCGACCCAATGCAGCAGAAAGGCGGCGCGCGGCAGCGGCGTCATCGCTTCCAGATTGCGATTGGCCGCTTCGACGCTGCTGTCACCCGCGTGATCGCCGGTCTCGGCCTTTGGGTGACTTGACCCGGAAGACCAGACCTGCAGGAGCAGGCGGTACAGCCAGACGCCGGCATCCTCGGTGTCGTTCAGGCGCACCGGGTCGGCGATCGCCGCCTCTAGCGCCATCAGCGCGTAGCGGTCGCCTGTTGCCTGGGAGCCGGTCAAGGCGCGGGCGAAACGCCGCAGATAAGGCAGGTGGGCCGGGAACGCTTCAGCGACTGCCACGATTGATCCTTTGCGGGTTTGGGCGATGACAAAAGCCGACGTAGCAACAACGCCGCAGGCATCAAATAGTTCCCCGGCCAGGAACTTTCCATCGTCAGCGGCATTATGCCCTGAACACGTGAACGTGGTCTCGTCGGCATGACAGCGATGGTATTGGTCCGCCACGCGGGCGCGCAGACTGATTGAGGGACGCTGTATGTCCACACTGAACCGCTCAACCCTGGGACTTGGCCTCGGTGACGCGGTCAAACGGCCGGCCGGCGCTGACGCAGAGGACGGGGCCAACGCCGCGGCGCCGTATCCCCACCTCGACAACGAATTGCAGGCCATGATCGGCCGGCAGTTGAGCGCGATCTATCACGAAATTTTGACTGAACCTGTGCCGGACCGATTCATCCGGTTGCTGGATGAACTGGCGCGGAAAGACGCGTCCAACCCATGAGCGGCGCGCCGGATTTCCAGCACGGGCTGCTGGCCGCCATCCCCGACCTGCGCGCCTTCGCGATCGGCCTGTGCGGCAGGATCGACGGCGCGGATGACCTGGTGCAGGAGACGCTGGTCCGGGCATGGGCCAACCGGACGGGATTTCAGCCGGGCACCAACCTGATGGCCTGGCTCTACATCATTCTGCGCAACGCCTTTTACACCGAGTTTCGCAAGCGGCGGCGGGAGGTGCCGGATACCGATGGTCAATTCGCGGCGACACTGGCTCACCGGCCGTCGCAGGAAAGCCATCTCGGGTTTCAGGAGTTCAGAGCGGCACTGGCCCAATTGCCGGACGATCAGCGCGAGGCGCTGCTGCTGGTCGGCTCCTCCGGCCTGTCCTATGAAGAGGCTGCGCAGACCTGTGAGTGTGCCGTGGGAACGATGAAGAGCCGGGTCCATCGCGCGCGTGCGCGGCTGGCGGCGATGTTGAGTGTGGGCGCAACCGACCTGCAACGCCAGGGCACGGAATGGGACGCCGCGGTCGATGCCAACAGTGGCGCGGCTTCCTCCGCGCTGGTGGAGCCGTGAGCCCATGGCCTGGCTGAACACATGCCCCGGGTGTGATGCGAAAGACCGCAATGAGACCCGCCTGCCATGAGTCTCATGACCACCCTGACCGACAACGATGGGTTCGTTCGTGAGTTGCATCATCGTGTGAAGAACAATTTCCAGCTGATCGCCAGCCTGATCAATCTGCAGAAGCGCATGTTGTCGCCGGACCGCCGCGGTGAGGTGCGGTTCGTGGAAGAGCACGTGCAATGCATGGCCGCCGCCTATCGCATGGTCATCGTGAAGGACGGGACGGTGCAGGTCGCATTGCGAGACCTGGTGTCGGAAGTCGTGGACGCGCTGCGCCAGATTGCGGGCGTCGGCCGTCCCAGCGTGAACCTTGAGCTGCCCACAAGCGATTGCTTCGTGCGTATCGACCAGGCCGTCACCCTGGGGCTGTATCTTGCGGTGCTGGTGCCGCCGTATCTCGACGCCGTCGCCGCACTCGATGGTGCGCTGCGCATCGCGGTCGCGCTGGAGGAGCCCGGGCGCGCGGTGGTCTCCGTCGCCGCGACAGGGGAATGGACGGCCCCGCCGAACCCACTGCGCCGGCGGCTTGCCACAGCCTATTTGCGGCAACTCTTCGCCGAGGTGGACCCGGCCACCGAACCGGGCGCGATCCGGGTGTTGATCCGCCTGCTGCCCTTGCAAACCGCGCATTTCGACGGCGCCGGGCCCGGCTGACCGGTCTTGCGGAGTCGGATGGCGTGGTCACCGATGCGCGAACGATCCCGCCGTCGGCTTAACGCGTGCGTCGTGAACTTGCGTTGCCGGATCTAGGGAATTGTGCGTTCGTACGCAGCCTATGATGCTGCGCCGCAATCGTTAATTTGTGAAGGCGGAGGGATAATATTGGCCATTGGCCGCCACTAAGTGGTCGCGTGTCCGATCGACCCGGGAAGCCATGCCGCCGAAAATTTATCATTTGCATCCTCTCGTAGCCGGTCCGATCTCCGATTGGTCGCGGCATCTTTCGCGCTGCCAAGCCATGGGATTCACCCACGCCGCCTCCGCACCGCTGTTCAAGCCCGGTCGCAATGGCGATCTTTTCCTGACCGCCGATCACGAGACTCTGCACCCGGCGCTTGGTGCAGCGGCGCCCGCCGATCCGGCCATCGCGTCATTGGTCGATGACTGTCAGCGCCACGATCTGGGCTTCATCCTCGATATCGTGATCGATCGCGTCGCTGCTGACGCCATCATCCGCAAACGCGCGCCGCACTGGTTCGACCCAGTGCCTGACACCAGCTTGGAGACCCCCGATCCCCGCCGGCCGCCACACAATGACGCGATCGCCCACGCCGGCTTCGACCGGGCCGACGCCGCCGGCAAGCTGGCAGATTGGTGGACGGAACGATTGGTCCGCCTGGCGCGGACGGGCCTTTCCGGATTCCGCTGTCTGCGACCTGATCGTGTGCCGCCGACGATCTGGCAGGACATCATCGGCAACGTCCGGACGCATGCGCCGCAATGCCGGTTTATCGCCTGGACCCCCGGTGTCGCGCGCGATGCGATCCGGCGATTGGCCGGGGTCGGTTTTGATTACGTTGGCTCATCGCTCGCCTGGTGGGATGCGCGCGCGAGCTGGCTGGTGGAGGAGGCGGACGCGCTGCGCCAGGTGGCGCCGACGGTCGCGTCGCCGGAGCCGTCGTTTAGCGAACGCCTGGCGCCGCGGCTTGATCCGCAGGTGGATCTTCTGGTGGGTTACCGGCGTGCGCTGCATCTGGCTGCCGCGACCGGAAGCGGCATCTTCGTTCCGATGGGCTTCGAATTCGCCACACGGCGCCCGTTTGACATGGCGCGCGGCACGCCGGGCGATTTCGAGAGCATCCGGCAGGAAGCCGCATGCGATCTCAGTGACGAAATCAAGTACGCCAACGGGCTGACCGACCGCGTCGCCGCGTTGCATGTCGATGGCGAGATGCGGTCACTGACCGGGCCCGGCAGCCGGGTCATGGCGTTGCTGCGCGCGGACTCGGCCGATGTGCGTTCGGCACAGCGAGCCATGGTGGTGCTGGTGAACCCGGACTTGTCCCGCTCTGCGCCCAGCATCCGGTTGCAGCCACCGCCGCCGGCAGCCGGTGCCGCGTTCGATCGCCTGCGCTCGGTGGACGGGGCCGCTGATCCGGACGCGCCCCTGGCGCGGGGTGAGGTGCGGCTGTTTCGCCTGGATCGCGCACCCGACATCCATGCGGAAGCCGATGAGGCCGTCGCCACACGGCAGGCGACGACAGCGCCGCGCATCGTGATCACAGCGGTCACCCCAACGGCCAATGGCGCGGCGTTCGCGGTGAAGCGCGTGCAGGGCGAGCGGGTCACGGTCGGCGCCACCATATTCGCCGATGGTCACGACGAACTTGCAGCCGAACTCCTGTGGCGTACCGATGACGGGGACTGGCGCCGGGTTCCCATGCAGCGGCTGGCCAATGACCGCTGGCAAGCCGAATTCGTGCCACAGCGAGTCGGCCGTCATGCCTTCACGATCGAAGCGTGGTGGGACGAATGGGGTACGTTCCGCCGGGACCTGCGCACGAAGCACGACGCGGGATTGGACGTTGCTGCTGAAATCAACGAGGGGTTGAAGCTGCTGCGTGAACTGGCCGGACCGGCCATGATTGCGCCTGTGTTGCACGGACAGACCGACGAGCGGCTTGAGCTCCTCCTCTCCGCGGCGGTGCAGGAGGTAGTTGCGTCATCGGACCATCGTCGCTTTCGGGTGCGGCACACACCGGACATCCTGCTCGACGCCGATCGTCCGCAGGCCGCCTTCGCAAGCTGGTACGAATTGTTCCCTCGTTCCGTCACCAACGATCCGGGACGGCACGGCCGCTTCATCGACGTGATCGATCGTCTGCCGGACATTCGTGCGATGGGCTTCGACGTGCTGTATTTCCCGCCGATCCATCCGATCGGCGTGACCAACCGCAAGGGACCCAACAACAGCTTGCACGCCGGGCCATCCGATGTTGGCAGTCCCTATGCCATCGGGGGCCCGGAGGGAGGTCACGATGCGGTTCACCCGGCGCTGGGGACGCTGGAAGACTTCCGCCAACTGCTGTCCGCCGCTCGGGATAACGGTCTGGAGATCGCGCTCGACTACGCGATTCAATGTTCGCCCGATCACCCGTGGTTGCGGGAGCACCCGGACTGGTTCCGCTGGCGAGCCGACGGCAGCGTGCGATACGCGGAAAATCCGCCGAAGAAGTATGAGGACATCGTCAACGTCGATTTTTACGCGCCGACGGCGACCCCGGCGCTGTGGACGGCCTTGCGCGATGTCGTGCGGTTCTGGATCGATCAAGGCGTTCGCATCTTTCGCGTCGACAATCCGCACACCAAGCCGCTGCCATTCTGGCAATGGCTGATTGCCGATATCCACGCCGGCGCACCCGACGTGATCTTCCTCGCGGAGGCGTTTACCCGGCCTGCGATGATGTATCAGTTGGCCAGGATCGGCTTCACGCAATCCTATACCTACTTCACCTGGCGCAACACCAAGCCGGAGATCATCGCGTATCTGACGGAACTGACAACCGAGCCGGTGCGCGATTTCTTTCGGCCGCACTTCTTCGTCAACACGCCGGATATCAATCCCTTCTTCCTGCAGACCGGGGGGCGCGCCGGCTTTTTGATCCGTACCGCGCTCGCGGCAACCCTGTCCGGTCTTTGGGGCATCTATTCCGGGTTCGAGCTTTGCGAAGCGGCCCCGCTGCCGGGGCGTGAAGAGTACCTGAACGCGGAGAAATATGAGATCCGGCCACGCGGCCATCGCACACCGGGCGACATCGTCGACGAGCTCGCCCAGATCAATCGGATCAGGCGCGCGCATCCGGCCCTGCACAGCCATCTTGGGCTGCGGTTCTACGACGCCTTCAACGACCATATTTTGCTTTACGGCAAGCAACACCCCGACCAGGACGACATGATCCTGATTGCGGTCAACCTGGATCCCCATCGCGCACAGGAGGCGGATATCGAAATTCCCCTATGGGAATGGAACTTGTCAGACGGCGGCTCGTTGAAGGTGGAGGACTTGCTGCGAGGGCGTTCATTCAACTGGACTGGCAAGCGACAGCGCATACGGCTCGATCCGACCGATCTGCCTTATGCCATCTGGCGCATCGCACCATCAGGAGACGCTTGATGAACGTTGCTCTTCCCAGGCCACTGGCGCTGGCGGCGGCCGGGGAGCGGCCTTGGTATAAAGATGCCGTCATCTATCAGGTCCACGTCAAGTCATTCTTCGATTCCAACGATGACGGGATCGGCGATTTTCCCGGCCTGATCGCGCGACTTGACTATATCGCCAGCCTTGGGGTCAACGCCATCTGGTTGCTGCCGTTTTACCCGTCGCCGCGATTGGATGACGGGTACGACATCAGCGATTACCGGGGCGTCCATCCCGACTTTGGCACATTGGCCGATGTGAAGCGGTTCATCGCCGCCGCACATGCCAAAGGCATCCGCGTCATTACCGAACTGGTGGTCAACCATACATCCGACCAGCATCCCTGGTTTCAGCGGGCCCGGCGATCGAAGCGCGGTTCGGTTTATCGCGATTTTTATGTGTGGTCCGACGACGACCAGAAATACGCCGGCACGCGGATCATTTTCGTCGATACGGAGCGGTCCAACTGGACGCTGGATCCGATGGCGGGGCAGTATTATTGGCACCGGTTTTATTCGCACCAGCCGGACCTCAATTTCGACAACCCGCGGGTGCTGAAGGAAGTGCTGGCCGTCCTGCGATTCTGGCTGGATCTTGGTGTCGACGGACTGCGGCTGGACGCGGTGCCGTATCTGGTGGAGCGCGAAGGGACCAACAACGAAAATCTGTCGGAGACTCATGCGGTCCTGCGGCAGATCAGAGCCAGCATGGACGCAACGTTCGAGGATCGCCTGCTGCTGGCGGAGGCCAATCAATGGCCGGAGGACGCCAAGGAGTATTTCGGCGACGGCGATGAATGCAACATGGCATTTCATTTCCCGTTGATGCCGCGGATGTACATGGCCATCGCCCGCGAAGACCGGTTCCCGATCACCGATATTCTGCGCCAGACGCCGGACATTCCGGCCAACTGCCAATGGGCCATATTCCTGCGTAACCATGACGAACTGACCTTGGAGATGGTTACGAACTCTGAACGGGACTATCTGTGGGAGACTTATGCAGCCGATCGTCATGCGCGGATCAATCTGGGAATTCGCCGGCGTTTGTCACCGCTTCTGGAGCGTGACCGCAGGCGGGTGGAGTTGATGAACTACCTTCTGTTGTCCATGCCGGGAACGCCGGTGATCTACTATGGCGATGAAATCGGGATGGGTGACAACATTCATCTTGGTGACCGCGACGGGGTGCGGACGCCGATGCAATGGTCGCCTGACCGCAATGGCGGGTTCTCCCGCGCCGATCCGTCGCGTCTGGTGCTGCCCACCAACATGGATCCGCTTTGGGGCTACGAATCGATCAACGTCGAGGCGCAGAATCGCGACCCGCATTCGCTGTTGAACTGGACGCGCCGCACATTGGCGATCCGGCGGCTTTACCGAGCATTCGGACGAGGAACATTCCGGCTGCTTTATCCAAAGAACCGCAAGGTTCTATCGTATTTGCGGGAAGACGAGACCACCACGCTGCTGTGCGTTGGCAATCTGGCGCGCACGCCGCAAGCCGTCGAGCTCGATCTTTCTGAATTCAACGGCCGGGTTCCGCATGAGCTGGATGGCGGCGCGGCGTTTCCGCCGATCGGGCAGTTGCCTTATTTGCTGACACTGCCGCCGTACGGTTTCTACTGGTTCGATCTGGCATCCGCGCAGGATTGGCCATCATCGCACAGTCCCGCGCCGGAACCGATGCCGGAATATCGGACCATCGTCGCGCGCGGCTCTCTGGCGACGGCCCTGGCCGGCGCGCGCAGCATCCTCGAGCAGGAGATTCTGCCAACCTATCTGGGCATGCGCCGCTGGTTTTCCGCCAAGGATCAGAAGATCCACAGCGTGCGTATCGCGTGCCTGGTGCCGTTCCCGCATGCCGAACGCGAGGTTCTGCTGGCTGATATCGAAACGGAAGTGGCTGGTTCCACCGCCCATTGGCAACTGCCGTTGTCGATTTGGTGGGAAGACGATCCATCGTTGGCGTTGCCGGCCCAGCTTGCGCTGGCGCGCGTCAGGCGCGTGAACCGCGTGGGACTGTTGACCGATGGCTTCGCTGTCGCCGCCTTCGCGTACAGTGTGATGACAGGATTTGTCGAACGGCGCCGGATCGAGACGGACGAAGGCGAAATCCGCTTCGAAGCGACCGAACGAACCCGCGAGATGACCATCGAACCCAATGCCGACATCAACTGGCTGTCGGCCGAACAGTCCAACAGTTCGTTGATTGTCGGCGGCGTCGCGATGTTGAAGATCTTTCGCCGGATCGCCGGCGGGCCGCATCCCGAAGCAGAGATGAGTCGCCACCTGACAGAATCCGGCTTTGCAAACATACCCCCGTTGCTTGGCGTAATGATCCGGATCGATAAGAGCGGCATGCGGCACACCTTGGCGGTTGCTCAAGGTTTCATTCGCAACCAGGGTGACGCGTGGGCCTGGACATTGGATTGGCTGAACCGCAGGCTCAGCGATCTGGCGGGCACCGAAGAGGCCGAGGCGGTCGCCCCCGAGCAATTTGCCGACTATGAGTCGATGGCTGCGCTGCTGGGTCAGCGCCTGGGCGAAATGCACTGTGTTCTGGCCCGACCATCCGATGACGCCGCCTTCACGCCGGAGCAGGCGGATGACGACACGGCCCGAAAATTTGCCGAACAGACGCAACGCCAACTGACGGCCGCTTATACGGTCATCGAACAGCAGCCGGACCTGAGCACAGACTCCGCGGAGTGGGCGAAGCAACTGATGCAAGCCCCTCGGCGGTTGGCACGGGGTGTCGTTGGCACGACGTTGACCCGGATCCATGGCGACATGCATCTGGGTCAGATGCTGGTCGCAAATGGAGACATCTACATCATCGACTTTGAAGGTGAACCCGCGCGGCCGGTGCAGGAGCGGCGCGCGAAAACGAGCCCGCTGCGCGATGTCGCGGGGGTCATTCGCTCGTTGGATTATGCGGCGGGTGTGGTGCGCCGGCGCAGTCTTGCCAGCCAGGCGCCGTACGACGCATTCCTTGACACATTCTGCCAGCGGGCCGGTCTCGCATTCGTAACCCGCTATGCCGACACGGTTGGCGGCGTGATGGACGGTGATCTGCTGAAGCTGTTCCTGATCGAGAAGGCCGCCTACGAGGTCTGTTACGAAGCTGCAAATAGGCCCGGATGGCTCGACGTGCCATTGCTCGGCCTGGCGCGCCTTGCCGAAAGCCTGGACAGCATCCGTGACTGATCAACTCATGATGGACCTTCCGCGGCTCGATTCTGCGACAGCAGACGCGCTGTTGCACGGCCGGTTGGGCGATCCATTCGCCGTGCTTGGTCCGCATCTGGATCGGGGCGGACGCCTGGTGCGAAGTTTTGTTCCGGGTGCGCAGCGCGTTGATGCGTGCGCGCAGGATGGTCGTCTGCTTGGAACGTTGCTTCCGGGCGATCCCCCTGGCTTGTTTGCCGGCTACGTCGAAGGCAATGAGCCGTACCGCCTCCATATCCATTGGTCCGGCGGTGTGCAGGAGACCGAGGATCCGTACGCATTCGGCCTGCTGCTGGGTGATCTTGACCTGCACCTTTTCAACGAGGGAAGCCACTTCGAACTCGCATTTTGCCTCGGCTCCCAGGCGATGACGATCGACAATATCCGCGGCGTCCGCTTTGCCGTGTGGGCACCCAATGCTCGGGTGGTCTCGGTGGTCGGCGATTTCAATCATTGGGATCAACGGCGCCATCCGATGCGGTTGCGGTATGGCGCCGGCGTCTGGGAGTTGTTTGTCCCGCGGATTGGCCCGGGTGCGCGCTACAAATACGCCATCGTCGCGGCTGACGGCAGCGTCCTGCCGTTCAAGGCCGATCCGCTGGCGCGCGCGACGGAAACGCCGCCCGCAACGGCTTCGATCGTCGCCGACCCGGCGCCGCCCTTTTGGCATGATGAAGAATGGATGGCGCAACGCGCCGATCGGCAACGCCCTGATGCGCCGATTTCAATTTACGAAGTGCATCCCGGCTCGTGGCTGCGTCCCTTCAACAACCTCAATCTCGTCTCGTCCTGGGATGATCTGACGAATTGTCTGGTTCCCTATGTGCGGGAGATGGGATTTACCCACATTGAATTGCTGCCGGTAGCGGAACACCCCTTCACCGGGTCCTGGGGGTATCAGCCGCTCAGCATGTTTGCCCCGAGCGGACGGTTTGGTCCGCCCGCGGGTTTTGCACGTTTCGTGGATGCCTGTCACAGCGCCGGTATCGCTGTCATCGTTGACTGGGTGCCGGCCCACTTTCCAACCGACCCGCATGGGCTGGCCCGGTTCGACGGCTCGGCGTTGTACGAGTGGCTGGACCCGCGTGAAGGGTTTCACCAGGACTGGAACACCTTCATCTACAACTGGGGCCGTCGTGAGGTGCAGGGCTTCCTGATCGCCAGCGCCCTGCATTGGCTGGAGTACTTCCACGTCGACGGTTTGCGTGTCGACGCCGTGGCATCGATGCTGTATCGGGACTATAGTCGTGCCGCCGGCCAATGGATCCCGAACATCTATGGCGGACGCGAGAACCTGGAGGCCGTTGGCTTCATCAAGCAGCTCAACATGGTGGTCTCCGAACGCTGCCCGGGAGCGATCACGATTGCCGAGGAATCCACTGCCTGGCCTGGCGTGACCCAACCGGTCGCGGACGACGGTCTGGGTTTTCATTACAAATGGAACATGGGGTGGATGCACGACACGCTGCGCTATCTGGCGGAAGATCCCGTGTACCGGCGGTGGCACCACCACGATTTCACCTTCGGCCTGGTATATGCATTTTCCGAACGCTTCATTCTGCCGCTGTCGCATGACGAAGTGGTGCACGGCAAAGGCTCGCTGATCCGGAAAATGCCCGGCGATCACTGGCAAAAGTTCGCCAATTTGCGAGCCTATCTTGGGTTCATGTGGGCCCATCCCGGCAAAAAACTGCTGTTTATGGGCGACGAAATCGGCCAATGGGCCGAGTGGGGCCACGATTCGGAGATCGACTGGGCGCTGCTGGATCACCCGATGCACCGCGGTCTGCATCGCCTGGTGCGAGACCTCAATCGGCAATACGTCGAACAGCACGCACTGCATCAGCTCGATGCCGACCCGGCAGGATTCCGTTGGATCATTGGTGACGACGCAGTCAATTCGGTCTTTGCCTTCCTCCGCTTTGGCGCCCCCGATGCACCGCCGGCGCTCGCCGTCTGCAACATGACGCCGGTGCCGCGTGCGGGCTATCGTATCGGTGTGCCGCATGGCGGCTGGTGGCGCGAGGTGCTGAACACCGACTCGGCATTCTATGGCGGGTCCGACCTGGGCAACAACGGCGGCGTGCACACCGCGCCAACGCCGAACCACGGCGAAGCGCAGTCACTCGAATTGCTGTTGCCTCCGCTGGCAACATTACTGTTGCGTGGGGGCAACTGACGATGCTGCAATCTCCAACCGCATTGCTGCCTGGCAAACCCTATCCGCTCGGTGCCACGTGGGATGGTCTCGGGACCAATTTCGCGGTGTTCTCCGCGCATGCGCAACGGATCGATCTGTGCCTGTTCGATCCGTCTGGCCGACGCGAACTCACCCGTCTGACCCTGCCCGAATATACCGACGAGGTCTGGCACGGTTATCTGCCGCATGCCGACATCGGCACGGTCTACGGCTATCGCGCCTATGGTCCTTACGACCCGCCGCGGGGGCATCGCTTCAATCCAAACAAACTGTTGCTCGATCCCTATGCCTGCCGGCTCGTCGGTAACCTGCATTGGTCCGATGCGCTGCATGGTTATCGCGTGCAGTCGCCGCGCGCCGATCTGTCGTTCGACCGGCGTGACAGCGCCGCTGGCATGCCCAAGGCCGTCGTGACCGACGAGGCGTTCAACTGGGGCGACGACCGCCCGCCGAACGTGCCCTGGCCCGATACCGTGATTTACGAGGCCCATGTCCGGGGGCTGACCAGGCTGCGGGAGGATATCCAACCGAACGAGCGCGGGACGTTCGCCGGCCTGGCCGATCCGGCCGTGATCGATTACCTTCGCCGGCTTGGCATCACGGCGATTGAACTGCAGCCGGTCCAGATGTTTCTGCAGGATCGTTTGCTGCTGCAGAAGGGGCTCCGGAACTATTGGGGTTACAACACGCTGGCGTTTTTTGCGCCGGAACGAACATATCTGTCGGACGGATCCGCCAACGAAATCCGAATCGCCATCCGGCGTCTGCATGCCGCGGGGATCGAGGTCATTCTCGACGTGGTGTACAATCACACCGCCGAGGGCAGCGAACTGGGGCCGACGTTGTCGTTTCGGGGCCTCGATAATGCCAGCTACTATCGGCTGATGCCGGACAATCCCCGGTACTGCATCAACGACACGGGGACCGGCAACACGCTCAACCTGCTGCACCCGCGGGTGCTGCAGATGGTCATGGACTCGCTGCGTTACTGGGTACGATCGTTCCACGTGGACGGATTCCGTTTCGACCTCGGGGTGACACTTGGCCGCGAATCGTATGGCTTCGATCCCAACGGTGGATTTTTCGATGCGCTGCGGCAGGATCCGGTCCTGTCGCAGGTCAAACTGATCGCCGAACCCTGGGACATCGGCCCCGGCGGCTATCAACTGGGCCAGTATTCGCCCGGCTTCGCGGAGTGGAACGATCGATATCGCGATGGCGTCCGCCGGTTCTGGCGCGGCGATCCAGGCCAGCGCCCGGATTTCGCTGCTCGGCTTTCGGGTTCCGCCGATCTGTTTTCACATCATGGGCGGCGCCCCTGGGCGTCGATCAATTACGCTGCTTCGCACGATGGATTCACCCTCGCCGATACCGTCACCTATGCCGACAAGCACAATGAAGCCAACGGCGAAGATAACAGAGACGGTCACAGCGATAATAACACGGCGAACTGGGGCGCCGAAGGTCCGACCGACGATCCGGTGATCCGTGCCGAGCGCGCAACGGTCATGCGGTCCATTCTTGCCACAGTGCTGCTCAGCAACGGCACGCCCATGCTGCTCGCCGGTGATGAGTTCGGACGGACCCAGCAGGGCAACAACAACGCCTATTGCCAGGATACGCCGATATCGTGGCTCGACTGGGAGACAGCGGCCTCTGCGGAAGGCCAGGCATTGATCGCCTTCACGACACGGCTGATCGCGCTGCGTCACGCGCATCCGATTCTGCGGCGCGCGAAGTTCCAGTATGGGCAGGAAGAATTTCCGAGCGGACTGCGCGATATCGCGTGGTTCGACGAACAGGGTGGGGTGATTCCGCCAGAGGCCTGGAATGACCCGGAGCAGCGAACGCTGATCCTGCGCCGCGCCGCGCTCCGTAACGATGGCGGCCTCGCGGTACTGACATTGCTGCTGAACCCCACCACCGAGGATCGGGATTTCCGTCTGCCGCCGCCGTCGATGCAGACATCGATCCTGATCGATACGGGCGCACCGGACGCGCCGGAGCAGCCGCTGACCGGGGAGACGGTGACGGTACTGGCGCACAGCACGATGTTGTTGTTCGCACTTGTCGAAGGCAGCCCAGAATGACCGACAGGTTCACGCGCACACTGGCGTTCGGCGCAACAATTCTCGCCGACGGACGGGTGCGCTTTCGTCTGTGGGCGCCGGGACAAACATCGGTTGCCGTCATGATCGGGAATGGACCGGCGCTGTCGATGCATCCCGAATTCGGCGGCTGGTTTACGGCGACGGCCGCGTGCCCGGCCGGCGCCCGTTATCGCTACCGGCTGGCGGACGGGACCCTGGTGCCGGATCCAGCAGCCCGGGCACAGGCGGACGACGTGCATGGGCAGAGCCTTGTCGTCGATCCGACCACGTACCGGTGGCGCAATCCCGGCTGGACCGGACGTCCCTGGCGGGAGACGGTGCTTTACGAGTTGCACGCCGGAGTCATGGGGGGATTTGCCGGCGTCGCTGGCGAATTGCCGCGCCTGGCGGCACTTGGCGTAACCGCCGTGGAGTTGATGCCGGTCAATGATTTCCCCGGGCAGCGCAACTGGGGCTATGACGGCGTGTTGCCCTATGCGCCCGACACCGCGTATGGCTCGCCCGACGATCTCAAGGCGCTGGTCGACACGGCGCATGATCTCGGACTGATGATCTTCCTTGACGTCGTCTACAATCACTTCGGCCCCGATGGTAACTATCTGGGCCTGTATGCAGCGCACATGTTCCGCGAGGACGTTCATACCCCCTGGGGTGCGGCCCTGGATTTCCGGCGACCCGAGGTGCGGTGTTTCTTTACCGAGAATGCGCTGTACTGGTTGATGGAATATCGTTTTGATGGCTTGCGATTCGACGCGGTGCACGCCATCACGGAGCCGGATTGGCTGGACGAGATGGCCGCGGAAATTCGCACGACCGTGGAGCCGGGCCGGCATGTGCATCTCGTGCTGGAGAACGATCGCAACGCGGCCAGCCATCTGTCCGGCGATTTCGACGCGCAGTGGAACGACGACGGCCATCATGTGCTGCATGTGCTGTTGACCGGCGAAAGCGAAGGCTATTACAGCGACTACGTGGATGCGACCGCGCAGCAGCTGGCACGCGTTCTCGCGGAAGGATTTGTCTTTCAGGGCGAGGAGTCGCCTTATCACGGATATCCGCGCGGCGAACCAACGACCGGCCTGCCGCCCACGGCCTTCGTGCTTTTCCTGCAGAACCATGACCAGATCGGCAATCGTGCGCTGGGTGAACGGCTGACCGCGCTCGCCGATCCGGCCGCACTTGAAGCGGCGATTGCGGTCCAGTTGCTGTGTCCGCAAATCCCCCTGATCTTCATGGGGGAGGAGACCGCGAGCCGTTCGCCGTTCTTGTTCTTTACCGACCATGGTCCGGACCTCGCGACCGCGGTCAGGGATGGGCGTCGGAACGAATTCGCCCGCTTCCCGGCGTTTGCCGACGCGGCGCAGCGCGAGCAGATTCTGGACCCGAACGATACGGCGACCTTCCAAAGATCCATCCCGATCCCCGACGCCGACCGAACCACGCTGCGGCAAGCGCTGTATCGGCGGTTGCTGGCGGTCCGGCACGACGAAATCATGCCGCGGCTGGATGGCTCATGCTGCCTGGGTGCAGACGTCGCTGGTCAGGCAGCGGTTTTGGCGCGTTGGCGGTTGGGTGATGGAACGGTCCTGATATTGGCGACCAATCTGGGCGACAGCCCGATGTCAACCGAACCGTTGCGTGGTCGCCTGATCTTTGCGACGTCCGATGTTGCCGGCCGGCATGCGCTGGCAGGAAGGCTTGATGCCTGTTGCACCGTGGCGTTGCTCGATCGGTCGGAACGATCGTCATGAATGCCCATGCCAGCTCAGCGCGCCACGCCCAGGGAACGAAGCGCCGCCGCGGTCAAACTCTGCCTGACCGCATCGTAGCCGTCCCAGGGATCGGGTTCGGTCAATCGTTGCAGCGCAGCCGTGAGTGACACCGCGTCGGCCGCGTTGACCGTCGCCAGTTCCTGCCAGGTCATCGGCCAGGCGACCGGGGCGCCGGCACGCGCACGCGGCGAATAGGGTGCGATCGCCGACGCCGAGCTTTCATTACAGAAATGATCGATGAAGATCCGCCCTTTGCGACGGGCTTTGCTCATGGTTGCGACATACAGCTCCGGCACCTCGGTCGCAAAGCGTTCTGCCAGGGCCCTGGCGAATTCCTTCACGATCGGCCAGGGGTGCTGGCGCGTGACCGGCGCCACGACATGCACGCCGTTGCCTCCGGTCAGCAGCGTGAAGCTCACCAGACCCAGCGCATCAAGCGCCGAGCGCACATGATCCGCGGCTTCGCGCACGGTTGGAAAGGCAACCGACAGATCCGGATCCAGATCGAACACGATGCGATCCGGCCGGTTCCCATCATCGATGTGCACGCCCCAGATGTGGAATTCCAGCACATCGAATTGTGCGGCTGCCAGCACGCCCGCCCTGGTCGCGATCGAGAGGTATTCGACCGGCTTCCCGTCCTTGTCGGCGATCGGCACGCGTCGAATGTCTTTGGGCAGGCCGGGGCCGGCGTGACGCTGGAAGAAGCCCGGCTTCTCCACGCCGTCCGGGCAACGCAACAGACTCAAAGCTCGCCAACCGGCGTTCAGCGCGACTGCCGGCGCGCAGGCTGGCCGTCCTCGACCACTTCGATGATCTTGGCAACGAAGGCCGGCAGGTCGGACGGTGACCGGCTGGTGATGATGCCGCGATCGACCACGACTTCCTTGTCCACCCAATGGCCGCCCGCATTTGTCAGGTCGGTCCGGATGGACTTGTAGGAGGTCACCGTCAATCCTCGCACCGCGTCCGCCTCGACCAGCAGCCACGGGCCATGGCAGATCGCCGCGACGACCTTGTCACTGTCGAGAAAGCCACGCAGCACCGTCATCGCGTCCTGATTGACCCGCAGCAGATCGGGGTTGATCTGCCCGCCCGGCAACACGATCGCCTGATAGTCCCCGGGCGCCGCGTCGACGATCTTCAGATCGGCTTCGATGGTCTCGCCCCAGTCCTTGTGGTTCCATCCACGAACCGGTTTGCCATCGGGCGTGGCAACCTGGACCTGTGCACCGGCCTTGCGCAGTTCATCGCGGGGCACGGTCAATTCCGCCTGCTCGACCCCGTCGGCAGACAGGATCAGAATTCGGGCGTCACGAATGCTTGGCATGCCGTCGTCTCCCTGGCGGTTGCATCCAGCCAACTCAATGTCTCGGGCCAGGGTCGGTTCCGCCGCCGATCACGAGGTCCGCTTTTCGGCGTCCTTCGCCATCTGCAAATGCTCTCGCAACAGTGGCAACGTTGCCTGGGCGAACGCTTTCAGGTCGGGATCGGTGCCATGCTCGGCTTCCTGCCGGAAGGCCGACAGCGCCGTCTCGTGATCGGCAACCTGCGTGCGCAGATACGCAGTGTCGAAGCTTGCGCCGCTCAGACCGGATAGATCCGCGATAGCACCGAGGTCCTTGGTGTCGGGTTGGGTCGGCAGGCTCACCCCCACGCGTTGCGCGATCGCCGCCAGCCGCTGGCCGAGCTTGGTGTGGTCGGCGACCATGCGCCGCGCGAAGGTCCGGGCCTGCGCCGATTGGGCTTTCTGTTCCGCCAGTTGCCCCATGCGGATTGCCGCCAACCCACCTGCGGCCGCAGTCGTAACGAACGCCGGGTCGTGCGACGCGCTTTGTGGCATGACCTCGGCCGGGACAGGCCCGGCGACCGGTGCCGGCCCCATGGTGGCAGGCGGGTTACCAGGTGTGGCCGCATCGCCCGGCACCGTGGTCTGCGCCAATGCGGCATTCGGCAGCCCCAGTGTGGCCATCAGCGCCACACGTCCTGCGAAACGGTTCATCAGGTTTGGCATCCTTCAACGCATCCTGCCGGCCGGCGCATGACACACCAGCCGGCGGGTCGATCCAAAAGTCGTATGTCAAATCAGGTGGAACTGGCGAACTTGTAGTCCGGCATATGGGTGAGCTGCTCCTTCGTCGCGCCGGGCATGACGATCTCGCTGCCCTTCACATGCAATTCCGTGTACGGCACCTTCACCAGCTTGCTGCCGACGCCAAGGAACCCACCCACCGACAGCACAACGCCGTCGACATCGTGGTTCTGGCCGACGAGCAATTCATCGATGCTGCCGATCTTCTCCTGCTGGTCGTTGTAGACCGAGCTGCCGATCAGTTTACTGGCACGAGTCTGCTGATCGGCGGTGATGAATTTGCTGTCGCTGCTGTCACCGTTCGTCGCGGTGGCCGAACGGTCCATGGGCGTCGTCGCCGCCGGCCGTGTGCCCGCCGGCGCCGTCACGCTGGCCGATGGCGGCGACGCGGACGGGGTCGATGTCGAATTCATGGTCTGCGCCAACACGGGCGCCGCAATCAGCGAGGATACCGCGATCATTGCCGAAAATGATGGCCGCTGGGACATCTGTGCCTCCTGGCTGTTAAAGTCCACTGCGAAAAAACGCCTGGCCCGCCGATCGGTTCCATCACCCGTGCTTGTCCCGCCCAACGGCGGTTGCAACCTCACGGCATTGGCAGAGCGACGCCGTGGGTCATGCGACCAGGCGCGCCAGCGGCACGGTCAGATGCACCGTCAAGCCGGCCGCATCCCAATCACGTGTTATTGAGCCGCCCAACTGCCCTTTGACCGTGGCGTGCGCGAGAAAGCTGCCGAAACCTTCGATGTGCGTCTGTTGACCGATCGGCGGGCCGCCGCGTTCACGCCACACGAAGTGCACCGCGCTGTCGGATACCGTCCAGGTCGCGTCAACACGGCCGCTCGGAACCGACAATGCGCCATACTTCGCTGCGTTCGTCATGAACTCATGCAACAACAGCGCGACGCTGGTGATGGCACTGCCGCCGATGCCGACCGCCGGTCCCTGGATGGTGACCCGGGTTTCACCCTGATGCACGGCGTCGTTATGGGACGAGACGATGGTTTCGATCAGCGCACGCAATGTCGTTTTCGTCTCCGACCGCGGGGCCATATCGGCCAGATCAGGCATGGTCAGATCATGCGCCCGGGACAAAGCGGTCAGCCGCGCCCGCACGGCATCGGCCAACTCTTTGGGCGTGCCCGCAAAACGCGCGCTCAGGGTTACGACACTGCCGGCGAGCGCGAGCAGGTTTTTCACCCGGTGGTTCATTTCCCGCAGCAACAGAGTCTGCTTTTCCGCCGCCCGTTTGCGTTCCGTGATATCGCGCGCGATCTTCGACGCACCGATGACTGCGCCAGCGGCGTTCCGGACCGGCGACACTGCGAGGGAAACCTCAATCAGGGCGCCGTCCTTACGTTGCCGTACCGTATCATAAGGCTCGACCCGCTCGCCGCGGCGAATGCACTGCAGAATTGCCACCTCTTCGTTCTGATGGTCCGCCGGGATCAGCATCGTAATGGGCCGGCCGATCGCCTCACTGGCGGTGTAGCCGAACAGAACCGCGGCCCCGTGGTTCCAGCTCGTGATGACACCATTCAGATTCTTGCCGACGATCGCATCGTTTGACGAATCGACGATCGCTCCCAGATACCGTATCGATTCCTCGATGCGCTTGCGCTCTGTGATATCGACCAGGGTATTGATCGCGCCGATCATCTCGCCGGTCCGATTCCAGATCGGCATCGGATAGGTAAGGAAATGGATCATACTGCCATCGGGTCGTTCGGCGATCGCCTCACTGCCGGGAACGGCACGCCGCTCGCGCAGCGCAACGGCCATCGGGCACTCGTCATGCCGCATCGGCCGGCCATCGGACCAACGCACCGCGTGGGTGCCACACCATTTGTCCTCACCAAGCCGTGGCGTGCGACCCCAGAGCGCAACGGCCGCCTGATTAAAGAAGGTGATACATCCATCGACGTCGGTGGTGTAGACCGCCACCGGCAACGCATTCAGCAGGTCGGGGAAATGCTGTTCGGTTTCGCGCTGCACCGAGGATAGCAGCCGCGCTTCGGTGATATCCTGCCAGCTGGTCATTACGCCAATTCGCATGCCGGCATCGTCGAGCAATGCATCGGCGTGGACCCGCACAACCACCCGTGTGCCGTCAGCCCGTACGATCACCATCTCGTGATCGCGTACCGACGCGCCGCTCGCCAGTACGTCGCCGACGAGCCGCGCGGTATCGTTGACTGCGCCAGGCGGGTCGGCTGCGACGCTGAGCGTAGCCCAGAACGCATCGGCGCGTTCACCCAGCCGCGGCGTTCTTCCCCACAATTTGGTCGCGCGACGGTTATGCCGGACGATCGCACCGCGACCATCGCAAATGCAGACGCCAAGTGGCAACATGTCCAGAAGGCTGCCAGACTGACCGTTGCCATATTTGCCGATCAGAGCCAGGTCCGGCAAATGGTCATCCGCTAGCGGCTGCGTATCGACTCCCACGATAGCGGCTTCTGTCGGATGGCTGCGACAGGCCGCAACGAATGCGGCGTCGGGCCACCCGAGGGAAGGATTGCTATTGTATAATTCTCTCTTCATTCCCCAAACCTAAGTCAGACCAGCATGAGTGGACACCTGCGACGGTGGCGCCGTCGATACCGGGTCAGTCAATATGTCGTGATGGCAAGGGCGATTGAGCAGAATATCACAGACGTCTTACCGACGAGTTATGGCGGCGTGCCAGCCACGCGACGGCGAGTCGCCGCGGGCATGCGGTCCGCTCCTCCGGGCGGGCTTCGCCGGTGACGTGTCAGACCCTGGACGGGCCCCTATATCCGTCCCAGCAGGAGTAAAACCAGCAAGACAATGACGACAAGCCCGAGGCCGCTGCTGGGGTAGTAGCCCCAGCCGCCGCTATAGGGCCAGGTCGGCAATGCGCCAATGAGCAGCACGACCAGAATGATCAGCAAGAGTGTTGGCATGTTGCACCGCGACTATCCGGACAAGAAATCGATATGGACCCGTAGTGCAGTATAAGTAACCAGGCGTGTCCTGGTTCCTGTTTCAGAGCTGAAGCAGCGTCCCTGGCGCATCACAATTGCATGACGTCCATCACGCGGGTTGCAGCAAAGTCTCAGACCTGTTCAAGGCGATGTGCGACGGCCGGTTCTCCCGTCACCCGATCCTCGGATCAAGTCCGTGGACAGGCCTGCCGTCCGGACGGTCCGGTGCGGAAGGCAATGGACGACCTGAAGACACCGGTGGTTATGCGACGTGCCGCTGCCAGGGCGATCACCGTCAACTGGCTGATGGCCGAAGGCCCAAACGCCGAACCGAGGTGACCTATCGCAACAGCTTCATCACCGATCTCCCCCTCAGCCGCGACAATGTCGCAGATATTGCCGTGTGTGACCGGGCACGGTGGAAAATGAAGATTCAATACTCTGAAGACCAAAGACGATCACCCGGAACATAACGTCGTCCACGGCCGTCAGAATATGGTGCTGGCAACCCGAAGGAGGTTCGTTCACGGCATATGGACACTCACGACCTACCTGGTTGGCATCATCTGCCTGAAACCCCGTCGTTACCCGACCGCCGCCGCTCGGGCGGTGAACCAGCCGTTCAGAAAACGTCGCCCGGTCCACAAGGAATGATGCGTCAGGTTGCTTGACAATGACCGGTGGGTTAGCCTCCAGTGGAAAGGTCCCGAGATAATGGGTTGGCAGGGGTGGATGGTCGCATGACTGATCGGGCCGGTGGATTTGCCGGCAATGGCTCGTTGCGTCGCCGCGGCACGGTCGCCTGCGATTGCGGGCACGATTCAATCGGGGGTTGTGATATCGCAACCACCTGTCACGACCTTCGATAGGTTGAATCCCCCCATTCCGGAGCCTCAACCGTGACGACAAAAACGATCAGCACGTCCATCGCCTCGTACGACATCGTTACGCTGGTCACCAGGCTGACGGTGACCGGCACGGGGACCGTCGGCGCCGGCGGTGTCTCTGCCGGGTCCTCGGGCGCCTACACGGTCGCCAACAGCGGCCATATCGGCACCACGGCGGGCAGCGGGTTCGGCGTGCGAATCCCGCACGGCGGCACCGTCATCAACTCGGCGTCCAGGCAATGCAACCGAACATCACGAAGATGTGAGGGTGCCGCGGATTGTCCGCACGATGCCGTGATAGAACAGTGCGACTGCATGGCATAAACGAGTTTGTACTGACGAATCTGTCGCCCGCGCCACCGCGTGGCACGGCAGGCGGCTACCGACGGGGCACGTAACGAACAACGGCGGCACTCCGGCCTAACCCGGCGCGCTGGGGGACACGATGTCGACGATCAACACGACGATCAACCACGGCATCACGCTGGGGTCTGGCTACACCTCACCGCTGACCGTGACCAACACGGGGAAAGTCAACAACAACGGCTCCGGCAAGGCGATTTTCGGCGGCACCGAAACCGTCGTGAATTACGGCCATATCATCGCGACCGGAAACAGCGGTGGCTACGGATATCCGGGCATCTATCTCGGCAACGGCTACGTCAACAACCACGGCTCGATCACCGCGGCTGGCAACGCGGTGGTGTTCCAAGGCTCTGGCAGCGTCGTCAACAGCGGCTTCATGTACGGAGCGCGTTGGGGCGTCACCAGTCGCGGGCTGTTCACCGTCACCAATACCGGCACGATCTCCGGCGGGAGCCAGGGGATCGTCCTGTCCGGCGGTGGGCTCATCAACAACAGCAACCTGATAGCCGGCGCCGACGGGATAGGCATCGGCGGCGGTGTTGGGACCATCGATAACGCCGGCACCATCCTCAGCTATGGCGCTGGTGTCGCCCTCGACAGTGGCGGCATTGTCAGCAACTCGGGCGCCGGGTTGATTTCGATCACCGGCGCCTATGGGGCGATCTACATCACGGGTGGGGCCGGCAGCGTCACCAACGCCGCCACGCTGTCCGGTTATATCGGCGTCCAATTCGCTGGAAACTATAACAACACCCTGATCGACAGCGGCACCATCATCGGCAGCAGCGGCACCGCGGTCGCGTTCGGTTCCGGCAACGACCTGTTGAAGCTCACGCCCTCAACCAGCCTCGCCATCAAAGGCATTGTGGATGGCGGCGGCGGCACCAATACGCTCGAGTTCGCGTCAGGCACGAGTATCGGCACGCTGGCCGGCACCGGCGCCGACTTCGTCAGTTTCTCCAGCGGCACCATCGACACCAGAGCGTCCTGGGTGTTCGCCGGCAGCAACACGATCGGTCCCGGCACCACCTTGACGAACAAAGGCACGCTGACCGTCGGCGGCACGCTGACGAATGCCGGCCTCATCACCAGTGCCGGCGTCGCGTTCCTGGCGGCGGCCAACGCCCAGTTGACGAACCAGGCGGGCGGAACGATCGCCGGCAACGACGCTGTGCTGGCGTATGCCGCGACACCCACCCTCACCAATGCCGGCGTGATCCGGGGTGGCTCCGCGGGCGCGGCTGCGGGCATCGCCTTCGAAGCGGGCGGGGCCGTCACCAACCAGAGCAGCGGCACCATCAGCGGCGAACTCGGTGTCTACGTGAAGGGAGCCGCCGGCGCGGTGGTGAATGCCGGTGATATCGCCGGCGGTTCGTCCAACGGCATCGGCGTCGAGATCCAGGCGGGTGGCACCCTGACCAACCAGGCCCTCGGCACGATCACCGGCGCCGTCTATGCGGTGAGGTTCCAGGCAGGTTTCACCAACCGGGTGGTGATCGATCCCGGCGCAACCTTCGGCGGCACCGTCAGTGGCGGCAACACCATCGGCGCGACCGCCGTCAGTACGCTGGAACTGGCCTCGGGAGCGTCGGCCGGCACGCTGAGCGGGCTCGGCACGACGTACAGCGATTTTGGCCAGGTCACCATCGACGCCGGCGCGCGCTGGACATTGGCCGGAACGGACACGGTGCTCACCGGCGCCACGCTGACCAACAGCGGCACGGTGACGGTGACCGGCGTCCTTCTTGACACCGGCGGGCTGATCTCCAACCAGTCCGGCGGCACGATCAGCGGCGCCAACGGCATCTACGTCACGAATACCGGCGCGGCCGCCACGGTGATCAATGCCGGCAGCATCGGGGGCACCGGTCCAACGGGCAGCTCGACCACCGGTTTCGGCCTTCAATTCGGCTCGACGTCCTCCGGCGGCAAGGTGACCAACCAGTCGGGCGGCGTGATCACCGGGACCGAGGACGCCATCATCGCCAATACCGGTGCCGGCGCGGGAACCGTCGAGAATTACAGCACCATCATCGGCGGCAGCAGCGGTTTCGGCGGCATCAACCTGTCGGGCGGCGGCGGCGTCACCAATGCGTCGAGTGGCACGATCACCGGCCGCGGTGCCGGCGTGTTCATCGCCAACGGCACCGGTGCGACCGTCAGCAATGCCGGCAGCATCGGCGGCAGCCAGGGCTACGGCGTCGAGCTGTTCAGCGTCGGCAGCATCACAAACAGCTCGGGCGGCGTCATCACCGGTGCTTACACGGGGCATTCCGGCGGCAGCATCTACTATGGTGCCGGCATCTATCTGGAAGCCGGCGGCACGGTTATCAACCAGTCGGGTGCGAGCATCGGCGGTCTGCGCGGCGTCTACCTGTCCAACGTCGCGGCCACGGTGGTGAATGCCGGCCGTATCATTGGCAGCCACACCAGGACCGGTGCTGCGCCAGCAACGGCCTATGCCGGCGTTTACGTCAAGGCCGGCGGGTCGGTGACCAACCAGTCGGGCGGGACGATCTCCGGCCTCCGCGGCATCTACGGCAAGACGGCAGCCGTCGACGTCAGCAACGCCGGGCTCATTGACGGCGGCAGTTCGTACGGTGTCACGCTGGCGGCCGGCGGGTCGCTGACCAACCAGGCAGGGGGCACGATCACCGGCGCGACGGGCGTCGTGTTCGGCGGCACCGCCAACGAGACGCTGACCGACAGCGGCACCATCATCGGCACCTCAGGCACGGCGGTTGCGTTCGGTTCCGGCAACGACCTGCTGGCGCTGCTGCCCGGCAGCCTGGGCTTCCAGGGCCTGGTCGATGGCGGCGGCGGGACCAACACGCTGGATTTCGCCTCGGCCGCCGCCATCGGCACCCTAAACGGGATCGGCGCCAGCTTCACCAATTTCAGCACCGCGACGGTCGCCTCCGGCGCCAACTGGGTGCTGGCCGGCAGCGACACGCTGGCCGCCGGAACGACGCTGACCGACTCCGGCACCTTGCGGATCGCCGGCATCCTGACCAACGCCGGCCGCGTCGTCGTCGATCCGCCGCTGTATGTCTCCGGCACCTTCGTCAACACCGGGTCGGTCAACGCGCCCGGCACCGACAGCGCCGTTTCCATCCTGACCGGCGGCGTGCTGACCAATGCCACAACCGGTGCCATCAGCGGCGGCGACGACGCGGTCGCGGCCAGCGGCACCGTCGCCATCACCAACCTCGGCACGATCACGGGCACGACCATCAGCGCCATCGCGCTGGCCGCCGGCAGCGTGATCAACGGGGCGAGCGGCACCACCACGGCGCTGATCGCGGGTGGCAGCACCGGCTACGGCGTCGGCGCCAGCGCGGTCGCGACGGTGACCAACTTCGGCACGATCCAGGGCCAGGTCAACGCGGTAAAACTGGCCGCCGGCGGCAGCGTCACCAACAGCGGACGGATCATCGGCCAGGGGACAGCCGGCGGCATCGTGATCAGCGGTTCGGCTGGGATCGTCGGCAATTACGGCACGATCAGCGGCAAGAACGGTGTGCTGCTGAACGCCGGCGGCACCATCACGGATCGCGGGACGATCAGCGCGAGCAGCACCGCGATCGGCTTCGGTGGCAGCAACAACCTGCTGGTGCTGGAACATGGCTACGGCATCACCGGCGGCATCACCGCTTCCGGCAGCGGCAACGTCGTGGAACTGCTGGGCACCAGCGCGGCCAACGCAGTCACCGCAACCTACAACAGCCTGGGCCTCACCGGTTTCAATACGATCGCTTTCGCCTCCGGCGCCGGCAATTACGCCACCTTGAAGATCACCAGCACCACGGCGCTGCCCGGCACCATCACCAACTTCGCCGGCGCGCACGACACCATCGACCTGACCACGCTCCACTTCGTCTCCGGCAGTTCGACCGCCGCGTTCAACAGCGGGACCGACAAGCTGACCGTCAGCAACGGCACCGCCTCGGTCACCTTGCAACTCGGCGTTGGCAACTACAGCAGTGTTGGCTTCACCGCGGTCAGCGACGGCGCCACCGGCACCGACATCACCATCGGCGCCCCGGTGCTGAGCTACGCCTGGACCGGCGGCAGCGCCGACTGGCAGACCGCGACCAACTGGAGCAGCGGCGTCATCCCCGGCACGACCGCCCACGCGACGATCGCCAATGCCGGCAGCAACAGCGTCACCATCGGGGCCGCCGAGAGCATTACGGTCGCCGGCCTGACACTGTCCAACGCCGACACGCTGCTCGTCGCCGGCACCTTCGCGCCCACCGGCGCGGTCGGCGTGACCGGCGCGCTGCTCAGCATCGCCAGCACCGGTTCGCTCACCAATTCAGGCACCCTGACCGACGCCGGCACCCTGGTCGATGCGGGGGTGCTCAGCAACGGCGTCACCCTGGTGGGCACGGCGGCGCTGGTCTCGGTTGCCGCCACCGGGGTGATCCGCAACGCCGGCACCGCCAGCGCCGCGGTGACGGGCTACGCCGGCGGGTCGGTGTCGAACGCGGGCACGATCCGCAACAGCGCGGGTGCGGCGATCCGCATCACCGGCTCCGCCGCCAGCGTGATCAATCTCGGCGCGATCGCCGGCACGAGCGGCGTCGGGATCAGCCTGGGCTCCGGCGGCAGCGTCAACAACGGCGGGACAGTCACCGGCGTCTCGGGCGTGCTGATCACCGGCGGTGCCGGAACGGTCAACAGCGACGGCCTTATCATCGGCACCGCCGGTGCCGCGGTCAGCCTCGCCGCCGGCGGCTACGTCGATATCGGCGGGGCGGTCACCGGCACCGCCGGCGTGGTGATCACCGGCGGCGCCGGCACGGTCAGCAATGGCGGCGGCATAAGCGCGACCAGCGGCGCCGGCGTCAGCCTGGGGTCGGGCGGCAGCTTCAGCAACGGCGGCAGCGTCACCGGCACCTCCGGCGTGGCGGTCACCGGCGCGGCCGGCACGATCAGCAACGGCGAGACGATCGTCGGCACCAGCGGCGCCGGCATCACCCTGGCGGCCGGCGGCAGCATCGACAATGGCGGCCTTCTCACCGGCGCCTCCGGCATCGTGATCACCGGCGCGGCCGGCACCATCAGCAACGGCAGCACCATCATCGGCACCGCCGGGGCCGGCGTCAGTTTTGGCGCGGGCGGTTCGCTCAGCAACGGCTTCCTGATCACAGGAAGCACGACCGGCGTCACGATCGCGGGCGCCGCCGGTTCGGTTCAGAACGGCGGCACGATCAGCGGTACGCTGGGCGTCGCGTTCGGCGGCACCTACAACGACACGCTGACCGACAGCGGCACCATCATCGGCTCGTCGGGCACCGCGGTCAGCTTCGCCGGCGGCAACGACCTGCTGCAGTTCAATGCAGGCGGTGGCCCGAACATCCAGGGCCTGGTCGATGGCGGCGGCGGCACCAACACACTGGCGTTCCTCTCGGCCGCGGTCACCGGCACATTGACCGGCACCAATGCGGCTTTCGTGAATTTCAGCGCCGGCACGGTCGTGTCCGGCGCATCCTGGGTGCTGGCCGGCGGGGTCACCTTCGGCGCCGGCCTCTCGCTCACGAATGCGGGCACCCTGACCGATGCCGGCACCCTGGTGAACAACGGCTCGATCAGCGCGTCGGGGGCGAACGACGCGCTGAGCATGGCCTCCGGCGGCGTGGTGACGAATGCCGCGGCCGGCAATATCTCGGGCAATCACGCCATCGCGGCGGCCGGCGTGGTCAACGTGACGAATTTCGGCACACTGCGGGGCTCGGATGGCGGCATCCGGCTGACCGGGGGCACCGTGATCAACGGTGCCAGTGCCACCACCACGGCACTGGTCGCGGGCGGAACCTACGGGATCACCGTCATCGGGGCCGGAACGGTCGCGAACTACGGCACGATCAGCGGTGCCGTGACCGGCACCAGTGGCGGCGGGATCGGCCTTGGCGGCGGCGGCAGCGTCAACAATGCGGGCTACCTGTCCGCCGACGACGGGGTGGGCGTCGGCGGCGGCGCGGGAACGGTCTCGAATGCCGGAACGATCCGTGCCAGCCAAGTGGGCGTGCTTCTGGGAGCCGGCGGCAGTGTCGGCAACAGCGGCCTGATCACCGGAACCACCGTTGCCGGCGTCCTGATTGCGGCGCTCAGCGGAACGGTCACCGATTCCGGCACGATTTCCGGGGGCGGCGACGGAATCGTGCTGCAAGCGGGCGGCCGTGTCAGCGTGAGCGCCAGCGGCAGCATCTACGGCGCGGGCGCCGGGGCCTATGGCATCTATATCGCGGCCCACGCCGGTACGGTGCAGAATGCCGGCCTGATCGCCGTCGCCAGCACAGCGACCGACGCCATCCTGCTGACCGCGGGCGGCACCGTCGTCAACACCGGGCGGATCATCGGTTCGGGTGCGGCCAACGGCGTCGTTTTGAACGGCGCCGGCGCGGTGAGCAATTACGGCACCATCAGCGCGGCCTCCGGCGTGCTGCTGAGCGCCGGCGGCACGCTGGTCGAAGGCGGCACGATCATCGCCACCGGCGCCACCGCGGTCGGCTTCGGCGGGACCGTCAGCAACCGGCTTGTGCTGCAAGCCGGCTATGCCATCACGGGAACGGTCAACGGCGGCGCGACCGCGGCGCACGACACGCTGGAGCTGGCCTCGGGGGCCACGACCGGCACGCTGAGCGGGCTGGGCAGCAAGTTCCTGAATTTCGGCGCCGACGCGATCGATGCCGGCGCGCGGTGGGTGCTGGCCGGCGGCAACACGCTGGCGGCCGGCACCACGCTGACCGACGCCGGCACGCTGACAATCAGCGGCTCGCTGGCCAACGCCGGCTCGATCGCGGTCGATCCGCCCCTGGTCGTCTCCGGCACGCTGGCGAACACCGGCACCATCGGCGCGATCCTGGCCAACCCGGCGGAAACCGCCGTCTCCGTCGTGTCCGGCGGCGTGCTGACCAACAGCGGCACCGGCGCGATCACCGGCGGACCGGCCATCTACTACGTTACAACCGGGGCTACGGTGCCCTCGACTGTCGGCTACGCCGGCGGCAACGGCGTCGCCATCGCCGGTGGCAGCGTCAACAACCAGGCTCGGATCACCGGCGGCGCCGGCGGGTCGATCCCGTCTGTCGGAGGGGGCGATTATCTCGGGGGCTCCGGCGGCGCCGGGGTGTCGCTCAACGGCGGCAGTCTGAACAACACGGCTGCGGGGGTCATCACCGGCGGTACCGGCGGCAGCGGCTACGGCGGGGGCAATGGCGGCAGCGGCGTTGTCCTTGCGGCGGGCACGCTGACCAATATGGGCATCATCCTGGGCGGTGCCGGCGGTGTCGGAGCATCCGCCGGCTTCGCCGGCGGCGGCGGCCGTGGCGTCTATGTCACGTCCGCCGGCCAGGTGTTCAGCAACCAGGGCACGATCCGAGGCGGCGCCGCGCACTCTGGTGCGTCCGGCAACACTGGCGGCGTCGGCGTTTACTTCGTCGCGGGCGGAACCCTGATCGACGCCGGATCGATCGGCGGCGGCGCGGGCTCCGGCCTATTGGGAACCGCCGCCGCGGTACAGTTCGCGGGCACATCAAGCGATCTGCTGATCCTGGAGCAGGGCTACACGCTGCACGGCGCCGTCCTCGGCTCCGCCAGCGCGAGCAGCAACACGCTGGAGCTGCTGGGCACCAGCGCCGCCAACGCGGTCACCGCGACCTACAGCAGCCTGGGACTGACCAATTTCAACACGGTGGCCTTCGCGCCCGGCGCCGGCAATTACGCCACCCTGAAGCTCACCAGCACCACGGCACTGCCCGGCACGATCACCAACTTCGCCGGCGCACACGACACCATCGACCTGACGGCGCTGGCCTTCGTCTCCGGCAGCGCGTCCGCCGTGTTCAACATCGGGTCCGACCGGCTGACCGTCAGCAACGGCACGAATTCCGTCACCTTGCAGCTTGGCTCTGGCACCTACAGTTCCGTCGGCTTCACCGCATCCAGCGACGGTGCCACCGGCACCGACATCACCATCGGACCGGCCGCGGCCTATGTCTGGACCGGCGCCAGCGCCGACTGGCAGACCGCGACGAACTGGAGCACCGGCGTCATCCCCGGAACGGCCGCGCAGGCGACCATCGCCAACGCCGGCAGCAACACCGTCACCATCAGCCGCGCCGAAAGCATCACGGTCGCCGGACTGACGCTGTCCAATCACGACACACTGCTGGTCGCCGGCACCTTCGCACCGACCACGTCAGTGGGCATCACCGGGGCGCTGCTCAACGTCGCCGGCACCGGTTCCCTGATCAACGCCGGCACATTGACCAACGCCGGCACGCTGACCGACAGCGGCTCGTTTACCAATGCCGGCCGGGTCACCGGCGCCAGCACGGGCGTGAGTCTCACCGCCGGTGCGACGCTCACCAACCAGTCCGGCGCCACCATCGCCGGCACCGCCCGGGGCGTCAGCGGGAACGGCGCGGTCCAGAACGCGGGCGACATCACGGGCGGAACGGCCACAACGAACGCCGGCGTCTATCTGACTGGCGGCACACTCAGCAATCAGTCGAGCGGCACGATCACCGGCTTTGACGGCGTCCTTGCCGCCACAGGCCCGGCCACGGTGGTGAACACCGGCAGCATTGCGGCCGCGCCACATGGTTACGGGGTCTATCTGCTGGGCGGCGGCAGCGTCACCAACAACGCAAGCGGCACGATCAGCGGATACCGCGGCATCGTCGCCAACACCGTCGCCGCGGCTTTGATCAACGCCGGCGCCATCGAGGCTGGTTATGTCGGCGTCGTGCTGGGCGCCGGCGGTAGCGTGGTGAATACGGGCGTCATCAACGGCGAGTCGAACTTCGGCGTCGCCCTCATCACCGGTGGTTCGGTCACCAACCAGGCGGGCGGCACGATCGTCGCCCGGAATGCCGCCGTCCTGGAGGGTGCCGGTGACACCCTGGTGAACGCCGGCGTCATCACCGGGTCGTCCATCGGCGTCCTGGTAGACACGGGTGGTTCGGTCACCAACCAATCGGGCGGCACGATCAGCGGCGGCACCTATGCGGTTTCGTTCGCTGCCTCCCACAACGCGCTTCTGGTGGTCGATCCGAGCGCGGTGTTTATCGGCACGGTTTCCGGCGGCAACACGATCGGTGCCACCTCGATCAGCACGCTGGAGCTGGCGTCGGGCGTCTCCGCCGGCACGCTGAGCGGCCTCGGCACGAAGTACACCGAATTCGCCCGGATCACCGTCGATGCCGGTGCGCGGTGGACGCTGAGCAACACCAACGCGCTGTACGCCGGCTACACGCTGACCGATGCCGGCACCCTGACCGTCGCCGGCACGTTCACCAACGCCGGTTCGGTGGTGGTCGATCCGCCGCTGTCCGTGTCCGGCACACTGGTGAACACCGGCTCGATCAACGCGCCCGGCACGTACACGGCGGTGTCCATCCTCTCGGGCGGCGTGCTGAGCAATGCCGCGAGCGGGGTCATCACCGGCGGCGCTTACGCCATCAAGGCGAGCGGCACCGTCAGCGTCACCAATCTCGGCACGATCCAGGGCACGAGCGCCGGCGGCATCGCGCTGGCCGCGGGCAGCGTGATCAACGGCGCGAGCACCGTGACCACCGCGCTGATCGCGGATACCGGCGCCTATGGCTTCGCGGCAAGCGCCAGCGCCACGCTGACCAACTTCGGCACGATCCGGTCCAAAGCCGTGGTCTTCGAAGCGGGCGGCAGCCTCGACAACGCGGGCTATTTGTCCGGCAGCGGCGCCGGGGTGCTGTTCAACAGCACCGGCGACATCGTAACGAACTCGGGCACGATCCGGGGCACGACCTTTGGCGTGGCAATCGAGGGCGGCAGCGTCGGCAATACCGGCCGCATCACCGGCGGCATCGACGCCACCGTCGCGGCCGCCACGGTCAGCAATGCCGGCTATGTCGGGAGCGGGATCACCCTCCACGCGGGCGGCACCATCATCGACGGCGGGACGATCGGCGGGCCGGTTGCGTTCGGTGGGACCGGTGGCGCTTTGCTGGTGCTGGAGCAAGGCTACGCGATCACCGGCAGCATCACCGCGTCCGGCACCGCCAACGTCGTGGAACTGCTGGGCACCAGTGCGGCGAACGCGGTCGCCGCGACTTATAACAGCCTGGGACTGACGAATTTCGGCACCGTCGCGTTCGCGCCGAACGGGGGGAACTACGCGACGTTGAAGGTGACCAGCGACGCGACGTTGCCGGGGACGATCACCAGTTTCACGGCGCTGCACGACACCATCGACCTGACCGCGCTGAGCGACGCGGGCAACGACGCCTTCACCAGCTTCAATACGCTGACGAAGGTGCTGACCGTCACCGGCGACAACGGTACCGTGCAGTTGCAGCTTGGCAGCGGAAGTTACACCGGCCTGGCGTGGGCGGCGCAGAATGACGGCAGCAATGGCACGTCGCTGCATCCGCTGACGGCCGGGTTGCCGGCCATCGGCGGCACCAAAGCGGGTCAGACGGTTAACGACAACAGTTCGGACCGGCCGTTCTCGGCCGTAACGGTCACCGACCCGAATGGCAACCAGCCGGAGACCCTGACGATCACGCTCAGCAGCGGCGGATCGGCGACGGATGCCGATGGGACGTTGTCGGGGACCGGGTTGGTGCATGCGGGCACCGGGATCTACACCCTGACCGCGAGCAATGCGGGGACCCTGACGACGGCGCTGGACGGGTTGGTGTTCACCCCGACGGCGCACCAGGTGGTTCCGAGCGGCACCGTCACCACGGCGTTCAAACTCGCTGTGACCGACAATATCGGTGAGAGCACCAGTGACAGCACCACGACGGTGATCGCCACGGCGGTGAACGACCCGCCGGCGATCGGCGGGACGAAATCCGGCCAGACCGTCAATGACAACAGCTCGGATCAGCCGTTCTCGGCGGTGACCATCACCGACCCGGACTTTGGCGCGACCGAGACGGTCACGATTACCCTGACTGCCGGCGGTTCGGCCAGCGACGCGAATGGCACCCTGTCCGGGACGGGCGTGAACAGGACCGGCGTCGGCACCTATACGCTGACGACCGGGACACCTGCCGCCGTAACGTCCGCACTGGATGCGGTGACCTTCACCCCGACCGCGCATGAGGTGGCTCCCGGCGGCACGGTCACCACCGGGATGACGCTGTCGGTCACTGACGGCATCGTCGGGTCGCCCACCACGAATTCGACGACGACTGTGGTGGTGACCGCCGTCAACGATCCGCCGGCGATCGCCGGAACGAAGTCCGGCCAGATGGTCAGCGACAACAGCACGGATCAGCCGTTCTCGGCGGTGACCATCACCGACCCGGACTTTGGCGCGACCGAGACGGTCACGGTCACCCTGACTGCCGGCGGTTCGGCCAGCGATGCGAATGGCACGTTGTCCGGCACGGGCGTGACCCGGACCGGGGTCGGCACTTATACGCTGACGACCGGCACACCGTCCGCCGTGACCGCCGCTTTGGACGCCGTGACCTTCACCCCGACCGCGCACGAGGTGGCCCCCGGCAGCACGGTCACCACCGGGATGACGCTGTCGGTCACCGACGGCATCG
>Ga0302198_10000711_pt1 | contig 37288 bp, 39 predicted proteins | sample II_Bog_N2_2_FD_193521 | JGI IMG/M metagenome (GOLD analysis project Ga0302198, IMG submission 193521) | Peat permafrost microbial communities from Stordalen Mire near Abisko, Sweden - II_Bog_N2_2 | ecosystem: Environmental > Terrestrial > Soil > Wetlands > Peat | place: Sweden: Abisko...
AATGAGGCCGTTTGCCGCTCGTGCGAGCGGGCATACGAATCCAAAAAACCGTTCACAGGCCTCTCTGTTAGATGCCTGCGAACGCCGTGCGATTCCAGACTGTAATGGTCCACTTTCACAAGAATACCGCAAAGCGGGAAAGCCTGCATGATGCGCTTCGGAAGAAATCAACTATTGTGGGCGCAAAGAGCCGAATTGCGGGGCCCGGTGCATTTTGGTTTTGCCGCCGAGTGCATAAATATGGAAGCGAGCCTGCACGCCGCTGCCCAGAATGGCCGGGGTCTTGATGCACGAGCTTCAGTTGGGGCGGTTGCCGGAGGTGGAGCGGCGATGAAAGCGCTCATCCACCGGCTGGCGATCTTTAAAGCCGGAGTCAGTTGTATGCCAGTGCTCAATAACCGGCTCGCCCATGCGCCAGCAGAGCAGGACCACCTGGTCGTCGAGACGATAAGGAAAATCGAGCAGGCCGGTCTCGAGGTCCTTCACCTGCACGCCTATGGAATCAATCTCAGCGATGCTCTCGCGGACTCGCTTCACGTGAGACTCCATCTCCGCGCGCAGACCAGCTACCTTGCCCGTGTCCACTCTCATGCCGCCGGAAAGATAAATGCGGCGAGCCATCTCCGAAAGGCCGGACTCGATCTCTTCTGCCGATTGCTTGCCTTCAATGGCGCGCTTCAGCAGCGACTCCAGCACCGGGAGCAGAGACTGCGCTTCTTCGAGAGTGAACGTCCTCATGGAGACAGTTTACCGCGAACCGTGTTCGGTGAACAGGGGTCAGGGATCAGGGATCAGCGGTCAGCGAACGGTGCGAGTATACCCTGCCAGTTCCGCTAACCCCGGTAGTCTCTAGTCCCTGTTCCCTATTCCCTATTCCCTGCTTTCATCCCGCTTCCATCATTCGGTCCAGCCCAACTTTGGCCCAGCGCTTGATGTTCGGCTTCACCTGGATGCGGTTGACGACGCGGCCCTCGACCAGATTCTCCAGAACCCATGCAAGGTGTTGAGGGCTGATGCGGTACATGGTGGTGCAGAGGCAGCCGGTGTCGTCGAGGGTGATGACCTTCTTGCCCTCGGCGGCGAAGCGGCGAGCCACGCGGTTGACCAGGTGAATCTCAGTGCCAACGGCAAACATCGCGCCTGCGGGAGCCTGTTCGATCAGCGCGATCAGCCGTTCTGTGGAGCCGAGGGCGTGGGCCTTCTGGCAGACTTCCCAGCGACATTCGGGATGGACGATAACCTGGATGCCGGGATATTTTTGACGCACCTGATCGACGTGGCTTGGCAGAAAGCGTTGATGGACGGCGCAATGCCCCTTCCATAGAATTACGCGGCTGGCGTCGAGGCTCTGTTTGGTCAGGCCGCCCTGGCTTGGACCAATCTGAATGGCCCACGGGTCCCAAACCACCATCTCTTCCAATGGAATGCCCATGGAGTAGCCAGTGTTGCGGCCCAGATGCTGGTCGGGCAAAAAGAAGATTCGCTTTTTACGCGCGAAGGCCCACTCGAAGGCGGCGCGGGCGTTGGAAGAAGTGCAGACCAAGCCGCCGTGTTCCCCGCAGAAGGCCTTGATAGCCGCTGTCGAGTTGATGTAGGTGAGCGGAATGATCTCGTCCGCTACGCCAAGGCGTTCGAGCGCTTCCCAGCAAGCCTCGACCTGCGAAATTTCCGCCATATCGGCCATGGAACAGCCGGCGTTCAGGTCGGGCAGGATGACTTGCTGCCCTTCGCGGCCTAGCACGTCGGCGCTCTCGGCCATGAAGTGCACACCGCAGAAAACAATGTATTTCGCGTCGGTCTCAGCAGCCACTTTGCACAGTTTGTAGCTGTCGCCGGTTGCGTCGGCAAAGCGGATCACTTCGTCGCGTTGGTAGTGGTGGCCGAGCAGGAGGGTTGTCGAGCCAAGTTTGGCGCGCGCCGCTGCAATGCGCTCGTCCATTGTGTGGTCGGGGAGCGCGAGGTAGTTTTCAAGGCTGCAAGCGCTGCCAGCCTCCGGCGAGGCCGCCGTCAGATCGTCGAGAACCAGGTTCACTGTCTTCCGCCTTCAGTCCAGCTCGCTCTTATTTGGAGCAGCGGACGGGGATGTTGAAAGCAATTCCAGCTTGCAGTAGATGCACTGGATTTGGTGAAGACCTGCCGGCGCTTGCGGCCAGCCGCTTCAGAAAAGCCCCCATCTACGGGGTTGTTGCAAGCCTTACTTCTAGCTGGACGCAGCCCAAAGCCATTGGATTCGAGAGTCCGATCCGGCAAAGACCGCTTCCACTGCTAGTCATTTTAACAAAAGCCTCACAGGGAACTCAAACGGCGCGGGTAATGATCTGCCGTTTGTGATGGCTGGATGGCGGAAGGTATCATAAGCCTTCATGGGAATCGCACCGCCAATTGAAGTTGCCAACCTGGGGATGTGGGATTCGCTGATCCTGATGGTGATGGCGCTGGTCGTCTGCGGGCCGCGGCGGCTGCCGGAGATCGGCCGCCAGATCGGCAAGCTGATGTACGAGGTCCGCAAGGCCTCCAACGACTTCAAGTTCCAGATGGAAGAAGAGTTGCGCAGCGCCGAGGATGCTGACCGGCGGAAGAAAGACGAGGAGCGGCAGCTTGCGGTGGCGGCTTCGGCACAGACTGCGGGGACAATCGAGGCCGTTTCCCCGCTTCCGGAAGCAGGGGCATCTGTCGCCAACGAAAGTCCTTATCCCAATGAAGTCGTTTATCCTCCCGTAATCGCAGCCGCTCCGGAAGAGCGGGCGGAAGAGACATATCCGCATATTCTGCCGCCCTCGACAGGCGAGCCTGTGGCGGCGGCGCGGCCGGGTAGCTCGGCTGCGCAGGTTGCATCCGGTTCTGCCGTCGTGGAAGAAACAGGCGCGACGACAAGCGTCGAAAAGCCCAAGCGCAAGCCGCGCACACGAGCGAAAAAGGCTCCTAAAGAGCCGGAGATTTCCAATGGTTGATCCCGCGGAGGCAATCGGCAAGGCGCGAGCGGCCGTGAGTCAGCGCGCTGAACTGCCCGGCATGAGCCTGATGGAGCACCTTGACGAGCTGCGCAAGCGCATCGTCCGCTCATTCATCTTTCTGGTCCTCGGCTGTGCCGTGGCCGGAATCTTCTATAAGCAGCTAGTGGGTTTCATCCAGGCACCGCTCAACCGCATCGGCAAATCGCTGGTCTTCACTCACCCCATGGACCCGCTGAATCTGGACTTGCAGGTTTCGCTGATCGGCGGTGCAATTATCGCTTCGCCCTTCATCCTCTATCAGGTGTGGCTGTTCATTGCGCCGGGACTTTACCAGAAAGAGCGGAGGTTTGTAATCCCCTTCATGGCGGCCACTGTGGGGCTGTTTCTCGCCGGCGCGGCCTTCGGTTACTTCTGGGTGCTGCCGGGCGCGCTGCAAATCCTGATCGTGGACTTCGGAAAGAACTTCACCCCCATGGTCACCATTGAGGAGTATTCCAGCTTCTTTTTGTCGATCATCCTGGGGCTGGGCATCAGCTTTGAGCTGCCGATTCTCATCTTCTTTCTGGCTCTTTTCGGCATTGTCAGCCCGAGCTTTCTTTGGCGGAATATCCGCTATGCAATTCTGGCGGTCTTCGTCGTAGCGGCCGTCATCTGCCCCAGTCCGGACCCGTGGACCATGTGCATCTACGCCGTTCCCATGCTGGTGCTTTATCTGATCGGCATTGCGGTGGCGTGGTGGGTGCATCCCTCGCGGCGCAAGAAGAAAGAGGCGGCGCAATGAGTTTCTTTTCGTTTTGGAAGAAGGTTGCAACGGGGCTGACGTTGCTGATTGTGACGCTCACTCCCCTCACTGCGCTGTCACAGCAACATTTCAACGGAGCTGCCGCGCTCGAATACGCGCGGCAGTTTGTGGCGATCGGGCCGCGGTTTTCTACCAGCTCAGGGCACGCGAAGGCCGAGGCTTTCCTGCGCGATCACTTCCGCCACGACCAGCTCGAAGAGGATGCGTTCACGGCCTCGACGCCCATTGGCCCGGTGGCGATGCGTAACTTCATCGTGCGCTTCCCCGGCAAAAAGAACGGCGTAATTGTGCTGGCCACGCACTACGAGACCAACTACTGGCTCAAGAACATCAACTATGTGGGCGCCAACGACGGCGGCTCGACAACCGGGCTGCTGATGGCTATCGCCGACCAACTGCGCGCACAGACTGCCCACGGCAAGACGCTCGACGGCTACTCGGTGTGGCTGGTCTTCGACGATGGCGAAGAGTCCATCCAGCCCACCTGGACCGACTCCGATTCGCTCTACGGCACCCGCCACCTGGCTGCCAAATGGGCGCGCGACGGGACGCTGGAAAAGATAAAAGCCTTCATCCTGGCCGACATGATCGGCGACAAGGACCTCGACATTCAGCGCGAATCGCAATCCACCGATTGGCTGGTCGCTCTGGTCCGGCAAGCCGTGAAGAAGTTCCGATACAATCGCTACTTTTTCAAAAAGGACGAGGCGGTGAGCGACGATCATCTGCCCTTCCTCCGGCGCGGCGTGCCGTCCATCGACATCATCGACATCGACTACGGCCCCAACGACAGCTACCACCACACCATCAAAGACACCATGGACAAGATCAGCTCCCAAAGCTTGACGATTGACGGCGATGTGTTCATGGAGACGATCAGGCTGATCGACCAGCGATAAGCTGACTCTCTATCAAGGAGGGCTTTTCCCCAATGACCGCCAATCCGGCAGACCTTACTACCCTTTTCCTTGAATCTTCCCGCCACTCACTCCTGGAACAATACTGGCCCCGGCTGCGGGAGTGCGTCGAGCCGCTCACCGATGCGCAAGTCTGGTGGCGGCCAAACGAAGCTTGCAACAGCATTGGCAATCTGTTGCTGCATCTGAACGGAAATGTGCACCAGTGGCTGGTAGCGTCGTTCAACCGGCTGGAGGACAACCGCAACCGGCCTGTGGAATTCGCCGAGCGGGAGCTGATTCCGGCTTCCGTGCTTCTTGATCGTCTGGGCGCAACCCTGCAAGAGGCGTCGGAAGTTCTCTCCCGGCTTACCCACGATGATCTGATCGCGCAGTACGAAATCCAGGGTTACAAAGGCACCGGCCTGGTCGCTATCTACCACGTAGTGGAGCACTTCGGAATGCACTACGGACAGATTCTTTATATCGTCAAGACGCTCAGCGGCGCGGATTTGGGCTTTTACAGCGAACTGAACAAGACCGGTCGGCGTCCCTGAAGGTTGGCTATTGATGATTGCGGGCGTTTCCTGGGTTTGGTGGCTGGGGTTTCATGCGGTGGTGGCGGCGCTGCTGGTGGCGGATTCGCTTTTAGCTGGCCGTCAACACGAACCGCAGCGCACTCAAACCGTCGCGTGGCTCTGGACGGCTTTACTGGTCGCCGCCGCATCCGGCTTTGCTGCGTGGGTTGCAATCGCCAAGGGCCGACAGCCAGCGCTCGAATTTGTGGCTGGCTACGCCATCGAAGCCTCGCTCAGTGTGGACAATCTCTTTGTCTTCCTGATCATCTTTCAAAGCTTCCGCATTACGCCGCAACGCCAGCACACCGCGCTGCTCTGGGGCATGGCCGGAGCGGTGGTGCTGCGCGCGCTCTTCATCGCCGCGGGCATCACGCTGCTGCGGCGCTTTAGCTGGATTACCTGGGTCTTCGGCCTGATTCTGCTATATGCTGCGTGGCGGCTCTTGCGCGGTGATGCCGCAGGCGGCGGTTCGGCTCGCGTGGCCATTCCTGAAGCGCCAACGGCTATTCGGAATTTGATTCGCAAACTGCAACCGGCCCAGCGCTCGCGGCCAGGAATTTGCTCTCTGCTTCCGGTGATTCTGGCTGTCGAGGTCACGGATGTGATCTTTGCTGTGGATTCGATTCCCGCCGTGCTGGCTGTCAGCCACAATCCCTTCGTGGTTTACACATCGAATATCGCAGCCATCCTGGGCCTCCGTTCACTTTACGTTGCGCTGGCCTCGCTGCTGGATCGCTTCCGCTATCTGCACTACGGCCTGAGCGCGCTGCTGGCGTTTGTCGCGTTGAAGATGCTCACTGCCCGCTGGATCGATGTGCCGATCACGCTGTCACTCTCGGTGATGGGTGCGATTCTGGCGGTGTGCGCAGTGGCGTCTTGGATGGCAGGGAACAGGAAATAGAGCCGGAAGAAACTCTAAAAGTCATATGGCGACGAGCAGACTCTCGGCAAATGGCCATTCACCGTCCACCCATTGCGCGACGCATTCGAAACCTGCTCGCCTGCCCATCTCCGCGGGTTCGGTCTTCGCGTATTTATGACAACTTTCAGTCCAGATTGTCTCGTCGCACCGGAACGTGAAACTGGTCTCGTCAATGGTGACAGTCTGGTTTGCAATGGAGCGGAGATGCATCTCGATGCGGTGCTCGCTGGCGTTGTAGAGGGCAACGTGCTCAAACTGCGATAAGTCGAAATCTCCGCCCAGTTCGCGATTAATCCGCGCCAGCAGGTTGCGATTGAAAGCCTCGGTAACGCCGAGTGAGTCATCGTAGGCGGGAATAAGTTGGGCCAACGGTTTTTCGAGGTCTGTACCGAGCAACAAAGAATCGCCAGGCTCAATCGCTTGACGAATATTCCGCAGGAACTCCTCGGCCGGCCGGCGATCGAAGTTGCCGATCGAACTGCCCAGAAACAGCACCACAACGGCATCGCCGGGTTTGCGGCGAGCCACTGCCTTGCCCAAGCCATCGAGGTACTCAGTCTCGAACCCTAGAATGCTGACGTGCGCCAAATCATCGAGTTCACGCTCGCAACTCACCAGAGCTGAAGACGAGATTTCAATGGGGCAGTAAGTCATCGACTTATGGAGAGCAAGCGCCTCCAGTATCTGGCGCGTCTTTCGGCCGCTGCCGCTGCCGAGTTCAACGACCATGCCATGCGCCCTGAGATGCTCAGCTATGTCGCCTGAGTGCTCGCGTAGAATCCGCTCCTCCGCCCTCGTCAACCCATACTCGGGAAGCCGGGTTATCGCTTCAAACAAGGCGGAGCCGACGTCGTCGTAAAGATACTTTGACGGCAACTCCTTTTGCCCGAGTTGCCCCAGCCCATTCCGCACGTCTTCGGCAAATGAGTTTACGGCCTGTGTTGCTCCACCACGAATTAACATTCCGGCTCCATTCAGCGTTCCACACAGCGAAAAGAGGCGTAAACAAACGGATAATGCGGCTGAAACCAGTTGCGGTACGAACGCCGCAACATCGACGCCGCGGTCCGCGGCGAAGCGCCTTTGACGACGAAATGTCTTCCGTCAAAGAAGTCAGCCGAGTAACCGCGGTAAAAGGGAAACGGCTCAAAGCCCGGGTAGGGCGCAAAGAGAGAAGAGGTCCATTCCCAAGCGTTGCCGAGAGGTTCTTCCAACCCGAAGGCGCTTCGCCCATCGGGATAGCTCCCCACCGCGACCGGGTCCCAGCGCGCGAAGTCAAAGTTCCCGCGGCTGGCATCGGGAGGCGCATCACCCCACGGATACTTGCGCTCCGTGCCTTGCTGCGTTCCGTAAGCGGCGCGATGAAATTCAGCTTCAGTGGGAAGGGACATGCCGCGAAAACGCGCATAGGCCGCGGCTTCCGCGTAGCTGACGTAGACCGGCCAATCGAGCGGCAGGGGTAGCTCTTCAAACATGGCCCGATAGAACCACTGATCCTGACGCTTGAACCACTGATGCGGATGGGCTATCTTCTGTTCCTTGATCCAGATCCAATCGGCTGCACTCCAGAACTGCTCGCCGTCGTATCCGCCCTCGCGCACAAATTGGAGAAACTCTCCGTTCGTGACCTTGTGCGCGCTGATCGCGAAGGCCGGCACTTCGACGGAATGCTCCTCAAACTCGTTGTCCCAGCCAAACGCATCTCCGCCGCGCGGAATTCCCAGCGTGGCAGTTCCTGGCGGAATGTCGATCATTCGGGCAATGATCGGCGGACCAGATCGATGAGAATCCACGGCGCGATAGCCGTGCGGCACAATCTTACGATCCGGACTAAGTTGGTGCAGCATGTAAGCCAGGGTTTCCGCGTGCATCAGTCGATGTTCAATTGCTACGTTCAAGATGACATCCTGAGGGTATTGCCAATGGCTCGCCGAAGCCTGCGAATGGCTCTTGAGAATGTCATCGATTTTTTCTCGGACGCGGAGGTTATAAGCGCTGATTTCCGCGAGCCGAGGCCAGTCGGAAGGTCGGTCCTGCGGCAGGCCGCCATCCACCGGATCGATGCCAAAAGCGAAGAGGCGATCGAGTTCCTTGTGAGCAGCGCCGAGGCCGAGTGCGTGACCTGCGATCAAATTCCAGTCGAATGCCTCGAGGTGGCCGATGTAAAAAACAATTCGGTGTCTTTCGGGAATGGGCCTGTCGTAGAGCGCGTCCGTACGCACAATTCGAAACAAGTCGTCAGTTACCGCACGCGCTTCAGCCAGGCGCAGCAAGAGCCGGTCCACAATGTCGGGTTGACTTACCGTCGCATTCATTTCGCGCATCCTTCTTTTCGATTCCAGCCTGCTCCAGCCTTTACGAAAACGGCTCAATCATGATCTCGTCAACGTAACACCATCCCCAATCCTCGCCCGGTTCGAGAGATCGCATGATGGAGTGCTTTGTTTTTTTGAAGTGCTTGGTGGCGTGCTTGTTCTTTGAGGAATCGCAGCAGCCGACGTGGCCGCAAATTTCGCAGAGGCGCAGATGGACCCACGTATCGCCCATCTGCAAGCACTCCTCGCACCCATCGGTCTTAGGGGGTGGGTTTTGTATCTGGTCCAAGTGTGAACAAGTTTCCTGCATCGTCCTCCTTTTGTGGCGTGTCGATGGCTGTGGTTCTCGGCTGAGTTAAAGGCAAATACACCTGGAAACGCGTGTCGCCCGGGCGCGAAGAAACGCGAATCTCGCCATGATGATTCTTGATGATGCGGCCAACCGTATCCAGGCCCAGACCTGTTCCTTCGCCGACTCCTTTGGTGGTGAAAAATGGGTCGAAGATGTGGGGCAGAACTTCGGGTGGGATTCCGGGGCCGTTGTCGCCAATCTCGACGAGCACGCGGTCGAGTTCCCGCGCAGTACGCACCCGCAACTCGCCCTTCCCATGCATGGCCTCGATCGCGTTCGCCATCAGGTTTGTCCAAATCTGATTGAGCTCACCGCCGAAGGCACAGATTCGCGGCAAGCTTTCGTCATACTCGCGAATCACCGTGATTCCGGACTTGAATTTGTGGCTCAGGATCGTGAGCGTATTTTCAAGCCCTTGATGAAGATCGACTTCCTTCATCGCAGCCTGATCCATATACGAGTACTCTTTGATTGCTTGAACGAGATACGAAATGCGCTTTGTGCTGATTTCAATCTCGTCGATCAGCTTGGCGATGGTGAGCAGCGACGCGATGCGGATGAGGGCATCGGACAATACCACGTCGCCAACCTGGCCCGCGAGGCATTCCAGCTTCGGGACCTCCACGCCAGCGTCGGCGATTGCCGGCGCAATCTTCCATGCATCCGCCACGTGACGCGCTTCAAGCCATGTGGTGATACGCTCTTCGTGATCGCTCTGAGCCAGGGGGTCCGCGGAAGTGCTGGGGGTGAGCTGGGCCTCCCGTTCGAAGCGGGTAATCATCTCTCTTTGCTCAGTGGAAAGGGCGTGGCGCGCCAGCCGGATGCTTGCCTCGCGCACAGTCTCAAGCGCCTCGCGAAGGCTTCCCGTTGCGCGTTGCGCGGCGGCGGCGGGGTTGTTCAGCTCATGCGCCAAACCCGCGGAGAGCTTGCCGAGCGCCACCAGTTTGTCGCGCTGCGTCTCGATCCGCGTTGTCTCGCGAATGCGGTCGGCCATGATGGAAACCAATCGCTGGCCAAGCAGCGGCATGCGCTGGAGCATCTCAGTAAACAGGCTTCTGTGGAGGAAAGCGACACGCGTGCGGAGCACGGCCCGGCTCGTGCCGCTGAAATGCGTCAGCCGCGAGTACGGAAGCAAGCCGGTAACCTGACCGGCAAACCCTCTGAAAATGACTGCATCCGCACCGTTTTCACGTTGTAACCGAATTTCTCCTTCGAGAATTACGGTGAGATAGTCGAGCGGTTCACCTTCTCGGCCCAGAATCTCTCCCGGCTCAAAATGCATTACCGGAAGATGCTCCGCCAGCCAGTCAAGTTGCTCGCAAGGCAAGTCCGCGAAGACCGCAATCTTGCGCAGGTCATCGATTGAAACTCTCGCTTCCGCACTCGCCAGGTTCTGCGCCAAGTTACACCTCACTGAGATATTGATGAGTGAACTGCACGGCAATCGAGCCTTCTCCCACGCCTGATGCAACTCGCTTCACTGAACCGTGGCGGACATCGCCGGCCGCAAAGACGCCTGGGACGCTGGATTCCACCCAATACGGATTGCGCTCTAACTGCCATCCCACAGGCCTCTTTCCGTCGCGTATCAAGTCGGCTCCAGTAAGAATGAATCCGCGCTCATCCCGCTCCACCACGCCGGAGAGCCAATCCGTGTTGGGTTCAGCGCCGATGAAAATCGACAGCAGGTTTGTAGGTACGGTCGAGGTATCGCCGGTCTCCGCGCAATGAATGGAAACTGTTTCCAGGTGCGTATCTCCGTGTACTTCCACGACCTGACAGTGGGTATCTACCTTGATGTTCGGAGTCTTCTTGATCTGGTCGATCAGATACTGCGACATCGTCGCGGAAAGCGATGGGCCACGCACCAGCATGACCACTTGCCGAGCGAATTTTGAAAAGTACATTGCGGCCTGACCGGCGGAATTTGCGCCCCCGACAATGTAAACGTCCTCACCTTTGCACTCTTGCGCCTCGGTCATAGCCGAGCCATAATAAACGCCGCCCCCTTGCAGCCGGTCAGCGCCAGGCACGTCCAGCTTCCGGTAGGAAACTCCCGTGGCAACCAGCAGCGCCTTGCAGCCAATATCGGATCCCGTCGCAAGTTTGACGATCTTCGAGGGGCCTTCCACACTGAGACCGGTCACCTGCTGAGGACTCAAAATCTCCACGCCGAAGCGCCGTGCCTGAGCCACGGCACGCCGTGCCAAGTCGCCGCCGCTTAATCCGGAAGGAAAGCCGAGATAGTTCTCGATGCGCGAACTCATCCCCGCCTGACCGCCCGGCGCTTCCATCTCAATCAGCACCGTGCTGAGGCCCTCCGACGCGCCATACACGGCCGCCGCCAGGCCCGCAGGTCCGCCGCCGGCGATCACCAGATCGTAAAACGCAACTTCCGGTCGAATGCGAAGCCCAAGCCTCTCGGCCAATTCACCCACGCTCGGGTCTGACAACGATGTCCCGTCAGCAAAGAGCACTTTGGGCAGGCTGGCGGCTTCTGCTCCGGCCGCTTCTACCAGGCGGCGCACCTCGGGAACTTGCGCCGCTGTCTCCACATCGATCCATTGGTAAGGCGTCTGGTTGCGTGTAAGAAAATCTCGAATCGCATAAGAATGAGGAGACCAGCGCGTCCCAAGAACGCGAACCCCGTCGAACGGAGGCCTATACGAACCCATCCAATCATCCAAAAGATCATCCAGCACCGGGTAGAGGTGTTCCTCTGGTGGGTCCCATGGCTTCAGCAGGTAGTAATGGATGCTAGCGTCGTTAATTGCGCGAATCGCCGCATCAGTGTCGGCGTAGGCAGTTAGCAGTATACGTTTGGCGTTGGGGAAAATCTCCATCGCCTGTTTTAGAAATTCCACGCCAGTCATCAGAGGCATACGCTGATCGACCAGAAGCAAAGCCACTGAATCACCACGACGCTTGAGTCCGCGCAGCGCCTCCAACGCCGTTGCGCCGGAGTCCGCGCGCAGTACGCGATAGTGCTCCGCATAGCGGCGTCGCAGGTCACGCTCCACAGCGCGCAATACTTCGGGGTCGTCATCAACCGTCAGCAGTACAGGTTTCGCCATTTATTTTCCCTTACGCGGGGATACAAAGACATGAGAAGGGATACCGTCACTTACTCCCTCGACTTTGACAAACCGTTAGATGAACCTCACCCTCGGTCGGTTTCAGTCATATTGCTCGGACCTATCCCTGGCTGGCGCAGACGGCGCCGGCAATTGCCGGACGCAATGGAAATGCAAGAACAGGTTGATAACAAGTGGACAGCAGGCTACTTTTTGTATTGCCATTGCGGCTAGGATACAGTGATTAAACAAAGTGTAAGAATACTATCTCTTGCACCAAGAGGAGGAAGACAGATGCGGGCTTTTACTTTTGCTGCTGGCGTTGTTTGCCTGTTTGCCGTACTGCTCGACGCCTTCCAGACAATCATTCTGCCACGCCGGGCGTCCGGCCGTTTTCGGCTTACTCGCATCTTCTATGTAATTACCTGGACGCCCTGGGCGTTCTTTGGCAAACGGCTTCGCAATCCAAGCAGACGCGAATCTTTCTTCAGTTACTACGGGCCTATGTCTCTGATTTTTCTTCTAGCCGTGTGGGCGGGATCGATGGTCGTGGGCTTTGCACTTATCTTTTACGGCTTGGGCAGTCCATTCAACGACGCGGCGCCAGGCCCGAGCTTTCGATCTGACCTATACGTAAGCGGAACCACCATCTTTACACTGGGCCTGGGGGACGTGACGCCGCGCAGTGCCTGGGCGCGCGAGTTGGTTATCCTGGAAGCCGGAACCGGGCTGGGTTTTCTGGCTGTCGTGATGGGATATTTTCCGGTTCTGTATAGTGCGTTTTCGCGTCGCGAGGTGAGCATTTCTTTGCTTGACGCTCGGGCTGGGTCTCCGCCTACCGCTACCGAACTGATGCGCCGCCATTCTTATGAGGGCGGTGAGAGCGCTCTCGCGCTATTGTTGCTCGAGTGGGAGCGCTGGTCGGCAGAGTTACTTGAAAGCCACATCTCTTACCCGCTGCTCTGTTACTTCCGCTCGCAGCATAATAGCCAGAGTTGGATCAGCGCGTTGACGGCCGTGCTGGATACTTCAGCGCTGCTGATTGCCGATGTGCAGGGAAGCGAGGCGCGTCAGGCTCAGTTGACTTTTGCCATGGCACGCCACGCGATGGTTGACTTAACGCAGATTTTCTCACTGTCCCCGGTAAACGATGCTCCAGACCGGCTCCCACTCGATCGATATGAACAGCTTTACGACCTGCTCTGCAAGAGCGGCGTAAACGTCTGCCGCGACGGTCACTCGTACGAGAGGCTTCGCGATTTACGTGCGCTTTATGAAGGCTACGCCGAAGCGCTGGCCGATCACCTTCGTATGCCGCTGCCGCCATGGATCGCGGACCATCCGCACAAGGACAATTGGCTGACTGTTGCGAAACTCCGCGCCGAAACCGAGACGGCAAACTCGCATTCAAATCATGGAATGCAGGTCGAGGGCGAGCCACAGACCATTACCGCGATGAAAGACGATCATCACGATTTTTGAAAGAGAGTTTGATTCTCCCAAAAAGGCAGGAGGATGGGCACGGAAGATTAAACATGAATATGCGGTCAAAGACCGAGAGCAAGGACCTAATCTCGCGTTGTTAAATCGGGGATATCCCTTGACCGCATCGTATCTCGTGCTGAAGCGCGGCCGATGTCAGCTGCGCGTCGCCTCGAACAAGAACCAGCTACGGCGCTCTGATTGGTCAATCCACACTTCGAGAAGACTCGCCGTGGCTACATCGCCCTCATCGTCACAGAGTGTATGGACTGCACGCATGCTCAGCGTCAAGGCCTTTTCGTCCTCGTGAAGTTCGCTCAACATATCGGCAGGAGTAACGAAGTCCGCGTCGTTGTCGGGAATTCGCTGCAACCGTGCGATATGCCCGATGGAGCGAATCGTAGTGCCGCCGATTTTCCGAACGCGCTCCGCGATATCGTCCGTCATGGCAAAAAGCTGATCTCCGTGGCCGTCGAGCAACAAGTGGTAATCGCGAAAATGAGGTCCGCTCATATGCCAGTGAAAGTTCTTCGTTTTGAGATAAAGGCTGAAGACATCCGCGAGGAGAGCGTTGAGTGCTCCGGTTATGTCCTTGACTGCTTTTGGTTCGATGTCTGAAGACGTTGTGAGAGGAGCTTTCTGCCGAGCAATGCGTTGATCAGTGGTTGACATGAGGATTCTCCTAATCAGTGGTTGAGTTGGTTACCTTGCAAGAACAGGCAACATCGGACCCGATCAGAATCCGGGTCTGGTGGAGTTGAAAGAGCGCGTCAGCCGTTGCCATATACCGGCATGGCCGCTCCGTGAATTGTTTTCGCCGCGTCGCTGGACAAGAACAGAACAACTTGCGCAATGTCTTCTGGTTTCGGCCATTTTTGAAAGTCAGCGTTTGGCATTGCCTGGCGGTTTGCGGCGGTATCGATGATGCTGGGAAGAATCGAGTTCACCCGAATTCCGGTGCCCGTGCAATCTGCTGCGAGCGAATCCATGAGCGCAACAGCGCCGGCCTTTGAGGCAGCATACGCAGCGGCGCCGACCGCGTGATCGATCGCTGCCTTCGCCGCAATGTTGACGATGGACCCGCGCCCGGCTTTCAACATCGAGGGCAGCACCGCGCGCGCCAGAACATAGCCTGAACGCAGATTAAGCGCCAACATGTTGTCAAGGATCGCCGGCTTCATATCCCACAACTTCACGCCCCCGGCACAACCGCCTATGGTATTCACGAGTATGTCCAGCACGCCATGCTTCGCCAGGATTCCACTGATGAATTCGGCGGTAGCAGATTCATCCGTGACGTCAACTTGCCGTCCTTCCAGGGAAGCCAGATTCAGGGCGGCGGAGTTCTTCAACGCAAGGAATTCCTCCTCTTTGCGATATGTGACGAAGACTTTTGCACCTTCTCCGAGGAAGGCCAGACTAATTGCTCTCCCAAGACCACCCGTACCACCTGCCACCACGACCACGCGTCCTGAAAAATCGATATTCACCCTACCTCCGCCTTCGAAGCTGAATTCGAGAAGTCCGGTCCGCCTGGCAACTCTCCAAAACAAAGACCATCTTCTGGCGCGCCGCCGCGACCGTGAAGGAGAATCGTCAATGCAGGAGCATCGTCAAACGGTGTGCCAACCTCCTGATACAAAAATCCAGATCTCGCTGCGGGTCCGATGCGCTTGCTGTAACCTAGCGCAGACCACCCATGGGGGATTGCACCGCCCCATTCCTCTTCGGTGTAGAGATTAAATTTTGTGGGACAACGATTCAAGAATCTGGGCGGCAACTTTCTTGCGCGCTCTCATATCCAAAAAGTGTGCTGTCCATCGGGGCGGCACTGGCCCAGGAAGCGCGCCTGCCCGATTCGCCCGATAGCGAGATCCTTGCGTATAACAGCAATGCTATCAGTAAGTTCGCGTCGGATTCGCGCGCGAAGACGGTAAGGATTGACGCGTGATCATCGGAAGGCAGGGTCCAGCTTGCAAGCTTGAAGACGATGCTAAAGTACTGAGAATCTTGGGCGAGTTCCGAACGCAAGGCGGTATTTAAGAACCTTTATTCCCGTGTCTGTCAGTGCCATTGGGCTTCCACATTCTATTGGACGGCTTGAGAAGTCCGGTCACTTTCCAATGCAAAAAGTTGAAAAAATGAGATTCAAAATGTCGTCGGGGGTGGTCTGCCCGGTTAGCGAATCCAGCGCCCACAGCCCGCGGTAAAGGTCCAGCAGAATCATCTCGTGAGGAATGGAGTTTGCGTTGGCCTGCGCCGCATCAGCCAGAGCCGCCAGCGCAGCGGCGATGGCCTGCTGGTGGCGCAGGCTGGTCAACATTCCCGGCTCGGCGGCGGCCCCGCCCGTGGCGAGCGCAAGAATGCGCTGGCGCAACTCGGCAATTCCAGCGCCCGTGAGCGCCGAGGTCGCGAGCGTCGGCAGCCCGGCGCAATCGGGCAGAGCGCGACCGGCTTCAGTCAAGTCGCTCTTATTCACGGCAACCAGAGCGGGCCGTCCCTCGACAGCGGCCAGCAGACTGCGCTCCTCATCGTTCAGCGCCTCGGTTGCGTCCAGCACCACCACAACCAGCGCGGCGTCTGCCAGCGCCTCGCGGCTGCGGCGAATGCCCAACTGCTCGGCCTCGTCCAGACTTCCGTGCAGCCCCTCGCGCAGCCCGGCTGTATCCACCAACTCCAGCGGAATGCCTTCCAGAGAAATCCGCTCGGTGACCGTGTCGCGCGTAGTCCCTGGCGTCGCGGTCACGATTGCGCGGTCGCGCTCCGCGAGGCAATTGAAGAGCGAGCTCTTGCCCACGTTGGGCCGTCCCACAATGGCCAGCGTCAGCCCGTCGTGAACAATGCGCCCGCGCGCGAATGACGCTTCCAGCGCGCTCAGCGGCGGCGTCAGTTCGCCGATGCGCCGCGCAATCTCGGCTCCAGGCGTAACATCCACGTCGTCCTCGGCAAAATCAATGCCTGCTTCGAGCAGGGCGATCAACTCCACCAGCCCCTGCTTCACCGGACCCACGCGCCGGCTGAGCGCGCCGCCCATCTGGCTGGCGGCCTGGCGCGCCTGTGTAAGCGTCTGCGCCTCAATCAGGTCGCGCACCGCCTCGGCCTGGGTCAAATCGAGTTTGCCTGAGAGAAAAGCGCGCTCAGTAAATTCGCCCGGCGAGGCGAGGCGCGCGCCCAGCTTCAGAGCGCGGCCCAGCAGCAGCTCCAGCACCACTGGCGAGCCGTGCGCCGCAATTTCAACCAGATCTTCGGAAGTATAAGAATGCGGCGCGCCAAAAAATGTGACCACTGCCTCGTCAATGCAGCCTTCATCGACGCCAGAATCCACTGCGTCGAGATCGTCCGCTTCATCGAGCACATCCGCCAGCCGGGCCCGCGCGTGCTCCAGCGGTTGCCGCAGCCGCACCAACTGAATCGCGATTGACGCAGCTTCGGGCCCGCTCAGCCGCACAATCCCGATGCCTCCGCGCCCCGGCGGCGTCGAGACGGCAACGATGGTGTCGGTCGTCAATTCTGGATTTTTGCTCTCGCTGGCCATCATTCGTTAGTGTAGAGGCTCGACACGCGACCGGCCTCATCAACAACTCCATTGCGCTGAACCTATTTCAGCAGGTTCAGCGCCATCGCGGTCATCGCCGTCACTCCGGATTTGATGGCCGGCTCGTAAACAGGCGCAAACAGCGCTGAGTGAAGGCTGGGCAGCGGCACGCCGGATTTGAGGCTCTCTTTGAGCTTGTCCGCATCAGCCGCGCCCAGCCAATACATCACCGCCGGAATCTTCCCATCCAGCGAAAACAGGCCCACATCCTCGCTTCCCATCACGGCGTGAGCCTCCAGAACATGATCCTTGCCCAGCGCCTCCGTGGCGGCAGTGCGCAGCCGCTCGGCCAGTGCCGGATCGCAGAAAGTGGCGGGCGTACTCTCCGTAATCTCCACAGACGGCATCCGGTCCGCAGGAATCCCGTAGGCCTCCGCCAGCCCATTCGCAGTGCGCCGCAAATCAGCCAGAATCTGGTCGCGGACCGCGGGCGAGTAGGTGCGCAGCGTGAGACCCAACGTTACCTCGTCAGGAATGATGTTGTTCTTCGTCCCGCCGCGAATAGTGCCCACCGTCAGCACGGCCGGCTGTTGCGGATCGATTTGCCGGCTGACGATGGTCTGCGCCACGAGCACAAACTCGGCGGCCAGCACGATGGGGTCTTTGCCGGACTGCGGCGCGGAACCGTGCCCGCCGATGCCACGGATGGCCACGTTGATCGAGGTAGCGCTGGCCAGCAACGGTCCACCTTTGATGGCAATCGATCCGGCGGCCACGTCGTTTGTGTCATGCTCGGAGAGCACAAAGTCTGGCCGGCCGAAGCGCTCGTACATGTGGTCAGCCAGCATCGCCTGGGCGCCTCCCACAGTCTCCTCTGCTGGCTGCCCAATCAGCATCAATGTACCGTGCCACTCGCTCTTGCGCTCCGCCAATTCCCTCGCCGCGCCCAGCAGAACCGTCATATGCAGATCGTGGCCGCAGGCGTGCATTACGCTCACCTGCTGGCCCTGCGCATTGATGGTCTTCACATGGCTGGCGTAATCCAGGCCGGTCTTTTCTTCCACCGGCAACGCGTCCAGTTCCGTGCGCATCAACAGCCGCGGCCCCGCGCCATTCTCCATCACAGCCACCACGCCCAATGCCTGTGTTCCATCTTCGTACTTGCCCACATGCTCGGTCACGGTATAGCCAAGCTTGCGCAACTCGCCAGCCACAAAGGCCGCGGTCTGTTCCTCGTGGCCTGAAAGCTCCGGATTGCGGTGCAGATGTTTGTAAGTCTCGGTGAGCGAGGGCAATTGCCGCTCAGCAGTAGCGGCAAGATCAGCTTGAGCAGCAGAGCTTTGCGCAGCTATGGGCATTGCGGCGGCAGCCAAAACAAGAGTACGCACGAACATGAAAAACCTCCACGCGGAAGCGGAACATCGCCTCCATGCGCCAGCCTACCACACGCAGGAATGGTAAACTCCGGCAAAAGGGAGAAAGCAATGGGAGCAACGAAGATCGAGTTTCGTCTGCGCGTGACAATTATCACGGTCATCATTACGCTGGGCTTCTGGGCGCCGTGGATTGAAGGCTGGGGCATTGGCCGGCGAATTTCATTGTGGGAGTGGCTGGCGCTCGAGTTGAGCCGCCTGGGCATCGTCCACTTCGCAGTTGCCGTGCCCCTTGTGATTGCTGTGGCCGCGCTCATCGCCGCCAAGGGCGCACTGCTGCGCATCTGGGGCACTGCGTATCTCGGCTCGGCCACGGTAAACCACGGCGAGATGAAGGCTGGCGCAGTGCTGGCCGATGGGCCGTTTCGCTACGTGCGCAATCCGCTCTATCTCGGCTCCTGGTGCATGTTTGCGGCAATGGCCTTCCTGATGCCACCCACCGGCGCGCTCTTTGTCGCGGTCCTCATCACGGTCTTTCAGATGCGCCTGATCTGCGGCGAAGAAGCCTTCCTCACCGGCCAGCTTGGCGAGCCTTACATCGACTACCTGCACGCGGTTCCGCGGCTGATTCCGCATCTTCGCGCCATGCTCTCGCGCACCGGCCCCGCGCCCAGCGACCGCAAGCCGCAATGGCTTCATGCTTTCGTCGGCGAGATCAACCCCATCGGCGTCTTCATCATCCTGGCTTTCTTTTCGTGGAGCTACAACAACTGGCTAATGATCAAGGCCATCATCGTCAGCTTTGGCCTCTCGCTGGTTGTGCGCGCGCTCGTACCCAGGAATTCAGCCCCATAAATAGACAACGGGGAAGAGCCAATCAAGGTTCTTCCCCGTTTGCCGTCTGCAGTTTGGGGGACGGCTTCTTTCCCGCCCTTTGCGGTGAACTACTTCTTGACAGGCGCGATCACGTCCTTGGCAGCCTTCGCCACGCGGAACTTGACCACGGTCTTGGCCTTGATCTTGATGGCCGCACCGGTTTGCGGGTTGCGGCCGATGCGGGCCTTGCGCTCCGCCTTCACCAGGCGTCCGATGCCGGGGATTACGAAAACGCCGTTCTTCTTGGTTTCCTTGATGGCGGTCTCCGCCAGAATGTCCAGGAAGGCTGCGACTTGCTTGTTGGTCAGTTCCAGTTTCTCGGCCAGATGCCGAGTCAGGGCGGTTTTGGTCAGTCCAGTAGCCATTGTGTGCTCTCCTTTTGGGGCGGCCCTTGGGCGCGCCGTTGTTGCCTGGGCTTCCTACGCTTTTCGCGTACCGCATGGAGGGAGTGCGACCGAGGCAACGTTTGCACGAAACCCCTGTATTCATGCGGGTCGGAGAACCCTGTCGTTCGTTACCATGCGACTTTTGCAGGGGTAAAGTCAAGGCAAAAAGCCCTGATTTCCACAATTTTCTTCGGTATTTATGGGGTTTTTGCCTATTTTTGCCCGAATTTGCCGATTTTAATGGGGCTGAGACCACAAAAAACTTCGGGTGCCCCACCCTAGCCGCGTACTTGTTTTTGCGGCTAGGGTGGGATTCCGCAGAGGACTGGACACCCTGAGACCCCAAAGCTCAAACCATCATCTCAGCCCGAACAGCACCTTTCTCTTCGGCTTCAAACTCGCCGCAATCGGCGCGTTCAGCGCTTCCACCATCGGTGTAGCCAGCTTGAAGTAACGCGCCACCATACCTGCAAAATCTTTCTCCAGCGCCGCCCTGGCCGGCAGCGTCGTGCTCAACCCCCACTGCTTGCATTTGATCAAATCCAACGCCGGATGCTCGCACGGAAACCCCTTCGGGCTTCGACTCAACGAGTCCCCTTCGAACTCGGCAAAAGTTTTTCGAATGGCTGCCGTCCGCAGGAGTTTGCGAAATTCCTTGTGATTGTCGAGCAGCCAATGGCGAATGGCAGCCAGTTGATCCTTCTCCGGCATATACGCCCCTGCGGCAATCACCACTTCTTTCGCGCTGATGTGGAAGTAGTACCCGGCCCCAGAGGTCTTTTCCATCCCCTGATGCGACCACCACGCCGCCACGTGAGTCTTGTACGGCAGCTTGTTATTGCTGAAGCGCGTGTCGCGATAAATCCGGAAGAGGCACTTCTCCGCAGGCCGCACAAAGTCGGGCGCAAACGTGGCCATCGCATCCGTCACCTTGCGAATAATAGCCAGCATCGGCTCTTTCAGCTCCGCCTCGAAGATCGCCTTGCGCGGCGTGAACCACTCGCGGTCGTTGTGTCGCGCAAGATTACGCAGAAAAGCAAGCCCCTCGGGGCGAAGGTGAGCGGAGGGTGCGGCATTGCTGAGTTTGGAAACCATCACAAGAGGAGTGTAACGCGTTGGTCGCTATGACTGCTCGACAACCAACTCGACTGGACAGCCGTTGGTCTGCAAGTGCCGGATCAGGTCAGCGAAATGATGGACAAACGATGCAGCTTCATTGCCCATTCTTTCTCCATTTTGGATCGTGATTCGGTACGGCACTTCTGTTTTGTTAATGGCTCCCGTTCCAATGCTGTCGTTGAGCGCGTTGAAGTTTCGCCCGTGCCACGAAGGCGCGCCGACAGCGGTGAAGAAGGCCTGATAAACGTCGTCACTCGTTTGCCATCCGCTAGCATCAAGACGGATATCGGTTAGGCCCTCAACCCTATTCAACGGCTTTGCGAAGCCGAGACCTCTGTATGTCGCGCCCGAGACAGGCAGATAACCGAGCCCCTCCATACCTTCGCTTAATGAATTCGTTGGTTCGACTCCATACAACCGCAATGCGGACAGGCGGTAATGGTGCTCTTCAACGGTGGGCACTATGTTTAAGATTTCGGCGACAGGATCACCTGGGGAAAAACCGGTAAAAGTAGTGAATGCCGGATCCGGAGCCCAGATAGCCGAGTTACCCTCGCTGAGTTGACGGAGCGAGGCCTTTCGGTCCGGTGTATCCAACGCCCAAACCGGCATCTGGCCTAACAGCACTTGCAAATCATTCAGGTTCGTTTCTGCATCTGCTACGATTGCCACTTGCCAAGCCATCTCGTCTCCTACCGAATCACCTTCAGCGCCCCTCGGAACAGCCCGTCGAAATCACCAGCCAGCGCGGCCTCTTTGGCCACGGCCTGCTCAATCGCCTTCTCCGCTGCGGGCCGCTGATAGCCCAGATTCACCAGCGCGGACAGCACATCGTCCACCGCCGCTCCCTTCACCGCCGACTGCGCGGGCGCGACGGCAAAGTCGTCGAGTTTATCTTTCAGCTCGACCACCAGCCGCTCGGCCAGCTTCTTGCCCACGCCGGGCAGCCGCGTCAACTGAGCGTGGTCCTGCCCGCGAATGGCCTGAACCGTGTGCTCGATGGACAGCCCGCTCAACATCTTGATCGCCAGCTTGGGTCCCACGCCGCTTACCGTAATCAGCCGTTCGAAAAGCCGCTTTTCTTCGCGGTCAAGAAAGCCGAACAGTGCAATCTGATCCTCGCTGACCTGTGTGTGAATATGCAGCGCGGCCTCGGCGCCCACGCTGGGCAACGCCGTAAACGTAGGCACCGAGATGGTGACGTCATAGCCAACCCCGGCCGCCTCGACAATGGCCTGGCCGGGCTGTTTGTAAATCAGCTTTCCGCGCAAGTGAGCGATCATGGTGACTTATTGTAGTATCCCCAGCCGCTTCGCCACACACTCGATGGTTTCCAGCGCCTGATCCAACTGCGCCCTGGTGTGTTCACTGGTGAGCATGGCGCGGATTCTCGCCTTGCCTTCGGGCACGGTCGGGAAGGCAATGCCGGTGGCCATCACGCCCTCGTCGAAGAGCGCAGGCGAAACTCCATCGTCGCGCGCCCGTCGCCGCCTCAGGCTGTGACCGGGTTCCGGCTTTCCTCCCGGATTTCAGCCGCCCGGCCGGCTGAACTGCCTCATTTACATCATTTCAGCACCATTCTCCCCGCTCATCCGTCCAAACAGCAAGCCCGGAATGGCCTCAGTCGGCCCCGCCCGGATACAATAGGACTTAGGCTGCGCAGACGGGCGGCATACGACTTTTCTTCAGATTTGGAAGGTGCACGTGAGAGGCATAAACCGCCGCGGTCTGCGGCTTGATTTGGTTGCAGGATTGATTGTCGCGCTGGCCATGCCCGCGCTGTCAGTGGTTGCCGCGAACGCCCAGGCAGCCACGACGACTACACTCACCGCCGGAACCCTAAGCACATGCTCGCAGCCTCTTACCATCGCTGTCACCTCTGGTGGTACCGCGGTCTCTGGCGGCACAGTTGCCATCAAAGACACATTCAATGGCAACCCCGTTACAGTCGCGACTGTGGCTCTTAGCTCTTCTGGAGCGGCCAGCCCGACGGTTGACCTGTCGGCTGGCACTCATAGCCTTACCGCAGTTTTTGCCGGCTCTGCTTCCTACCAGACTTCCACATCGACACCAGCAATCGCCGTCACCGTAGCCGCGGAGTGCGAATTCTCGGTCGCCGTCTCCAATCTCACGCCCTCCTCGACCACCGCCAATACGATCACCCTCACGCCCGGCCAGTCAGGATCGGCCACCGTGACCGTGACCCCGTCGGTGGAGTTCACCTCCACGCTGACGGCGCCGATGTATGTCGCAATCTCCTGCTCGGGGCTTCCCGACGGAGCCACCTGCGTTCCCACCCCTGAAAATCTCTCGATTTCCGCTACCACCCCCGAAAGCTGCCTCAACGGTGTCTGCCCGCCCACCAGTTCGTTGTTGATTGAGACATACGCGGCTTCTTCTGCCTCGGCCACGCCCCCGCAGGGCAAGGGGTCCGCTCCCATCGCATGGGCAATTCTGCTGCCTGGCTCCCTGTGCCTGGGCGGTCTGGCCTTTGGCGCGCGCCGCCGCCGCTGGCTTAGCCGGTTTATGCTCCTGGCCCTGCTCGGGTTCGTCACTGCGCTCGGCACCACCGGCTGCAACCCGCGCTACAATTACCTCAATCACGGCCCGCAGCCCAACCCCGCGACTCCGGCCGGAACTTACACCGTCACCGTCACCGCGCAGACCAACAACGGCGTCACCACCACTACGCACGCCACCTCGTTTGTGCTCGTCGTGAATTAACCGGCCGTGTGCGCCCCAATAAGAACAAAAAATGCCCTGCGGCTTCAATCCTGCCGCAGGGCATTTTTATTTCTCCCGTTCCGCTCCACTCCTGGTTGAAAACACCCTGATGGCCTCGTCCGGCCTTCCCCAAGCGCGCGGCCGCCGTCCGAAAAGCCTCAGGCTTACCGGACCACTTGGAGCGTCCGCTTCCAGCGCGTGTCAGAGAAGAAATGCAGGGCAACGTGACCCATCCATGCAAGGTTGTCGCCGAGGCCGGTCTTCTCCTGATGGCCATCCGGCGTATCGAAAGACCAGTAGTTGAAGAGCGGACGGCCCAGAATATTCTCGCGCGGCACAAATCCCCAGAAGCGCGAGTCCAGGCTGTTGTGGCGGTTGTCGCCCATCATGAAGTATTTTCCGGGCGGCACCACCAGCTCGCCGTTCTCGATGTGGCTGGCAATCTCAACGGCCCAGGATTCGGTTGCGCCGTGCGGCGATTGCGGCGTGGGCAACAGGGCGGGAAACTCGTCCTGATACTCCGGATCGAAAGCGGGCGTCTCCTGCGCCTCTTTCGCAATCGCCTGCGCGACGCCATTCACATAGACCACGCCGTTGTGCAGGTGAATGCGGTCGCCGGGTACGGCGATCAGCCGTTTGACGAGAATCGTATACTCCGGCTGCCCGTTGGGATAATCCGCCACCGGCTTGCGGAAGACGACGATATCGCCGCGCCGCGGTTCGCGATGATAGGCCAGCGGCATCCAACCAGATTCCGGCGCAAAGGTTGAGCGATCGACGGTGAGATGATCGCCAACCAGCAGCGTCTTCTTCATGGAGCCGGAGGGGATCTGATAATTCTGCGCAAGCAGCGTCGTGGCGAAGAGCCAAACTACGATCAGTACGCACCACGAGGCGGCGGTTTCATAAGGAGTTTCCTCGTCGCGCGCCTTTGCGGTCGGCCGACCGGCTTCGGCTGGACCTGTGGTTGCTGCTTGGCTGGAGCGCTTGATCCGGATTTTCATGGGATGACCTCGTATGATCTGTTCCCTATTCCCTGCCCTTATCAACTAACTGCGGGCAAGCCTGCCAGGGCCATCGCGATCTCCTCTTCCGGATACTCGTAGTTCTCCAGCTTCCCGGCTTGGTAGGCGATATAAGACTGCATATCGAAGTGCCCATGCCCGCTGAGGCTGAAGAGGATCGTCCGCTGCGCACCTTCCTGCTTTGCGCGCAGGGCTTCGGAGATCGCCACAGCGACGGCGTGGTTGGCTTCCGGCGCGGGAATGATTCCTTCGGCGCGGGCAAACTGAATTCCAGCGGCAAAGGCATCCAACTGTTGCACAGTGGTGGCTTCGGCCAATCCCAGGTCCATCACATGCGACACCAGAGGCGCCATGCCGTGGTAACGCAACCCGCCCGCATGAATCCCCGGCGGAATGAAGGTGCTTCCCAGCGTGTGCATTTTCACCAGCGGCGTCAGGTGCCCGGTATCTCCGAAATCGTAAGCGAATCTGCCCTTGGTCAGGCTGGGGCAGGCTGCCGGTTCCGCTGCCACCACGCGCGCGTTGCTTTGCCCCTTGATCTTGCGGCCCAAATACGGCATCGCCAGCCCGGCGAAGTTCGATCCACCGCCCGTGCAACCGATAATTACGTCAGGCTCATCATCCGCCAGAGCCATCTGCTCTATTGCTTCCAGCCCCATCACCGTCTGATGCAGCAGCACGTGATTCAACACACTGCCCAGCGCATACTTGGTGTCCGGGTCCTTCGCGGCGATTTCCGCAGCCTCTGAAATAGCAATTCCCAGCGATCCATTGGAATGCGGATGCTCGGCCAGAATCGCCCTGCCCGACTCCGTCTCCGTGCTCGGGCTGGCGGTTACCGAGGCCCCGAAGGCCTCCATCAATGCGCGGCGATATGGCTTCTGGTCGTAGCTCACCCGCACCATAAAGATATTGCAATCCAGGTCGAAGAACGAGCAGGCCATGGCCAAAGCAGAGCCCCATTGCCCGGCTCCCGTCTCCGTTGAAAGGTGCTTGGTGCCTTCCATCTTGTTGTAATATGCCTGCGCCACGGCAGTATTGAGCTTGTGCGATCCCGCTGGGCTCCCGCCTTCGTACTTGTAATAAATGTGCGCGGGCGTATCCAGCGCCTTCTCCAGCCGGCGCGCCCTGAACAAAGGCGAAGGACGCCACTGCGCGTACAGTTGCCGCACTTCGCCGGGAATCTCAATCTCCGGCTCCGTGCTCACTTCCTGCAGAATCAGGCTCATCGGAAACAGCGGCGCCAGGTCGTCCGGTCCAATGGGTTTCAGTGTTCCGGGGTGCAGCGGCAGCGCCATCGGCGTGGGCAGATCGGCTGCAATGTTATACCACGCGTGGGGGATGCGGCTCTGCGGAAGATTGTACTGGATGGTTTCCATAACAAATTCTATCAGCAGATTCGCGGGAGCTTCCCAGCCCATGGCATGGGAAGCTTCGCAATGCGGCGCGGAGCAATTACTTGGGAGAAAGCCGCTCTGAGGGCTGCGCCCGCATCGCAATGAATTGCCCCGTCCACGAACCGCCATTGAGCGTAATCCCGCCCACCACCTTGCCGTCCTCGGAGATGGCCAGCCGGTACTGATCTGTGCCCTTTATCTCAGCCGGATCTTCCAATACGTAGCCATTCAGCTCCAGCAACTCCTCGCCCTTCAAACTGCCCTTCACCAGCTCCGTGGCCGTCTTTCCCACCTGGGCGGCAAGCTCCGGCGATGGATTCTCGCCCGCCTTGCGCAGCGTCCACACAATCTTGCCCCACACCACGCCGTCGCCCACCACCGCGCAGGTCTTGCAGCCTTTTCCCGTCTGCAGCGTCATCGACGCCGAAAAAACCATCCCATCAGGGTTTGTCCAAATGCCGCGCCACTCCCCCGCCACGTTGACCGTTTGCGCAGCGCACGCCAGCCCGCCCAGCAAAATCAGGCCCGCCAGAACAATCGGCTTTCTCATCGCTCTACCTCTCAGCCAAACGGAACGCCGCTTTGGCTGTCGCCATGAATTGTATACGCGAACAAACAAAACGCGCGGAAAACTTCCCCGCTCCTGTACACTGAACGCGTTATGAGTTGCCTTTTTTGCAAGATCATTGATGGGAGCATACCCTCCACCGCGGTCTACGAAGACGAGTTATGCTACGCCTTTGCCGACCTTCATCCGCAAGCGCCCGTGCATCTGCTGGTGGTGCCGCGCGAACACATCGCCTCCCTGGACGATACCGATCAGAGCGACGGCCTTCTGCTCGGCCACCTGCTCTGGGCCGCCGGAGAGATAGCGCGCGACAAAGGCCTCGCCAAGGGATACCGCCTGGTGGTCAACACCGGCGAGGACGGCGGCCAAACCGTCGAGCATCTCCACGTCCACCTTCTCGGCGGACGCCCGCTCACCTGGCCTCCGGGGTAAAGGCAGGGAATAGGGAATAGGGCGCAGAAAGACGGGGTTCAGCGGAGCCGCAGAACCTGCATCGACTCGCCTTCCGCGTATACGAAAAGAGGGCGCTTCCATAACGGAAGCGCCCTATCTTTCTGCAAGTTCTAAGGAACCTCTGGTTAAGTCGAGGTTTTGAAAGGGCACGGATTTATCCGTGCCACAAAGGCTGCAAAACTAACGCGGGCTTTAGCCCCTGAGGGATGTTTTTCTGACAGAATGGAGTCAATCAGAGCTTCCCTAGGCGCTTAAACCGGCTGTTGCGCGTAATCTTCTTCCTCTTCCAGTCCGTAGCGGCGCAGAAGGTTGGGCAGGGTCTGCGAAAATGCCGAACGCGGCATTACCGCATCGCAACCGGCCTCAATCGCCTTGGCCTTCAACTCGCTCTGCAAGTGATTCAGGAAGCCGACAATCGATGTCGCCTTCTTGAGCTTGCTCTTGAGCTTGGGAATCAGCGTCATTGGCTTGGCGTTTAGGTTGTTAAGGTCGAAGACCACCAGTTTGGGCAACTCGCCTTCCGGCAATTCGGTCAGCTTTAACGCTGCCTCTTTGTCGCCGCCCTTCACAAACTCCACCTTCACACCCAGCTTGCGGGCCGTTTCCATAATCTTTGCCTGGAAAAACAGATCCTCAATGAAGCAGTAAATGCGCGTGGGCGCGTCAGCGCGGATTGCCGCCGCGGGCTGGGGCTCGTAAGCGTCCTGGTAAGCGCCGCCGGCGTGGCCGTTGCTGCTGATCTCGATGGTCGAAGGAGGGCCATCGGCTACATTGCCGTTTACCAGGCGATAGCTGTGGTCCATCGGGCCCACAAACTCCCTGGGCCCCTTCTGCTGTCTCATCTTCCGCTTGGCCTGCGGAGGGCCTGAAATGCTGTTACCGGGCTGCGCTTGCGCCGCCGGAGCCTTCTGGGGAAACTTCTTTTTTCGCCCCTGACTCTGGTGCCCGCCCCGATGTCCGGCTTGCTGGCCGGCCTGCTTCGCTGAAGCCGGCTTCGGCGCCCGCGCGTGCGGTTGTGGCGGCGCCTGTGGTGGCGGCTGTAACTCTTGCTGCGGCGACTGAGGCTGCGGCGCCTGGGCTACGCCTGTCTGGCTGCTCTTGTTTTTGCGGCGGCGGCGGCGACGCCGATGCCCCTGCTGTTGCCCCTGTCCAATGACCGGGACCGGCCCCAATTCAGTTTGGGGCTCTGTCAATTCTGTTGTCATGCGTAAGCTTCCTGTTGCATTGCTAAGTAGTTCGTTGCCATCCGCTGCATTGCGCTTCCTGATTCAGTCTTGTTCCATCTCACTCAGACTTGTTTAGACTTTTTCCTGCCGGGTGCTCAGCTTCTCTCACCCACTGTCACTCAATCCCGCATGGGGAATACCATGGCAACCAGCGGAACGCATCGCGAATATCGCGCCAACTGCACTGAAGCCAAAATTGGATCCAAACTCTGTGCGCAATCCTGGGTGTGCTCTATCGCTGAAGCACTATTACAGATTCCGGCCGATTTCCGCAATCCCCAAAATGCCGTCGCTCCTGCTCGCGGTGCCCATTCGGCTTCGCGGCCCGGATTGACCGGTATATGACCTCTGTGAAAATGCTCTCCGGCCGCCACGCACACATGAGCCTCAAAAACAGCTCTATCCGGTTGTCAGGATCGTGACGATGCGGCCAGCGCCTTTCTCAGGTGACGCCCTTCTCAAGAAAACTTACCTCTCGCAGATTCTCTCAAAATGATCTGCCCGGCTAAGCTTCCTTGATCAGCGGCGAACTAGCTCTGCCCTTTCGGGTGGCTCGCATCAGCCGCTTGATAGGCAACTCTGATACTACAGTGAACTGATGCGGCTGGCAAGTGTGCAATGAGACTTCCGCACATCTGAATTCAACTTGGCCGCCTTCCTCAAAAGCAGAAACCCAAAGCCCTCCAAACGCAAGAAACGCCACTCCAAAAAGAGTGGCGTTTCACTGTCTTGCGCTTGTCACTGGCCTCCCAAAAAGTCTTCGGCCGGCAGTATCTTCCACCGTGCCTCTCTTCGCCTTCCCGACCGGTCTGCCTCTATTCAAGGACCGCTGCGTTGGCGGTTGCTCTTGCCGGGTAGCTACTCTTCTATGGGCTGGCCAGAACTCTTCCAGCGCCTGTACATCACTGGCACCCTACATATAGCAATCGGGGGGCCAGTCAGCCGGTTGTTTTTTTTCAAAGGCTTACGGGGAACATGAGGGAGTAACTATCCTCGATTTTGGAGGTTAAACGCTTGGTTTCTCCCAAAAACCATAAGAGGCCGCCTCACCGCTGGCACTTCGGACAGTAATGCGTACCCCGCCCGGCCAGCACCAATCGGCGGATCGGCGTCTGGCAGCGTAGGCAAGGAAGCCCCGTGCGTTGGTAGACGCAATGCTCCAGTTGAAAGAACCCGCGCTCGCCCTCGGCGTCCACATAATCGCTCACCGAAGACCCGCCTAGCCGTATCGCGTCTCGGAGAACCTCGCCCAGAGCCAGCCGCAGCCCTTCCAACTCCGCCCGGTTCAGCCTTCCGGCCAGCCGCCGTGGCCGAATGCCGGCGCGGAACAGGCTCTCGTCTGCGTAGATGTTGCCCACCCCAGAGAGAATCTTCTGATTCAACAAAGCCGCCTTGATGGCCAGCCGCCGCCCGTGAAAAAGCCGCGCAAACTCCTCCGTCGTCACACTCAGAGGATCAGCTCCCGGAGCGAGGAAACCGGCGGTGCGGCTCAGTTCGCGATACTCCAGCCGCCCAAATCGTCGCGGGTCCACAAAGCGCAACTCCCGCCCGCTCAGCAAGCTCACCCGCGCATGAGTGTGCGGCGCAACCGGAGCGTCGGGGGTGGTCACCAGCAATCTCCCCGTCATGCCCAGATGCACAATCCACTGAGCCGTCGGATCGCTTTCCTGTTCTGTCACACCAGCCGGGTGCCCCACCCTCGCCGCGTCTTTGTCTTTGCGGCTAGGGTGGGACTGTACGCTCTCCGCCCCCGGGTGCCCCATCCTCGCCGCGTCTTTGTTTTTGCCGCTAGGGTGGGACTGCACGCTCTCGTCCACCATTCCCAACTCGCACACAATATGTTTTCCCGTGCGATGGACCTCAATAATCGCCCGCCCCTCCAGCCCTTTGGCCTGGAGCGCCGCTGGCGTCTTGAAGGGTTCGCGCTTCCCGCCGAACCAAACTTCCACAATGCGATCACCGCGCAGGTGCAGGTTCACACCGCGGGCGATGGTCTCGACCTCAGGCAGTTCGGGCATCGGTCTATTGTATGTGGGTTTTGTCTTGCCGCGAAGGTTTTGCTCGCAAGCGCCTACTTGCGCTCGCCGGGCTCGCGCACCCGGTTGGCCTCAAAGCTCACTATCTTCCACTTCCCCTGCGCATTGCGCACATAGACGCGGGTGTAACGATAGGTGCCGGAGAAGTCTCCCATGGCGCTCTTGCCGCTCACTTCAGCCCGCGAAGTCACCAGCGCGGTCGTTCCATAAAAACGCACCCTGCGGTCTGAGACTTCAAGAGCCGTAATGTGCGTCGCGCCGCTGCGCAGGTTGGCCAGGGCCTCCTCTTTGGTCTGCAATGTCCCATTCGGAGTGATGGCCATGTAATCGTCAGCCAGCAGGGCGCTCATGGCGGCAATGTCCGCCTTCAGAACCGCATTCCGCCAGGCCTCTTCCAGTTGGTCGATCTCGTGCCGGCTCTCGTGCCGCTGCCCCTTGGGCATTGCGTTTTTCTGGGGCGCGGCAAAAATCACCGGCGCACACACGCCGAGCACCAGAAGAAGCATCAGTGCGTACGGCTTGCAGTGGCGAATGAGCTGGGAGGGATGGATCGTGGCTGCGTGCATAGGCGTAACGCATGGTAGCTCCGCAAGGCCGCGCCGGTCAAACAATTTCAGGAAGCTATGCACAAAACCGCCTCCGTGCGCCCGAAGATACCAGATGAATCAGCCGCTGCTCCCGCGCGGGCGCTCCTGCCGGTTAGACTGCGTTGCAATCTCAAACGAGAGCAACCAGGTTTTCCACGCTCCGCTCGCGCATCTTTTGGTACAGCCCGCCCACGGCATGGCGCTTGAAGTGCTCCGACTCGCGATGCGACGCCAGCGCCTTCGCGTCCCGGTACTGCTCATAGATGAACACAGTATCCGGGTCACCCTCCACATGGTGGGGAATGTAGCTGACGCATCCGGGCTCCTGGCGCGAGGCAGTCGCCAGCAAACGCAGAGTTTCGGCAACGTCGTCGCGATCCTCGGGGGTAAACGTCAACCGTACGGTAAAGCTGATCAAGGCGCCGGCCTCCTCTTACGTCCCAAATTACGCGTGTATGTTCTCTAGTGCCGCCGCAAACTCCGGCAGCCGCATCGTCTGGCCCCGGTCCGGGCCGGTCGATACCATTCCGATCTTGGCCCCGCTCTCCCGCTCTTGAAAACGCAGGTACTCGCGTGCCGCCTGCGGCAACTTGTCAAACTCCGTAATCCCCTCGGTCGAACACTGCCAGCCCTTCAACTTGGTATACACCGGCTTGATCTGCTCCAGGCCCAGCACGTCTGCGGGAACCTCGTCTGTCACCCGGCCGCCAATCTCATAGCCCACGCAGATGGGAATCTCCGCCAGTTCGTCCAGCACGTCCAGCTTGGTTACCACCAGCCACTCGGCGCTGTTCACCTGGTTGGAGTAGCGCAGCAAGGGAATGTCCAGCCAGCCGCAGCGGCGTGGCCGCCCCGTCACAGCGCCATACTCGTTACCCCGCGCCCGCAGGTGGTCGCCCGCAGCGTCGTGAATCTCCGTCGGGAACGGCCCCTCGCCCACTCTTGTCACATAGGCCTTGGTCACCGAAATGACCGTGCCGATGGCCGTCGGTCCCACGCCGGTTCCTGTGGACGCGCCGCCCGCCGTCGCCGACGACGAGGTTACAAACGGGTAGGTCCCGTGGTCGATGTCCAGCATCGTCCCCTGCGCGCCCTCGAACATCACGCTGCCACCCTCGGCCAGAATCTTGTTCAGCAGGCGTCCTGTATCGGCAACAAACGGCCTTATTTGCTCGGCCGCGGCCGCATATTCGTCGTACATCTTTGCCGGATCCAGCGGATCGGTCCCGAACAGCGCATGCGCAATCGCATTCTTTTCCGCGCAAGCCGCATCGATGTGTGTCTTCAGCAGCTCCGGCCTCATCAGGTCCACGATGCGCAGTCCGCTGCGCGCCATCTTGTCCTCGTAGGCCGGTCCAATGCCCCGGCTCGTGGTGCCAATCTTTTTCCGCCCCGGCGCGCTCTCGGCGGCCAGCTCAATCATCCTGTGGTAGGGCAGAATCACCTGCGCCCTGTTCGACACAGAAAGACGCTCATCCACGGCCACGCCCAGCTTGCGCAGCTTGGCAACCTCGTTCAAAAATGCGATTGGGTCCAGCACCACGCCGTTGCCGATCACTCCCCGGCAACCCGGCCGCAGAACTCCGCAGGGAATCAGTTGCAGCACGAACCGCTGGTCGCCAATGATCACCGTGTGCCCGGCATTGTGACCGCCCGCATAGCGCGCCACCGCGGTAAACCGCTCGCTCAGCACGTCGACAATCTTTCCCTTGCCCTCGTCGCCCCATTGGGCGCCCAATACTACCGCCGTTTTTGCTCGCATTTCGTCCCGTTCCTGGTGAGGAGTCTCTGGATCCATCAAAAAGTAAGAATTGTGATACTAAGCGGGGCGTAGCAGAGTCGGAGAACCTGCATTTCCCACGCAAAGCGAAGGTGCTACCCAGCCTGCACCAGTTTTGATGATAAACCCTGAGAGACTGAGCGGCGGCTCTTGTTAACCTTTCGCTTCCCTGATTCGTTGTATAGGCAGAAGGCGCTTGTGAGCGCGTTTCGAGTGAAAGGAAACTCAAATGAATCATCAGAATCGCATCTTGCCCTGGGCGCTTCGCTCCGTCGCGGCCTCAGCCCTGCTGCTTGCCGCACTAGCCAGCGCTCAAGCCAAGCCTGCCAAGCCACCGACAGCGGCTACTGCCGCGCTTTCCGCCGCAGCCCCGGCTCCCACCGACAAGGATATGGCCGCCGCGCAACAGGAACTGATCAAGCTGCTGCGCCTGAGCCCCACGCTGACCACCGTCGTCTCCAAAGATCCGTCGCTGCTCGCCAACCGGGAGTATGTCAGCCACAACAATCCGCAACTGGCCTATTTTCTGGACCAACATCCGGAAATTGCTCGCAACCCTGAGTTTTATCTCTTCACCCACATGAAGCAGGAAGACGGAACCCCCGACCCCGCGCTGGAGCACGAAGGATATTCGGCCGTCTACCACGCCTCCGAGTTGGATCAATTCATGAATAATATGAGCCCCGTGCTGGCCATCGGCGGCTTTTTGGTCGCGGTCATTTGGCTGGTCCGAGTGATCTTGGAAAACCGCCGCTGGGGCCGCATCTTCAAGCTGCAAAGCGAGGTCCACGGCAAGCTGATCGACAAGTTCGGCTCCAACCAGGAGCTGGCCTCCTACATGGAGACGGAGGCCGGCAAGCGCTTCCTGGAGGCGGCGCCGATTCCGGTCGGCTTCGAGCCGGAGCAGCGCGTGCCCAACGCGGTGGCGCGGGTGCTCACCCCGCTGCAGATCGGCATTGCTGCTTGATCCCATCTGGAGTCCGATGGTGCTCATTCCCGCCGTTGCCACTCTGGCGCTGCTCGGCGGCGCAGTGGTCTACCTGGCCATGGATAAGCAGTAACCACGCTTCGCACCAGCTCGCCGGTTGCCACAGCCTCGCTGTCGAGCGCGGGATTCCGGCGCTTCACGCTCTAGCGGGACGAACCGCGAGTCCTATGACGGCCGGCACTGCCTTGGCTCCCAGTCCGACGCGCACCGACTCGGCCTGCCTCGGCCTCGCCATCTCTCTCTTCACGCTGGAGAGAATCTTACTTTCCTTCTCGGTCAAATTCTTCTTTTCCATGGTCTCCCCTTTTTAAGTGATATGCACGTCATTTACTTGCCGATTCCAACCCCACGCCGGCCCGATCTTCAACGCAACGAGAACCTGTAGCAGTCCGGCCGATCCGCGTATCCTTCCCGATAGACTCGGCAGCGTCTCCCGGATGGGGGCGTGTTGCGCCACCATCGCGTCGAAGCTGCACTTGCCATGTGAAGCTTCTTGCAGGATCTGTTTTGCGGGCATGGATTACGCAGCCTTCGTGAGCTTCAAGGAAGCAGGACCGCCTTTATAGCTGCCGTCTCGCACCTTCACAGTACGTCATCCTAAGCGCGCCTCAGATCAATATCTGTACAGATTAGGCCATTGCAGGCTGAAAGTTCGACTCTCGCCTCCGCCAACCGAAGTCTCCATGCCTCTCTGCAAGTTGCCATCCAGAGTTCGCATATCCCGAATTGAACTTACCTCGCGCATAACTTCGGATTTTGCGCCCGCGCCGGATAAGTATGTTGCCTTGGCCAAAAAAGACAGGCGCGAGATAACTACCTCGCGCCTGTCTTTTCAAGAAGCTGCGTCTCGTTAAGGAGCGCATAAGTTTTCCAAGGGCGCTTCAACCGCTCGTGGACTCGCATCTGAACCCTTACTGGGCTAGATAGGGGTGGTCGTGGTCGTGGTGATGATGATGGTGGTGATGATGGTCATGGTGTACAACCACCACTACCTGCGCCTGCGACGCGACAGGAACCGCGATGCAGAAGACGAGGATGATTCCCAGCAAGATCTTTTTCATGTTATTCAGATGCGCATCCTTCCCTATGGGTAACTCTCAACGTGGCTTGTTTCTTCTTAGTGCTGTCTTTCACTTATCAGCACTAACTTACTTATATGCCGAGCTTGAAGCTATGTATGGTCCGTACTATACAAGCCGATTTTGCGAATAAGCCGAGAAATCTCTGAAGTGCCCCCTGCATTGAGACGGTTTGCTGAACGCAAGTTTGGCCAGAGGCCGGCATCCCTTTCGGGAAAGAGGCGGCTATTGCCCGGAGCCTCCTGTTTTGTCGACCTGGTTGATGATCCGCTGGATCAGAACCACGCGGACGTGAATGCGGCGCGCCACGTCGGGCACGAACTCTGTGACGAAGTTATCGATAGGCGCCGTGGCCATACCGATGCCGTAACGTTCTGCGCTGGCGGGCAGATTCGTTTCCCTGCCCGGCACATAAAGGTTGCCGATCTCGTCTTCGATAGCGCCACCCACCACGCTCGAGTAGTTCACCATGCCCTTGCCGTTATCGCCCTGGGTCCACAACACCGAGTAAATGGCGTGGGCAATTCTGCGTTGGATGGGCGCATTGGGCATGCGATGGTAGTGCGGGTCCTGATGAACAATGGAATCAATCAGGAAGGTGCTGAAAAATTCTGCGGTAATGTCTTCCGTATAGCTCACGCCCACGGCGCGCCCAAAGCCGTGCATGCCGGGGCCATAAGCCGAGTGCGAGTCGGAGCCCACGGCAATCGCCGAGCTGCCCAGAATGGTGAGGGCGTTGAAGGGATCCACCACATTGCGCGCCGCCAGCCAGCGCTTCTCGCTGGGCGTCATCGGCTTCACTTGCGGCCCATTGGTGAACCGCATATACCAGTTGGTCGTCTGCTGGGGAGGGCAGGCCGCCGGTTGCGTGCCGGACTGGCCGTTGGCTCCGGCTGGCGCGTTCCTGGCAATGGGGCCTGCAGGCCTCGCCCCGTTCGCGGCCGGGCAGGGCGCTGTTGCCGGCGCGGCGGAGTGGGTGGGATTTTGTGGTTCAGGGGCTTCCGGCAGTGGCGGCTGGGACGTCTCTGCCAGACCGGCCCATGCAGAAGTCGGCGGCAGCAGCAACTGCGCGACAAGCAACAGCAGAACGGCGCGACCCATTCTTCGCGGGGCGCGAAACCTCAATCGACCGGCGACGGAGTTCCTACTGGCGTTCTCCGCATTGCATTTCAAGAGTCATGCCCTCGCTGGCGAAAGATTTCGCTGCGCGCGCTTAAGCAAAAACCGGCTCGCTGTCTGATAAGTCTACCCGGGATAAAGCGCTCGCTGCCAATCATTATTTCGGCACATTCCTTGAATATGGACGTAAATGCCTTGTGGAAAGTCACGCGCAGATGTGACAAAGCGATGGCCGTTCAGCTGGCGGAAAATCGCTGCCCGTATTGACCATTGCGGCACCTTTGGGCCTTCGGCGATTGACGCGCCGCGCCGCGCATCGCAGACTTAAGAAGAAATTGCTTGCCAAAAATTCCTTGCGCGAGGTGCACCATATGAGTACGAATCCCCCTCCGGGTCGCGGTCCCGGCCCCGGTTCCAATCCAGGCAGCGTTGGCGCGCGCATCGAAGAAGCTGTCGAGTTGATCGAGATGGAGCTTCGCCACGCCATCGCCTACGTGAACGACGCGGTGATTCCGCAGGTGCGCGGCGAATCGATTTCGGCCCTGCGCACCGTGGCCGACAAACTGCGCGAGCTGGCCGACCGCTTCGAGCGGAACGGGAGTCCGCGCCGCTGATGAACATGTTCCTGCCAACGGTTGCGATTTCCCACTTTGGCCGCAAAAACAAGAACGCGGCGAGGGTGGGACACCCATATTATTGCGGCATCCGGCGGCAGGCCGGACTAGCTCTTGCGTTGGCGGCTTCGTCGTTTCTGATTTTGTCCGGCTGTGGGCATCGCCAAACTGTCGCGCCACGGACAGCGCCGGAAGCCGCACCGCCTCCCGTTCAGGCTCAGACTCAGCCTTACCCGCCTCTGCCTGCGCCTGCGCCATCCGGGCGCATCGCACCCACTCCGGTGCCGCCGGGAGGTGTCAGCGCTGAAGACCTCGCCTATGTGAGGACGCACAGGCCCATCCTCTCCGAGGAAGGTCTGGCTACCTGGTACACCGCGCCCTACAAGGGCAGGAAGGCCGCCAACGGCGAGGTCTTCAGCGACCATGATCTGACTGCCGCTCACCGCACGCTGCCCATGGGTTCGCTGATTGTGGTAACCAATCTGACGACCGGCCAATCCGCCGCCATGCGCATCACCGATCGCGGCCCGTTTGTGGCAGACAAAATGATCGATCTGACCATCGCATCGGCCAAGGCCACGGGCGTTTATCGCGCTGGCGTCGCGCTTGTGCGTGTGGACGTTTATCGCACGCCCAAGCCGATTTACATCGGCGGCCGCTGGTGCGTGCAGATCGGCGCCTTCACAAGCGAGCGCAAGGCCAACAAGTTCAAAGAGCAACTCCTGCGCAAGTATCCCGACGCCAGCGTAATCGAGTTCCCTGGCGAGGCGAGCTATTGGGTCCGCATCCGCCCTCAGGGCGACAACCGCGAAAAGGCCGAGCTCATCGCCAGCCGCCTGCGCCCCGCCGAGGGCAACGCTTACCTGACAAGGCTGGACTAAGAACTTATCCGTAAATTGAGACAGGAGTGTAGCGCCGTGTATGACAGCGTCGGCATTGTCAAGGCTCTTTTTCCGGGTGTTTTTTGAAAAACACCGCAGGGATCTCCGATGGTGAGGATTTGGGTGTCAAGGGCGCCGTTTTTTGGC
>Ga0302198_10000717_pt1 | contig 37176 bp, 28 predicted proteins | sample II_Bog_N2_2_FD_193521 | JGI IMG/M metagenome (GOLD analysis project Ga0302198, IMG submission 193521) | Peat permafrost microbial communities from Stordalen Mire near Abisko, Sweden - II_Bog_N2_2 | ecosystem: Environmental > Terrestrial > Soil > Wetlands > Peat | place: Sweden: Abisko...
GACCATTTGCTTGACGTATTCCGCGTCGATGAGGAAGACCTTTTCGGGGCCTGCTGGGGCGACGCGCTCCTGGTAAGGCAGCGGTGCGGACGACTCGCTCTTGATAGCCTCCTGCAGCGCCGCGGCAGCCTCTTCGTTGGGAACGCGGCGGGCTACGTCGGGCGCGAGGAAGCTCACGTCCTCAAGCACTCTCTCCATGATGGTGTGAAGGCGGCGGGCGCCTATGTTTTCGGTTTGTTCATTCACCTTGAAGGCAAACTCTGCCATCTCGCGCAGCGCTTCCGGAGAAAACTCGAGCTTCACGCCCTCGGTCTCCAGCAGCGCCGAGTATTGCTTGGTAAGCGAAGCCTTGGGCTCGGTGAGGATGCGCAGGAAGTCATCAACCGTAAGCGACTTCAACTCGACGCGGATGGGAAAGCGGCCTTGCAGTTCGGGGATCAGATCGCTGGGCTTGGAAACATGGAAAGCGCCGGCTGCGATGAAGAGAATGTGATCAGTGCGCACCATGCCGTAGCGCGTGTTGACCGTGGTTCCCTCGACGATGGGCAGAATGTCGCGCTGCACGCCCTCGCGCGAAACATCGGGCCCGTGGGAGCCTTCGCGGCCGGCTATCTTGTCGATCTCATCCAGGAAGACGATGCCGCTGGATTCGACGCGCTCGACCGCCGCGCGGTTCACCGAATCCATGTCGATCAGGCGACCCTCCTCTTCATCGACCAGATAGTCAAATGCGTCGGAGACTTTCATCTTGCGTTTTTTGGAGCCGCTGCCGAAAATGTTGGGCAGCATATCCTTGAGGTTCATCTCCATGTCTTCGAGGTTCTGGTTGCTGATGATGCCGAATTGCGGCGTTCCGCGGTCGCGCACGTCGAGCTCGACCATGCGTTCATCGAGCTTGCCGTCGCGGAACTGTTGGCGCATTTTTTCGCGGGAGCGTTGATAACTCTCGGTGCCGGGCAGGGTGAGCTGTCCTTCCTGCGCGGGCGGCGCGGGCGGCGGAGGGGGCAGCAGCACGTCGAGCAACCGTTCCTCGGCGTTCATCTCGGCGCGGTCTTCCACTTCTTCCAGGCGTTCTTCGCGCACCATGTCGATGGCGATCTCTACCAGGTCGCGGATCATGGATTCGACATCGCGGCCGACGTAGCCCACCTCGGTAAATTTGGAAGCTTCCACCTTGAGAAACGGCGAGTTGGTCAGCTTGGCCAGCCGCCGCGCAATCTCCGTTTTGCCCACGCCTGTTGGCCCAATCATGATGATGTTCTTGGGCATGATGTCGTCGGCGATGTCGGGGGGAAGTTTCTGGCGGCGCTGGCGATTGCGGAGGGCGATGGCCACGGCGCGCTTGGCGGCCTTCTGACCGACGACGTGCTTGTCCAATGCAGACACAATTTCTCGCGGCGTCAGCTCGTCCAGCGAGACGTCTTGTTCTTCAGCGGATGCGGGAAGGTAAATGGCCATTCTTCTTCTTGATTGCTCCTACAAAATCTCTGAATAACAGCTTCTTGCTTAGCCCGCATTCCCTCAGGGGCTAAAGCCCGTGCTTCATTTTGCTCAACAAATGTACGGGCTAAGGCCCGTACCCTTCAATTCATCCACCGCCAGGAACTCTCTAGTTCTACAGCTCCTCGATGGTGACGTGGTCATTGGTGTAGATGCAGATTTCGCCGGCAATCTTCATCGCCTTTTCGGCGATCTCGCGGGCAGTGAGGGTGGTGTTTTCCAGCAGCGCGCGGGCAGCGGCGGTGGCGTAAGGGCCGCCGGAGCCGATGGCGGCCAGAGGCTCGTCAGGATCGATCACGTCTCCCGAGCCGGAGATCAAGAAGGTCTGCTCCTTGTCAGCCACCACCAGCAGAGCCTCGAGATTGCGCAGCATTTTGTCCGTGCGCCAGTCTTTGGCCAGTTCGACAGCCGAGCGATTCAGATTGCCAGCGTACTGCTCCAGCTTGGTCTCGAAGCGTGCAAAGAGCGAGAAAGCGTCGGCTGTGGAGCCGGCAAACCCGGCCAGGATTTTCTCCTGGTAGAGGCGGCGAATTTTTTTGGCCGAATGTTTCAGCACGTGGTCGCCCAGCGTGACCTGCCCATCGGCGGCCATCACTACCTGACCGTTGCGGCGGACACAGATTACGGTGGTCGAACGAATCCGGTCACGAGACTGGCCGCGAATGCGGAAGTGTTGTGCCGCTTTGAAATTCGTACGCGAAGCCAAGGTAAAACCTCCGGAAATGAAGCGTCCGGCAGGCCGGAACTCCTTCATGATGCAGTCACGAGTATATCGCAGCCGCAAAGGCGTATATTGGCGCATTCAGACCGGAGCCAGCCGTAAAGCCAGCCCCCTCAAGCGCGAGTCTGGCTGCGGTATGCTTAAAGCAGGGACTCCGGACAAGGAAGCAATGGGGGAAGAGTTCCGCCTTCAATGATCTTTCACAACCCACACACCTGGGAGATTTCCGTCCTGGCGGCGCTGGTGATCGTGCTCCTGGTGGCGGGGTTCTGGATGCTGCTGCACAAGGGACCGACGCCGGAAGAGCGGGAGCGCGCGCGCCGCGAGTTTCTGGCCCACTCCGGACGGCTGGTGGACGGCATGTTGCTGGACATCTGCGAGATGGAGGCCCCGCCACAGCAAAAGGACGAGTCAGGACGCACCCTCACGCTGCTCGTTTACAAATATCGCATTGGCGGAGTGGACTACGAGTCCTCCCAGGACATTACAGATCTGCGCGATGTGGTGGATGCGGCCAAGGTGCGGTTGGGCTTTCCCTGCTCGGCGCGTTATCAGCCGGGCAATCCTCAGAACAGCATCGTGGTGGCCGAGGAGTGGACCGGCTTGCGGGAGGGGTTGCCGGTACTGCCTCCCTACGACGACCCTGACCCGATTGATACCAGCCACCGGGAAGGCTTGCGGCCCGGCCGCGGCTAGAGAAACTGCCGCGCGTCCGCTTTCCTTCGTGAGGCACAGCTCGCGCCTTTTCAAAACTCCAACACATACAGAGATTTCCTTGCCGGAGCCGTAACAAGGACCCTTGCCGCCGTGTAGGATGTTCGAGAACACGGCCTCCGCATGGGTCCGGTTCATGCAAAGGCTTGTACAGGCCAAACTCAGGAGGGAGAGATGCTCAGGGGATTTCGCGATTTCGTTCTGCGTGGAAACGTCGTAGACCTGGCCGTCGCCGTTATTCTCGGCGCGGCCTTCAATGCTATCGTCACGTCGCTGGTGGGCGACGTGCTCAATCCGCTGATTGCGGCCACCGTGGGCAAGCCGGACTTCAGCGGCGTAATCCTGAACATTGGCAGCGGGCACATCAAAATCGGCAACTTCTTCAATGCCGCTATTTCATTTCTGATTGTGGCCGTGGTGGTCTATTTTGTCATCGTGCTGCCCTTGAACGCGCTGCTCAAAAAGGTGAAGAAGTGCGATGCCGAGGTTGCGCCATCGACGAAGCCTTGCCCGGAATGCCTGAGCGAGATTCCGCTGGCCGCTCGGCGCTGCGCCCATTGCGCTCAGCCTGTGGCGTAAGCTGATGAAGAAGCGAGGTTTGCTTGGGCGGCCGCAGGTTTGCTCGGCTGATCTCTCTTCGAGACTTGAAAAAACGGTAGTGGGCCGGTTTGAATTAATTTTCCCTCAGGGCCTAAAGGCCACGTTGATTTTGCGGTATTTACGGCACCCTTCGGCTACGCTCAGGGCAGGCTTTAAAGTCGTGCCCTTTCGCAACGATGAGTTTTTCCGAAGCCTGTGAAGCCCATGCCTTCAAACTGACCCGCTACCAAAAACTTCGGAGGATTTTGCTCATGGTTGTGCGCAAGCCGCTTGGCTTTTTCTTTTTTCTGGCGCTGGTTTCTTCAGCCTTCTTCTCCAGGTCACTCGCGGCCCAGACCGCAGTTGAGCCTGCCACGCCTGCCGTCTTCGGTTACGCGGACTTCACAGCCCAGGCAAAGATCGAGGAAAAGTTTTTCGCGGTTCCCGACGCGAAGCTGGCCGGCGAGGAGTTGAAGACGCTCACTGCGGAGCCTCACCTGGCTTCGAGTCCCGAGGATCGCAAAACGGCCGATTATGTGGCGCGGAAGTTTCGCGCGGCTGGCCTCGACACAGAGATTGTTCCCTTCCGCGTGCTGATGAATCAGCCCAAGGTGGTGCGCGTGGAGGCGTTCGACCAGAGCGGCAAGCTGTTGATGAGCGGCCCTACCAAAGAGCACGTGGACGGCGACCCGTACCAGGACGATCCGCGTGTGGTGATGCCCTTCAACGGGTCATCGGGATCGGGTGATGTGACCGCAGAAGTGGTTTACGCGAACTACGGTCGGCTGGAGGACTTTGACCAGCTTGCCGCCGAGCACATCGACCTGCACGGCAAAATCGTATTGGCGCGCTATGGCGGGAACTTTCGCGGGGTGAAGGTTTACATTGCCGAGCAGCGCGGCGCGGCCGGAGTGCTGATCTACTCCGATCCGCAGGACGACGGCTTCTTCAAGGGCGATGCCTACCCCAACGGACCGTGGAGGCCTGAGACGGGCGTGCAGCGCGGCTCAGTGCAGTACCTCTTCAAGTATCCGGGCGACCCGGAGACGCCGGGTGTGGCTTCGGCGCTGGATCTGCCTGACTCGGCGCGCGTCTCGGGCTTTGGCAGCCAGCCCCACATCATTTCGATTCCCATCAGCTACCACGACGCCGCACCCATCCTGAAAGCACTGCAAGGCGCGGGAGTGCCGCCGGGCTGGCAGGGCGGGCTAGGCTTCCGCTATCACATTGGAGAGGTTGAGGGGCCCGGCAGCGTGAAGGTCCACCTGGTTTCAGTGCAGGATTATCAGCGCCGCATCATCTGGGACGTGATTGGAAAAGTGAAGGGCGCGGAGTACCCGGACGATTGGGTCGTGGTGGGCAACCATCGCGATGCATGGGTTTACGGCGCGGTGGATCCCAGCAGCGGCACGGCGACCATGCTGGAAGCGGTGCATGGCGTCGGCGCGCTGATTCACGAGGGCTGGCGACCGAAGCGGACCATTGTGTTTTGCAGTTGGGACGCAGAGGAAGAAGGTCTTATTGGCTCGACTGAGTGGGTGGAGCAGAACGCCAAGGCGCTGGAGCGCGCGGTGGCCTACTTCAACACTGATGTGGGCGTTGCCGGGCCAGATTTTTCCGCCTCCGCTGTTCCTTCGCTCAAGCAGTTTGTTCGCGAGTTGACCCGGTCGGTTCCGAGCCCGCTGGGCGGGACGGTCTACCAGCAATGGAAGATCAAATCTATCGGTGAGAATGAGCATCGCCGCTCGAACGCTCCGCTCGAGACCGGCGAAGAGGTTCAGGTGGGCGATCTCGGTTCCGGCTCCGACTTCACGGCCTTTTTGCAGCATGTTGGCGTGCCCTCGACCGACATCGGTTCCGAAGGCCGATACGGGGTTTATCACTCGGTCTTCGACAACTACAAGTGGTTCACGGAGAACGCCGACCCGAAGTTCGTTTATCTGCAGGAAATGGCCCGCGTCTTCGGCCTCGAAGCGCTGCGCATGGCCGATGCCGACGTGCTGCCATACAACTATGTGGCCTACGCCCGCTCAATCAGTTCCTATATTGACGCGGCTAAACAGAAAGCTGTCAGCCAGGGACTCGACGCGCTAGACTTCGCTCCCGCGCTGGCTGCTGCCGCAAGGCTTTCCGTTGCGGCGGAAAGAATTCACGACCGGCAGATCGCGGCGTCCGGAGATCTCGGAAGACTCAATCTCGTCCTTCGCCACACTGAGGCTGCGCTTATCTCGGAACAGGGCCTGCCCAATCGCCCCTGGTTCAAGCACACCATCTACGCTCCCGGCGAGTACACGGGCTACGCGGCGGTGGTGATTCCCGGCGTCAACGAGGCTGTGGCGGCAAAGGATCAGCAGCGGGCCGCGCAGCAGTTGACGGTTCTGACGCAGGCGCTCACGCGGGCGGCGCAGACGCTGGAGGGAGCGCAGTAGGTCGGGACAGTCTGGCCCGGCTCCGCCTGCACCTTTCTGTTGTTGACCGCGCCCTGTTTGGCTCGTATCGTTAAGGTTGACTATGAAAACTTCCCCTAACAGCGTGCGAATCGGAATCGCGGTTGCCATTATCGTGGGCACCATCGGCTGGCTGGCCTGGTCAGGCTACGGAGCCAATAAGAGCTACTACGTCACCATTCCCGAGTTGGGCGGCATGGGCGACAAGGCCTACCACAGCCAGCTGCGCGTGGAGGGCTTTGTCAAGCCCGGCTCGATTGACCAGAACGGCACTCATGTGACCTTTGTTTTGAACGAGTTTGAGAGTCACTCGCCCAAGGCCGCCAGTGGCCGCCTGCTGACGGTCAACTACAAGGGCGCCGAGCCGCCGCCGGACACCTTCAAGGACGACGCCATGGCACTGGCCGAAGGCTCTTATGGCCGCGACGGGGTCTTCCACGCCAACGTGCTGCAGGCCAAGTGCGCCAGCAAATACGCTCCGGCGACGCCGAATGGTAAGCCCGGAGCTGTTCCCGCGCAACCGGCTTCCGCGCCGAGTAACAGTCCCCGCGCCGCGGTTCAGGCTCCGCCCGCAGCCAATCAGCCCGCAGCCCCAACTGCCGCAAACTGAGGCGCATGAACGCTCCCGCTTCCGAGGCCGCCAGTTCCACCGCCTGCGCGCGGCTCGATCAAGTTTCCAAGCTCTTTGGCGCTTTCGCCGCACTGCGTCAGGTCTCGGTGGAGTTTGAGCCGGGCCGATGCTATGTGCTGCTCGGAGAAAACGGTGCGGGCAAATCAACGCTGCTGCGCATTCTTGCCGGCCTGCTGAGGCCCAGCTTTGGCGCCGTTCGCGTCTTTGGCTCAACCAAAACAGGCGGTTTTGATCCACATGATGCCCGCGAGCGAATCGGCTACATGAGCCACGCGCCCATGCTCTATGACGAGCTGACCGCCCAGGAAAATCTGCGCTATTTTGCCAGCCTATATGAGGGCCGCGCCTGCCTGGAGCCGGCGGAAGCTCTGCGCCAAGTCGGACTGGACCCTGAGCTCAACCGCACACTGGGCCAGTATTCGCAGGGCATGAGGCAGCGGACATCGCTGGCTCGCGTGCTGCTTTCGGTGCCCGAATTGCTGCTGCTCGACGAGCCTTTTTCCAACATGGACGTGGAGAGCGCTCGCCAGATGGTCGAGTTGCTGGCTGGATTCCGCCAGGGCAACCGGACGATTGTGCTGACGACCCACCAGCGCGAACTGGCCGCTCCTATCGCCGATTTTGTGCTGACGCTGCACGCGGGGCGCGTGACTTCGTTGAAACCAGGAAGGCCGACGCTATGAAGACCAACGGCGCGCGCATTCTGGAATCTCTCGGTATCGGCTTCGAACTCCGCGAGTACGAGGTCGATCCTGACGATCTGTCGGCGATTTCTGTTGCCGAAAAAGTAAATATGCCGCCGGAGCAGGTCTTCAAGACTTTGCTGACGACGGGCGGACCGGGTGTGTATGTCTTTGCGGTCATCCCCGGCGATGCGGAACTGGACTTCAAGAAGCTGGCCCGCGCCGCCGGTTTGCGCAAGGCCGAAATGGCGCCGCTCAAAGATGTGCAGCCGCTCACTGGATACATTCGCGGCGGCGTGACCGTCTTCGGAGCAAAAAAGCCCTATCCGGTTTTCGTGGATGAGACGGTGATCCTCTTCGACCGGATGAGCGTCTCTGCCGGCGCGCGCGGAACGCAACTCATCCTTGCGCCCGACGACTATCTGAGAGCCGCGGAGGCTCAGACCGCGGACCTGACGAAATCAGCCGGGACAAAATCCGGGGAGGGCCACGAAAGATGACCCGCGCCCTGTGGACCCATCTCGAGAAGGAACTGCGCATTGAGTGGCGCTCGCTGGACGCCATTGTTTCCATGCTCTTTTTCTCCGGGCTGGTGGTGGTGCTCTTTTCGATTGCGTTTGACCCGCGCGGGGCATTTTCCCAGCAGATTGCCGGCGGCGTGCTGTGCGTGGCCACCATGTTTGCTTCGGTGAGCGCGCTCAACCAGGCCTGGGCGCGCGAAATCCGCCACCAGGTTCTGGACGCGCAACGCATGGTCCCCGCTCCCGGCGCGGAGCTGTTCCTGGCCAAGGTGCTGGCGAATTTTCTCTTCGTTACCATTGTCCAGGTGATCCTGGCCCCGGTTTTTATCGTCTTTTATAATCTGCATATAGCGGGTCAGGGCTGGCTGCTGGCGGTGGTTCTGCCGCTGGGCACCTGGGCGCTGGTCGCCAACGGCGTCTTCTTTGCCGCGCTCTCGATCCGCAGCCGCAACCGCGAGCTGCTGCTCTCGCTGATTCTCTTTCCTATCTTCATTCCGGCCTTGCTGGCCATGGTGCAGGCAACCACGTCCATCCTGACCGGCGAAAGCGACCCCACGCTCTGGATCAAGCTGCTGCTGGGTTACGACATCATCTTTACCACGGTAAGTTTGCTGCTCTTTGACGTGGTTTTCCATGCCGAATAGGGCGGCCGAGGCATTTCAAGGATTAGTGTAACTATTTGAACAGTTATACCGACCAGAAGGTGCGATAAAGTTCACAGTCCCACAGTTTCACAGGAAATAGGGGGGGAGGGGGTGGGGCTTTGCAGTTCACACTCTGCGCCTCATTCGACAAATTGGCTGTGTGCGCTATCCCACCCATCTCGAATCTCCAATTAGCATTGTGCGCCGGCGGGGGTTAATCTTCTGCAAACCGGGCGCGGCATCCGCAACGGCCAGGAAAACACTTGTATTGCTTGAGGTTCCCGCGCGAAGCAATTATGGAATCGACTTAACGCCCCTCAGTGGACCCCTTACAGACCGCAAATCCGCTCACGGGAGACCCTGCTACCCGCTGTGATTGCAATCACTCGACAGTGTTTCATGCGGGTGATAACCTTCGGAAGACCCTTTTCCCGGGAAATTTTCGTCGCGTTTTTCCCGGAATGTTCGTGGTAAACCACCAGAACTTCAGCTTGGGAGGATTTGTGACTGCACAGTATTGGGTGTACTTTCTTCTAGCCGCGAGCGCGTTCTCGCTCGTTGCGGCTTTCACTTTTGCACGCGCCAAGACATGTCTGAAGCGCCAATACAAGCCCGTGGCTGCACTGCTCGGCCTGCTGTTGCTTCCGGCATTCGCCGGCGCGCAGGAACCCGCTGGCGGAGGCGAAGCCAGCCTGACGCTGCCGGATTTGACGAGCGTGAGTTTCGCGAACTTTTTTGGCTTGAACGGACATAACCTTCTGTCCATCGGATTGCTCTTCTGCGCCGCCGGCCTGTTGTTCGGCCTGGTGATCTATGTGCAGTTGAAGAACCTGCCGGTTCACAAGTCGATGCGCGATATCTCCGAACTGATTTACGAGACCTGCAAGACCTATCTGATAACGCAGGGCAAGTTTATTCTTCTGCTCTGGGCATTCATCGCGGTAGTCATCTCACTGTACTTCGGCTGGCTTGCGCCGGTGGGAAATGTCGCTGTTACTCTGCCCATCATCCTGGGGTTCAGCCTGGTCGGCATTGCGGGCAGCTACGGCGTGGCGTGGTTCGGAATTCGCGTCAACACATTTGCGAACTCACGGACGGCATTCGCGGGATTGCGCGGCAAACCGTATGGCATCTCTGAGATTCCGCTGAAGGCCGGCATGAGCATCGGCATGTTGCTGATCTCGGTCGAACTGCTCATCATGCTCGCTATCCTTTTGTTCATCCCGGCCAATTACGCGGGTCCCTGCTTCATCGGCTTCGCTATCGGCGAGTCGCTGGGCGCGGCTGCTCTGCGTATTGCAGGCGGCATCTTCACCAAAATCGCCGACATTGGCGCCGACCTGATGAAGATCGTCTTCAAGATCAAGGAAGACGATGCCCGCAACCCCGGCGTCATCGCCGACTGCACGGGCGACAACGCGGGCGATTCAGTTGGACCCTCGGCTGACGGCTTCGAGACCTACGGCGTAACCGGCGTGGCCTTGATCACCTTTATCTTGCTGGCGGTTCGCGATCCCCAGACGCAAGTGCAACTGCTGGTTTGGATCTTCGTCATGCGCGTGGCCATGCTGGTATCCAGTTCGGGAGCCTACTTCCTCAATGGCTTGATCTCCAAGGCGAAGTACGCGAATGCCGACGAAATGGACTTTGAGACGCCGTTGACCTGGCTGGTCTGGATCACCTCCATTCTTTCCATCGTCCTGACCTTTATCGTCTCGTACTTGATGATCCCCACACTCGGCGACGGATCGCTCTGGTGGAAGCTGGCTTCGATCATCTCCTGCGGAACTTTGGCGGGCGCAGTTATTCCGGAATTGGTCAAGGTCTTCACTTCAACCAACTCGGCTCACGTTCAGGAAGTCGTCACCTCCGCCAAGGAAGGCGGCGCTTCTCTGGGAATTCTGTCGGGACTCGTGGCCGGCAATTTCTCGGCCTACTGGCTCGGACTGAGCATGGTTGCGCTGATGGGATTGGGCTATTTCTTCAGCACTGGGCCATCAATGGATGCCTTGATGCTGGCGCCTGCCGTCTTCGCCTTTGGTCTGGTAGCCTTCGGCTTCCTGGGCATGGGCCCGGTTACGATTGCCGTGGATTCCTACGGCCCGGTTACCGACAATGCTCAATCTGTTTATGAGTTGTCGCTGATCGAGACGATTCCCGGCATCGAGGCTGAGTTGAAGAAGGACTTCGGCATCGACCCCAAGTTCGAGCGCGCCAAATACCTGCTCGAAGCCAATGATGGAGCCGGCAATACGTTCAAAGCATCAGCAAAGCCGGTGCTGATCGGCACCGCCGTTGTGGGCGCAACCACGATGACCTTCTCGATCATCATGGCCTTGACCCACGGTCTGACGCAGGACGTAAACAAGCTCTCCCTACTGCACGCGCCCTTCATGCTGGGGTTGATCTGCGGTGGCGCGGTGATCTTCTGGTTCGCCGGCGCTTCCATGCAGGCGGTCACCACCGGCGCATACCGCGCCGTGGAGTTCATCAAGGCCAACATCAAGCTGGATGGCGCCGAGATGGCCTCGGTTACGGACAGCAAGAAGGTGGTTGAGATCTGCACCAAGTACGCGCAGAAGGGTATGTTCAATATCTTCCTGGCCGTCTTCTTCGCAACGCTCTCCTTCGCGTTCATGGAGCCGTTCTTGTTTATCGGCTACCTGTTCTCGATTGCCATCTTCGGCCTGTATCAGGCGATCTTCATGGCCAATGCCGGCGGCGCATGGGACAACGCGAAGAAGGTAGTCGAGGTTGACCTGAAGCAGAAGGGGACGCCTTTGCACGACGCAACCGTGATCGGAGACACCGTTGGCGACCCGTTCAAAGACACCTCGTCCGTGGCTATGAACCCGATCATCAAGTTCACGACCTTGTTCGGATTGCTGGCCGTCGAGCTTGCTGTGACACTGACCAAGGAAAACGCAATGCTCACCCATATCCTGGCTGTTGCATTCTTCCTGGTGTCGGCGTTCTTCGTGCATAAATCGTTCTATGGCATGAGGATTGAAACCAAGGAAAACAACTGATAGCAGTTTGAATCCCGCCCGCTCTTAACGGGGCACAGAACCGAAACACCCAGCGGCCCCACGCGAGATTGCGTGGGGCCGTTTGGCGTGTGGGAATCAGCGATGTTCGAAGTTTGGCAAAGTTGGCCAAAAATCCTATACTCAGGCTGAGGTGCCCCATGCCGACCCGCAATGTGAGCCTGCCTGAAAAGCTGGATCAGTTCATTACCGCCAAGGTCGAATCTGGAGAGTTCGCCAACGCCAGCGAGGTGATGCGGACCGCCTTGCGCTTGCTGGAAAAGGAAGAGCGGGAGTTTGAGGAGAAGATGGCTGTGCTGAGGGCGGCGATTGCCGAGGGCCTCGCGAGTGGAGATGCCGAGCCCGGCGTATTTGAACGGCTCGACGCTTACATAGAAGAACTGGAGGCTGGGAAGGAAGAGTGCCGGCGTATCGCCTAGAAAGACTTGCCGTAGAAGATCTTAAGTCCATCATTCGCTATACGATGAAGACATGGGGAAAGGCCCAAACAATGCGGTACAGACAGGGCCTCTAGGATTGTTTCGGGTTTCTTAGTGAACATCCATCGCTCGGCCGAACGTGCGATTCAATTCATCCGGGGTTGCGCCGGTTTGAGCACGGCAAGCATGTTGTGTTCTACCTTTCCGAACTGGACAACGTGCTGATTGTGCGTGTTCTGCACCAGCAGATGGTTCCGGCCAAGTCTCGCTTTGAGGAGTGATGGTTTGCGCGGCTCGTTCTGAGGATTCTTCTGATGCGAAAATCTACGTCGCTTAGCGAATTGCAATGCCAAAGTACTTTCGCGCTGCATCCAAGAGATCAGCATCAGTCATTACGCCGTATTCGACGTGTGGTTCCTTGCCTGGAGCGATGAAGAAATATCCGACACCAATCTTGCTCATCCGGTATCCGCGGACCTTCTTTCCAATGCAAATCCTGAAAGAGCGGCTATTTGTATCGGGGAAATCAATTCCCGCCTTTTGTAGTGGCGCGCTTGCCTGGCTGTAGTAAAGCTGAAAGTCGCTGAGCACCTCGTTGACATTGGGGTCGTTTTCCTTGCCCTTCTCAGTCGCGAGTGCGAAAAAAGCCACGATGGTAGGGCCGTGGATCACGAAGACAGGCTGCGACCCAGCGGAGGATTCCTGCGAGTTTCCCACGCCAACGCAAACGGCGATAAACAAAAGAATCCCCATGAACTGTTTCATGCTGGCAAGTCTACGCCGTAGTTTGGCAGCCAATCAATCGACTCCTCTGCTAAAAGGGCTTCGTGGTTCGACAATTCGTCCCGAATCTCCACAACTCCCACAGGCGAGGCGCCGAAGTGCACCATTTCTGCGCCTTGTCGCCGGGCGGGGTTAGGGCTAGGCTTGAACTTGAGAGGGATGGAAGAGCTGCGCCGGGAGCTGCGCCGGAATCGCGGCAGATTTGGCAGCCACAACCCCGCGCCTTGCAACGCTTTCTGGAGCTTTCCACAGGCAATCCCCTTTGTTTGGGAAGTGGATGCCTTAAACGGGAACAAAATACAAGATATTGTGGTTTGTTGTTGACATCCACCACGGACAGCGGTACTTTTTCATCTGCGGCCTTAAACGGATTTTGACGAACTCCGGTGCGAATGTTCCACCGAGAGGCCTCTGAAAGCAGAGAACTCGCGGTACTTTTCCCATTCCCTGTTTCATGTTCTTTGACCGAGATTTTCCATGACCCCCTCCTGGCTGCGTAGCGCCGGACGGGGCACGAAATTCATCTAACGATTTGATTGAGAGGGTTCTATGAATGAGGTCCAGATTCAGTCTTCTGCCGCTTCCTTGCAGACACCTAACACCCAGCGGGGACTGATCTTTACCCGCCGCTTTACCACCGAGGGCCTTTCGCCCTATGACGAGCTCCAGTGGGAGCAGCGGACCGCGTCGATTACCGACAGCAAGGGCAACATCATCTTCGAGCAGAAGAACGTGGATGTGCCGGCCGACTGGTCGATGACGGCGACGAATATCGTGGCCTCGAAGTACCTGCATGGTCAGTTGGACACTCCCGAGCGGGAGACAGGCGTGCGGCAGTTGGTTGGCCGGGTCGCCGAGGCAATCCGCGACTGGGGCGCGACCGGCGGCTACTTTGCCACTCCCGAGGATGCGGCCATCTTCCACGACGAGCTGGCGCATATGCTGCTGACCCAGAAAGTGGCCTTCAACTCGCCGGTGTGGTTCAACGTGGGTTGCGACCGCCTGGAGCCGGATGCGGACGGCCAGAACTGGCATTGGGACCCGTCAACCGGCGGCGTGAAGTACTCCGCCTCCGGCTACCACAATCCCCAGTGCTCTGCCTGCTTCATCAACTCGGTGGACGACTCGCTGGACTCGATTCTCAGCCTGGCCAAGACCGAGGGGATGCTGTTCAAGTGGGGTTCGGGCACCGGAACCAACCTGTCGTCGATCCGCGGCTCGATGGAGAACCTGTCGGGCGGCGGCGTGGCGTCGGGTCCGCTGAGCTTCATGCGGGGCTTTGACGCCTTTGCCGGGGTCATCAAGTCGGGCGGCAAAACGCGCCGCGCGGCCAAGATGGTGATTCTGAACGCCGACCATCCAGACATCATGGATTTCATCGAGTGCAAGGCGAAAGAAGAGGCCAAGGCCTTCAGCTTGATCAAGGCCGGTTATGACGGTTCGGGGCCGGATTCAGAGGCCTATTCGTCCATCTTCTTCCAAAACGCCAACAACTCCGTGCGGGTGAGCGACGAATTCATGCGCGCCTATGAGAACGACGGCGACTTTACCACGTACACGGTGAAGGGCCACGAGCCGGCGGCGACTTACAAGGCGCGCGACATCATGCGCAAGATTGCCGAGGCCACCTGGCTGTGCGGCGATCCCGGTATGCAGTATGACACCACCATCAACCGCTGGCATACCTGCAAGAACACCGCGCGCATCAATGCGTCGAATCCTTGCTCGGAGTATATGTTCCTGGACAACTCGGCCTGCAATCTGGCGAGCTTCAACCTGATGAAGTACGTAACGCCATCGGGCGTCTTTGATATTCCGGCTTTCCGGCACTCGATTTCCGTGGTCATCACGGCGATGGAGATCCTGGTGGACTACTCCGGTTATCCCACCGAGGCCATCGCCCGCAACTCCCACGACTACCGGCCGCTGGGGCTGGGCTACGCCAACCTGGGCGCGCTGCTGATGGCCTTTGGGCTGCCGTACGACTCAAACGGCGGACGCGACCTGGCTGCTGCTTTGACCGCAATCCTTTGCGGCCAGGCTTACATGCAATCGGCTCTTGTGGCCGCCAACTGCCCTCCCATCGCCTCAGCGACCTCGCTGACCGCGTCGGTTGAGCGCCAGGGCGGAGCCTGCCCGGGGTTCTACGTCAACCGTGAGCCATTCCTCGACGTGATCCGCATGCACCGCGCCGAGGTGAACAATATCGGCAGATCGCGCCAGAGCGGCGAGCCCTTCAATGTGCCGCAGCTCGACGCCCTGATCGACGCCAGCCGCGAGTGCTGGGACATGGCGCTGGGTTATGGCGAGCGCTACGGCTATCGCAACTCGCAGACCACGGTTCTGGCGCCCACGGGCACCATCGGCTTCATGATGGATTGCGACACCACGGGCATTGAACCCGATCTGGCCTTGGTCAAGTACAAGAAGCTGGTGGGCGGCGGCATGATCAAAATCGTCAACAACACGGTTCCGGAAGCCCTCTTCAAGCTGGGCTATTCCGCCGACGAGGTGCACGGCATCGTCAGCTACATCGACGCTACTGGAACCATCGAAGGCGCGCCGGGGGTCAAGTCCGAGCATTTAGCCGTCTTCGATTGCAGTTTCAAGCCCGCCAAGGGAACTCGGTCGATTCAATACATGGGGCACATCAAGATGATGGCCGCCGCGCAGCCGTTCCTTTCGGGAGCGATCTCGAAGACCGTCAACCTGCCCCAGGAAGCCACCGTCGAGGATGTCGCCGAGGCCTACGCCGAGAGCTGGCGCCAGGGCATCAAGGCCGTGGCCATCTACCGCGACGGCTCGAAGGGAACCCAACCGCTGAATACCAGCTTGGACGCCAAGCGCGAGCCTTCACCGCTGGACGCGGCCGGCGCGCGCGTGCTGGCCCAGTTGGCGATCGGCGAGCCCGCTGAAGAGACCGATCTAAAGGCTTTGGAAAACGGCATTGGCGAAACAATTGAGGTCTCGGCCAAGCCGGTGATCGCCGCCGCCGCTGCCTTCCAGGGTGCGTTGGACGAGATTGCCAAGGCAGCCGCTGTGCCCGTGTTGCAGCCCACGCCCGCCGCCGTCGATGAGTCCGCGGCGCAGGACCTGAACGGACCGCCGCGCGCCGTCCGTCACCGCCTGCAGGACGAGCGTGCCTCGATTACGCACAAGTTTTCCATCGCTGGCCACGAGGGCTACATCACTGTCGGCCTGTATCCCAGCGGGCAGCCGGGCGAGATTTTCATCAAGATGGCCAAGGAGGGTTCCACTGTCTCCGGCCTGATGGACGCCTTCGCCACGTCCATTTCGCTTGCCTTGCAGCACGGCGTGCCTCTCAAGGTTCTCTGCGAGAAGTTCGCCCACACGCGCTTCGAGCCTTCCGGCTGGACCGGCAACGAGCAGATAGGCTACGCCAAGAGCCTGATGGACTACATCTTCCGCTGGCTGCATCTGCGCTTCCTATCGGGCCAGCAACTGTCGCTCTTTGCGAGCCTGACTCCTCATCCGGCGGAGTTGCCCACGCCGCCCAGCCTGATTCCCGATGCCGAGCAGGAGCCTGAGTACAACGAGCTTACGCAGAGCCAAATGGCGCGGCTGGCCAAGGAGGTAGCGGACCGTCTCAACGGCTTCGGCGGCTCCGGAATGGGCAATAAGGGCGGCGGCGGCATCGCTCCCGACGCCCAGAGCGCCTCGCCCGTTGCCGAGAACCCAAGCCACGGCCCCAAACTGGAGGACCGCGGCATTTATCACGCAGCCGACGCCATGCGCGAGATGTACGTAATGGGCGACGCGCCCAGTTGCTCGGTCTGCGGCTCCATCATGACCCGCAACGGAAGCTGCTACCGCTGCATGGAGTGCGGCTCGACGAGCGGTTGCAGTTAAGTCGATGGCCGCATGAATTTGTGCGATCCCACCCTAGCCGCAGAAACAAAAACGCGGCTAGGGTGGGGCACCCAGATTGATGCTGCGACAAGCGGTCAGAGACCTAGCCCTTCAGCACCTGGTCGATTGTGTCGATATCGACTAATCCCTTGCATCCATAGAGGGCGGGAAGCACGCGGTCGGCGGGATAGGTTCGCCGCAACTGGGCGACCTTTTCCGTGCCGCAGCGGTAGGCCGGCAGATACATCCGGCCCAGCAGCGGATGGCGTCCCCAGGCGCCGGACAGTTTATCCGCGCGCTCTTCCGTGACCAGGAAATCGCGCCGCAGCGTGGCCGCCACCTCCGGCTGAGGTTTTCCCTCGCCCCAGGTGAGATAAGACGACTGATTCTTGGCGTCGTCCTGCAACAGGGCCAACAGCACGCCAATCTGTAGGTCTTCGTCCGGCAACTGGTCCACTTCCGTGACGCCGTGCGCAATCAGGATCGCGTTGTTGGCGATGCCCTCGAAGAGCGTGGCGGCGCGCGTGTTCATGGTGAGAATGGTGGCCTCGAAGCCGGCCTTTCCGCGTACGTACATGTCTTGCAGGTAAGCGAATGTAGTGACGTGGCCCGGAACAACCTCGTGGCTCACGAGCTGCTCGAACTCCGGATAGGAAATCTGCAAGGAAGCGTTGATCTCGTAGTTGGCTTCGTATTGCGGAGAGTCGTCAGCGTTGCGCGCGCGGCCGATATAGTTCATCGAGCCAGAAAACCACGCGTCCTTGATGGGTTGGAAGTCGATGTTTGCACGCGGCACCCGCGCCAGTTCCTTGGGAAGATAGGGCGACAGGTGCTTGGCGCTGAGGGTATCAAAGCGCGCGATCACGGCCGCGCTCAGAGCGCGCACAGTGGCCATGGGGGCCACACGTTCGCGGCGCCATGCATCGACGGCTTCGAGCAACCCGCCGGGATTGGCCGAAGCGTAGCCGGCGCGGCCCAGCAATTCGGCGACACGTTCGCGCTTTTTCTGTGGCTGAGAAGGCTCCGGCTGTCTGGCCGTCGCCGCCTCGACGCAGCGGGCGTAAGGCACGGCATCGCCCTTGCCTGCGACCTCCATGGCCAGATCCCACATGGTGCCGAGCGAATTTGCCATCCCGGTCAGATAAGCCTGGCGCAGGCCGTCCATTTTTTTCGCTTCCTCACGAACTCCGGCGATGGCCGCGGGCAGGTCAACCGCGCGCAAGTATTCTTCGACGGCCTCGCGATTCTTGACCGACACGCCGCCTGCCTGGCGCAGTTGCGCCGCAGCCGGATGCGTGTAGGCTGCGGGTAACGGAAAATCGGAAAACCATGAGTCGGCGATGAAGCGGCCCACGCCCGAAGGGTTCATCACGTCGCCGCCCCAGAGCGTATCAATGCCTAAAACCGCGTCAGCGATATACTTTTCAGCTTGATTCATCCCTTACACCCTTTCCTTTCCAGTTGAACGAAACCAGACGTAGAAACAGAGACAAACAAACAGCAGTGCGGAAATCGATTGAGAGACGGCGTCATTTGCATAAAACGGAGTGGTGATCCGATCCGCGCTATACCAGGGGAAGAGGTGCAGGGCCGCGCCAAAGACGCCCCCCAGCGCGCCGCCAGCCATCAGCCCAGAGGCCAGGATAACGCCGCGCTCGCGAATTCTGCTGCCCGGTTCGCCGCCGGTTTTTTCGGACCGCTTGTTGATGAAGTGCGAGAGGATGCCGCCGGCCAGCACGGGCGAGGTGAGCTCCAGCGGCAGGTAGATTCCCAGGGCGAAGACCATGGAAGACTTGCCCAGCATCTCCAGGATTATTGTGATGATGGCGCCGATGCCAAAGAGCACGTAGGCGACCGGCTGGCGGCTCATGAATCCCACTACCAGAGCTTTCATGATGGCCGCCTGCGGCGCGGGCAGGAACCCTGGGCCTGTGTCTCCGAACTGATAGACCTTGGCCAGCAGGACAATGGTCAATCCAGCGGTGATGGCGGCGGCGATGACGCCGATGAACTTAACCTTCTGCTGGGCGGCAGGCGTGGAGCCGAGCCAATAACCGGCTTTCAAGTCGGTGATGAATTGTCCCGAGACGCACAAGGCGGTGCAGACCATGCCGGCGATAGCCATCACGAAGAACATTCCCGTATCTCCCGAGAGGCCAAAGTTCAGCAGCACCACAGCGGAGATGATGATGGTGAGCATGGTCATGCCGGAGGCGGGATTGTTGGCAGTGGTGGCAATGGCGTTGGCGGCTACGGAAGTGAAGAAGAAGGAGAAGATCAGCGTAAGCACCAGGCCGAGAGCCAATACAGTCCAGGAAACCTGCAGGCGTCCAAAGAAGATGGCCACGGCGATGGAGCTGACAACCACGCCGAGAAGAATGGAGATGATGGAGATGTCGCGGTCAGTGCGCTCCGGAGCAGCGGCCTCGCCGTGGCGGAAGGTGCGCAGCGCGATGCCGAAGGAACCCGCGATCACGCGCAGCGATTTGAAGATGCCGATGATGCCTGCCGTAGCGATGGCTCCCACGCCGATGAAGCGCACATAATTGCGCACGATCTCTGCGGCAGTCATCTGCGCGATGGGAATTGCGGAGGGATAAACAGCGACGTTGATGTGGCTGCCGAAGTACCAGATCAACGGCACCAGCACGAAGCTGGTCAGCACGCTGCCGGCGCAGAAGACCATTGCGCTGCGCAAGCCCATCACGTAGCCCAGGCCGAGAATGAACGTGACGGCATCGAATTTGAAGACCATGCGGCCCTTGTCGGCGAGAGAGCGCATCACCGGCACGAACTGGAAGTCGAGATACTCCTTCCACACATGAAAAGTGGTGACGAAGAAGTCGTAAGCGGCGGCGATGGCGGTTGCCTGTAGGAGCAGCTTGGCCTCCGAGCCGCCCTTTTCTCCGGTAACCAGCACTTCGGTGATGGCGGTTGCTTCAGGAAACGGCAATTGGCCGTGCATCTCGCGCGTGAAATAGCGGCGCAGCGGTATCAAAAAGAGAACGCCAAGGCAGCCGCCGGCCAGGCAGATGAAGATGGTCTGCACCGGATGCGGATCGAGGTGAAGGATGTAAAGCGCGGGCAGGGTGAAAATGGCGCCGGCCACCACGCTGCCGGAGGCCGCGCCGATGCCGGTGATGATGACATTTTCAAGCAGGCTGGTGCGCCTCTTGTAGACGCGTGCCAGGCCGATGGCGAGGATGGAGATGGGGATGGCGGCTTCCATCCCTTGGCCGACCTTCAGTCCCGAATATGCTGAAGCGACAGAGAAGATCACGCAAAGCACCACACCCCAGAAGATTGACCGAAACGTCAACTCCGGCTCGTCGACCGCTGCGGGAATGATGGGCTGGAAAGATTCGCCGGGTTTCAACGGGCGGTAGGCATTCTCTGGAAGAGAGGTCGGTTCGTTTTCGTTCATCAATCTAAATTCCCCTTGTCGGAGGCGATCCCTGGCCCGATTCTACAGTCATCCTGGTCGATGCCAATTGAGACCGGATTTGGCTTCAGTTTAAGCCCGCAGTACACCATACACTCTACCAACGGCCCGGAGTCAAATCGGGCGGGAATGGGAGGATTTGGCTGGAAGCTATCTTAACTGAAAGGCGGGCATTGCGCGGGCCTTAAGCTTTGCGGCTCGTTGCGGGCGTTTTGGTGACGGCAGCCTGCTTGCGCAGCGGCACCATGGCTCCGGCGCCCGGCGCGGCCTGAGAGAAGCGCGCCAGCATCTCGGTGCGCACGTACTCGACAAAGCTCTGCATCTGGCGGTTCATCTCTTCCATGCGCTCTCTCATCTGCAGGATGATGGCGATGCCGGCGATGTTCACTCCAAGGTCGCGGGCGAGGTTGAGGATGAACTCGAGGCGCTCCAGATCTTCGTCCGTGTAGAGGCGCGTGTTTCCTTCAGTGCGCGACGGCTTCAGCAGACCCTCGCGCTCATAGAGACGCAGGGTTTGCGGATGGATTTCGTACATCTCGGCCACCGCCGAGATCATGTACGCGCCTTTTGACTTGCGTTTTGCGGCCATGCGATGTCTGACACCAAGCTTACCCGAATCGTAGCACCTTGCCTCGTGCTGGCGAAAGCAGCGAAATTCACGCCATGGCCGGCGGCTCTGCTGCCTCCCGTGCGGGAACCATCAACCGCGCTGCTATAGTTCTTCTTGTGCGGATTGGCATAAGGCTCCCGATGCCTGTAATCGGGCACGAGAGGACTCTGTGAAGATACTTATCGCCCACAACCGGTATCAGACGATGGGCGGAGAAGACTCCGCAGTCCGGAACGAGACCGAGATGCTCAGGCGCGGCGGCCACGCGGTTGAACTGCTGACGGACGACAATGACGCGATTCGAGGAGTGCGCGGAGTTTTAGCCGCCGCGGCCTCGGTTGCCTATTCGCCACGCTCTCGCAGGAGAATGAGGTCGGCAATCGGTGAATTCAAGCCGCAAATCCTGCACGTTCACAACTGGTTTCCGCGACTTTCTCCCTCAATCATTCTGGAAGCGGATGCACAGCGCATTCCCATCATTCAGACCCTGCACAACTATCGGATGATCTGCTCTAACGCCATGCTCTATCGCAATGGGGCGGTTTGCACCAAATGCGTAGGCAGCGCATTTCCTCTGAGCGGGGCGATCCATGGATGTTATCGCGGGAGCAGAGCCGGAAGTGCGGTGGTGACTGCGGCTTATGCCTTGCATCGCCTGGCGCGCACATGGGACAAGGTGGATTTGTTCATCGCAGTTTCCGCGTTCCAGCGTTCGCTGCTCGTTCGCGGCGGCGTGCCTGCCGGCAAGATTGTGATCAAGCCGAATTTTGCCTGCTCCGAACTCAGTGAAGAGAGAGTGGCCAAAGAGGATTTCGCTATTTACGTGGGGCGTATCTCGGAGGAAAAAGGGCTTCGCACGCTGCTTGCCGCGTGGAATACCGGAAAAATCCCGCTGCGCCTCAGGATGTTTGGCGATGGCCCTCTGACGGAAGAGGTTCGGTGCAACGCGGAAAGGAACAAGAGGATTGAATATATGGGGCCGCAGCCATTCCAAATCATCAGCCAGGAGATGGCCAAGGCCCGTTACCTTGTATTTCCCTCCGAATGGTATGAGACATTCGGAAACGTGGTGGTCGAAGCGCACGCGAAGGGAACGCCGGTTCTGGCGGCTGACCTTGGCAACATGAAGGAGTTGGTGGAGGAAGGCGTCACAGGCTATCGCTTTTTTCCTGGGAACGCGGAGTCGTTGATCTCCGCGGCACTGCGCTTTCCCGAAGGAGATCTGTATAAGCGGATGTGCGCGAACTGCCGAGCCGCGTATGAAAACAGCTTCACGGCGGGAAAAAACTACGCATCGTTAATGGAGATATACGCACGCGCTATCGAGATTCGCGGATCAAGACGATAGCTCCATCCGCGCTCCGGCCCGCTGTGACGATTCAGCGATCGTGAACCGTCACAGCCACCTCTGGAGTCCCGCGCGGCTTATAACTTCTCAAACAGCGCGACGCGCGGGTCCTGGTTATTCAGCTTAGCCAGCTCGCGCATGATCTCCCGGCTACGCTCATCCGAGAGCGTGGGCACCTGCACCTCAACGGTTACAATCTGGTCGCCTCGCTGTCCGGCGTGCTGTGCGTTCTCCACGCCTCGCTCCCTCATGCGCAGCTTTTGCCCGCTCTGCGTACCGGGAGGAATCTTCAAGTGTGCACGGCCGTCGATGGTGGGCACGTCCACCTTGGCTCCCAAAGAAGCCTCGGGCACGGTTACCGGCACGGTGAGATGAATGTCGTCGCCCGAACGCGTGAAGACCGGATGCGCGCCAGTGCGGACAATAAGGAACAGATCGCCGGGCGCGCCGCCGTTCACCCCGGCATTGCCTTTGCCTTGCAGGCGAACGCGCTGGCCGTCGCGTGTGCCCGCCTTGATACGAAATTCAACGGCTTCGCTGCGGCTGACCAGGCCCTCGCCGTGGCAGGTGGCGCAGACATTGGCTGTTTGCCCGGTGCCATTGCATCGCGGGCAGGGAATGTTGAACTTCATCCGTCCGCCCATCTGCGTCACCTGGCCTGTGCCGTTGCACTCCGGGCACTGCGTGGGGCCGCCGCTCGGCGCCTGGCCGTGGCACGTGGGACAGACCTCCTGGCGATGCACTTCGAGCCGCGCCAGACCGCCGCGGATAGCCGTCCAGAAATCCACCGTTGCCTGGTACTCGATGTCTGTGCCGGGCTGCGGGCCACGCGGGCGCCGCCCCTGCTGCGCGCCCGAGAACATGCCGGAAAAGATGTCCTTGAAGCTGCCCCACGACTGCGTACCATCTCCCGACTGCTGGCCTGGATGCTGGCCCGGACCGCTTTGAAATCCGGAAAAGTCGAAGCCGTCGAAGTCCACCGGCGCGCCGCGGCCCGAGCCCTGGCGCGCATAAGCCTCGGCCTGCGCGGGGTCGATCTGGTCGGAGTAGAACCCCATCTGGTCATAGACCTTACGCTTCTTCTCGTCGCTCAACACATCGTTGGCCTCGGAGATCACCTTGAACTTTTCCTCGGCCTGCTTGTCGCCGGGGTTCACGTCGGGGTGATAGCGCCGCGCAGCCTTCCGGAAGGCCTTGCGAATCTCCTCCTGGGTGGCTGTCTTTTTCACGCCAAGCGTGCCGTAATAGTCTTTATTCGTCGTGGGCATGGTCGCCTTTGGAATCTGTTTTGGTTAAACTGCTCGGCCAGAAACCTATTCCGTTCCTGACGCATTCATGGCTAACTTCTCAATCAGAAAATCTCCATGCTGATCCCGAAGAGCGGTCAAGCAACCACCCGCTGCTCCGCGGCCGCAGGCACGGAGCGCGTTGCGCGAGGCTGAATTCCCTCGTGAATCACTGTTTCCTCGGCATCCACCGCCGACTCCAGATCGAAATCCATCTGCAGGCGCATCCAGAACTCGGGTGACATACTAAAGTAGCGCGCCAGGCGGAGCGCCGTATCTGCGGTAATTCCGCGCCGCTCCCGCACAATTTCAGAGATGCGCGTTACAGGCACGCGCAGCTCAATCGCCAGCGCATTGGACGACATGCCCAGCGGCTTCATGAAGTCCTCACGCAGCATCTCGCCGGGGTGCAGCGGGGGCATCCGGGCACCCTCTTCCAACTCCACAGCTTGGCGTTCTCTCTTAATGGTAGTCAACGATTTCGACTTCGTAGGCATCGCCATTTCTCCACTTGAAGCAAATTCGCCATTGATCATTGATGCGCAAACTCCATTGGCCCTCCCGGTTGCCCTTCAGCGGCTCGAGCCGGTTGCCGGGAGGCACAATAAGTTCTTCCATTCTCGAAACCCGGTGAATCTGCCGCAGTTTGCGGAATGCTACCCGCTCGAATGCCGCATACTGTCGGCTATGACGTCGGTTAAACACCTGTTCGGTCTGTGCGTCAGCAAACGAGCGAATCATACTTAACGTTTATCGTAACACGGGAAGCGGTCAGTCCTCGTACCTGTCTTTCTCGCTCCGCCTCCGCCTCAAAACCCAGCTCAACCAGGATCGCGCGTCAGGCATGGTCCTCTCCTGCAAGCGGTCTGCCGAAGTGGGCAGAGATTCCTCGGCAAATACTTAGATGAAGACGCGCGCATTGAGAACCGCTTAGAATCCGGCAAATTCCGCCGGAAAATAATGTCAACGGATTGATTCTAACCAGAATCTCCCGCGCAATAGGTTGATAATAAACAAGATATGCGGATAATTTAGCGACACCAGGCCGCTAGGATGTCCCGCTGAAAAATTGTGCTGTGGCCGGGCGCTCAATCGGCGGCGCTGGTTCTCTTGGCGGCAGAGATCGCCGCCTGCCGCGATGCGCCGGACTTTGGGATGGCGTCCAGGTCTACCTTGCCTTCGGCCAACTGCATGAGGAAGTCCTGGGCTGCGAAAGGCTTCTGGTCTTTGAGCACCTTGCTGGCGCGGATGTAGCTGCCGTCGGGCTGTTGCAGACGGGCCTTGAAGGTGTCGGCCAGATACGCGGGCAGAATCTCGTCATGGATGCGGGCCAGTGCGGCTGGGTCGCGAACCGGGAAAACCACCTCGCAGCGCTCGAAGAGGTTGCGCGGCATCCAGTCAGCCGAGCCCATGTAGATTTCGTCGTTTCCACCATTGGCGAAGTGGAAGATGCGCGAGTGCTCCAGGAAGCGGCCCACGATGGAGCGGACCCTGATTCTCTCTGACAGGCCTTTGACGCCGGGGCGCAGCGTGCAGAGGCCGCGGATGATGAGGTCGATCTCGACGCCCGCTTGCGAGGCCTGGTAGAGCGCCTCAATGACCGAGGGTTCGAGCAGCGCATTCATCTTGGCGACGATGTGGGCGGGGCGTCCGGCCTGGGCGTGTTCACTCTCGCGGCGGATGAGTCCCAGGAAGCTTTCGGCCATGGTGAGAGGCGCCACCAGCAGCGGCCGGTAGTCGTCGATTTCGGCGTGGGCGGTCAGGTAGTTGAAGACCATGTGGACCCGCTCGGTAATCTGCGGATCGGAAGTAAGCATGCTCAGGTCCGTATAAAAGCGGGCTGTGTCGGGGTTGTAGTTGCCGGTGCCCAGATGGCAGTAGCGGCGGGTTTGGCCGTCCTCGTCGCGGCGCACCAGCATGGCCAGCTTGCAGTGGGTTTTGAGGCCGACGACGCCGTGGAAGACCTGCACGCCGGCGTCTTCCATCGAGCGCGCCCAGCGGATGTTGGAGGCCTCGTCGAAGCGGGCCATCAACTCGACCACCAGCGTGGTCTCCTTGGTGGCCGCGGCCTCGATCAGCGCCCCAAAGACCGGAGAGTCGTGGCTGGTGCGATAGAGGGTCTGCTTCATTGAAACCACGGCCGCGTCTTCCGCGCCCTGCTGGATGAAACTGACCACCGGGTCATAGGAGTCGTAGGGGTGGTGGAGGAGAATGTCGTGGCGGCGCAACTCGTCAAAAATGTCGGCGGACTTGCGGCTCAGTTTGAACGACCTTGGAGTGAACGGCGGAAATTTTAGATCCGACCGGTGCACGTCCTGATAAAAGAACATCAGCCGCGAAAGGTTCACCGGGCCTTCGCCGCGCAGAACCTGATCCTCGTCCAGCTCGAAGTTAACTCGCAGCCTTTCGACAATTTCTTCGTCAGCGCCGGTCTCGATCTCCAGCCGCACAGCGTCGCCCTTGCGGCGGTTGTGGAGTTCTACGCGAATGGTTTCTAGGAGCGAACGCGCTTCCTCTTCTTCGAAGTAGAGGTTGGAGTTGCGCGTAACGCGAAAAGCGGCGTGGCACAGGACCTCGTAGCCGCGGTACATGCCGCTGAGGTTATGCGCGATCAGGTCTTGAAGCAGCAGGTAGTCGTATGCGCCCTCGGCGCCGGGCAGGCGGACGAAACGAGGCAGAGCGCGGGGCACTGTGACGACGCCCAGAACCTGAGGGCCGGAGCTGCGCCGCTTGCGCCGCAGAAGGAGCGCCAGGCAGAGGGCCTTGTTGAGTACGCGCGGAAAGGGATGGGCCGGGTCGATACTGATGGGCGTCAGGAGTGGGTCAACCTCGCGCTGAAAGTAGCCTTGCGCGAAGGCGCGGGCCTTTTCGTCCATCTCCTTCCACTCCAGCAGGCGGACGCGCTGCTTGCGCAATTCGGGCAGAAGTTGCTCATTCCAGCAGCGATACTGGGCGTCCACAAAGCCATGAATCTCGGCGGTTAGGACGGCGAGGGATTCGTCGGGGCGCAGACCGTCGTAGCCGGGCTCGCGGTAGCCGTCCTCAATGCGCTGCATGAGTCCTGCCTGACGGACTTCGACGTACTCGTCAAGGTTGGAGCCGGTGATGGCGAGGAACTTTACCCGCTCCAGGAGCGGGTTGGCGGGGTCTTCGGCCTCTTCGAGCACACGCCGGTTGAACTGCATCCAGGAGTGGTCTCTGCCGTTGAAGAGCTTTTGTTTCTGTGTCTTTCCAGCCATTGCTTCCGTTCCGTGCGCCGTAGTTGGCAGTCTACAGCTTTTTGGAGAAACAGGGAATAGGGAACAGGGAACAGGGAACAGGGACTAGGGACCAGGGAACAGGGACTAGGGACCAGGGACTAAAAACTACGGGCTTGGGCGTAGGGAATAGGGAATCGGGCGCGCAAAGAGAGCTGCGTGCGGGAGCAGAGGTTTTTTTGCGCAAATTTGGGCAGATTCGCGAAAGCGCGGTCAGCTTTCCTTGCGGTAGAGCATTTCACGGATGGTTCGCCGCCGGGCTTCGTTCATTTCGCTCTCGGCCTTGCGGGCGACAGCATCCAGATGGTTCTTTTCTGCGGGTTCGGTGGACTCCGGTTCGCTGCATGAGGGGCAGCGGTTGGCGAATCCGGGCTTGTCTGGCCTCAACTCGAACTCTTCAGAGCAAATGACACAGGTTTTGATCGGAAAAGTCATACACAATCATGATAACGCGGACGATTTTCTCTTGCCAATTTCGCTGCGCCCGAGTTTCAGGAGTGAATGTGGAACGGGCGCCATTGAATTCAAAAAAATAATGAAGGGTTGCAATACGGTGAAAAGAACTGAGAGTTTTAAAGTGAAGAGCTGCTGCTTTCTGGAACCGTTTCAAGCCGGACAGCATGGCCCCCATGATAGCTCGCTACGACCCGCTCATCGCGATAGAGCATGTCATGGAACTTGACAATAAGACCGCGATGAACGGGGCACCCGGCGGTTGATGAGCGGGGCACCTGCCGCGCAGCCCTACTTGGCCCGTCGATTCGATACACTACATATACGAACCCTGCCGCCCTCTTTTCGCATCCATTAGAGAGCGAACAATTTCAGGGCCGACAGCGCTTCACTGAGAGTCGAACGGTATAGATGCCCGCAAATACTACAAACAATAGCTCGATTGGTCCCCGCGCCTGCGCTCTGGCGCTTGGCCTCATGGCGCTCACTCCCCTGGGGCTGGCCGCGCAGACGCCGCCCAGCGCATCGGTGCAGCCGACCGCGCAGAGCTTTCAGGGCAGCGTGGCAAAGGGCGAGGTTTCAGCGCAGCCTATTGACCTCACGCTGGACGACGCCATTCAGCGGGCGCTGAAGAACAATCTGGGCGTGATTCTGAGCAGCGCGCAGACGGCTGCGGCGCGCGGCGAGAGGCTGAGCCAGTTGCAAACCCTGCTGCCCTCGGTGGACGGCAGCCTCAAGGAAACGGTGATGCAGGTGGACCTGCCCGCGGAGGGGTTGCGCATTCCGGGTTTTCCAACCGTCATCGGGCCTTTTGGATTTACCGATCTGCGAGCTACGCTGACCTGGTCGCTGATCGACGTGGCTTCGCTGCGCCACTACATGGCCGCTCGCCACAACTTTGCCGCAGCGCAATTGTCGGCGCAGGACGCGCGCGAGATGGTGGTGCTGGCGGCGGGCAACGCATACCTGCTGGCGCTGGCCGACGAGACCCAGGTTTCCAGCGTGGAAGCGCAGGTAGCCACGGCAAAAGTATCGCTCGACCAGGCGGCTGCCAATCATCAGGCAGGCACTGCGCCGCTGCTGGACGAGCTGAGAGCGCGGGTGGATTACCAAACACTGGAACAGCAGTTGATTGTGGCCAGAAACGCTCTGGAGAAGGACAAGCTGGCCCTGGCGCGGACGATCGGAATTCCTCTGGCGCAGAGCTTCAATCTGGCCGACAAGGCGCCCTATGCGGCTTTCGATGAGATCGATGTGGATAAAGCCATCCGTGAGGCCCACGCCAACCGCAAGGACCTGGCGGCGATGGCCGAGCAGACCAAAGCAGCCGAGGAGCAGCGCAAGGCAGCGACCGCCGACCGGTTGCCCACAGTCACCTTTAACGGCGACTACGGCGACATTGGCGTGAATCTGAAAAAGTCGCACGGCACCGGCGACGCCACGGGCACGCTCAGCGTTCCGCTTTTCAGGGAATATGGGCTGCGCGGCGAGGCACAGGTGGCCCAGGCGCAACTGGACACGGCGCAGGATCAATTGAGCGACAAGAATGCGCAGGTGGACGCCGATGTGCGCGACGCCCTGCTGGACATTGCCTCCGCGCAGAAACAGGTGGAGGTTGCCCGCTCGTCAGTCGAGTTAGCCAGCGAGGCGCTCAGCGAGGCCCAGCAGCGCTACGCCAACGGCGTCAGCGATAATCTGGCAGTCAGCCAGGCCCAGCAGTCCGTGGCCCAGGCCAACGATCAATACGTGACCAGCCTCTACCGGCACAACGTGGCCAAGCTCAGTTTGGCCCGTGCTCTGGGAGCAGGCGAAAACTACAAGAACTATCTGGGAGGAAAGTAACCGTGGCGGATTCAACCCCAATACCCCCAAACGACGAAGGCGAAGAGATCGAGAGCGCGCCGCCGCAATCCCGCCGCAGAGGCATCATCATTGCCGTGGTTGTGGTACTGGCGCTGGTTGCCATCGGCCTGTGGTGGCGCTCGACCTATAGCGAAAGCACCGACGACGCGCAGGTGAACGGCCACCTGATCCAGGTCAGCGCGCGCATTGCAGGCCAGGTGGCCAAGGTTTACGTGGATGAAAATCAGGTGGTGAAGGCCGGCGACACGATTGCCGAGCTGGACCCTGCTGATTATCAAGTCGCTGTGGAGAACGCCGAGGCGGCTCTGGCGAGCGCCCAGGCCAACGCCGCGGCGGCCAACGTGAATGTGCCGATTACCACCGTGAATACCGGCAGCAATCTGCGTTCGGCCAATGCCGATGTGAGCGGCTCGCAGGCCGGCGTGGGGCAGGCGGAAAAGCAACTGGACTCGGCGCACGCTCGCGTAGCCCAGGCTCAGGCCAACTTCACCAAGGCGCAGGCCGATCTGGAGCGCTACAAGCCGCTGGTGGAAAAGGACGTCATCAGCAAGCAGCAGTTTGACGCCGCCGTGGCCGCGGCTGACTCGACCAAGGCAGCTGTGGCCGACGCCCGCGCCAACGAGCAGGCTGCCGTGGACGCAGTGAAGGTTGCGCTGGAGCGCGAGACCCAGGCTCAGGCCGGGTTGAAGTACGCAGAGACCGGGCCGCAGCAGGTGGCCGCGCAGAGCGCACGCGCCAAGCAGGCTCTGGCCCAGGTAGCTCAAGCGCAAGCACAGCTCGATCAGGCCAAACTCAACCTGAGCTACACGAAAATCGTGGCTCCGGAGGCGGGCATCATCACGCGCAAGAGTGTGGAGATCAACCAGAACGTTGCGCCGGGGCAGAACCTGCTGATGCTGGTTTCCCTTGAGGGTTTATGGGTGACGGCGAACTTCAAGGAGACGCAGCTTCGCCACATGTCTTCCGGTCAGGCTGTCGAAATCGAAGTGGATTCGACCGGCAAGACTTATCACGGCAAAGTAACTCAGATTGGCGGCGCTACCGGCTCGGTGCTCTCGCTGTTTCCGCCGGAAAATGCGACGGGCAACTACGTAAAAGTGGTGCAACGCATTCCCGTGCGAGTCGACTTCACCGACCTGGCAAACCAGGATCCCAATCACGAGTTGAGACCGGGATTGTCGGTCGAGCCGAAGGTGAGGGTGAAGTAGGAAACAGCTTCGAGCTTCATGCTTTTTTGCCCCCGGTCTTGAAACCAAGGCTGGGGGCTTTGTCGTTACGGCAGTTACCGGTGCAATGTTTCAAGGGCAGAGAAGAGCACGCGCGGATCGTACTGGCCCTTGTAAAGCGGAGAAGGCTTCTTATCAAGTTTCAGCAGGGAATAGACGGCGGTCTGCGCTGATCGAACCGAGTACTCCACGGTAAATACAACGTCGTCGGGCTGCTCGGCAAACTGGCCCAGGAAAGCAAGGTTTGTCGATCCACTGGGAACCACATCGGGCCGGTCTCCGGCTTTCCTCACCAGAAACTGACTTGTGATGTAAGGCATCACGCAGGGAATCACGTTCGCTGTCGCCAGTATCTTTTCCTTATGCTCGCCGAACCTCAGGTGACCCAGGACCTCTTCGAGAATCTCCCTTCCGGAGCACTCCGCCAGGGTCTTCCTGACATACTGGCCAACCCTGTCGTGGTACAAGCCGTAACCCCACCAGACGACCACGTCCTTCGGCTGGCCCGGATAAAAGGGCTGGTGAAACATGGACAAGGTAAGAAGCCAGTTAGAGTCCTTGAATGTGATCAGACCACCCTTGCCCGCTTCGCTGCCGCTGAACTGCTGCATAAGTTGGAAGAATGTTGGATCATGCATCGTCACCGTGAACGACTCCCATAAGGACTCGTCGATGTGGCTGTCGAACGCCGCCGGATTGCCGAATTCCGGACGCCCCGCCGCAATGGTCTCCCACAGCCGCCACGCTCCGCTTCGCTTGCCGCGCTCGATTGCAGGCGGCTCGGTCATCGAGCCGAATTTCTTGTCCGCCGTCATGGAACCGTTGGTGACAAACACCAGGTCGCCTTCCTCAACCGGAATCTCGCTTTCCGTTCCAGAGGTTCTATATCGAAGCGAATTCACGGTAATAGCGCTGCCTGCGGCCTTGAATCCCAGGTTAGTCACCTCGGTCCCCAGGCGAAACTCGACCCCCTTCGCTCGCAGCCAGTTGACCAGCGGAACCGCCATCGAGTCGTACTGGTTGTAGCGTGTCCGGAAGATGCCCTCTTGTGTATCGATGGTCGAGAAGTGATGGATGAATCTCCGCAAGTAGCGCCTGAACTCGATGGCGCTGTGCCAGCTCTCGAACGCGAACAGAGTGCACCACTCAAACCAGAAGTTCGTATGAAAGAAGTCGGCATCGAAACAATCCGTGATGCGCTTTGAGTCGAGCGACTTTTCCGATCCCGCCATCAGCGCCAGCAGGTCGAAGCGGTCCTTCTCGCTGAAGCCGAGTTTGTGAAAATCGACGATCTTTCCCTCCCCATTCACCAGCCGGGCCTTGTTATGCCACAATGCGTCCTTCTCAGCCAACTCGGTTTCCTGCTTCACAGACAAATTCGGGTCGCTTGCGGACGGAATAAACGAGAAAAGATCGAAAGTAGCGTTGTACTTGTGTTCAAACATTCGGCTGCCGCTCATGAAATAGCCGGTCTCCGGCGATCCATGCGCATCCAGCGCGCCGCCAAACTCTTGCGACTGCTCGAAGATGATGATGTCGGTTCCGTTGATATTGCCATCGTGAATCAGATAGGCCGCGCCGGCCAGCGATGCGATGCCGCTTCCTACAAAATAATATTTGCTCATTTCAACCTCTTAGAACCTGTTCAAAAACCATTTCTTGAAGGGTACGGGCTTCAGCCCGTACGTTGAGGGCCCATCTTTGATTTCCGGCTTTAGCCGCTGGGGGAACGCGAACTGCCGAAAAAGCATACCTCAGGGGCTAAAGCCCACAACTATTCCCGCCTTTGAAGTACGGGCTAAAGCCCGTACCCTTCACCAAACCTGTACCCTTCACCAAAACTGTACCCTTCACCAAAACCGAGCTATTGGACAGCTTCTTAGGGAGTTAGAAAAACTCCGGTCGTTGTCCGTGGAGTTACTTGCAGTCAGTCCGCCGCTTATGGCGGCGAGACGATTCCTTACTGCCTGCGATATAAGACTCTTCCTGCCGGGACTTTGAAGTTGAGCAGAATGGACCGGCATGGACGAAGCGGGACTCATCCAGGAAGATGGCCGGCGTCACGCTGATAACTGGTTCACCGTATAGACTGATTGCAGTCCGCGATGAAAGACGCCATTTACGAATCGAAAGAGAACTACCTGAAGGCCATTCTCGAGGCCGAGGCCGAGGGGCGCCAGGTGATTTCGGCCACGCTGGCGCACTGGCTTGAGGTTTCAGCGCCGGCCGTGACCATGGCGCTCAAGCGGCTGAAGCGCGACGGCCTGGTGGAAGTGGGCGCGAACGGCATCGTGCGGCTGACCGCGACCGGCCGCGAGACTGCCTATCGCACCGCGCTACGGCATCACCTTATCGAGCGCATGTTGAGCGAGATGTTTGGCATGGAGTGGCACGAGATTCATGAGGAGGCCGAGCGGCTGGAGCACGCCGTCTCGCCTGCCTTTGAAGCCAAGCTCAAGGAGAAGCTGGGCGAGCGCGGCGCCTGTCCGCACGGCAACCAGGTGTTGCCCGAGAACCCTGCCGAGCGCAAAAAGCGTGGCGAGATTCAATTGTCAGAGGCCGTCGAGGGGCGGCGCTACACGGTCATCAGCCTGCACGAGCGCGACCCCAAGCTGCTGCTTTTTTTGCACAGCAACGGCATTGGTCCCGGCCAAAGTCTGCGCGTGGTGAGCCAGAATTACGATAAGACCGTTTCGATTGAGCTGCCTGCGGGAATTTCGATTCTTGGTCATCCGGCGGCGGAAGCGGTCTGGCTGCGGCCGGAGAGCCGGAGATAATTCAATTTAAGAAAAACGTGTTAACCATAGTTAACTAGTTGTGGCATACTCATTGTATGAGCGTTACGGCCAAAATCCCGTTGCCCGTAATTCCTGGCCTCGCGCCGGGTCCCGAGCACCAGACGCCTTCGCTGGGTGAGGTTCATGCGACGGTGAACATCTCCCGGTCGCCGCAGTATTGGCGGCGGCTGCTGGGCTTTCTTGGCCCAGGATTTCTGATTTCCGTCGGCTACATGGACCCCGGCAACTGGGCCACGGACATTGCCGGTGGCTCGCGATTCGGCTACACGCTTCTGTTTGTCATCATGGCCTCGAACCTGATGGCCGTTCTGCTGCAAAGCCTGAGCCTCAAGCTGGGCGTGGCCACGGAGCGCGACCTGGCGCAGCTCTGCCACCAGAGCTACGGGCCCAGGGTCAGTTACGCATTATGGATCGGCGCGGAGATTGCCATTGCCGCCTGTGACATGGCCGAAGTAATCGGCTCGGCGATCGCGCTGGAACTGCTCTTCCACATTCCGCTCCTCTATGGCGTGCTGATCACCGGCCTGGACGTGCTGCTGATTCTGCTGATGCAGCGCTGGGGATTCCGCTACGTTGAGGCGCTGGTCATCACGCTCATCGGCACCATTCTGGGCATGTTCGGCGTGCAGATGTTTCTTTCCAAGCCGGATTACTGGCCGGCGCTGCACAGCCTTTTTGTTCCCTCCGCCGCGATTGTCACTAACCCCGCCATGCTCTACATCGCCATTGGAATATTGGGCGCGACGGTGATGCCGCACAATCTGTACCTTCATTCATCGATTGTGCAGAGCCGCAAATATGAACGCACGCCCAAAGGCAAGCGCGAAGCCATCACCATGGCCAATATCGACTCCGCGCTGGCGCTCACATTGGCGTTGTTTGTGAATGCGGCCATTTTGATGGTGGCGGCGGCGGTTTTCAATCGTCACGGTCTGTACGATGTGGCGGCCATACAAGACGCATACAAGCTGCTCAGTCCGCTGGTGGGCGCGGCGGGGGCGAGCACGCTGTTTGCCGTTGCGCTGCTGGCCAGCGGGCAAAATTCCTCGATCACCGGCACGCTGGCCGGGCAGGTGGTGATGGAAGGCTTCATCCACCTGAGAGTTTCGCCGTGGCTGCGCCGGATCATCACACGCTCTCTGGCCATCATCCCCACCATCATCGTGGTCGCGGTCACCGGCGAGGAGGGCACGGAAAAGCTGCTGATTCTGAGTCAGGTGATTCTGTCGCTGCAATTGAGCTTTGCCGTGGTGCCGCTGGTGCTGTTCACCGGCAACAAGAAAATCATGGGCGAGTTTGTGAATGCTCGCTGGCTGAAGGCGCTCGCCTGGTTCGTCGCTATCCTCATCGCCGGATTGAACGGCTGGCTGCTGATTTTGATGGCGCGGTGAGGCAGAGAAAAGCTCTTCAATGGACGCTGGGCGACTTCAGAGGAGTGATCTTATCTTGATATGCATAAGCCCCTAAACACCAACCACTTAGTTTGCCTTTTCAGCCTTTTCCGTTTACTGCTAGTCTCTCCCGGAACATCGGCGCGCCCTCCCCGACATAGCCCAGTGTCCGAGCAGTTGGTCATCTACTTGGAACGCAGAGACCACAGAAGGCAGTCGAGAAGCCGGCTTCGACTTCCGGTGCTGAGTTGTGCTGGAACGTCCACACTCCTCGATTTTCCATGATATTTATTTGGTCCTTTCAATCGACTCAGTCTGAAGATGTTAGCGCTGGATTGGAGAGTGTGGACTCGCGACCTACTGATAGATCCCTCGCCAGATGCCGATGAATGGCGCAGAGATGCCAAAACTCGTGATCAATGGGCGGCGCCCTTAGCAATGGCCTGCAATCCGGTTCCGCTGTACACCGATAGCGGCAGACAACCTGCGGCGTGACACCGCCTCCCACTGACCGAAAACCGCGTACTCAGTGGAGAGAGCCGTCATGATCCTTGCAAACCGTTCTTCGTGTGCTCAAATTGACTCTGTTTTCGGTCATTCAAGATTCTCAGTCCGCATAATCTCAGCTTCAATCGTTCTCGTCCTTGGCATGGCATTGTGCTCGAACGTCTCGGCGCAGACCGCTCACTTCAGCGGGGCGAAGTTCGCTGTGAGCAGCGGCTTCACCCGACCCTATGGCGTGGCGGTGGACAGGAGCGGGAACGTCTTCGTCACCGATCCGGGGAACAGCAAGGTATACGAAATTGTGGCGGTGAGCGGCAGCGTCTCTATAAATTCCACGGTCAACATTATAGGCAGCGGCTTTCTCCAGCCACTTAGCGTCGTGGTGGACGGGAGCGGGAACGTCTTCGTCGCCGATTATGGGAACAGCAAGGTATACGAAATTGTGGCGGTGGGCGGCGTCGTCTCCAGCGCCTCCGCAGTCAACATTGTAGGCAGCAACTTCTCCGATCCCGAAGGCGTGGCGGTGGACGGGAGCGGGAACGTCTTCGTCGCCGATATGGGGAACAGTGCGGTGAAGGAGATTGTGGCTTCAGGTGGCGTCGTCACCAGCGCCTCCGCGGTCCACATTGTAGGCAGCGGCTTTTCCAACCCCAGTGGCGTGGAGGTGGACGGGAGCGGGAACGTCTTCGTCGCCGATTTTGGGAACAATGAGGTGAAGGAGATTGTGGCTTCAGGTGGCGTCGTCACCAGCGCCTCCGCGGTCCACATTGTAGGCAGCGGCTTTTCCAACCCCAGTGGCGTGGCGGTGGACGGGAGCGGGAACGTCTTCGTCGCCGATATGGGGAACAATGAGGTGAAGGAGATTACGACGTCGGCGAACTATGGCTCCGTCAATGTGGGCAGCTCCAGTTCGCCGATTTCTTTGAATTTCGTCTTCGATACGGCAGGCCCGATCGGCGTTCCAGTGGTGGTGACCCAGGGCGCAACAGGATTGGACTTTGCCGACGCGACCACGGGAACTTGCAGCACCAATGGGACTGGTCACACCTACAATCTGGGCGAAACCTGCACGGTTGATGTGATCTTTACGCCGAAGTACGCTGGAGTCCGTTTTGGAGCTGCGCAACTCCAGGACCGATTGGGAAATCTTTTGGCAACTGGTTTCGTCTATGGCAGCGGGCTTGGGGCACAGGCCGCCTTCTTGCCCGGAACCAAAAGCCTGATCCACTCCTCCACTCTGAATTACCCGACCGGAGTCGCGGTAGATGCATTCGGCAACACGTACATAGCCGACACCTACAATCATCGGGTGTTGAAAGAGAGCCCGTCGGCTGTTGAAAGTACGGTGGCGTCCCAATCTAGCGGCAGCGCTCTGGGTAATCCCACCGGAATTGCGGTGGACGGAGCCGGTACCGTCTATATTGCCGATGGCGGCACAGCCCTGGTTTTGATCGAGAGACCAGTGATTGGTGGCGGAGGCTACAACGAGAGTGTGTTTTCTTCCCAAAGCATGACCTTGCCCACCGGGGTCGCGGTGGACGGGAACGGCAACCTCTATATCGCCGATGGGCAGCAAAACGTGGTCTTGAAGGAGACGCTACAGTTTGGCGGCGGCTACACCGAGAGCGTGGTCGCGAACAATCTGTACAACCCGACAGGAGTTGCGGTGGATGCGAGTGGCAACATCTACATCGCTGACACCGTGAACAGCCAGGTGATGCGGGTGCCGTGGACGGGCAGCGGCTACGGTACTCCGACTGCAATTCCAGCCAGCACTCCGATTGCTTTGAACTTTCCCATTGGTGTTTCGGTGGATGCGGGCGGCAATGTTTATATCGCCGATTCAGGGGACAACCGGATTATGAGGTCGCTCTGCACAGCGAGTGGCTGCGCTGCTCCAACTCCCATCATCACCGACCTCTGGAATCCGACCGGCGTGACTGTTGATGGTAAAGGCAATGTATATTTCGCCAACCTGGGCAGCAATGAAGTATTCAAGGTGGATTTCGCGAATCCACCAAGCCTGAATTTCGCAGCGACCAATGTGGGATCGAGAAGTACTGACAGCCCACAGTCAGTGACCGTGGCAAACGTTGGCACTACTGCGTTCACGTTTTCCGCGATGACACCGCCAGCCGACTTCATTCAGATGGCGGGTGGTGGCGCCACTATCGATTGCGCTAACAATGAGAGCGTGAGCACGAATGCGATCTGTAACCTGAGCATCGCGTTTGAGCCGCAATCGACTGGCGTAAAGGCCGAACCTTTTGGGTTGACAGCCAACACTCTGCCTGCAATGCAAAGCATCGCATTGAGCGGCACAGCTTCGCCCGAAGTTCCGGCGCTGAGCTTTGCGGCAATTGCAGCTCAGGCCTATGGCAATGCACCTTTCACGGTGAGTGCAACCTCGGCATCGAGCGGGGTGGTGACGTATGCGGT